>Ga0075428_100010459_pt1 | contig 10307 bp, 13 predicted proteins | sample RhiMetdeltSRZDD2_FD_75291 | JGI IMG/M metagenome (GOLD analysis project Ga0075428, IMG submission 75291) | Populus rhizosphere microbial communities from Tennessee, USA - Rhizosphere MetaG P. deltoides SRZDD2 | ecosystem: Host-associated > Plants > Roots > Rhizosphere > Soil | place: USA...
TCATATTTTTCAATAAGTTACATAGATCTACATGTATCTATGTGTGTCGCAAAGCAATGTGTAAGTAATTGATTTTATTATGTTTCATCTCGACATGTGCCTAGCCACCGCAAAGTCAGGTCTTTCAGCGATGTAGGGCGTCTTGTTCCAGCCGTGTACGAAAATATAGATGTGGCTGAGGGGACGGCGTTCGTCTAGGATCGCCTCTCGGAGGGCTCTGAATTGGTCCCGGGAAAAACGCCTGCGACCCATTATGTCAAACTCAATGGGAAAAAAGAATCTGGGTGTTGGCCCGGCCTCGCACGGCAGGATGGCAACATCTTCGCTGGTGTACCGACTGACCCGCGCCTCCATGGAGAGCCTCCTTCCTCTGTTTGAACGAGATGTGGGCTGATCATGACGTCTTCGTGAGGCTCTGGAGCCTCGCGCCTGGCTGCGGTACGCTTCGGAGAAAGCCGGCAGCTCGACGACTTGGCCAAGAAATCGCCTATGTGCTCACTACCAAACACAGGTGATGGGATCGGCACAACGTCTGCTTCCAGCGTACCCGCCTCGAGTGTGAGATATGCCAGGTATGTGGGCAAAAATCAATGCCCTTCTGCTCCGAGGAGTTGTACTGCCAAAATCCCAAATGCTGCTGCCAAGCAGGTAGGGGAGTTTGAAGAAAGCTTTTTGTGCATTGGCGAAGGGTGATCGAATGAGCACTGGTTGCCCCCCTACAGCCGACCTTGCCAGCAGGAGGACTTGATAGGGTGGAGGTGTGGACAACCAGCGGAACAGAGCACCGATCCTGCACCCACCGCAGCGGAAAGAATCTACAGAGTGAACCTGCTCCGCGTGCCCTGCCCTTTCTGCGAGGGTACGCCTCTATCCTGAGGTCCCACAGCAGCGCTACCTACATCGGGCTGCCACGCCCAGGCATGGGGGAACTCGGAGCCCACTCCTCCACCAGGCACCGCCACACAGCTGCAGACTAGGCGGAAGGCATAGCGTGCCACAGGGTGCCTCATCGCTCAGCCTCTAGGGCCAGCGCACCCATGCGCTTCCGCTCCCTCCTAGGCTCAGGGATGTGTAGTTCAGGTTAGTCGCCTTCCTCGTCCTCTGCTTGCGCCCACTTGGCTCTAAAGACCATGGCGTGCTCCTGCCATTCCCGCTCCCACTGTGCTATGTCGTGAGGCGCGTGTAGCCGGGCCTCGCTCTCTGCCTGCACGAGCTGCCAGTGGGCAAACAGCGCCGGCGATTCCTCCAGCCGCACATAGGGCCGCCCATAGAGATCAGCCAGCTTGAGCACCTCAGGGGCATGAATATTTACCGAGCCCCAGTGCTCACGCGGTTCATCTTGCCAGCCCGGGATCTCGTATTCGTTGCCGTCCTCATCATAGGTGATGGGCGGCACATAGAAACTGAAGCTCGCCAGCCCGTGCATTTCGAGTTCAAGCACCCGCTGCTCCCAGAGCGCGTCGAGCGGTACATGGAGTTGCTGACGCACCTCGTCCACATCCCAACTCCATGCAATGATGGTGGTCCAGTCGGCCGAGGGGTGTCTCCTCGGTCACCAGTGGCCCATGAGAAACTGGGCTTCAATAGCCGTTTTCCACTGCTTTCGGACGTGGTTGGGCTGAGGTAACTTCTTGCCTTGCTTCATGTCGTCTCCTCTCTGCGCTGGGGCAGGCGTTCACGGCGTCTGCCCTTTGGCCTTCATCCCTGCGTTCCTGCTTGCAGTGGGGTGAACATCTTGCGTTACTGTCGCGCCAAAGATCGTTTTGACCTGGTGAATAGCCCGGAGCTTCTCAGGAAAGGTATAGGGATCGCGCGCCTTCAGGTCACGTAAGCGCCAGATCTCGTCCGGCTGGTACGCGACCTGTCCCTGCGCTGCCAGCACTGCGGCATGTGCATCCGCGGGAGCCACCCAGAAGCACTCCTGCAAGACGTCACTCCAGTACTGGGCGGGGGTGTCTTCCTCGCTCGTTGCTGGGACTCTCCCCCTGCTACTTTTGCTACTCTCACTACTTTGCTCCCGTGGAGTAGCAAAAGTAGCAGATGTAGCAAGGGTCGTTTCCTGCAGTGGGACTTCATTCTCATATGGGGTAATCGCTCCACCACACACAGCACAGGCAGCCCACTTTCTATTCATGAGCGCGCAACACTGGGGGCAGTATGTCAGGAGACTGGACGCCATGCACACTCCCCCTTTCTGTGGATATAAGCGGGGAACACTCTGTACACTGGCCTGTACAACCCCTGTACACAAAAGTGTGTACAGGGGTTGTCACGGTGCACAGGGTTGTACACACCGAATGGCCCAGTATTTATGCGGGTAACAGTGGTGCAGTGTACAAAAAAGTGCCACGGAAGTGGCATGCCTGTTTTTTGTACACTGGGGGGAACACCCTGTACACTGGCCTGTACACATCCTGTACACTGGCGCATCATTGCTAGAGTTCCTGCGTTGGTGTGGGCCCACTGCCGTATCATTGCTGGGTCTCCTGCGTTTTCGCCATGTCGCGCCTGATGCGATAGACGTAACTGCGGGTGACATCCAACTCTGCGACAATTTCCCCAGGGGTCATGCCATCATTGAGCATCTGTTCGACGCGTTCACGCGCGGATTCTTCGAGGGGGCGAAAGGTCCAGGTCGGGCCGTCTTCCAGATCTTCGAGGCGCACATCGACTGCGGCGACCGTCTCCCCTTTAATGGAGCGGGATTTCTTGAAGCGCAGGTAGAAGTGACAGCCATCCTCGGGATGGTAATCCGGAGGGTATTCGATGGACAACACCACATCCAAGGAGTCTTCCCGCCCAGAGGTCCCCCGTTGCTGCCCCCCCTTGCCCGCATGGTGGACCAACACCACTGTCGAGGCCGGCTCCGAGGGTCTCTATACCGTTTTTGACGGGCGTGCCGGGGTGGCGAAAGAAGTACTGCACACCACCGCCACCCGTGAGCTGTTGCACGGTCTCGGGCAATGGATGGTAAGACTGCTCCAGGGTGATCCGGCTGCTGTCGCCGCCCTTATACGTGTCCTCATCCAGGACAACCAGGTCGGAGATCGCGCCAGTGGCAATCCCAATATTCGCGTGAGGCCACATCTTCCACCAACGGCGTATTGTGGCCTCGTCTGTTGTGGCGTCCTTGAGCCCGTTTTGGGTGCGTGGGTGTTTGCCGATGCGGCCGCAGTCGCGCCGGCACGAGCAGCCGTCCGACGTCGGGGTGTGGCAGGGGAAGACCAGCCAGCCACGAGCCGCGTAGTCCAGAGCCGCATCAAGCAGGGCATTCCCTGTGGTGGCGTTTGGCTGCGTCGTCATGCCACCTCCCCGAGGCGTAGCATCCCGGCTGGTGCTGCTTCATGCGCCAGATTCCTGAGCCCCACGGGCACCAGCCTGCCACCAGCGCACGCCGGACAGGGCTGAGGACTGGTGGCACCATCGGTGAAGTAGCCGTGCTTGCAAGCGGGGCAGCGGAGCCAAGTCACGAAAAGGGCGAGTCGGTTTGGATCATGTACGGGGTTTTTCGTGTATGGTATCATCAGTCAGTTCACTCCAAAGGTTGTGACCGCCGTCAACGGTCCCACAGTCCATGGCCCCGGGACTCAACTCCTGGGGCTGCCGTGTTTCAGGGCTTGGTTGGCCCAAAAGCAACAGCAGTGCCTGAACCTGGCGGGCAGGATCAGGGCGATAGTTCCGAATCACCCGATAGCCTGACGCCGGCTTACCCTTCGGCATCGCTATGCTCTTTTCGCAGCAACCGAAGCGCAGTCACTCGGCCATGATCGATCGCGCTGACAACCGGGTCATCGCCCAGCTCATAAGGAGTTTCTACAAGATAGTGGACGACATGCGAGACGAGAGTAGGGTCGGCGCTGACAGCGACCATTCGCGCTTCGCCAATAGTCCGCCCACGATAAAGGGCGATAAAGGTCTGCATAGAAAACCTCCTAGTGAGAGTCCTTTCCCCTATCGCTGGGAAAGGCCAGAAGGTTTACAAGCTGCGAAAAAATTTTTTGTGTGACCGTGTGGTAGGGAGAAAATGGGAGAAGAGGAGGCTACGTGTTCGCTGCTTTACGCAGCTTTTCCCGGATACGAAACATGGCCGCCTTGACTGTCCCCTCCGCAATCTTTAACCGGGCAGCAATCTCAGTGCAGGGAAGACCCTGGCGCACCATGTCCCAGATTGCAGCCTCTCGTGGCGCCAGTTCTGCATGCGCAGTGAGGGCATCCAGATTGATGGCTCGCCGCATTTCTTCGCGAACCCACATTGTCTCAAGCGAGGGCTCATCGTCAAAGCCGAGACGGCGCGTATTCCGCGAAGGGGCTTGTACGGTATCTTCGAGCACATACCGCCTGATGCGCTTCTCCAGCATTAGCAATGGCTCCAAGGGGTGGCGCTCTTTCCAAGCTAATAAGACACGTGCAGGGAGCAACGTCAGTAAGGTGGTAATAGCGTGCTTATCCTTTGCCTCTAGCATTGCTTGCAAACGGGGATTCCTCAGGCTCAGCTGGGTTGCTGCCCACCCTGCGAGCTGCATCGTTGCCGCCACCTGCACAGCATTGTGAGCGGACTCTGTCAGCGCCCCAACCAATTGGGGAGGGGATCTCGCGGATAGCGCGGTGCATCCACAGGACGGCGTTAGCCAGTATAATGGGGGCATCCAAGCCTGCTGCCTGCCCCTGTACGACAGCGCGTAGCCCCACCCAGATAACGGATGCGTGATAGAAAAACGCCTGTGTAGCTCCTCTAAGTGTCTGCGACTCAGCTGAAGTCGCTACGCGCTGCGGAACACTGCTTAACCAGCGTTCTAGTACTACATCAAAGTGAAAACGTCGGCGGATATATCGGCAATATACCTGGCGCTTCGTCAGTGAAGTGTCCAAGAGCGCTAAAAAAAGCTCTACAAGGGTCTCGATATCATCGCCGCCTCTACTGATCTCCCGCTCTTGGTGTGCCTGCTGTGTTACGGCAGCACGCCACGGCTCCCGCTCGGCTGCGACTTGCTTTACAAGAGGTCCCCCGCTACGCGGTCTCGGAGGCGATAAAAAAAGGGAGCGTTCAGAGGTGTCGGGCCGATGCTCTCGCCGAATCTGCCGGAGCTGGGTCAGTTCTGGCAAAGTTGCAAGCCATGCCAACACCTGTGGCCAGGCAGTGCTTTCAAACATTCGGGACTCACACGAAACACAATACTGAGTGGCAGGGGGCTGAAGTGGTCTGGTACAGCGACTACACGTGTCCATGAAACTTCCCACACGAGGAAAAGGATCAAGCCGGGCCGCTGCGGTGTGGCGCAGCGCTTGCGGGGCTAACAAGGCCGCACCCGGCGTTGCTCTGCTAGCATACATGGTCTATAGTGGTGCGTCAGCAATAGGGGGGAGGGATGTTGCACAACTGTCTATATGGGGACGGGCCGTGGTTAGTACACGAGTTATTGTGTAGCAATTTCCAGTATCACAGCCAGTACAGCCACTCTGCGGAGAAGGGAAAAGCCGATCTTTTCTCGCTTTCCTATGCGGACTATGGCTGGAAAGCGGGCGTGTGGCGCTTGCTCGACCTGCTCGATGAGGTTGGCCTCAAGGCGAGCATGTCGACCAATGGCTTGGCCGCTGAGCGCCATCCTGAGGCGGTGCGCACGGCCGCCGAAGCCGGCCACGAAATTGTCGGCCATGGCTGGGTCAACGATATTCTCATGCAGGACGATGATCCTGAGGGGGAAGTGGCTGAGATTCGTCGTTGCACCCACGCCTTGACCGAGGCCGCGGGAGTACGCCCGGCCGGCTGGACCAGTCCCGGCAGTAGAGGCTCGAAGAATACGCTGGCCTTCCTGTGCGCCGCCGGCTATCTCTGGAACGGCGACGATGCCAGCGACGATCTCCCGTTCATGCGCGACACTGAGCATGGCCCGATGGTCGTGATGCCGCGCGTCAACATCCCGCAAAATGATCTCATCATGTGGATGCGGTCTCACAATCCGCCGAGCATCATGCTTGATGGGTTCAAGGAAACGTTTGATCAGTTATATACCGAAGGCCAGGCCGGCCGTCCGAAGTGGATCGAGATGACGTTGCACTGTCACATGGCAGGGCGGCCAACGCTTATCCCCACGATCCGCCAATGCATTGCATACGCGCAGCAGCATGAGGGCGTCTGGTATGCTCGCAAGCGCGACATTGCGGAATGGGCGCTGGGGTATGAAGGTAAAAAGGGCTGAGGAAAGGACTGTATGCGGCACCGATCGTTCCTGACCAATTTTGCCCGTGAGAATCTGCAGACGCTCAATTTGCGTCGCTTCTTCGGGGATTATCGGACCTTTGCTTTCGACCCTGACTATTTTCACTTAGGCATTGGCGAAATTGCCAACATTACGGACGATGCCACCTGGCAGCAAATCCTGCAGCATTTCGATAGTGATCCACGCGTGGTCTCACGGGCCATCATGTATTCTGGGACACGTGGCGAGCAGGAGGCCAATCAAGCCATGGCGGTGCATGTTGGCCACCTGCTTGGGCGTCTAGAGCTGGACGAGCAGCACGTGGTACCGTTTGACGGTGGGCACAACGCCGTCAATGGCGTCATCCGCGCCTGTGTGGCGCCCCTTGGTTCCCGGCAGGATGAGCGCCAGTACGTCCTCCTCCCCACCCCGTGCTATCCGTATTTTTCGACAATTCTTAACGCCCATTGCGGTGTCATCGCCTATACAGCCTACTCCGCTGAGGAGATGGTGCGCGGCATTGAAACCCTGATCAACCGCCAGGTTGGCGTCGTGCTGCTCAATACCCCGCACAATCCCACTGGCTATGCCCTGACGCCTGAGCAGGTGACGCGCCTGAATCGGGCCGTGGAACCTTATGACTGTGTGCTGGCCATGGATATGGTGTATGCGCTCAACGCCCTCGATCCGCAGGCCACGCGCACGCTGGGCGGTCTTGACCCGGAGCGCACAATCTACATCGACAGCTTTTCGAAAAAGTTTGGCCTGCCAGGCTTCCGCCTGGGCTTCGCCATTTGTACCAATGCGGAGCTGATCGAAGCCCTGCGCATGATCAAGGCGGCCGAATCGGTCTCGACAAGCAACGTCAAATTGCTGCTTGCCGCCCATCTGCTGCAGCACCACATGGCTCTGGCTGAGACCACAGTGGCAACGATTCGTCAGCGCTATACCACATTCCGCGCCGCGCTCAGTGGCATAGAAGAGTACGGTGTCGAACTGCCACCGTCGACCGGCAACGCCAACACGTTTTACCTGCCCCTGTTCCTCGACCGCCTGCTTGAACGCACTGGTCTGCAAGCCGACGAGTTTGGCACACTGTGCCACGAGCGCTATAAGTTGGAAGTGGTCCCAGGCACGCGTATGTATCCCCCGGCGGGCCTGTCGCAAGGTGAGATAACGCTGGCCGATGGGGCAACCCGCATCAGCACGCCAGGGCCAGTGGTCTATGCCCCTAACTTTGCCGCGACACAGCGGCCGTTCGTGCGCGTGTCGTTCGGCATCGAACACCGCGTCGCCGAGGCCGCCGCACGCCTGCGTCAGGCCTGCGCCGAAACCTTCGCTATGTGAAAGACCTGCGCATGACGTGCGCGGCAACTTTTGTCCTCTTAGAACCTTGCTCAAGACCTACCTATAGGGTAAGCTGTACGTCCATTGAGGTATGGCTGTGGCATTGCTGCCGAAGCGTGATTTAGCTCACTAAGGACCTCTATGCTCTATCGCCTTCTTGCCCTGGACGTGGATGGGACACTCCTCGACCCCTCAGGAGAACTGAGGCCAATCGTTAAAGATACTGTGATGGCCGTGCAGCAGCGCGGTCTCCAGGTGGTTTTGTGTACGGGCCGGCGCTTCCGCACGGCTCGCCCGCTGGCGCAGGCGTTACAGCTCGACGCTCCGCTGGTGGTGCACAACGGCGCCCTGGTCAAAGACCTGGCTTCAGGCCAGACACTGCAGCAGGCCTATATACCAATTGACCTGTACCACCAGGCCCTCACTCTCCTGCGTCGCCTGAGCACACCCATGGTGTATATTGACGCCTTCCATGAGAACGTCGATATCCTCACCGAGTCTATGGATGGCGCCCACCCCTTTCAGCGTGAGTATCTCACAGACCAGCTCGCCCACTGTCGTATCGTGGACGACATCGCGAGCCCACTGTCACACGGCGCAATCCTGATGAGTATCATGGCGGATGGCACCAGCCTGCAGGCACTCCGACCCATGGTGGAACGGACCCTGGGGGTACGTGGGCGGGTGCATCTGCTCATGAACAAAAATTACCAGGGGTATATCCTGGAGATCCTCCAGGCTGGGGTGTCGAAATGGCAGGCGCTGCAGCAACTCGCGGCGCAGCAGGGCATTACGCCTGAAGAGATCATCGCGGTGGGGGACGACCATAACGACCTGGACATGATCCGCTCTGCCGGGTTGGGCATTGCTATGGGCAATGCTGTGCCTGAGGTGAAGGCAGCCGCTGATGTGGTCACGGGCAGCAATGCTGAGGATGGTCTGGTGCAGGCGCTCGAGCGTTTTATTTTGCGCGCCTGAGTTGCTCGCTACAGAGGGCAGCACGGTGATCTACGGCATCGGCGTTGACCTGGTCGAGATTGAACGCATAGCTCAGGCCATTACGCGCACGGGACAGCGCCTGATTGAGCGCTTGTACACTGACGCTGAGCAAGCCTACTGCTGCCGGCAACAGCCCCCCTATGCCTGTTATGCTGCGCGTTTCGCTGCCAAGGAAGCGCTCCTCAAGGCCCTTGGTACCGGTTTGCGCCAGCACATGCGTTGGCGCGATATCGAGGTGTGTCGCGACGATCTGGGTAAACCCAGTCTGCGTCTCTACGGCTATCTGCAGGAACGCTGTGTCACGGAAGGTATTCAGCACATCCACCTGTCGCTTGCTCACAGCGCGACCTGCGCCATTGCCCAGGTGATACTCGAACGTTAAGTGCTGCGCTCGGGTGCTCGTGCGTGCTAACGCACGCATGCGCACGGCTGGTTGCCCCGCCAAACTGGCGGGGCCAATTGCGGTACGCAGTACCCCCGCCAGTTTGGTGGGGGGCACCGTACTCATGACCGCATACTGCATAAGGAGGCCCATGGGAACCTGGCCATCGCCCCTCACGCCGCTTGACGAACTTACCTTCACCTTCGTTGATGTTGAAACGACCGGCTTGGATCCTGCGACGGGAGATCGCGTCTGTGAGATTGCCCTCTTACGGGTCCAAGGGGAGCGCGAACTCGCCCGTTTTGAATCCCTGGTGCATCCGCAGAGGCCGATGCACCCTGGCGCTCTAGCGGTGCATGGCATTACCGATGCGATGCTGGTCGGTGCTCCAATCTTTGCCACACTCCTGCCACAGATTCACAGCTTGCTTCAGGACGCCGTACTGGTGGCGCACAATGCCCGTTTTGACATAGGCTTCTTGCGACATGAATGGCAGTTGGCCGGCCACACCTTTCCCTTCCTGGCGGTGGCTGACACGCTGGCCTTGGCCCAGGCACGCTATCGCTTTAGCCACAACAGTCTCGGAGCCATTGCCAACGAACTCGGGGTCACGCCGACCGCCCTGCACCGGGCCATGGCCGATGTGCGCACCACCTGGCAGGTGTGGCAGCGCTTTGTGGCGGATATGCGTCAAGAAGGGCCAGTAATCCTGGCGCATGTGCTGTACCCCCATAGTCGCCGTCCAGTAGAGGAACTCATAGCCATGATGACCACTCTGCAGGAGGCTCTCCCTACTGGCCAGCCCTTGCAGCTACGCTATCAACCGGAAAGAGCCCCCGTCACTGTCCGCGTCGTGCGGCCGCTGGAAGTCTACTATGAGCGCGGTCATGGCTATCTGCGTGCCTTCTGTCATTTACGCCAGGAAGAACGCCATTTTCGCCTCGACCGCATTGCCGAACTCACAGTGCTGCCCGAGGGCTGAGCGTCAGGCTACTGAGGGGCACGACCTGGGCCGCTGCATACCCCGAGCGCAGCTCTGCACCCTGGATGTGCTGTTCCACATCGGCGCTGCAGGCCGGCGCGTGTCCAAAGACTTTCTGCCAGATTTCTTGACTCTCCATGCACAGATAGAGCCCGGTGTCTGCGGTATAGCGCCGTATCCAGGCGAACATTTTCGCGTACATCTCGGTACGCAGGGGTTTGAAGTAGCGCATTTTGCCATCAGGCCCTGGGACGAGTTCAGCATACATCAAGCGGGTCTTGGGAAAGCGCTCCCGCACAACGTCCTTCAGGGCTGGCGGAAAGCGCAGGCTCCCCATACTCATATACGTCACATCTCCTGGTGGTACCGCGTGAAAAACCTGGGCGACAAACGGCTCGTA
>Ga0075428_100010460_pt1 | contig 10306 bp, 6 predicted proteins | sample RhiMetdeltSRZDD2_FD_75291 | JGI IMG/M metagenome (GOLD analysis project Ga0075428, IMG submission 75291) | Populus rhizosphere microbial communities from Tennessee, USA - Rhizosphere MetaG P. deltoides SRZDD2 | ecosystem: Host-associated > Plants > Roots > Rhizosphere > Soil | place: USA...
AGCAGCACGATGAACGGCAGCACCAGCGATTCGTACTGCGCGGCCAGGGTCAGGTAGACAAGGAGAAGTGCGATACCGAAGATAGCTGCCGACTGGCCGCCAGCGTTGATCTCCTCGAGCGAAATCCCGGACCACGCGTAGCCAAATCCCTGCGGCAGCGCGGTCGCCGCCAGCCGCTCCATCGCCGCGAGCGCCTGGCCGGAGCTCACACCCGGCGCCGCAGAGCCGCTGATCTGTGCCGAACGGAACATATTGAAATGGCTGATCACCTGGGGCGCCGTGGTCTCGCGCACACGCACCACGTTGGCCAGCGGCACCATCTCGCCCTTCACGGTCCTCACGTAGTACTGGCCGAGGTCCTGGGGATCGGACCGATACGCCTTGTCCGCCTGCACGTACACTCGGTACGCGCGGTTGTTGAAATCAAAGTCGTTTACGTATGAGGACCCCAGGTAGATCTGCATCGCATCCGTGATCTCGTTGATCGGCAGCCCCAGGCTGCGGGCCTTTTCCCGGTCGATGTCGACGGCGAGCTGCGGGTCATTCGCCGTGAACCCGCTGAACAGTCCCGTGACCTCCCCGGACCGCTGTGACGCACCGATGAGCGCCTGCAGCGCAACGCCAAGATTCTGAATGTCCGCGGCACCGCCCTGATCGAGCACTTCCATCGTGAAGCCGCCGAAGTTGCCGATGTTGATGCCGGGGGGTGCAAAGGGAATCACGAACCCGCTCTGAATCCCGAACAGGGCTCCCCGGATTCCAGGCAGCAATCCCTGGATCCGCTGTTCCGGGCGTTCGCGGTCGTCGAACGGCTTGAGCAGCACGAAAATCAGCCCCTGGTTGGATGCGCTGCCCGCAAAGCTGAAGCCCAGCACCGAGAAAACCGACTCGACTTCCGGCACGGCCAGGAGGATCTTTTCGGCTTCGGCCGCGACCCGGCCCGTGTACTCCAGTGACGCGCCGGGCGGGGCCTGGATGATCGCAATGAAATATCCGGCGTCCTCCTCTGGAACGAAGGCCCGCGGGACCTGGTTGTAGACGTAGTACGTCAGTCCAAGCAGCCCGATGAAGACGACCGCCATCGCCCATCGAACCCGCATCACGCCACGGACGATCCGAACATAGACATTGGTTCCGCCGCGGATGACGCGCTCGATCGGCCCGAAGAACCACCCACGGCCATGGTCGCCGCCATGGCGCAGCAACACAGCAGAAAGCGCCGGCGTCAGCGTCAGCGCGTTGAAGGCGGAGATCGCCACCGAGAACGCAATGGTGAGCGCGAACTGTTGATACAGGCGCCCCGTCGTCCCCGGGAAGAACGCGACCGGCACGAAGACGGCGATCAGCACGAGGGCGGTGGCGATGACGGCGCCAAAAACTTCCCGCATCGCGTCTGAAGCCGCCTGCTGCGACTCTTTCTTGTAATCCTGAATATGCCGCTCGATGTTCTCGATCACGACGATGGCGTCGTCGACGACGATGCCCGTCGCGAGCACGATCGCAAACAGGGTCAGCGTGTTGATCGAGAAGTCGAGCAGGTGGACGAATGCCAGTGCGCCCACCAGCGACACCGGCATGGTCAGCGTCGGAATCAACGTCGCTCGCCAGCTCTGGAGGAAGACGAACATCACGAGCACGACCAGGCCGATGGCAATCAGGAGTGTCTCGATGACTTCTCTGATCGACTCCTGCACCACGATGGTGGTGTCGAAGGCGATGCTCGCCTGCAGTCCCGGTGGGAACGACTGCCTCAGCCGGGCGATCTCCGCCGATACACCGCGCTGCACGTCGAGCGCATTGGCCGTCGGCAGTCCCAGGATGCCGAAGCCCATGGCGTCCACACCCTGGTAGCGGAGCAGAGTCGAATAGTTCTCGGCGCCCAGTTCCACCGTCCCGACATCCCCGAGGCGCACCAGCGTGGCATCCGGGCCCGTCTTGACGATGACGTTCTCGAACTCACTCGCCTCGGTCAGGCGCCCGGCCGCGCGGACGCTGATCTGATAGGTCTGCCCCTCGCGAGCCGGCGAATCGCCGACGCTGCCGGCCGCGACGTTCACGTTCTGCTCGCGCAGGGCATTGACCACGTCGCTTGCCGTGATCCGGCGCGCCGCCAGCCGGACCGGATCCAGCCAAACCCGCATCGAGAACCGACGCTCGCCGAACACGACGATGTCGGCGACGCCCGGTACCCGCCTCAGCGCGTCCCTGATGTAGACGTCGAGGTAGTTCGACACGAACAGCGCGTCGTACTCCCCTTTCTGCGAATACAGGGCGCCGGCCGACACGAAATTGGTGGCGACCTTCTGGACTGTGACGCCAAGCTGCCGCACTTCGCCAGGCAGGCGGCCGATCGCCTGGTTGACGCGGTTCTGCACGTCAACGGCGGCGATGTCGGGATCGCGCGTCACATCGAAGGTGATGGTGATCTGGCTGAAGCCGCTGTTGGTGCTCGACGAGGACATGTAGATCATGCCCTCGACGCCATTGATGGCCTGCTCGAGCGGCGTCGTCACTGCCGTTTCGACGGTTTGCGCGTTCGCGCCGGTATAGATCGCCGTCACCTGCACGGTCGGCGGCGCCACCTGCGGGTACCAGGCGATCGGCATATTCGGGATCGCAAGCACGCCCGCCAGAATGATGATCAGCGAGCAGACGCTCGCCAGAATCGGCCGCCTGATGAAGGTGTCTACGAACACGGGATTTGCGAGTTGTGATTACGACGGCTTCACCGGCGCGCCATCACCGAGTTTCTGGACGTTCGAGACGATGACACGTTCCCCGGCCGTGAGCCCACCGCGGACGACATAGTCGTCACCGGAGACCTCGCCAACGGTGACCGGCTTCTGGCGCGCGACGACGCCCTTGTCGCTTTGCTCCGCGACGAACACAAAGTGCTGGCCGGCGAGCCTGCTCACCGCGACGATCGGCACCGACAGCGTTGGCTCGTTGCTCCAGACGATGCGCGCGCGCACGTACTGCAGCACGCGAATCATCGGCGGCATCTGCCTGAGCGTCGCCTTGACGAGGACCGACTGCGTGGCGTCGTCGGCCCTCGGGGCGATGAACGTGATCGGATTGGCGGCGATCACTTTGCCGTCGTTGTCGAGCAGTTCCACCGTGAGGCCTGTCTTCAGGTTCATCGCGCGCTCGAGCGGGACGTTGATGTACGCCTCCAGCCCTTCCGGCTGATCGATGGTCGTGATCACGGTCGACGGGGTGACACGGTCGCCCTGGCGGATGACGACTTCGCCGACGATGCCGGCGCTCGGCGCCGTGACGCGGTAGTACTGCAGCTCGACCTGGTTCTCGCGGATCTGCGACTGCACCGCGGCCAGCTGCGCCTCGGCGTTCTTGTGCGCGGTCTCCGCCTGTTCGAGCTCAGCGCGGCTGACCGCGCCCGCATCAAACAGCTTCTGCAACCGCGCCAGCTGCTGCTTCGCATAGGCGAGATCCGCCTCACGTGACGCGCGCTGTGACTCGGTCACTGTGTTGGTGGCCTGCTGCTTGTCGGGATCGATCTGGATCAGCGGCTGGCCCGCGCCGACGCGATCGCCGGAGCGGATCAATACCTGGCGGACGATCCCTTCGACCTGCGGCTGCACCGTGGTCGATCGCAGCGAGCGAATCGTCGCGACGAACTCGGACGACTGAGGGATTGGCTTCGGTTCCAGGACGATGGTCCGGACCTCCATCGCCGGGAAGACACCACGGCCACCGCCGCCGCCGGGCCCCTGCGCATTCTGGTCGCCGCCGCCACAACCAGCAACGACAACTGACCCGAGAAGTACAGCCGCACACGATCGAAGCATAGGAAGGCACATCCGGATGCGTCGCGGACCGGCGACGCGGTGTTTATCGGAGATCTAACTATACCTGAGACGGATGACGGCTCTGCCAGGTTCCCCGGTCCGCCTGAAGGCGGACACTACGATCGTACTGAAGGCGGACACTACGATCGTCAGTGTCGTCTCGGAAGCCGGAGAGTGCGATCGTACGTAGTGTCCGGCTTCAGCCGGACCCCTTACTTGAATATGCCGCGAATCCCGCGGCCGATGGCGCCGAAGAGTCCCTGCACGGCGCGTTGAACCTCTTGTTTGAGATTGCCTTCGTGGAGCGTGCACAGACGCGGCGGGATCTCGTCCCCGTCCTTGAAGTGCTCGGTGTAGGTAGGACATCCCTCCACGGGACGCTGGTAGGAAATGAGGCACAGCTCTTCCGATCGCAGGTTGGACGGCGGTGTGAATGGTTCAGCGGGCAGCTGCCGCGAGACGCGGCGCATGAACTCGGACCAGATCGGCAACGCAACGCGCGCGCCGGTTCCACCCGTCCGAATCCGTTCCGGCTGATCGAAGCCCGCCCACACGCCAACGACGACGGATGAGGAGAAGCCGACGAACCAGGCGTCGCGATAATCGTTCGTCGAACCGGTCTTGCCGCCGACGGGACCGCTGACGCCCAGCCGTCTCGCTGACGCGCCGGTGCCGCGCTCGACCACATCCTGGAGCATCGTCACCATCTGAAACGCCACCTGCTCCGACAGAATCTGCTCGCGCTCAATGTGCACCTGGTGCACCCGCTCGCCTGACGCATTCATCACCGACACGATGCCGCGCGGCCGCACGCGGTACCCGAGCGTCGGAAAGACGGCGTAGGCAGCGGTGAGGTCCAGCGGCGTCACCAGGCCGCTGCCGAGCGCCAGCGACGGGACGTCGGGCTGATCCCGCACGCCAAGATCGCTCGCGAGCCGGAGCACCGGCGCGCTTCCGATCTGCTGCTGCAGGAGCACGGCGGCCGCGTTGTTTGATTCGAGCAGCGCCGCGCGCAGCGTCAGTTCATCGTGCTCGGTTGCCCGCTCGTCGCGGGGAATCCAGACGCCCTGCGGGGCCGCGATCGCCACCTGCTTCAAGCCGGTGATGGTGGAGACCGGCGACAGCCCCTGTTCGAGCGCGGCGGCATACACGAAGGGCTTGAACGCCGATCCCGGCTGCCGCTTGCCGCGGACCGCCCGGTTGAACGTGCTGGTGGCGAAATCAGCGCCGCCGACCATGGCGAGCAGGTTGCCCGTAAGCGGGTCCATCGCGACGAGTGCGGCCTGAAGCTCCTTCACCCCCAGGCGTCTCAACCCGTCGCGGACGGCGGCCTCGGCGGCGTCCTGGATCTCGGGGACGAACGTCGTCTCTACCTTCCAATCGGGCGGGTTGTCGCCGCCGTAGATATTGCGGAATTGCTGGCGGAGGTACTCCTTGGCAAAACCGTGCTTTGCCGCGGTGATCGCCGGGGGAGGCTGAATCCGGATCCGTTCGCGGCGCGCGCCCTGTTCCTGCTGCTCGGTGATCTTCCCTTCCTCGCGCATCCGCTGGAGGACGACGAAGCTGCGCGCGCGGGAGTCGTCGAAATGCGACCATGGCGAGTATGAAGCGGGCGCGCGGATGATGCCGGCGATGAGCGCCGCCTCGGCGAGCGTCAGCCGCGACGCCGGCTTCCGCAGCAGCTTCTGCGACATCGCTTCGATCCCGTAGATGCCGCCGCTCAAATAGACGCGATTGAGGTAGAGCTGGAGGATCTCGCGTTTGCTCAGAAACATCTCGAGCATCACCGCGAGCGCGGCTTCCTTCAGCTTCCGTCCATAGGTGCGCGTGTTCGACAGAAACAGCGTCCGGGCGAGCTGCTGCGTGATCGTGCTGCCGCCCTGGGTGCCCGTCTCGGATCGCAGGTTATAGAGCACGGCCCGGCCGAGCGCGATCGGATCGACCCCGGGATGCAGGTAATAGCGGTGATCTTCCACCGCGATCACGGCATCTTTGAAGTAGGTCGAGATGGCGTCGAACGGGACGTCGCGGCGCTGGTCGTCGAGGCGGAACCACGGCCGGCCGGCGGCGTCATAAAACATCGTGTCGCCGACGCCGCGATTCAGCTTGTAAATCGCCCAGGCGTGCCGCCCCGTCCACATCGTCGTCATCACCAGCGCGGCGATGAGGATGCCGCCGCCGACGGCAATCAGCCAGTGGCGCAGCGGAATGGCGCGCAGGTCGGAAAGGCGCACTGAACGATGGTACAACGGCTGCCCGGCAGTGCTACGCTTTCGGGAAATGTGGAGGCTCGCTCCGTTCCTGCTGATTGTGGCGACCGTTTCCGCCCAGCAGCCGTCTCAGCCCGGCCGGGACGGCGGCGGCGAGCGGGATTTTCTTTCGCGGGTCAGACGCCTCACCGTCGAAGGACGCCGCGCCGGCGAAGGCTACTGGGCCCCTGATGGCCAGCGCCTCGTGTTCCAGAGCGAGCGTGAGCCCGGCAACCCCTTCTACCAAATCTACACGCTCGATCTGGCGTCAGGAGACACCAAACGGGTCTCGCCGGGCTACGGCAAGACCACCTGCGCCTTCTTCAGACCGGGCACCGACCAGATTCTGTTCGCATCGACGCATCACGATCCGCGGTCGAAGGCGCTGCAGCAGGAGGAGCTCGATTTCCGCGCCTCCGGCAAAGAACGCCGCTACGCCTGGGACTATGACCCTGAATTCGAGATCTACGCCGCTTCGGAGCGCACCGGCCAGTTCACGCGGCTGACGAACGCGCGCGGCTACGACGCCGAGGCGAGCTACTCGCCCGACGGGCAATGGATCGTGTTCTCGTCGATGCGCGACGCCTACAACCGGACGCTCACGGCCGCCGAGCAGAAACAGCTCGAGGTCGATCCAAGCTACTTCGCGGAGATCTACATCATGCGCGCCGACGGCTCCGGCCAGCGGCGGCTGACCAACGCGATCGGCTATGACGGCGGTCCGTTCTTCTCGCCCGACGGCTCGCAAATCATCTGGAGGCGATTCGACGCGCAGGGCCTGATTGCCGACGTCTGGATGATGAAGCCCGACGGCACCAACCAGCGGCAGATCACGAACTTCGGCGCCATGAGCTGGGCGCCGTACATTCATTCATCCGGCGCGTACATCCTGTTCGCATCGAACAAGCTCGGCTTCGAGAATTTCGAAGTCTTCATGGTGGACGTCGACGGCAAGAAGGAGCCGGTGCGCATCACCTACTCCGACGGCTTCGACGGACTGCCGGTGCCCTCCCCTGATGGCCGGCGCCTCGCGTGGACGTCGAGCCGCGGCGGCGGCCGCGAGGGGCAGCTCTTTCTCGCCGATTGGAATCACCAAAGCGCGCTGGCCGCCCTCAAGGCGTCGCCTGATCGGAAGTAGCGAATATGCGCAGACACAAGCTGTCAATCGTCGCCATTGGACTGCTTCTCGCAGTCGGGTTGCCGTCCGCCCAGAGCACAGTCACCTCTCGGGCCAGGGCGCATGTCGACTTCCTCGCGTCGGACAAGCTCGAGGGACGCGAAGCCGGCTCCGAGGGCGAGCGGCTCGCCGCCGACTACATCGCGACGCAACTGACGCGCCTGGGCGTGCGCCCGCTGCCGGGCCGCAGCGACCTGTTCATGCCGTTCGAGTTCACCGCCGGCAGCCGCGACGGCGGATCCCGGCTCACGATCGGCGGACGCGCGTTCACGGCTCCACAGGTCCGCGCCCTCTCCTTTTCGGACGACGGCGAGGTGACAGGCCCGGTCGTATTCGCCGGCTACGGCATCGTCGTGCCGGAGGCGCAGAACTTCGGCTACGACAGTTACGCCACGCTCGACGTCAAGGACAAGATCGTCGTCGTCCTGCGGTATTTCCCGGAAGATGCGGATCAACAGACCCGCGCCATCCTCGCGCGGTACTCCGATCTTCGCTACAAGGCCATGGCCGCGCGGCAGCGGGGCGCCCGGGCGCTGCTGGTTGTGACGGGACCGCGTTCACCCAACGCCGGCGAGCTCGTGCCGATGACGTTCGACACGGCGATCGCCGGTTCGGGCATTCCAGCGGCCAGCGTCACCGGCACCGTGGCCGATGCGCTGTTCGCGTCGAGCAAGCCGCTCCGCGAGGTGCAGCAGGAGCTCGACTCCGGCAATCCCCATGCAGCCGGATTCGATCTGCCCGGCGTTACCGCTACGCTGACGTCGATGGTCGTCCGCGAGCGGAAGACCGCACGTAATCTGCTCGCCTATCTGCCCGCGACCACGCCGAACGTGACGGCCGACAGGCCGTGGGTCGTCATCGGGGCGCACTATGACCACCTCGGGCATGGTGACCGCGGCACCTCGCTCGCGGGACGCGACGAAGCGGGCGGGATTCATCACGGCGCCGACGACAACGCGTCGGGCACGGCCGCGGTGCTGGCGGTCACCGACGCGCTCGCAAAGTTCGCGCAGCCGCGGCGGCGGCATGTGCTGATCGCGCTCTGGTCGGCTGAGGAAATCGGCTTGGTGGGTTCGAACGCGTTCGTCACCGCGCCTCCTGTGCCGCTGAATCAGATCGCGGCGTACGTCAATTTCGACATGGTCGGGCGCATGCAGGACAACAAGTTGATCGTCCAGGCCAGCGGATCCAGCCCGGTGTGGGGACGGCTGCTCGAGCGCGCCAACGTCGCGGCCGGGTTCGATCTCGTGGTGCAACCGGACCCGTACTTGCCGACCGACAGCGCGAGTTTCAACCAGGCCGGCGTGGTGACGCTCAACTTCACCACCGGCGCACACGCCGACTATCACAAGCCGTCCGACACCGCCGACAAGATCAACTTCGAAGATCTCGACCGGATCGTGGCGATGGCTGCGTCGATGATTCGAACGGTCGCTGACAGCGAGGAGCCGCCCCTTTTCACCAAGGTGGATCAACCGGCCTCCCGCGGCGGGACGATCGCGGGGTTGCGTGTCACCACCGGCACGATTCCGGATTATGCGACCGAGGTGAAAGGGCTCCTGCTTGGCGGCGTGACCGGCGGCGGACCCGCGGAGCAGGCTGGCCTGATGAAGGGCGACATCATCGTCGAGATCGCAGGCCAGGGGATCGCGAACATCTACGACTACACCTACGCGCTTGAATTGCTGAAGGTGAACCAGCCGGTCAAGGTGGTCTACATGCGAAACGGCGAGCGGCGAGAGACAATGCTCACGCCCGCCGCCCGGCGTTAGCTAACCTGGCCCTTTGCGTTCACCGAGGAACGCCTCTTCTTGCAGGACTTCCTCCGCCTTCTCTCTCAGGGTATCGATCTCGCCGGATTCCACCGGGCCCTGCATGCGCGCGTATATCAGGGAAATCACGAAGATCACGACCACGACGACGAGCGACGACCAGTGGGGAATCTCGAACGCGACGTATCCGGCCGCGTGCAGCCAGTCGAGGCACAGCTTGGCGCCAATCCACGCAATGATGATGAACGCGCCGTCGACCAGGAGCGGGTAGCGCTCCACGAGCACGATCAACTGTCCGACGACCATGCGGAGGGCGACGATGCCGAGGAGGCCGCCGGTGATCACGACCCACTGCTTCGGCGACATCGCGACGGCCACCAGGATCGAATCGATCGAGAACGCCAGATTGACGAGCTCGACACGCAGCACCGTGCCCCAGAACGCCGAAAGGCCCAGAAACGGCTTCGCTTTCGGCGCCGACCGCCGGTCAGCGCCCTCCTTGTGCCCCCAGAAATGCGAGTACACCAGATAGAGCAGGTACAGGCCGCCGGCGAGCTTTACCCAGATCACACGGATGAGGTAGACGGCGAGCAGCGTCGCGACGAACCTGAGCGCGAATCCGCCAATGAGCCCGTAGCGCAGGGCCTGTTTGTGCTGATGTCGCGGAAGACCCAGCACCATGATGGCCATGACCAGCGCGTTGTCGGCGCTAAGCAGCCCTTCAAGTGCCACGAGCGCCGCGATGGTAACGAAGTCGGTAGCCTGAATGTCCAAGATGAGTCCAGGAATGAGGAGGTGAAAACCCAATCCTATCGCGAAGCCTGTTGAACCTTGACATGATCCGTATCAATGCCTACACTCGAAGGGTATCAAGGTGAAATAAGACTGTGAAACAGGATCTCTACTTCATCAGTGTGGCCGCGGACATGCTCGGCATGCATCCCCAGACGCTGCGCAAGTACGAGCGGCTGGGACTGATCCAGCCGTCGCGCACAATTGGCAGCATGCGGCTGTACTCCCGTGAAGAACTCGAACGCATCCGGCTCATCAAGCATCTGGTGGATGAGGCGGGGATTAACCTCGCGGGCGTCCAGCGGCTGTTGTCTATTGTGGAGGTGATGCAGCGGATTCGTCCGCTGATGGACGAGGGTGCGCTGAATACGGGCGCCGGCCGCCGCCAGCTCGTACACGAAATGCGCCGGCTCAACGACGCGCTGGGTCTGTGATGGAATTCAAGGACTACTACGCCACGCTTGGCGTGACCAAGGCCTCGACGGACAAGGAGATCAAGCAGGCCTT
>Ga0075428_100010463_pt1 | contig 10305 bp, 7 predicted proteins | sample RhiMetdeltSRZDD2_FD_75291 | JGI IMG/M metagenome (GOLD analysis project Ga0075428, IMG submission 75291) | Populus rhizosphere microbial communities from Tennessee, USA - Rhizosphere MetaG P. deltoides SRZDD2 | ecosystem: Host-associated > Plants > Roots > Rhizosphere > Soil | place: USA...
TTGAAGAATGATATTATTAAGAAGTTTGATATAGACTTCAATACCCTTTTCAATTTCGTCAACAAGAATGAATTCGTCCGCAGAATGGGAACGGGCTGAATCTCCGGGGCCGATCTTCACCGAAGGTACAGGGATCAACGCCTGGTCGGAAGTGGTTGGTGATCCGTATAATTTTATTTTGAGCTTCTTTGCCGATTGCACTAACGGATGATCCGAGGATATTCCGGACGAACGCATGCGTAATGAACGGGGAGTGACTTCCGACGACACTTGCGACCGAATCAAGGATAACGCATCTTCAAGGGTATACGCATCTGTCACCCTAACATCTACCGTGAACTTGCATTCTGCAGGTACAACGTTGTGCTGCGTTCCTGAATTTATGATCGTAACCGACATCTTCATCTCACCAAGCGTTTGCGAGACCTTCGGGAATCTAAAAGTCCTGAACCATTCAATGTCCTTCATCGCCAGATATATGGCATTGATTCCTTCCTCGCGCGCTGCGTGACCTGGCTTCCCCTTTGCGATACAATCCAATACCATCAAACCTTTCTCTGCTGTAGCCATTTCGCATAGCGTTGGTTCGCCAACAATAGCAAAATCGATTGGCTGCAACGATGACCAGATGCTTTCAATTCCACCGGTTCCTGAAATCTCCTCCTCCGCAGACGCAGCCATCACCAGGTTGTACGTGAGATCTTTGCGATCATAATAATGCAGGAAGGTAGCGATAAGGGCAACCAATGGGCCACCCGCATCATTGCTTCCGAGGCCATAGAGCTTACTTTCGTGAATTTCGGGGCGGAAAGGATCTCTGGTGAATCCTGCGTTTGGCCTCACCGTATCGTGGTGGGAGTTCAGCAGGATCGTGGGTCTTACGGGATCGAAATGTTTATTCCTGACCCAGATATTGTTACCTGCGCGATTAGGCACAACTCCGTGCTTTCTAAAAAAATCTTCTATAGCATATGCGGTTCCACTCTCCTCTTTGCTGAATGATGGGATGGCAATAAGACTTTGAAGAAGAGTCAATGCATTTTGAAAGAGTTTCTTGTGCATATTAATTGTGCATATTACCTGGTGCTAGCCGGTAAGCGTGTGGCGTATTGGTTATAACGTAATGAGTGTTCCTTCCGTCTCCCTGCCGGTATTTTTTGTAAGATCTGCAGCCTCCCCGATCAACACCTCTTTAACCCCCGCATGAATAGCTGCGTAGGCATTCTCCAGCTTGGGAAGGATGCCGTCAGCAAAAACCTTTTTCGGAAGCAGTTCGTCATACATGCTTTTAGGTAAATGGTGAATCACTGAATCATGACGGTTTATATCCAGAAGGACGCCCTTCTTTTCAAAGCAGAAGATTAGTCTGACATCAAAGTGCTTGCTGAGTGACACTGCCAGCACGGATGCGATCGTGTCTGCATTTGTATTAAGCATTTTTCCGTCAGCATGCGTAAGCGGCGCGAACACGGGAATTGTATTCTGCTTCAACAAAAAATAAAGCAAGGCGGTGTTTACCCCTTCAGCTTTTATGTCGCCTACAAAACCATAGTCGATCTCTTTTACAGGTCTCTTAGTAGCTTTGATCATATTACCATCAGCTCCCGTCACACCCAACGCATTACAACCTAGCTGCTGTAGTTTCGCTACGATCTGTTTGTTAACCAATCCACCGTAGACCATGGTAACAAGATCGAGCGTGGCTGCATCCGTGATCCTTCTCCCATTAATGTAGTTTGATTCGATGCCCAGCTGATTCCCTAGATTCGTCGCTACCTTTCCACCTCCATGTATAAGTATCTTTGGCTCTTTAATAGCGGCAAAATCCCCTAGAAACAGGTCAAAGGCCGCCGCATTATCCAGCACATTTCCACCGATCTTAATAATAAAGAGTTTGTTCATAACGCCTCTTATACGACTGAAGTTACTTCTTATTCGTTAATATTTCGCTTAGCACGGCCTGCGCAGCCCATACCCGGTTGGAAGCTTGTTGTGTCACAACGCTGTTTGGGCTATCCAAAACTTCGTCGCTGAGCTCGACGTTTCGCCTTACCGGCAAGCAATGCATAACCTTGGCTTGGTTTGTTGTGGCCAGGATCTTATTGGTTAGCATCCATTCGGGATCGTTACAATAGATCTTTCCGTAATCGTTGTATGTACTCCAGTTCTTCACATAGACATAATCAGCATTCTTCAATGCTTCTGCCTGGTTGTGAATGATCTTCGCGCCACTTGTAAATTTTTCGTCCAACTCATAATCCTCAGGATGAGTGATCACAAAGTCGGCTTCGCCCCATGCATTGATCCATTGAGCAAAACTATTGGCTACACACTGCGGCAAGGCTTTGACGTGTGGTGCCCACGTAAGAACTATACGCGGTTTCCTTTTCTCTTTGAAAGTTTCGCGAATGGTAATGATATCGGTAAGACTTTGCAAAGGATGCAATGTTGCACTCTCAAGGCTGACAACAGGTATCCCTGAATATTTTATAAACTGGTTGATGTAAAGCTCATTGTAGTCATCTACCTTGTTCTGCAATGAAGGAAAAGTCCTAATTCCAAGAACGTCGAAATACTTTCCCAGAATAGGTGCAGCATCCTTTACGTGCTCGACTTTGCTGCCGCTCATTATCGCCTCGTCCTCAAACTCAAGCGCCCATCCATCCTGGCCAACATTAAAAACTATTGTTTCCATTCCAAGATTCTGCGCCGCTATCTGAGTACTTAGCCGCGTTCTCATGCTGGGATTCAGGAAGAGCAGACCTATCCGTTTGCCCGAACCTAGTTTGTTATCCTTAAGAGGACTTGCCTTGTATTGCAGTGCGCTTTGCACCAGCGATTCGATATTAGGGGCGTCGCCCGCCGAAATAAATTCTTTCATCTCAACGCTTTGTTCAATGCCGAAAGGAAAATATCAACTTCATTCTGACTCAAAGCCAATGATGGCAACAATCTGATCGTGTTCGGCTTTGCTTCCCCCGTAAAAATACGATGACCAAATAACAGGTCATTCCTGACTTTGCTTTTATCTTCCCCTAGATCGAACCCTATCATTAGCCCTCTGCCCCTCACCTGCTTAATTTCAGAAATTCCTTTTAGCGCATTTATTAAGTAGTTGCCCATCGCCGCGGCATTAGCAATCAGATTTTCTTTTTCCATTACTTCTAGTACCGCAAGGCAAGCCGCCATAGCCAGGTAATTTCCTCCGAACGTGGTGCCCAACATACCACTCCATGGCTTTATATCTGGATGTATAAGTACACCTCCTACAGGGAAACCGTTACCCATGCCCTTTGCTGTGGTGATAAGGTGTGGCCTTATATCTGCGTGTTGATGAGCAAAGAACTTTCCAGTCCGGCCATAGCCACACTGGATTTCATCCAAGATAAACATCACATTCATTTCCCGGCATTTTCGCTCAATGAGCTGCAGGAATGAATCGTCGGGTAATTGAATACCTCCCACGCCTTGTATGCCTTCCACGATAACCGCCGCAACGTCACTCGTAAGAGCATCCGTAAATGCGTTGACGTCATTTAATGGAAGAAATTCGATATCATGACCGGCATTGAAAGGAGAAACGATCTTGGGATTGTCAGTAGCAGCAACAGCTCCGGACGTTCGTCCATGGAAAGCTTTCTTGAATGCGATAATTTTTTTCTTTCCGGTGACAAAGGATGCAAGCTTCAACGCATTTTCATTTGCTTCCGCACCCGAATTGCAGAGGAATAATTGATAATCAGGATAACCCGACATGACTCCAAGCTTTTCCGCGAGTTTCTGTTGTAGCGGATTCACCACGCTGTTTGAATAAAAGGAGATCTTTCTAAGCTGGTCCTCCAGTGCCTTGACATAATGGGGATGCGAGTGCCCAATCGAAATAACGGCGTGACCACCGTACAAGTCCAGGAACTTATCGCCTTTATCATCCCAAAGCCACGAACCTTGTGCCTTGACGGGCGTGATATTGAAAAGGGGATATACGTCGAATAGTTTCATTGTCATAAAATAGGGATCGATTGCCAGAGCACCACCGTTAAGACCTCCAGGAATATTTTGTTGGTACATTTTCTTAAAAAGCGATGGATTTGAGTTTCAACCCACATGTTTCATCCAGGCCGAACATAAGGTTCATATTTTGTACTGCCTGACCAGACGCTCCTTTTAACAAATTGTCTATTGCCGAATGAACGACAATCTTGTTCCCTTCTTTCTCCACTCCGATAAGACATTTGTTGGTGTTAACAACTCTCTTGAGGTCGACGGTCTCCGTCGACACGGAAGTAAAAGGATGACCCTTGTAAAATGTAGAATAGAGGTCCATTACTTTCTGCAACGACAGATCGCTTTCGATAACAGAACTCACAAATATGCCACGGGTAAAATCGCCGCGCCACGGAACGAAATTAACTGCAAAAGAATATCCAGGCTGCAATTGCTTAATTGAGCGATTGATCTCCTTCAGGTGCTGATGCGTAAGAGTCTTATAAGCCGAAATGTTGTTCGCCCTCCAGGTAAAGTGAGTGGTGTCCTGAAGTTTTTGCCCTGCGCCTGTTGATCCGGTTATTCCCGTTGAATGCACCTCTGCCAATAAACCTGCCTTCGCCAATGGCAACACGCCAAGCTGCAATGCGGTAGCAAAACATCCTGGGTTAGCCACGTTACTTGCCTTTTTGATTTCATCCCTGTTCAACTCCGGCAGTCCGTATACAAATGACCTTCCGTTCAACGACTCGCCTAGTCGGAAATCCTGACTGAGGTCAATGATCTTGGTTTTATCAGTAAAAGGATTTTCCTGGAGAAACTTCTTACTCTCACCATGACCAAGGCACAGGAATACTACATCTACGTCATGGTTCAGGTCACCTGCGAATTTTGCTTCGGTTTCTCCTAACAGATCAGGATGCACCGAGTAAAGTGGGTTGCCTGCATTGCTTCTGCTATGTACAAAAACAAGATCTATATGCGGATGATTGAGCAGCAGTCTGATCGTTTCTCCGCCGGTATACCCAGCGCCACCAACAATACCCGCTTTAATTTTAGTTGCCATCCGCGTCTTCTTTTACCTGATGATAAATAGCGGTCTGGTTGCCGAATATCTTCGTAAAACCTTTCACGTCATCGCCTGTCCAGCCGAGGTTCATTTCTCCATACTTACCAAACTTCGAAGACATCAGATCATACTTGGAATCAATGCCGATCACCTGAAATCTGTATGGATAGAGCTGAATGTGGACGTCACCTGTTACGTTTTGTTGTGAGCTCGTAAGGAACGATTCAATGTCGCGCATGATTGGGTCCAGGTACTGGCCTTCGTGTAACCAGTTGCCATAGAATTGGGCTAGCTGTTCTTTCCAACTAAGTTGCCACTTTGTGAGCACATGTTTTTCGAGCGCGTGGTGTCCTTTGATCACCAGCATAGGTGCAGCAGCTTCGAAACCCACCCGCCCCTTAATTCCAATGATCGTATCGCCTACATGTATCTCCCGGCCAATGCCATAAGGACCAGCCAACCGTTGAAGGTGCTGTATGCCTTCAGTGGGGTGTGTGAAGGATTTGCCATTCACGCTTTTCAACTCTCCCTTTTCGAACGACAGACGCACCGTCTCGGATCCCTGTTTAGTGACCTGTGTTGGCCACGCTTCCTCTGGCAACATGCCTAATGATTTAAGCGTCTCCTTGCCTCCTACGGATGTTCCCCAAATCCCCTTGTTTACCGAGTACATCGCTTTTTCAAAGTTCATTTGAACTCCTTTCGATTTGAGGAAGCTTATCTCTTCCTCGCGTGACAATCGAAGCTCTCTTATAGGCGTGATAATCTCAATTCCTGGAACGAGGATGTTGAGTATCATATCGAACCTAACCTGATCATTACCCGCGCCGGTGCTTCCATGAGCGACAGCATCGGCGTTTAGTTCCTTCGCATACTTCGCCACCGCCAATGCTTGTGACATACGCTCAGCACTCACACTAAGAGGATACGTATTGTTCTTCAGAACATTTCCATAAACAAGATACCGTATGACCTTATCGTAATAATTTTTTGTCTCATCCACCGTCTTATGAGATGCAACTCCAAGGTTCTTTGCTTTCGATTCGATCTCCTTGATCTCACTATCATCAAAGCCCCCAGTGTTGACCGTGATAGTGTGAACTTCATATCCTTTTTCTTCGCCCAGGTACTTGACGCAATAAGAAGTGTCAAGCCCACCGCTGAATGCCAGTATTACTTTCTTTTTCATCTGTTTAGATTTATATCCGCTTGAATGCCTTTCAGTCTAGCACCTAGGCCCGTACGTCGCAGGAAGATAGTACCGATCCGCCAATGGCGGATGGTAAATTTTCACGCTGTCTCTACTCTTTGCTGATGGGCATTTCATGATTTAATAGTTACGCCTTACCAAAGTTCGATCGCGGTAGAGTACTTCCACCTGCTAAAACCGACCCGAAAATCTGAAGGTAAGGTCTGTTTACCAAAAAAATATGCTTAACAAAGATCTCTTCTTGTCGGGATCCACATTGTCGTCCTTTTTTCGGAATGATTTAAGCAGGACAAATTGTTTGAAACGAACCCATCGTTCGAAGAGCTTGAAGTTGCCTTTGAATTCTCTGTGACGGTGGTGTACGAGCTCACCATCAGGTGTAACCAGCACGGGTTCAGGCTTTGGCGCTTCCTGTTCCTTAGCACTTTTGGCTTCCGCAGCTGCCTTAATTTTCGCCTCCGCCTCTGCAGGATCGAAAAGCATTGCCGTACACATACAGTTCTTTCGCTCCTTGCTCATGAGGATGTCATAGTTGACACAACTCTTGCAGCCCTTCCAGAATTCCTCATCATTTGTGAGTTCAGAGTAGGTAACGGGCTCGTATCCGAGATCGGAGTTGATCTTCATTACGGCCAGCCCGGTTGTAAGTCCAAATATCTTTGAAGTCGGATACTTCTCTCTTGAAAGACTAAAAATGCGGCGCTTGATCTCCGTAGCTACTCCAGTCTTCCTGAAAGCGGGAGCGACGATGAGGCCAGAGTTAGCCACATACTTACCGTGTTCCCACGCCTCGATGTAGCAGAAACCAACCCACGTTCCATCGTTAGTAACGGCAATAACAGATTTGCCCTCCTCGATCTTTTTGATGATGTACTCAGGAGAGCGTTTGGCAATGCCTGTACCTCGCGCCTTTGCCGACTCTTCCATCTCGTTAGTGATGGTCTCGGCGTATACTTTATCGTTAGGTGTTGCAAGCCTGACAATTATATTGTTGTTGTCCAATGTCTGAAGTTTTAATAACCTAAAATGAAACCTGTGCTAAAGCACAACAGACGCAATGTCCTGGACACCACGTCTCTTACTAATAGGGTAGTATGAAGGTATCAGATACGCACGAAGCGCGTAGGTCGGGGCCGCCTGGTCACCGTGCAGGCTAGCGTGGAGAACTGAACAGTTCTTCTGGAGTGGTAAGCAGCAGTTGCCGCTGTTATGATGGTGATCAATGTTTTCAATTTCTTTCTTAGCGTTTAAGTTGAACGTCAGATAAAAGTCATTCAGTTTTTATTTTAGTTGGAACTTATAAATGCAAAATTAAACGATAAAGTTTTGTAAAAGGCAATCTTTTCGCTAAAAGACTCAAAAATTATTTTTTTCCTTGCTAACGGAAGTTAGTTACCGATTAAGTATGAGATCACTGTTGATTGATTAATTTTGTGCACGCTTTAATTCAATTGTCTGTTATGTTAACAAAAAAAGTCGTTATCTCAAGCATATTCTTCTTGCTGCTCACGTTCCTCGCTCTGATCTTTCGTCCCGTCCCTAGTCCATCTCCAGAGAACACAATCACGACAAACGGAACAGTTGAAGCAGTGTCAATGGCTGGTGATGCTGATCTCATTATAAAGCTGAGGGGAGATGACCGATTGTATTTTATCGATGAAGGTCTTAAGGATGGACGCTCACTCAGTACACTCCAGGGGGAACTTTCGGGCAAGTCAGTAGAGATTCATTACGTTAGGTTCTGGACACCGCTGGATCCTCTAAGCAAATTTAAACACATCTCCTTGGTAAATGTTGATCGGACAAGGCTCTATCCAGTGATTGAATAAGATTACCGTACTATTACCAGCTTTCCAAGCTTGCGCGTCTGCTGACCATCGATAATAAGTTTGATCTCGTAAACGTACACCCCACCAGGTAACAAATTGCCATTACGGTCGGAGCCATTCCATATTATTTCGTTTGTCCCAATGTGGAGGGCGTCAAAATCAGATTCAGTGAATTGGGATTGGCTCTGTCCGTTGACATTGATGAATTGAACATTCAGCTGTTCTGGTAGTGAACCACCCGAAAGCGCAATCCGAAAGTATACTTCATGGTTAAATGGATTTGGATATGGGTCGGAGATCGTTACCGTGGTTTCATTCAGCACATTGAACGTAACTTCATATGGCTCCACACCACTACGGTTACCTCGCGCATCAGCTCCTTCCACTCGAAGTCGGTATTCACCATCTGACAGATCCTTTGGAGTATATTCAACCCGGAATGAAGATGTTTCGGTGGCTGGGTACCATTTGACGTTTTCATAGGTAAGTAAAATAGGAACGGGAGAACATGGTTGATCCGCACAAGGAGGGGTCAAGAAAATCCTGACACCAGCTGTATCCTTCTTGAGAATATGTTCATTCTCATCCCAGATACGAATACTGATAAACGGATTGGGAGATACATAATCTCCGTTCGCCAAATATCTTCCATCTATAGTGACGTCCAACACTGGATTTAACTCTTCTGATTCAACATTAAGGTGACTTATCAATTGCAGAAGGTTGTTGTCGTAATACTGTTCTGGTAAGATCCTTGGATTTACATACACATTCACATCGTTAAGCCCCCCCTGGTTGAGTGTCTCGACTCCGAATTGAAATGAGGTCGTGTCGCCAGGAGATGGTGCTTTTATTTTTAATGTATTATGACGCGAGGTCCGGCTGGTTTGATTGAACACCTCGTAATTAACAGTAAGTGAATCAGAGAAGGATTTATCCCCGATATTAACAAAACCATACCGGCCATTCCACTCGGCACCCTCATCGAGATTTTCCTGTTCACGTATGCCTTTGTAAACCAGAAGGCCTTCAGGAGCAGGAGTAAAGGTTACCAGCCATTTATTTAGTTGGGCTGGTGTGAGCGTTACATCGTCGCCGGCATTGAAGACAATTTTCAAGTAGGGGAATTCAACTGCGTCGATTGATTTCAGGTCTTTATCTCCAATCATATCATCCATAAGGACCTGTTCCTTACCATCGAGGTTTACTCCGATCACATCAAAGCTTATTACATCCGGCGCCTCTATCTCGATCGGGCGTGTAAACAGAGAGTCCCATTCAACAGCAGGGCCGATCAATCCTGAATTCATACTTCCAGCCGTGTATCCACCTGTCACAGTTCCATTCATAGTAAGCTCCTGTATATCTATTGGTGACCCGGACGCTGTGATGATCTTAGCGTCACCGGGAGCGGCGCCTTTGCGGCCAAGTATAATTACAGGCTCTCCGTCCTGTAAGGCATTAATCTGTGAAGCAGAAATTCCTAGCTCTTGCAGCTTCGTTTTGGCAGCAGCAGGCCAGCTACTAAACAAACCATCACCAATTGTAAACAACACGACGGAATCCCCAGCCTGAACGTTATCGACGTACTTGATCAAATCATCGTTATTTCCGGTCACCATCTGTGAAGGAACGAAGTTGTTGATGACAGTAGGCTTCCGCCCACATACCCTGCCTGCACGGTTGTACCACTCAAACTGAACACCCGCATACGGAACAGCGGATTTTCGATCAAATGCAATCAGGTTTAGTGAATTGTCGCGGCACACGAATATCTGCTTGTCAATATTGTACTCCGCCCCGGCAATCTTAATACTAATGTCAGTGTATGCTGCAGGATGATTTGCACCAAACGTCTTTACAGCGAATGTCGTTTTGGATTCCTCAAACTTCAGCCTTCTCAATTCGCTGTCGGTTACTAGTCCGATTGCCTGGTTGTCGAGGTATTGTGGAAAGTGTACCTGCGCCCAACCTTCAGAACCACCAGCAATGTATGTGAATGAACTTATGGTCCATTCAGTGCTTTCACCTGGTTTTGGATTTGCAAGTTTTGTTCGCCAGTAATATGCCGTGGTATCCGACGTCAGCAAGGTTATCGACTGCCTGGCCAACACTTTGCCTTTCACGACAAATTGCTGCTTGATTGAACTGTCAAAAGTATTCGTGGTATCCACCTCGAGAAGGAAATCCTGTTCATCGGAGAGCAGATCCGT
>Ga0075428_100010464_pt1 | contig 10305 bp, 7 predicted proteins | sample RhiMetdeltSRZDD2_FD_75291 | JGI IMG/M metagenome (GOLD analysis project Ga0075428, IMG submission 75291) | Populus rhizosphere microbial communities from Tennessee, USA - Rhizosphere MetaG P. deltoides SRZDD2 | ecosystem: Host-associated > Plants > Roots > Rhizosphere > Soil | place: USA...
GGGATCTGCCACCAGGCGTAGGCGGTGATCACCGCGGCCGTCGCCAGGACGGCCAGGAGGAGCCGCCCCAGCTGCTCGCGGGTCCTCACGTAGTTGACGGTGATGAAGAAGATGAAGAAGTACTCGAGGTGCTTCGCCACGTAGCACAGGCCGACCATGGGACGGACCCGTCCCGCCTCGATGCCGAGGAGCGTCGAGATCAGGCAGCAGGCGGCGTACAGGGCGATGGCGGCGTTGAGCCGGGTGCGGCGCACGGCGTCGAGGTCCTTGTGGATCGCCATGCGCATCAGCCACGCGAAGCCGACGAGAAGGAGCACCAGGTCCTCGGTGCGCAGGATCACCTCGCGCGCGCGCTCGACACCTCCCGATCCGGCGGCGCCGACCGCCAGCTCGGGCGACAGGAGCATCGAGGCGATGACGATGCAGAGCCCCGCGTCGGCCCTCAGGATGGTGGCGACGCCCAGGACGACGGCGGCCATCAGGAGGAGCGGCTGGCGGAGCGGGGCGCTGCCGATCCAGAGCCCGAGAGGCAGGAGCGCCGCGATCAGGCCGCCCAGGAGGAGGGCCCGGCGGGCGGCCACGGGGATCGCGATGGCCGCCATCGGCTCACCGCTTGCGGAGGGAGCCGACGCGCGGGAACGCCACCGTCAGGCGGCTCCGGCCGCTCTTCTCCGCGGCGTAGGCGTGCCGCATGTACTGCATCTCGGGGGTGTAGCTCGACACCTCCGCCTTGACGTCGTTGAGGACGATGCCGCGGATGGCGGCGCGCACGTTGTCGAGGTGGATCTTGGCGCGCTTGAGGGCCGCCCGGCCGATGCGGCCGAGCTGGTAGACCAGGATGACGCCGTCGACCCGGGTCGACAGGATCGCCGCGTCGGTCACCGGCAGGACGGGCGGGGCGTCGATCAGGATCACGTCGAAGCGCGACGCCACCTCGACCACGAAGTCGTTGAACAGCGGGGAGGAGAGGAGCTCCGAGGGGTTCGGCGGCAGGGCCCCCGCCGTCAGGACGTGCAGGTTCTCGAGCCCCGCGCTGGTCAGCATGGCGTGCATGTCGACGCGGCCCAGGAAAGCCTCGGAGAAACGGTGCACGACGTCGTCCAGCCGCGCCATGCCGAGAACCACGTGCGTGAAGCCGGGCTCGCGCGCCACGCCGAACAGGCGGTGGAGCGACGGGCTCCTGAGATCGCAATCCCAGACGAGTGTCCGCATGCCCATCTGGGCCATGGCGATCCCGAGGTTCGCGACCGTGGTCGACTTCCCCTCGCTCGGCGAGGCCGAGGTCAGCAGGAAGGTCCGGCCGGCCTTGCCGAGCCGGGAGAACTCGAGGTTGGTGCGCAGCGAGCGGAACGCCTCGGCGGCCGGCGATTGCGGGGCGAACTGGGTCACCAGGTTGAGGAAGCCCTCCAGGTTCGGGTCGGCTCCGAGCGCGGGATGGCGCTCCAGGACGGCGCGGCGCACCGCCTCCAGGTCGATATGCGGGACGACCCCGATCACGGAGAGGTCCAGGTACTTCTCGACGTCCTCGATGCTGCCGATCGACGTGTCGAGGCTCTCGACGGCGAACGCGACCACCAGGCCGAGGAGGAGCCCCGCCAGGAGGCCGACCAGGCCCCGCAGGACCCGTCCGGGCTCCCGGCGCGCCTCCGCGTGGGTGGCGGTCTCCACGACCGACAGCTCCGTGACCTTGTCCGCTTCGCGGATCAGCGCCTCCTGGTGCTTGCGCATCAGCATCTCGTAGGCCTCGGAGTTGACCTGCACTTCGCGCTGCAGCTGCTGGAGGACCTGCTCGGTGCGGGGGAACCGGGCCAGCTTGGCCTCCAGGACCGTCTTGCGCCGGCGCGCCAGGTCGAGGGCCGTCCGCGTCTCCCGGCGCAGCCGCTCGGCGATCCGATCGATCTGCGCGCGCACCTTGACGAGCTCGGGAGCGTCGTCCTGCATCAGCACCTCGAACTGCCGCTTGCGCTCCTCGAGATCGGACAGATCCTTGCGCAGCGTCGCCAGCCCCTCCTCCGGCAGGTCGACGAGGAGCAGGTCGGGGGAGGTCCCGGGGTCGCCCGTCGCCGTGAGGATCGTCATCAGGGACTCGAGGGCCACCACCTGCGCCTCGTTCCTCGCCGCCTCGTCCTGGAAGAACTGGATCTCCTTCGCGTCGGGGTGCCGTGCCCCGACGTTCGCCTCCCGGAAGGCCGTGAGGCGCTCCTCGGCGTCGCGCAGCCGGTCGCTGACCTCGGCGACCTGGCGCTCCACGAACTTGCGCGCCTCGATCGCCTGCCGGTTGCGCTCCAGCGTATGCAGCTCGATGTACTCCTCGGTGATGGCGTTGGCGACCTGCAGGGCCTCCTCCGGCGTCGCGCAGGCGGAGCGGATCTCGATCAGGCTGGTGTTGTCGATCGGCTTGGCGGTGTAGCTGAGGATGATCTGGTCGAGGCGCGCCGATCCCGCCCGGTCGGCGAGGACCTCCCCGAGCGTCGCGTCGGCGCGGATGCGCCCCAGGCGCTGCGCCGCCCGGAGGGCCACCGGCTTGCTGGCGATGATCTGCGCCTGCGTCGCGAGATCGTCGCCGGGGCTCCAGGAGAACGCCTCCAGGAACAGGCCCGCCACGCTGTCGGTGCGGGTCCATTTGACGCGCGCCGTCGCCTCGTAGGCGGGGCCGCCGTGCGACGAGAGCGCCAGCGTCAGGAGGCCGAGCAGGAGGCAGCAGCCGGCGACCACGCGGTAGCGGCGGCGCAGGACCCGCAGGCAGTCCTGGAGATTGAGATCGTAGGAGGCGCTCACGTCAGTCGTCCCGGAAGCTGTCGATGATGTAGAGCGATTCGATGGTCTGCAGCGCGGGGCTGATGATCGAGAACACGTCCTGCATGGTGCCGAGCGCGCCCTTGGGGACGTAGACGATGTCGCCCGGGTCGAGAGGAAGGTTCTGCGACAAAGCACCGTCCTTGTAGAGCGCCTTGACGTTCGCGATGCGCATGTCGGCCTTGCCGTCGCCGGTCCTCTTGATGACGACGATCTCCTTCAGGTCGCCCCGCCGGCCGATCCCGCCGCAGCGCGCCAGCGCCTCCACCAGGGTCATCGAGTCGTAGATGGTCACGACGCCCGGCTGATTGACCTCCCCCAGGACGTAGACCTTGCGCGTGCCCATGGCGAGCGACGGGACGAAGATGAAGTCGCCGTCCTGCAGCACGGGGTTGTCCTCGTCGCTCTGCTGGAACACGGCACGGAACAGGTTCGCCTCCTGGACCGTGCCGTCGTGGCGCACCACGCGGACGCGCATCAGGTCGGCCTCCGGCGTCGCGCCGCCGTGCTCCGACAGGAAGGAGACGAGCCTCGTCGGCCCGGAGAGCGCCCAGTCTCCGGGCCCGCTGTCGGCGCGCGCGGTGGTGCGCACCTCTCCCATCAGGTGCACGCGGTGGCCCGCATAGCGCAGCACCAGGAGCTCGGTGTAGATCTCCTTGTAGATGCGACGCAGGCGCGCCTCGATGTCGCGCTTGGCCTCGGGAGCCGTCCGTCCTCCCAGATCGAGGGTCCCGAAGCCGGAGATCGGCAGGAAGGCGCTGCCGTCGCTCTGCACCGTGAGCTGCGCCTCGTCGATCTTCTGGCCGTCCCAGATGCGCAGGCTGAGCACGTCGCCCGGGGCGAAGCGATAGTCCGGCGGTGGAGCGAAGGTCTCAGCAGTCTGGGTCAGGGACGCGTCGGTGACGCCTGAAGAGGCGAGGACCGCCAGCAGGGTCACAGCGGCCAGGCGCGCCAGGCGCCGGCGGCGCCTCCTGAGGGCCGCGAGGAGAAGCGCTTTCCTGAGCGCCATCGCGCTGTCGTCGACGGGCATCCGGCGCCCCTGGCGCACCACCTCGACGACCCTTCCGAGCAGGTCCTGGCGGCGGAGAGGCGGGTCGGGAGCGGCCTCGGCGTCCCCTTGGAGCCGGTAGAGGCGGCCCGTCGCCGTGATGTCGATCCGGATCAATCGGTGCGCCACCACGAGGCCATCATGGCGCGCCAGCACGATCTGCCCCCGGCGGGGGAGGCCCAGGAAGGGTGCTATGACGAGCGCGTCCCCGGGCCGGAGCGTCGGTTCCATGCTGCGGCCCGAGGCGGGCAGGACGAAGCCGGCGCCCCCCTCGAGGAGGGCCTCGAGCACCGGCTCCAGCTCGACCGCGACGCTGTCGCGCGCGGAGGCGCGCCCGGCGCTCACGACCGGGTCGCCTCCCCCGGCGCGCGGGCGACGCGCTGGCGGATGTGCAGGAACGGGGCACGGGCCAGGTCGACCACGCGCCTCTCCGCCGAGCCGCCGCTCGACGAGGCGATCTCGACGCGGGGCCGGAAGTGGTTCTCGTGGTTGAGCGCCACCACGCGGGCGATGTCGCCGCTGCTCAGCTCGACGAAGCAGCCGATCGGGAAGATCGGGATGGCCCGCAGGAGGGCCCGGAACAGGAGCGGCGAGAAGCGCTGCCCGTGCCGGGCCATGACGAGCGAGGAGACCTCGTGCAGGTCCGCCGCAGGCGACGCATGGTAGGTGAGATCGATGAGGCTCGCGAGGGCGACGGCCTGGGACCTCAAGTCGGTGCGGCCGCGCTCGCTCGCGGGCGTCAGCGGCCCGAGGACCGCCTGGACGTCCGCGACCCGCCCCTCCATCTCGGCGCCCCCCGCGCCGAGCGCGGACAGGATCGCCTGGGGACGATGCCGCCGGCCCTCGGGATCGATCGCCTCCTCGCCGTCGATCGCGGGTCCCTCGGCGCCCGGATCGAAGCCGCCCTCGAGCAGCCCTGCGTCGTGCAGCAGGCCCAGGCAGGCGGTCGCCGGAGCGTCCTCCCCCTGAGCGAGGGCGGAGACGATGCGCGCAGCGAGGAGGGCGGTGTTGACGGAGTGGCGGCCGAGGTGGAAGCGGCCGCCCGGCCCCGCGAGCAGGCCCGCGGCATCGGCCGCCCCGGCGCGGCCGGCCAGGACGCGAGCCAGATCCCGCAGGCGCTCCGGCTGGGCCGGCCTTCCGGACTGGGCGTCCCGGAACAGTTGGACCAGGGCCTCGACGTCTGACTCGACCGATTCCCCCTGGCCCGCGATCCGCGGAACGGCCAAAGCACCCGCAAGCGCCTTTGGGTGGGCCTCCGCGTCCAGGTCCGGACGTGGATCCATCCGCTGAGCCGGGGACAGCCCGGCGAGGACGGCGATCTCGCGCAGGGAGCGCAGTCCGTGCTGCGCCCCGGGGAGTGACGCGACGTCCTCGTGGCACGCCGCGCCCTCGACCACCTTCCGCCAGCCCTCCTCGCGCAGGGACGGAAGGCCTCCCGACAGGCCGTCCGACCCGGCGTAGCCGAAGACACCGGTCAACCCACCGAAGCCGGTGCCGGCGCAGGCGGAGCAGCCCCTCCCGAGCGGCACGCCGAGGCCTCCGCGGCGCTCCATTTCCTCCAGGTCCCAGCGGTGAAAGCCGAGCCGCAGACCCTGCGCCGCCGGGATCGACGACCAGGAGCGGCAGGCCGGACACACCGTCCGAATGAGAGCCTGGGCCAGGACCATGACGGGCACGTCGGTTCCCGAGGCCGCCTCGAGCTCGCGAAGCACGCGCCGGAGCATCGCCTGCGGCTCGGCTTGCGGCGCGCCGGCGAGCACCAGCGTGCCCGAGCCTGCCAGCCGGGCGGCGAGGAACAGGTGCCGGAGCCCTTCCAGGCGCTCCACCACGACGAAGTCGGGGGCGGACTCCCGGAGGCTTTCGGGAAACGGCCAGTCGGTGACCGAGTCGGCCAGCCAGGGCAGGTTCGGAGGGGGAGAGCCGGTCCGCGATCCGATGCGGCCGCCGCGCCTCCCGCGCGCCAGGATGGCTCCCGCCAGCAGGTCCAGCGTGGTGCTGCGCCCGGAGGAGCTTCCCCCCGCGACCAGGAGGAGCCCCGAAGGACGATCGAGCGCCTCACCCAGGATCTCGAGCAGGGACGGGGAGAGGCCCAGCTCGTTCAAGCTCCGCGGAGGGGGAGAGGTGACGGCGCCCGCGAGTCGCAGGCGATACTCCAGGGGCCGGGCGGCCGGGCGCACGGCGAGCAGGATCCCGCCGCCGGGTCCGGCGGTCACCACACCCCTCGGGGCGTGGTGGAAGAGGGCCGACAGGAGCCCCAGCGTGTCCTTGGGAGCGATCGGGAACGGCTGTCGCTGGCCGTCGGCCGCGATCAGCATCGCCTTCGTACCGTCGGGCGCCGGGTGGAAGCTCATCTCGACGTGCTCCGCGGAGAGCATGCGAGACAGCGCGGGCGCCAGAAGATCGGGCCGCGGCAGGGCGCGGGGCCAGGCGCCGGCGTCCGGAGGCGGCAGGAGCTCGCCGGACGAGACCTCCTCCTCGTGCGCCGGTATCGCCACGACGCCCATGTCGGTGCGCCAGTAGCGACGCGGCACGCGCAGCGCGTCGACGCTCTCGGAGGTGGCGACGAAGACGACTCCTTGCCGCTCCGCCAGCAGGACGGGGGGCGTGCGGCGGGCGTTGTCCGGCGCGCGGGAGGTCTCCTCGGGGCGCGGCCGGGAGATCACGGCGCGTCCGCCTCCCCGAGCGCTTCGAGGACGCAATCGACCGACGATCCATCGGGCAGGAACTGCAGCCGGCGCACGGGCACCTGCGTGGCCATGGTCGACAGGAACCGCACCGCGAACTCGAGGCCCTTCTGGTCCCACATCGCCGGGAAGGCGCGCACCATCATCTGCGCCACCGCCTGCGAGGACTTCATCTCGACGATGCGGTTGCGCGGCGCCTGCTCCAGGATGAAGACCGCGTGCAGCGGCGCCGAGCCGGGCGACTCGCAGTCGGCGTCGCCGTGCCACGGGGTGCCGAAGATGCGGTAGGTGTCGCCGTGCGGGCGGATGACGATCCGATCATCCGAGAGGATCTGCGTCAGGGGCCTTTCGCTCCAGAGACGGGCGGAGGTGCTCTTGCCGGCGCCGGAGGTGCCGAGCAGGAGGATTCCCCGGCCCCGGTAGGTGATACCGCAGGCGTGCACCAGCACGCCGCGCGACTGCGCCAGGCGGGCGAGGAAGACCACCTCGTCGAAGGGATAGACAAAAGGGTGCATCGTCCCTCCCGAGAGGTGCGGACCGCCGTCCAGCGTCTCCCCTTGTCCCGTGGCGTAGCTCGGGTCGAACTCCACCTGAAGGTATGGATCGGCTCCGTACAGAGGCGAGCGCAGCGTCAGCAGGTGATGTCCTCCGTCGACGTCCTCCAGGCGCCAGACGGCCCCGGTGTCGAACAGCGTCTTGCCGGGGCGGCGGGTCTGCCGGAGCACGCCGGCGGGCGCCAGGACGATGGAGGCGCAGTCGTCGCCCGCCCCGTCCTTGAGGAACGGTTCGTGGGCGGCGTCGGTGACCAGATCGATCTCCGGCGCCGCCGAGCGCACCTCCAGCCCGATGCGAGCGATCTCGAGGATCAGGGGGCGCCGCGAGTCAGGAGCCATTGTGCGAGCAGAGCGCCGGCGCGCCGGTGCACTTGAGGGAGGCGCCCTGCGGGCCCTGGGTCGAGGCGTTCTTGCAGGAGGCGAGCACGGCCTCGTCGGGGACGAGGCTGACGCGCCGCAGCTGCGGCGACTGGTACGGCCGTCGGCCGGTGGGATCCGGGATCGAAGCGTCGCGTGTCATTCCTGAACCTCCGCGGAAGCCGCGGCCAGGGGGCCGGGTCGTGGGTGTCGATCGGGAACCTCGATGCGCAGGAGAGGGCCATCCCGGCCCGTCTCGGTCCGGGCGCAGCCGCTGGCGGCGCACCCGCCGCCGGCGCAGGCAGTGGCTTGGGATCCGTGGCGCGCCAAAGTCGTGGAGCGGGGCAGGATCGCCCCTGGCGGGACCCAGCCCGAGGCGACCCGGCGGGCTTGGGCGAGGTAGCGCTCCGCCCGATCGCTATCGCCCATCTCGGCTTCCAGGAGAGCCGCCCGTCGGTGCGTCACCTCGCAGGCGTGCGGGATCCAGCCGTCCGGGCTGCCCGTTTCCAGGAGCGCGCTGGCAGGACAGCGATCGCACAGGGCCTTGATCTCGCAGCCGGAGCACACGTTGGCCGACCCCGCCAGGCGGCGGCGCACCGCGCCGACGATGCCGCTCCATCCCTCGCGGAACGATCCGCCCTTGAGATCGTAACCGTCGAGCGGCAGCGCCTCGCAGGAGAGCAGGGTCCCCTTCGGGTCGACGTGAAACGCCTGCACGCCGGCGCCGCACGACATCAGGTACCGGCTCGAGCCCTGCGGCTTGACGTAGTCGCGATAGAAGCGCAGCCAGTCGGCCAGCCGCTTCGGGTCGGTGGCGTCCCACGCCACCTGCCGCTCGGGCGTCGAGCGTGCGGCGGCCGGCGCCATCGAGCCGTCGAGGCGGGCGTGGATCATGCCGTCGTAGCGGAACGGCACGCCGAGCTCTTCGGCCCAGGCCTGCATGCGCGGAATCTCGTCGACGAGCGGCTCCATCGCCACCGCCTTGAGGGTCAGCCGCAGCCTGCGGCCGACGGCCAGCTCCACCGCGCGGCGGACGCGCGTGAAGCGGCCGGGGAATCCGGTCGTCCGCTCATAGGTGTCGTCGGAGAGGCCGTAAAGCGTGATCTCGAGGCCGAACGGCGGGTACTCGGCGAACAGGTCTGCCGTCCGCTCGTCCAGGAGGGTGCCGTTGGTGAACACGGTCACGAGCAGCCCCAGACGCTTCGCGTGCCGGTAGATGGCGGGGAAGTCGGAGCGGCTGAGAACCTCCCCGCCGGTCAACAGCATCCAGAGGCATCCTTCCTCCGCCGCCTCGCTCAGGATGCGGCACGCCTCGTCCGTGGAGAGTTCGCCGTCGCCCGAGTAGTCCGGGACGTAGCAGTGGACGCAGCGGAGGTTGCACCGGAACGTCAGCTCGAAGGAGCCGTTGAGCGGCACGCGGGCGTCGCCGCACGCCCGCCGGACCTGGGTTCCGAAGACGCCGTAGGGAACGTTCTCGGAGGGGATCACGAGGCAGAGTCCAAGAGGACGAGCCCGACCTCGCGCAGGTCGGACAGGTAGGCGGCGACGTCGGCGCGGGCGCGATCCTCGTCCACCTCGAACTCGGCGCTCACCTGTCGCGACAGGTCCGCCACGTCCCGCCGGCCGTCCAGCAGGGAGAGGATGAAGGAGCCGACCTCGTCGGTAGTGTAGAGGTAGTCGATGTGCGCCAGGCCGGTGCGCACCGGCACCAGGAGGTGCTCGCCGGCGATGTTGCGAAATACGACGTCGGGGGAGGGCCGATAGATCTCCGTCGCGTCGGTTCCCTGCCTCATCGTGCCCGCCTCCTCTCGCGCATCTGGCGCATAGCACCGTTCAGCAGCACGACCGCACGGCGCGGCAGGTCGGCCGGCCTGCGTCCGGCCGCGGGCGCCTCGCCGCGCGGGGCCAAGGCGTCGATCAGGAATCGCAGACGATCCCGGAGGCTCCGGGCCCCCAGAGCCATGAGCAGTTCACCGCCATAGGGCAGGGGGCGCAGCTCGTGAGCCTTCCGCAACAGCAGGGCTTCGATCCAGCTCTCTGGCTCCGCCAGCCGCACGGCGGACGGCACCGCCACCCCAAGCGACTCGGACGCAGCCAGGGCCAGGCCCACGATCCGCAGGGCGCGGGAGCGCTCCGCCTTCTCGCGCACCGCCTCCCAGCAGAGCTCCGTGCCGCGATCCGCCACGAGGTGCGCCAGGTCGGCGGTGCGGATGAGCCTGTCGAAAGAGTGCTTGACGAGATGCAGGGCCAGGAGGAGGACGTCGTCCTCCGGAGTCAGGAGGAGCGCCGGGCCGCCCGCGACCCATCCCGGCCGGGCGTCCTGGAACAGCGCCGGGACGTCGATCGGAAACAGACGAGCGCGGCTCGGGCGCCGCCGCCCGCCGATCGGGTCGGTGTGCAGGTCGATCGACACCGTGGCGCGGCGGAAGAGGCCCGGGGCCGCTTCGACGTACCCCAGGGCCGCCAGGACGGACCGCGCGCCGGAGTCGTCCTGGGGGCGGATCAGAAGATCGTGATCCTCGAAGGGCCGCGCGCCGGCATCCTTATAGATCCACTCGATGGCGCGCAGGCCCCGCATCACGGCCACCGGGATCCCCATCCGGTCGAGTCGCTCGAGCGTCTCGCACAGGGCGAGCCCCTGGGCCAGCGTGGCCGCCGCGCGCTGTTCGTGACGGCGCCTGAGCGTGGCCCGCAGCCACGGTTCGATCCCCTCCTTGGGCAGGGACGCGATGGCCCGCCAGGCGAGGCCGTCCACGCGGTGGTGGATCAGGCGATCGAGGAGCCGCCTCTCGGGTCTCCCGTCCGCCTCGCGCAGCGCCTCCGGCAGGGCCCAGACGAGCGGTCGCGGGGAGGCCAGGAGGAGGAC
>Ga0075428_100010467_pt1 | contig 10304 bp, 6 predicted proteins | sample RhiMetdeltSRZDD2_FD_75291 | JGI IMG/M metagenome (GOLD analysis project Ga0075428, IMG submission 75291) | Populus rhizosphere microbial communities from Tennessee, USA - Rhizosphere MetaG P. deltoides SRZDD2 | ecosystem: Host-associated > Plants > Roots > Rhizosphere > Soil | place: USA...
CATCCGGTCCACGTTGTACTCGTGGCCCGGGTGGTAATAGACCTCGATGGCCACGTCGTTCCACGAGTCGCGGCGGACGGCGTAGCGCGCGGAGAGGAACGAGTAGAAGTGCAGGATGGGCGCGTCCATCCGGTACTCGAAGTGGCGGCGGCCGCCCTCCTGCCACTCGCGCTGGAGGTAGCCGGGCGCGAGCGCCACCTGGTCCGGCGAGGTGCTCACCTGGGCCTCGAAGGTGATGAAGTCCGCCTCCGCGCCGGTGAGGCCGTTCAGCAGCAGCCCCTTGGGGTCGTCCCGGTCCAGCATCCGCTCGCGCGGGGCCAGGCCGTACTTGCGCCGGTCCTTGTCCTCCACCAGCTCGCGCCTGCGCTGGTAGCCGAGGTGCGGGAGCACGTCGTCGTGGATGAAGGTCCCGTTGCCGGCGATGTTGGTGATCTCGCCCTGCTGCTTGAAGCCCTTCGCCGCGTGCTCGAGGTCGAACCGCAGGGTGGCCTCCTCCCCCGGCTGCAGCGGCGTCGCCAGCGAGGCGGTGTGGAAGCCGTCCTCCTTCACGCTCTGGAGCGTGTGCGGCCGGTCCAGCGCCAGCTCCCGGATGGAGATCTCCTTGGGCACGTTCAGCAGCACGTTCGAGATCGGGCTCTGCGTCTCGTTCTTCAGCCGGTAGGTGCCGCGGACGGCGGCGCGGCGCTCCTCCGGGAAGAGGTCCGCCGCCACCTTCACCGCCTTCACCTTGGGCTGCGGGTCGTCCAGGTGCGACCGGTACCGCTTCTCGTAGCGGGCCGCGGCCTCCTGCCCGTCGTTCTCGGTGATGAGCTCGTTGACCACGTGCGTCCGGTGGAAGGCGAACGCCCCCACGGCGACGAAGCCGGCCGCCGCCGTGCCCATCCAGAGCCGGGCGCGGGCCGTGAAGCGATGCCGCGCGCCCCGGATCCGCGCCCGCCGTCCGCTCTCCACGCCCCGGACCCAGAACAGGTGGCAGGTCAGCGCCAGCGCCAGCGCCGCCAGCGCCCAGTACAGGTCGAACCAGCGCCGGCCGGTGAGGAACGGCCCGTAGCCGTTCATGTCCGAGTACGTCACCGCCGGCGAGAGCCCGTACAGGTAGAGGCGGTCCTCGAAGCCCAGGCCGGACGCGACCACCACCCCGACCCAGTAGAAGATCATGATGAAGTGGCCCACGTACTTCTGGTTCACCAGCACCTGGACCGCCATCGCCAGCACGGAGATGGTCAGGAACCGGGGGAGGAACACGGTGAACAGGTAGTGGACCTGCAGGCCCAGCTCGAAGTGGAAGTAGCCCTTGGCGACCTGGATGGCGAGGCTACAGACCAGCACCACCAGCACCAGCAGCACCTGGGCAGCCATCAGCGCCAGCAGCTTCATCGTCAGCGGCAGCCAGGTGGGGATGGGCAGCGCGTCGTAGATCTGGTCCATCCGCGCGTCGCGCTCCCGCCACACCAGCTCGCCCGAGTAGAAGGTGGTGACGATGATCATGAACAGGCCGAAGGAGCCGCTGGTCAGCTCCAGCACCTGGTAGGCGACGGGATAGGTGTTGGTGCCGAACATGCTCCCCAGCGCGGTGGCGCTGGCGAACATGAACAGCATCCCCGCCAGGACGATCACCAGGAAGTAGACGTTCTTCACCGTCTCCTTGAAGGTCAGCCACCACAGGCCGGGGAGCATCCGGAGGTAGGTCCCCCGGGCCCGCTCCGGCTCCACCCGCGGCAGCGCCGCGCCCTGGGTCCTGACCTGCGGCTCCGGCTCCGGCTTCTCCGCGCGCTTCGCCTTCTTCGCGGAGACGGTGGGCTGCGCGAAGCGGAAGCGGGTGAAGGTGAACGCCAGCACCGCGACGCCGATCCCCACCCACAGCACCCGGTTCCACAAGAAGTAGCTCTCCAGCGGGACCAGGCGGGTGTTGCGCTCGGCGATGGGCCAGTACTGGACGGTGAGCTCCATGGCGTTGTTGCCCCACGGATCCAGCAGCGCGACGAGCCACTTGTTGTCCAGGTCGCTCATCAGCGAGCCTGCGACCATGTTCCCCACCAGCAGCAGCACCGCCACCACGTAGACCGGCATCATCCGGCGCCCGAGCGCGCCCATGGCGAAGAAGATGGACCCGGTCCCCAGCAGGTTGGGGATGACGCTCACCAGGTACGGCTGCACGTAGGCCGCCGGGCGGCCCGGCCCCACCAGCGCCTGGTCGATGGTGGGGACCAGGAGGCCGGCGGCGCAGCCGATGGCGATGCTGGAGAAGATGCCGGTGAGCGCCAGCATCGCCCCCAGGAACCGGCCGGCGAGGTACTGCCGGGGGGAGATGGGGGTGGTGAAGAAGAAGTGGAAGGTCTCCTGCTCGAAGTCCTGCTGCACGGCGCGGCCCATCAGCGCGGCGGTGACCAGCCCTCCCACGTACCCGAGGACGGTGATGGTCTGGTTGAGCGCGTAGGGCGCGTTGATGAACACCTTGCTGGAGCCGAAGGTGACGACGGCGCCCTTGAACCCGCCGCCCGCGGCGACGGTGAAGAGCCCGGCGGCGGCGAGGAACACGCCGAAGTAGACGTAGGTGGAGAGCAGCCGCGCGCGGCGGACCAGCTCGAACCGGGCGATCGCCAGGGCGCCCATCTCAGGCCACCCCGGCCAGCGCGGGAGCGGCGGTCCCGGACCCGGAGGCGGTCTTCCCGCCGATCCGGCCGCTGATGGCGGCGAAGTAGACGTCGTCCAGCTCCGGGGCGGCCGGCTCGAAGGAGGCGTCCGGGCACTCGCCGGCGAAGACGCGGATCAGGATGCGCCCGGAGTAGAGCCGGGAGGAGATCACCGGGAGGCGCGCCACGTGGTCCGCCAGCTCCGCCTTGGAGACGGACTTCCGCCAGATCCTCCCCTGGAGGGAGGCCACGGCCTGCAGCGGGTCCCCGCCCAGCAGCACCTCCCCCTGGTTGATCACCGCCATCTCGCGGCAGAGGTCGGTCACGTCGCTGACGATGTGCGTGGAGAGGATGACGATCACCTCCTCGCCGATCTCCGAGAGCAGGTTGTGGAAGCGCACCCGCTCCTGGGGGTCGAGGCCGGCGGTGGGCTCGTCCACGATGATCAGCTTCGGGCTCCCCAGCAGCGCCTGGGCGATCCCGAAGCGCTGGCGCATCCCGCCGGAGAAGGTGCCCAGCGGCTTGTGCGAGACGCCGTCCAGGTTGGTCTGCTTGAGCAGCGCCCGCACCACCTCGCGCCGCTGCCGGGAGGAGCTGATGCCCTTCAGCCGCGCCAGGTGGTCCAGCATCTCCGCCGCGGTGACCCTGGGGTAGACGCCGAAGTCCTGCGGCAGGTACCCCAAAAGCCGCCGCACCTCGTCCTTCTGGCGGAGCACGTCCAGGCCGCCCAGGCGGATCGACCCCGAGTCCGGCTCCTGGAGGGTGGCGATGGTGCGCATCAGGGTCGACTTGCCGGCGCCGTTGGGGCCCAGAAGGCCGAACATCCCGGGGCGGATGGTGAGCGAGACGTCCCGGAGCGCCTGGACGCCGTTGGAGTATTTCTTGGAGAGTCCTTCGATGAGGAGATCCATGAGGGGGGCCACTCTACCTTCGGTGTGCTAGTCCAGTGCCGGTGACGCCCTACGAGATCATCAAGGCCAAGCGCGACGGCAGGCGGCTGGCGCCGCAGGACATCCTGGCGTTCATCGACGGCTTTACGCTCGGGGAGATCCCCGATTACCAGATGTCCGCCCTCTGCATGGCCATCTTCTTCCGCGGCCTGGAGGAGGAGGAGCTGGGCGCCTGGGCGAAGGCGATGCTGGAGTCAGGGGACGTGCTGGACCTCTCCGACACGCCGGGGGTGAAGGTGGACAAGCACTCCACCGGCGGCGTGGGGGACAAGGTGTCGCTCTCGCTGGCGCCGCTGGCCGCCGCCTGCGGGGTGGTGGTGCCCATGATCTCCGGCCGCGGGCTGGGCCACACCGGCGGGACGCTGGACAAGCTCCAGTCCATCCCCGGCTTCCGGGTGGACCTGACGGTGGACCAGTACCGGCGCCTGGTCCGCGAGGTGGGGGCCTGCCTGATCGGCCAGACGGAACAGCTCGCCCCGGCGGACAAGAAGCTCTACGCGCTGCGCGACGTCACCGCCACCGTGGAGAGCATCCCGCTCATCGCCAGCTCGATCATGTCCAAGAAGCTGGCGGAGGGGATCGACGCGCTGGTGCTGGACGTGAAGGTGGGCTCCGGCGCGTTCATGAAGACGCTGGACGACGCGCGGACCCTGGCGCGGACGATGATCGCCATCGGCGCCCAGATGGACCGGAAGGTCACCGCGCTGATCACCGACATGGACCAGCCGCTGGGCCGCGCGGTGGGCAACGCGCTGGAGGTGATCGAGGCGGTGGAGATGCTCCGCGGCCGGGCGCCCGCCGACTACACCGAGATCACCCTGGCGCTCACCGCCCAGATGCTGGTGCTGGCCGGCCGGGCGAAGGACGAGGCCGAGGCCCGCCTCAAGCTCCAGGAGGTCATCCGCTCCGGCGCCGCGGTGGAGCGGCTCAAGCAGATCGTCTCCGCCCAGGGCGGCGACCCGGCGGCGGTGGACGACCACGCGCGCCTCCCCACCGCCCGTGGCTCCGAGGACGTCCTCGCGCCGGCCGGCGGATACGTCACCCGGATCGACTGCGAGGCGGTGGGCCTGGCGGCGGTCGTGCTCGGGGCCGGGCGCGCGCACAAGGAGGGTCAGATCGACCCCGCCGTCGGTTTCACGTTGTTCAAGAAGGTCGGGGACGCGGTGGCCGCGGGTGAGCCTCTCGTCCGGATCCACTTCAACAATCCGACCCTGGTGCCGCAGGTGCGAGCAAGGCTGGAAATTGCGTTCCAGATTGGACTGGAGGCACCCGCCCCCCGGCCTCTCGTGGTTGAGCGTCTGGTATCCTGAGCCCCGGGCCGGACGGGAAACGGGCGAGCAGGCAGGGTCGACGTACACTGAGAGACGCTATGCGCGGGTCGTGGTCCGGAGCCGTGCTGCTCCTGGTGGGCTGCACGGGTTGCACGGAGAAGGTCAGCCTGGTGGCCGCTCTGCACTGGGGCGGCTTCCGGCCGGGGTGTCTCTCGCTGGTGGCCACCCCGAAGGACGCGCCGGAGCCCCAGCGGACGAAGGTCCAGCTCACGCTCCCGGAGCTCGGCGGTGAGCACCTGGTGGAGGTGCTCGTTCCAGCCGGGCAAGGCCCGGAGGTGACGCTGGACGCGGAGGCCATGGAGGCGGACTGCGACGGCGCCGTGGTGGCGCAGGCGCATGCCCAGGTCCTGGCGGGCAAGAACGCGCCCAGGGTGACGCTGCCGCTCGACGCGAACGACCTGGACGGCGACGGCTTCATCTCCACGGCCGCGCGGCCGCTCCCGGGCACCGACTGCGTGGAGGGCATGGCGAACATCCACCCCAAGAACGTCGAGTCGGCGTGCGACGGGGTGGACGACGACTGCAGCGGCGTCGCGGACGACGGCCTCGGCGTGGGCCAACCCTGCGCCAGCGGGCCGTGCACGGGCACCATGCAGTGCGACGGCCAGGGAAGGGTGGATTGCAACGCCAGGCTGGGGGACTGGTGGGAGGACCAGGACCGGGACAACACGGGCAGCCGGTACCTGGGCAACTTCTGCGGGCCGAACCCGGGGCAGGCGCCCGTGCCGGGCGACTGTGACGACCTCAATCCGGACGTCCACCCCGGCGCCCCCGAGGTCTGCAACGACAGGGACGACGACTGCGACCAGTTGACGGATGACTTCAGCTTCGGCGGCGCCTGCCGGCGCGTGTCCATCCCGGTCAGCGCCAACCTCCTCGCGGTGAACGCCGGCTCGCGCGGCCGCGCCTGGGCCTCCGGCACCGACGGCGGCCTGCTCTCGCTCTCCTCGGACGGCGGGGTGGCGATCAAGACCGGCGTGTGCGGCAACTTCGACTGGCGCACGGTCTGGGTGGACGCGCAGAACCGCCCGCACCTGGGCGGCGGGCCGCAGGGGAAGATGGCCTACCTGCCCGACCCGGCCCAGAGCGTGTGCCTGGGCTACAACGTGGGCATCTCCAGCACGCAGGTGAACGGGAGCTGGGGGTTCTCCAACCCGGACGGCGGCACCCAGGTCTACCTGGTGACGTCCACCGGGTACGTGGACTCCTGGGCGCCCCCTGCCGCGCCCGTGCAGCCCTCCTCCCCGCTCGGCCCCAGCGGCAGCAACCTGCGCGCGATCGACGGCGTGACCGGCCCGGCCTCGCCCTCCGGCGCTCCCACGTACTCGCGGATCATCGCCGGCTGGCTCCTCAGCGGCAGCACCAACTACCCGCGGGTGTGGATCGAGCAGCCGGGCGCCACCCCCCTCGAACAGACCAGCGTGGAGAGCATCCTGGGGGCCGGCATGCCGCTCTACTCGGCGACGATGCCCAGGGCGAACCTCGCCTACGTGTGCGGGGAGAACAACGCCGTGCTGGAGTACGAGAACGGGCTCTGGACCAGGCTCCCGCAGCCGGCGGCGGAGATGTTCACCCTCAACTCCGTCACCGCCTTCGACAGCAGCCACGTCTACGTGGTCGGCATCGGCTCCAAGGCCTCCTACGTCTGGTCCTGGAACGGGTCGATCTGGAGGCCGGTGATGCGGGTGGACCTCGCGGACGGCAACATCCGGGCGATCGACGGCACCGGCCCGGACGACCTCTGGGTGGTGGGCAAGAGCAACGCCTGGCACCTCTCGTTGCCGCCCTGACCTTCTTCAGGAGCCGGCGTCAGGAGCCGGCGTTCCCGGGGACCATCACCTGACCGGACTCTTCGCCCACCATCATGGTGGTCATGGGCGTCGGCTTGGGCCTGGGTTTCGGCTTCGGCCTGGCGCCGGGCGGCGGGAGCGGCGACTGGTACTGGATGAAGGACCTGGGAGGCCGGTGGCTCATGGGCGAGGTGGAGACTAATCGGCCGCCGGCCGGAGCGCTGCGCTAGAGTCCCGCGCGCCTGATCCAGCTCAGCCACATCTCCAAGGCGTTCGGGAAGGTGCTCGCGCTGGATGACGTGTCCCTGGAGCTGCAGCGCGGGGAGATGGTGGCGCTGGTGGGGGAGAACGGCGCGGGCAAGTCCAGCCTGATGAACGTGCTCTACGGGCTGTACCACCCGGACCGCGGGGAGGTGCGCATCCAGGGCGAACGCGTGCGCCTGCGCGGGCCGAAGGACGCCATCGCCCACGGGATCGGCATGGTGCACCAGCACTTCATGCTGGTGCCCACCCTCACCGTGGCGGAGAACGTGGTGCTGGGGCGGGAGCCCACCCGGCGCGGGCTGCTGGACCTCAAGCGCGCCTGCGCCGAGGTGGAGGCGACCTGCAAGCGGTTCGGGTTCCAGCTGGACCCCACCGCGCGGATCTCCGAGCTCACCGTCGGCTCGCAGCAGAAGGTGGAGATCGTCAAGGCGCTCCACCGCGGGGCGCAGGTGCTCATCCTCGACGAGCCCACCGCGGTGCTCACGCCCCAGGAGGCGGACGAGCTGTTCCGCGTGGCGCGCGGGCTGTCGGCCGAGGGCCACACCGTGGTGCTGATCAGCCACAAGCTGAAGGAGGTGCTGGGCTTCGCGCAGCGGATCTGCGTGATGCGGCGCGGGCGGATGGTGGCCACCGTCGCCGCCGCGGACACCGACACCCGGCGCCTGGCGGACCTGATGATCTCCGGCGAGGAGGGCGGGGGCGGGCGCGCCTCGGCCGCGGAGCGGGAGATCGCCCGCGACGCCGCCGCGCCCCTCACCACCGAGGGCGCCGCCGCCACGCCCGCCCCGCCGCCCGCCACCGGGCAGCCGCTCCTCAAGGTGACGGATGTCCACGCCGGCCCCAAGCTCCGCGGGGCGACCCTGGAGGTGCGCGCCGGGGAGATCGTGGGGATCGCCGGGGTGGACGGCAACGGGCAGCGCGAGCTGGCGGAGGTGGTGACCGGGCTGCGCCCGGTGGACCGCGGCGAGGTGATGCTGTGCGGAGCGGGGGGATCGCTCGACCCGCACGAGGCGCGCCGGCGCGGCATCAGCCACGTCCCCGAGGACCGCCTGCTCCACGCCATCGTCGGCCCCATGCGCGTGGAGGAGAACGTGGCGCTGGGCAGGCAGGCGGACCCGCCGTTCGCGCACGGCCCGTGGATCGACTTCCCCGGGCGGCGGGAGCGGACCGAGAACCTGCTCGAGGCGTACGACGTGCGCCCGCGAGATCCGACGGTCCCCTGCGGCCGGCTCTCCGGCGGCAACCAGCAGAAGGTGGTCTTCGCCCGCGAGCTGGACGCGCGCCCCAAGCTGCTGGTGGCGGTCCAGCCCACCCGCGGCCTGGACATCGCCGCGGTGGCCGCGGTGCGGAGGCGGCTGGTGGACGAGAAGGCGCGCGGCACCGGCGTGCTGCTGGTCTCGCTGGACCTGGAGGAGGTGCTGGCGCTGTCGGACCGGATCTACGTGATGTTCGAGGGCCACGTGGCCGGCGAACGCCCGCGCGGCGCGGACGAGCGCGAGCTGGGCGCGCTCATGCTGGGAGGCGCCGCGCACGGAGACGCCGCGCATGGCTGAGCCTGCCGGGACCGCCGCCGACGGCGGCGCCGGGCACCCGTCCCGCTTCGCGGAGTCCCTCTGGGCCTCGCTGCCGTCCGCGCTCTCGGTGGGGCTGTCCCTGCTGATCTGCCTGCTGATGATCGCCGTCACCAAGGGCAGCCTGGCCGTCGCCGGGGAGGCGTACCTGGAGATGCTCCAGGGCGGCCTGGGCAACTTCGCGCTGTTCAACGAGACCGGCCGCTGGACGCAGTTCACCCGGCCGTGGGGCGAGTCGGCCACCAAGGCGGCCATCCTGACCTTCACCGGGCTCTCGGTGGCGGTGGCCTACCGCGCCGGGCTGTTCAACATCGGCGCGCAGGGGCAGATGACGGTGGGCGCCATCACCGCCGCGGTGCTGGGCGCCAAGGTGCCGCTCCCCTGGGGCGTGCACCCGCTGTTGTGCATCCTCGGCGCGGCGGTGGCGGGCGGGGCGTACGCGGTGCTCCCGGTGGTGCTCAAGCTCCGGCGCGGCGTGCACGAGGTGATCTCCACCATCATGCTCAACTGGGTCGCCGTCAGCCTGGTGGAGAACTGGCTGGTGGTGGGGCCGCTGCGCGCCTCCGCCGGGGCCGGCCAGTCCATCTCCGGCACCGACCAGATCTTGGCCACCGCCGCGCTGCCCAGGATGCTGGAGGACGGCTCGCGGCTGCACGCCGGCTTCCCGCTCGCCCTGCTGGCCGCCCTGGCGGCGTGGATCTGGCTGTTCCGCACCCGGCTGGGCTTCGAGACGCGCGCCATGGGCCAGAACGCGGAGGCCGCGCGCGCCGCGGGCATCCCGTCCGCGCGGCGCCTGATCCAGGCCATGGTGCTGGCCGGGGCGCTGGCCGGCGTGGCCGGCGCGATCCTGGTGCTGGGCACCGAGATGCGCTTCCCCGCCACCCTGGGCGCGCCCTACGGCTTCGACGGGATCGCCATCGCGCTCATCGGCGAGACGCACCCGCTGGGGGTGGCCGCCTCCGCGCTGCTGTTCGGCATCCTGCGCGCGGGCGGCACCCACATGCAGCTGTTGGGCGTGCACAAGAGCTTCCCGGAGCTGATCCAGGGCCTGGCGCTGCTGTTCGTGGCCGGCCGGCTGATCTGGCAGTGGGCGCTCACCCGCAGGCCCGGGCGCACCCCTTCGGTCCCGGCCGCCCCGGCGGCTCCGGCCGCGCCCGCCGCTCCGGCCACCTCCGGAGGTGGCGGGTGATCCACGAGACCGTCCAGATCCTGGAGGCGCTGCTCTTCTCGATGCTGGAGTACGCCCCGGCGCTGATCTTCGCCGCCCTGGGCGCGGTGCTCTCCGAGCGCTCCGGGGTGGTGAACATCGGCGTGGAGGGGATGATGCGGGTGGGCGCCTTCGCCGCGGCGGTGGCGGCGCTCAGCGTCCCCACCGGGGTGAGCGTGCTGGCCGGAATGGCCGGGGGCGCCGGGCTGGCGGCCATCCACGCCTACCTCTGCGTGAAGTGGCGGTCGGACCAGGTGGTGAGCGGGATGGCGCTGAACCTGGTGGCGCTGGCGGGCATCACCTTCCTGCTGGAGTCGCTCTTCTCCCCCACCGGGACTCCCTCCATCGAGCAGCTCACCCGCTGGCACATCCCCGGCCTGGACTCCATCCCGCTGCTGCGCGGCCTCTCCGGGCACTCGGCGATGACGTACCTGGCGCTCGCCGCCCCGTTCGCGTTCCACCTCTTCCTCTGGCGGACCGCGGCCGGGCTGCGGCTCCGGTCGGCCGGCGAGAAGCCCGCCGCGGTGGCCACCATGGGCATCTCCGTCTCGGCGCTGC
>Ga0075428_100010468_pt1 | contig 10303 bp, 7 predicted proteins | sample RhiMetdeltSRZDD2_FD_75291 | JGI IMG/M metagenome (GOLD analysis project Ga0075428, IMG submission 75291) | Populus rhizosphere microbial communities from Tennessee, USA - Rhizosphere MetaG P. deltoides SRZDD2 | ecosystem: Host-associated > Plants > Roots > Rhizosphere > Soil | place: USA...
CAGTATGCGGATACCGAGATTGATCTTGACCAGATCGGTGGTGAGCAGTTTGCCGTCGACCACCACCCCGGGGGTGACAAACATCTTGCGTCCCCAATCGGTCATATCGCGATAGTTGAAATTGCAATGCTCCGGATCTTGCAAACTTCCCCAACAACCGAGCAGAACGCGGCGCTCGCCGACTTTTTCGTATCCGGGCATGGCTTCGTAGAAAAAATCGAAAAGATCGTCATGCAGCGGCACGACGCGTTTCATGAATTCTACGTACCGCATCAAGCGCGTCAGATAGTCCGTGAACAACTGGATCGTTGCCACCGTGCCCACGCCGCCGGGATAGAGCGTCGACGGATGGACATGGCGCCCTTCCATCAAACAAAACATTTCGCGGGTCATGCGGCTCATCTGCAGCGCTTCGCGGTAGAACTCGCCCTCCAAAGGATTGAGCGACTTCATGATATCGCCGATGGTGCGATAACCATGGGCGCTCGCATGCGCGGCCTCGGTCTTGGCGGCCTTCTCCCAAACACCGGGATTGGTCTCGCGCACCATCCGTTCGCAGAAATCCACGCCGACGAGGTTTTCCTGAAAGATGTTATGGTCGAACATATATTCCGCCGCCTCGCCCAAGTTGACGATCCACTCGCCGAGATGCGGCGGCGTGACGCCATAGGCCATATTCTGGGTATAGCAAGAGCAGGTGGCGTGATTATCGCCGCAGATGCCGCAGATCCGGCTGGTGATGAAATGCGCGTCGCGCGGATCCTTGCCTTTCATGAAAATGCTGTAGCCGCGAAAGATCGATGAAGTGCTGTGACATTCGGCGACCGTGCGTTTGCCGAAGTCGATCTTGGTGTAAATACCCAGGCTGCCGACGATCCGAGTGATCGGATCCCACGCCATCTCAACGAGGTTGGAATTGGTTTGCGCCGTGGCCATGTTTTAGCCCTCCTTCACCATGTTCCTGCGTTTGGTTTGGCCGAAGCACCTCTATGGCCTGCGGCTTCTTTTCGCTACCATGGTTTTCGGTAACCCGTCGTCAGCTCTTCTCCGCGGTGGCGCCACTTGGGTTCCTTGTCGAGGGTCCTCTCCGTGATGCCGCGCAAATTTCGGACAAGCTTTCCGAGGACTCCGCTGATTCCTGCGGACACTTTGCTGCCCGGCGGTTCATCCATGAAAGGCATGAACTTGTCCGGAAAGCCGGGCATCGTGCAGCCGATGCAAATACCGCCGACGTTCGGGCAACCGCCGATTCCGGCCATCCAGCCGCGCTTGGGCACATTGCATTTGACCACCGGTCCCCAGCAGCCGATTTTTACCAGGCATTTTGGCGAGCCATAGTCAGTGGTGAAATCGCCTTGTTCATAATATCCCGCGCGATCGCAGCCCTCGTGCACGGTCTGGCCGAAAAGCCATTTGGGTCGCAGATTTTCGTCGAGCGGGATCATCGGTGCCTGGCCGGTCGCCTGGTACAGCAGATAAAGGATCGTCTCCGACAAATTGTCGGGTTGGATCGGGCAGCCGGGTACGCAAACGATGGGAATGCCGGCGCGCGACTTCCAGTTCCAGCCCAAATAATCCGGCACGCCCATGGCGCCCGTCGGGTTGCCGGCCATGGCGTGGATGCCGCCATAGGTTGCGCAGGTTCCCACGGCGAGGACCGCCAGCGCCTTTGGCGTCAAGCGGTCGAGCCATTCACTGGTCGTCATCGGCTGGCCGGTTTCAAAATTGTTTCCGAAGCCGCACCAATAGCCTTCTTTCTTGATGGCTTCGTTCGGAATCGATCCTTCCACGACGAGAACGAAGGGATCGAGCTCACCCTTTTCAGCTTTGTAGAACCACTTGATAAAGGTGTCGGCGCCGGGCTCGCCCATGCCTCCCGGGCCACATTCAAAATCGATCAGCGGCCAATGCACGGCAACCTTCGGTAGACCCGGCAGAGCGCCGAGAACGATCTCCTCGATGCTCGGTTGCATGGCGGCGGTGAGCGCCACCGAGTCGCCATCGCAGCTCAAGCCGGCGTTGATCCACAACACATGAACTAAAGCATCTTCAGGTTTTGTCGCGGCCATGGGCATCGACCTCCTTATTTTCGTGAATGATCCGTCTGCCCCTCGACTCTCTAAACCGGGCAGAGATCAGCGAAATTCGTTTCTGCCAAGGTGAATAGTCGAGACCACGCGCACCGGCAATACGGAGTACGTCCGTTTCTTCTATGAGAGATTAGCCGACGGTGGCCTAGGGGATTCCCCTATGAACTTATCGTGAAGTGTGACTGCCAGGTTCGGCGAGAGAGCGAAAGCCGGAGGAATGTGAGATCTCGTTCGGCGCGAACGGCGCGATGGGATTACGTGGATTTTTCCCGCTGCAGCCATTGAATTGCGTGCTGCACAAGCTCACTGGCGTCGCTCAGCGTCATCTTTTCTTTGATGTGTTCGCGGTACGACTCGACAGTCTTTACGCTCAAGCGCAGCTCCTCAGCGATGCGCCGAGTTCCATGACCCTGACCGATCAGTCGAAAGACTTCCAGTTCGCGGTCACTGAGCCGATCGATGGAAAATTTCTGCGCTGTACCCGACGCGCCGACGAATTGCTGCAGCATCTTGTTGGCCATCCGCTTACTAAGATAGATCTCCCCGCTCAAGACTCGGCGCAGCGCGAGCAGCACATTCTCGGTGGCTTCTTGTTTCATGATGAAGCCGCGGGCGCCGGCCCGTAGCGCCCGCGGCGCATAGATCGATTCATCGTGTATGGAAAGAACTAAAACCGGCAAGGCCGGCATGCGGATCTTGAGGTTCTTGATCAATTCGATACCATCGGCGCCCTTCAACGAAATATCGGCAAGGGCGATGTCAGGTTTCAGCGTTTGCATGGCTTTGAGCGCTTCGTAGATATCTTCCGCGGTGCCGCAAACGGTCAGATCCGGCTCGCGGTTGATCAACTGCGTGAGACCGTCTCGCACAATCGGATGGTCGTCGATGACGAAGACCGTGCGCTTGCTCTTCACGGAAAGTTTTCGCTCAGCAACCAAATCACCCTCTTTTACTCGTTGCCGTTTAGAGGAAGCACGCAAGTAACCATCGTTCCGCCGTTCGGATTCTTCTGAATCTTTAGCGATGCGCCTATCATGTTGGCGCGGTAATTCATAATGCGTAGCCCCATACCTTCTTTGTGTTCAGGCACATCCGGAAAACCCACTCCGTCGTCATAGATACTTAGGGCAACAGTGCCGCCCCGGTGCCTCAGATCAATAACGACCTGTCGGGAGTGACCGTGCTTGACGGCATTCGTCACCGCCTCTTGAGCGATTCGATACAGGTGCGTGGCTAAATCGATGTCGCGAATCGGGATGGCATCTTCATCGCGAAAAAGACACGAAACGTTGAACAATTCTTCGACGTCGGATGCCAGGTGTCGAAGCGCGGAGACAAAACCTTGGGATCCCGACGGCACCGGGAGAAGTCCGCGCGCGAGTTCGCGGGTCTGGTTGATCGCTTCATTGACGAGCCGAGCAATCTTAGCCGCGTCGTTGGCCTCTGCGAACAACTTCTCTGCCAGCTTGTCTGCCAAAACCTTGCTCAGGAAAGCAACGCCGGTGAGGTGCTGTCCCAATCCGTCGTGCAAATCCTGCGCAATGCGTCTTTTTTCCCGCTCGCTAATCTCGAGAATGGATTTCTCCAAACGCTTGCGCTCAATCATTTCACTTTTCAGGATATCGTTGGCGATGCCCAGCTCGACGGTTCGCGCTTGCACGCGTATTTCCAACTCGTGTCGCGCCCCCAGTAGATCTTCCTGCACGCGCTTGCGCTCGCCAATCTCCAACTGCAGCATCTTATTGGTCAAAGCGAGTTCTTTGGTCCGCTCCTCAACTCGCTTTTCCAAGTCGGCGCGACTGTTTTGCAGCTCCTCTTCGGCCTTTTTGAGCTCGGTGATATCGAAAGCGATGCCGTGAACGAACCAGGGATGGCCGTCTTCGGCGCGCACCATCTTCACTTCGCAATGAAACCAGACCGTGTGCCCGTCGCGGGCTAGGATCCGATAGATAGAGCGCAGCGGCTCGCCCGACAAAACCATCTGCGCGGTTTCGATATTCCACCGCTCTTTGTCACCGGGATGGATTTGGCGATACCAGCGAATCGGATCATCGAGCCACTCGGCCTGGGAGAACCCCAAGGCGGCTTCGATGTGCGGGCTAACGTAAGCTTCGCTGATGCCCCGATCGAGAAAAATCATGAACACGACCGCCGGCACCTGCTCGACGAGCGTCCTATACCGCGCCTCGACGTCCGGCAGTCGCCGATCGTCGCCATTGTGCGGCTCACTGTCGCCTGTGGATGACTTGCCATTGGCCTCGAAAAAAACGCTAGCCAGTTCCTGGATAACCCTTTCCGCGTCACTCAGACTGATTGACTTTTCGTCGCCGGCTTCGATCACGTAACTTTGCCTTCGTTACCGTTTATTATTTCGCCGGCGGCTCGCCCGTTCAAGATGTTGCTTTGCCGCGCCGGTCGGGCTCTTTGTTGAGTGAAGCTTGCGTGAAGCGGCGCAGCGCGCGAATGGTTTTCCCGTAGGTCATTACGGCGGTGGTCGAGAGAATCGAGCCCGGAGGTTGATCCATGAACGGCATGAACTTGTCCGGAAATCCCGGCATCGTGCAGCCGATACAAATGCCGCCCACGCTCGGGCAGCCGCCCACGCCATTTACCCAACCGCGTTTTCCGACGTTGCACTGCACGACCGGTCCCCAACAGCCGAGCTTTACGATGCACTGGTTCGAACCGTGTTCACCGGCAAACTCCCCCTGTTCATAATAACCGCCGCGATTGCATCCTTCGTGAACCGTTTGGCCAAATAGCCATGTGGGTCGTAACGCGTCATCGAGAGGAATCATCGGCGCGCTGCCGGCAGCCTGATATAAGAGGTAGAGCAAAGTTTCCATAAAATTGTCCGGAAGAACCGGACAGCCCGGCAAACAAACGATCGGAATGTCAGCCGCGGATTTCCATTGCCAACCCAAGTAATCAGCCAGCCCCATGGCACCCGTCGGATTCCCGTCCATCGCATGGATACCGCCATAGGTAGCGCATGTCCCCGCCGCAATCACCGCCCAGGCATTGGGCGCGAGCCGATTAATCCACTCACAAGTCGTGAGAGGTTGCCCAGTAACTTTGTCGGTTCCTAGTGCCGCCCAATAACCCTCGTCCTTGTTCTTTTCGTTGGGGATTGATCCCTCAACGACGAGAATGAAAGGCGCGAGATTGCCTTCGGCGGCGCGGTGAAACGGTTGCAAGAAATCATCTCCGTTTTCATAGGAGAGAAAGGGATTATGAAAATTGACTTTGGGAATCCCAGGAAGAGCTCCGAGTAAAATATCTTCAAGACTCGGTTGCGTTGCCGCCGTGATGGCGATCGTGTCTCCGTCACAGCCGAGACCGGCCGTGATCCAAAGAATGTCGATTTCCTGGATCGTCTGGGAAGTTGAGAAAAAGCTATGCTTCGTGACAGCAGGATTGTCCACGGTAGACTCCCGCCGATACCACGGTTGCTACAACAAAATCCACATCCGCTTCACCACTCCGCCGCTTGGCAAGCCGTTAACCACGGCACGTTTGTGCTTCCACAGGCCGAGCACAAACGGAAATGCTCTATTATGACCCCGTCGCCAGGTTATCGAAGGATTTTTCACGGACGTTAGTCGTTTGCGTGAGCAGCGAACTCCGCCGAATTTTCGTTGGTGATCTGCAGGCGAAAGCCGCTCGGTTCTCTGAAGTACGTGCCCAATTGCTCCGGGCGGCGACCTTCGCGTTCGCCGTGGTCGTCGCGCTCCTCGATGCCGGCCGCATGGAGCTTGTCCACAATCGCGTGGAAATTGTCATCGGTGACGTGGAAAGCAAAATGGCGCCCGCGATAAGTGGACTTTGTCACTTCGCTGAGTTCGCTTACACGATTGAGCACCACGCACTGCCCTGATGGCACCGTGACCGCGGCATATCCGTTTCCTTGCTCTTCGACGGTGCAGTTGAGAAATCTCCGGTAGAAATTTACGCTGGCGTCGAGATCCGTCGTGTCGAAGTGAAGGTGATGCAGCCGGGTTTTACTTATGCCGCTCGCTTTAGTGATCTCGACGAAGTTGCCCTCCGAGTCCTGAAAGACCAGCCCTTGCTTCCAAAAACAGCCCAAGCCGGGCTCGCGCTCGATGTCGCGCACGAACGAGCATTCGCGGCGAATCTTGGCGGCCGTCGCGTCGTATTCGCTTTCCGGCACTTGAAAGGAATGACGCGGGTAAGAGTTGACGTTGTCGCGCTTGGGCAGCGTCGCTTTTCCCTGAGAAAAAAGTCCGACGTGATTTTCGCCCAGCTTCATGAAGATACGCGTCATGTTAGGCGCGTTTTGAGTCTTCAAGGTGTACGCTCCCAAGACCTCGCTGTAGAATTTTTCCGCCCGAGCCGGATCCATCACCGCGATGACAAAATGGTCCAGGTGATGAATATCACCGTTTGCTTTCAAGTTTGCGCTCATAAGAGATTCTCCTTTCTTATCTTGAATCGATCCGCGGATCATCGAATTTACGGCGCCGCCGGTTCGGTAAAAACCACGAGCCTTCCCTTGGGCAAATGCACCGAAACAGTTTTGCTCGGCTCCCGATCGTCGGGCGGCGCCTTGGCGATCAAAGTCTTTTCTCCGATCTTCACTTCGGCGATCACCTGATCACCCAGAAATGTCGAGCTCATCACTTTTCCCTCTATCCGATTTTCATCTTCATTGGAAGATCGCTCCAAGCGCACGTCCTCCGGTCGGATCCCGACGATCACTGCGCCATCGCAGCGGCGTGAGTCGGCCACGCAGAGGACTCCGCATTCCGTTTCGACATGGTTGGCATCCAGCATTTTCCCACGTAGCCAATTGATCGAACCAAAGAACTCCGCTACCAGCGCGTTGGCCGGGCTGCGATAGAGCTCGAAAGGGTTGCCGATTTGCAGAATCTCGCCATGCGCCATTACCGCGATCCGATCGGCGAGCACCATGGCCTCGACCTGATCGTGGGTCACATAGAGAACCGTAATGCCAAGCTGGGTGGCCAGCTTCTTGATATTGGCGCGCACTTCTTCGCGCAGCCGGGCGTCCAGATTGCTCAGCGGCTCATCCATCAACAGCAGCGCCGGATTGACCGCCAGTGCGCGCGCCAGCGCGACGCGCTGCTGTTGGCCACCGCTTAATAGGCGCGCGGGCCGGTCCTCGAAGTTTTCCAATTGAACCAGCTCGAGGCTGCGGCGAATCTGCTCCACGGCGCTTTTCTTCGACATTTTCGAACGGCCGTGAGTGAGCACCAGCCCGATGTTTTCCGCCACCGTCAGATGCGGCCAGATCGCATAGGATTGAAAAACCATGCCGATCTCGCGCTCCTCCGGCGCGGCGCTGATCCGCCGGCTGCGCGAATAGACAATCTTGCCATTGAGCGAGATCTCGCCTTCGTCAGGCTTTTCGAGACCCGCGACGCTGCGCAGGAGCGTGGTTTTACCCGATCCGCTCGGACCGAGCAAAACAAAAAATTCGCCGCGCCCGACTTCGAGATCGATCGCCCGCAGCGCCGCCACTGCATGGTCGCCGGTATGAAACCTTTTGCTCAAGCCGGAGATCGAAATCACGCGACCTCCGTGACTCGACTGCGCCGGCCGAAGATGAAATAAAGCAAGACCGCCGGCAACATGAACGCGAGCACGACGAGATTGGCGGCTGCGGCTTGGTTAAGACTGCCGCCGAGCCACAAACCCCACACGATCATTGGCAAGGTGACGTTGTTCTGGCTCGTGACCAGGACCGACGCCATGGTCAATTCGCGATAGCAAAGCAGCGCCATCCAGATCCACGCATAAACCAGCGCCGGCTTGAGCAGCGGCACGAGAATCTTCCGCATCACCTGCAAGAGCTTGAGACCGCCGACAAACGCCGCTTCTTCGAGCTCCGGATGAATTTGCGCGAGCGAATTATTGAGAATGCGCGTGGCAAAGCTGATCCGGCTTATGGTGTAAACGAAAATGAGAATGGTCAAGCTGCCATAAAGAGAGAAAGCATTGTGCAAAAGAAACAAGGTCGCAAACATCGCCGCGATCGCCAAAATGAGGTGCGGCACGGCATGAGGCAAAAATGCCACCGCGTCGAAAAGCAGCCGCCCGCGCAGACCGGAGCGCAGCACGGTCCAGGAGATCGCCAGGCAAATCAACAAGGTGAGCGTCGGCACGGTAAGCATGAGGATGAGAGTATTACCCGCCCCCTGCAACATCAGCTTCCACGGCAGGCCGTAAAAATTATTGAGCGACACTTGACTGAGCGCCACCCATGACGGCGGCTGGAAGTAGCGCAACAGCGCGGCCCAAATCAACAGGAGAAAAGGCAATAATTTGGCGACGATAAAATAAAACCCGAGAAACGACCACGCCAAGAGCCACCCCTTCGGCCCGAGCTCGATCAAGCGCGGCTGATAAGCCTTGCCGGTGACAACCGCGTAACGATGAGAAAAACGCAGGACACGGAAGTAACTCCAGCTCAGCAAGAGCGCTAGCAGAATCAACACGGTGCTCACGGCGCCCGCGACACCGTAGCTGGGCAGCTCCTCCAACGGCTGAATTTTATAAAAAATAAACGTCGCGAAAGTAAAAATTTTGTTCGACATGCCGATGATCGCCGGCACTTCGAAAGCCGACAAGGCAATGGTAAACACATAAATCGACGCCGCGATGACGCCGGGAAACGTGAGCGGCAGCGTGACGTAGCGAAGGGTGCGAAAGATTCCCAATCCGTGTACCCGCGCCGCTTCTTCCAGCGACGGATCCATCGTGCGGTAAGTGGCGACCACCATGATGAAAGCGATGGAGGACAAACCCAGACCTTCGACCCAACCCATGCCGCTAATCGATGCAATATTGAACGGCGCTTGCTGCAGTCCAAAAAGATCGACGAAGAAACGATTGACGATACCGATGCGCGGATGCAACAGAAACACCCAACCCATGGCAGTGAAAAACGTCGGCAGCAGCGCGCCGAGCGTCACGAGCACAAAGATAAAATTTTTCCCCGGCAGATCCGTGCGTTCGACCAGCCAGGCCGTGGGCACGGCGAAAAAAAGCGAGACGAGCACGGCCGTCGTGGCAAAACCGACCGTGTTCAGAAAGGTTTTATAGGTAAAGGAATCGGTGAAAATATTGCGGTAGTGATTTAACGTGTAAACGATCGGCTCGCCCGGCCCGTTTTGCCAAAAGCCCATCCACAAAACGAGCAGCAGGAGCGCGAGGACCGGGACTAAGGCCGCCGCGGAAATTCCAACGACTACCCAGCGACCCTTCACGATTATTTGCCTGCCAAAATGTCCTGAAACTTTTGCCGCACGCGGCTTTGATTCTCGTGATTTTTTACGACGTCGGAGACGGGATTCGCATAGAACTTGACGCCTTGGCGCTCCTGCTCTTTAACGAACTTGAACATGTTGGTTCCCTCGACCAAATGCGAACTGGTCTTCTCTGTCTTCCAAAGAATATCCTGTCCCTCTTTGGTCAACATAAACGCTGCGAGAAGAGACGCCGCGTTTGGATGCGCGGAATTGCTCGGCACCGCGAGGTACCAATAGGACAGAATCCCCGCGTCTTTGAAAATCCTGCCGTTGACAGGCGCGCCTTTCTCGCGCATGTCGTTGGCGTCCGCCAAGTCGCAATTGAATGCCATCATGGCGAATTCGCCGTTGAGAACCCGCTCCTCCTCGCCGCAGCGAATCAGGCCGGCTACCTGCTTGGCAAATTTTTGCAAAAATGCCGTGCTTTTCTCCTCACCCCAGATCAGCGCCAAGCGATCGAATGAAGCGGCGTACGGCGTCGAGGCGATTTTTCCTTTCCATTTCGGATTGAGCAAATCTTCGACTTTCTGCGGCACTTCTTCGGCGTGAACCATAGTTGTGTTGTAAGTCAAACCGGGCGTGCGCGAAACGACGATCATCACCCGACCATCCCAGTCCACCATCGGTCGCGTGATATGCGGAAAAATCTTCGTCCACTCGAGTTTTTTCAAATTCATCCGCGCCACGTGATTTTCCGAACCGATAAATAAATCGCTGCTGGCCGATTGACCGGCTTTTCCTTCTTGAATAATCCGGCTAGCTAACTGCGGCATCGCCGGTCCGGGACTGTATTTGAAGGACAGGTTCAAGCCATAGGTTTTGTTAAAAGCCTTTTCAATCGTCTGCACGCCCTCGATCCCGCCCATCGTGCCGGTGCCCCAACTAAGAACGAGCTGCCCTTCTTTTTTCGCGCCCTCCACA
>Ga0075428_100010469_pt1 | contig 10303 bp, 6 predicted proteins | sample RhiMetdeltSRZDD2_FD_75291 | JGI IMG/M metagenome (GOLD analysis project Ga0075428, IMG submission 75291) | Populus rhizosphere microbial communities from Tennessee, USA - Rhizosphere MetaG P. deltoides SRZDD2 | ecosystem: Host-associated > Plants > Roots > Rhizosphere > Soil | place: USA...
TGTACTGCATCGCGATCTCGCACTGGATGCCGTCGCGCTCGGCGTGCACGTAGATTGGCTCGGGGTGGAGCGGCGTCTTCCCTTGGTTCATGTGCTTGACGAACTCGCGGATGCCGCCCTCGTAGCGGAAGTCGTGCTTGCGGCTCTTGGTGTGTTCGTCCTCGATGTAGATGCGGACGCCGTTGTTCAGGAACGCCAGCTCGCGCAGGCGCTGCGACAGGGTGTCGAAGCTGAACTCGAGAGTCTCGAAGATCTCGCTGTCCGGCATGAAGGAAACGGTCGTGCCCGTGCCCTCGCTAGCGCCGACCTTCTGCACGTCGGTCACCGGAACGCCGCGCTCGTAGCGCTGCGTCCACAGGCTGCCCTCGCGCCGCACTTCCACCACCAGCCACGACGACAGCGCGTTCACCACCGAGACGCCGACGCCGTGCAAGCCGCCCGACACCTTGTAGCTTTTCTTGTCGAACTTGCCGCCCGCGTGGAGCATCGTCATGACCACTTCGAGGGCCGGGCGCTTTTGCTCCGGGTGCAAATCCACTGGAATCCCGCGGCCGTTGTCGGCCACGGTGATACTGCCGTCGGGGCGCATGAACACCTGAACGTCGTCGCAGAACCCCGCGAGGGCCTCGTCGATGGCGTTGTCCACGACCTCGTACACCAGGTGGTGCAGGCCGTTGGCGCCGGTTCCGCCGATGTACATCGCGGGCCGCTTGCGCACTGCCTCCAAGCCCTTCAAGACCTGGATACCCTGCGCTGTGTAGTCGCTCTTCGTCATTCCGGCTCCTCGCCCTCCCTCGGACTCGGTCCCGCCGGCTGGCGCGGGCTGCGCTCCAGCGACAGGAGGATCTTGCGCACGTGTGGCGCACCGAGGCGCGCATTCAGCCGCGCCGCGATTTCGTCGCGCAGGATTCCGAGCTCCTGCATCCACACGTTCGAATCGACATGCACGAACAACGTGCCGTCTCGGATCTCGACCGCGCGTGATTGCGCCGCGATCATCGGGCCGACGACTTCCGGCCACAAGCCGACCGTGCGGTACTCCTCGAGACGCCGGTCGAGACCGTGGCGCTGCAGCAACTGCCGGATGAGCGGCCCGACCGATTCGAGCACTCCGGGCACCGCCGCGCTGCGCCGCATCACCTTCTCCGTTTCACGCGGCGCGTTCGAGCCGGCCGGCCCGGACTTCGAACACCGCGTCGCCGCGTCCGAGCCCGACATCGCTGCGGCGCGGCACCGCCAAGAACGTCTGGTGCGGTTCGCACACCAGGGACCACAGCGTCGCCGCCCGGGCGTCGTCGAGCTCCGCGAACACGTCGTCGAGCACGACCACCGGGCGGTCGCCGCGGCGCTCGCGGATGAACTCGGCCTGGGCGATCTTCAGGGCCACCGCCGCGGCTCGACTCTGGCCCTGCGATCCGAATCGCCGCAAGTCGCGCCCCTCGATCTGCATCTCCACGTCGTCGCGGTGCGGTCCGACCAGGCTCTGCTGCCGCGCCAACTCCGCCGGACGCCGCTGGCGCAGCCGGGCGTGGAACTGCGCGTCGAATTCGCCGTTCTCCAGCATCTCGTGCAGCAATCCGGCGCCGGCTTCGAGATCGATGCTTCGATCGATGGCGTGGACGCGATACGAAAGTGTCATGCGCAGATTCCCCGTCATGGTCGCGAACGCCTTGCTGGCTCTCGGCGCCAGATCGGCCAATGCTTCGATGCGCTTGGCGACGAGCTGGTGTCCGAGCCGCACCACCTCTGCATCCCACACCTCGAGCCCCGAGATGGAATCCGTGCGCAGGACCGCCGTTCGCTGCTGCACTGCGCGCCGAAAATCGCTCAGGAGTTGGAGACTCGACACGCTCGTCTCGGCGAGCGCGTAGTCGACGTAGCGCCGCCGCGCAAGCGGCCCGCCGCGCGACAACTCGCTGTCCTCGGGACCGAACGACACGCACACCAACACGCCGACGAGATCCGTGAGGCGTGCAACCGGTTGAGCATCCACCTTGAGGCGCTTGGTTCGCGGCGGCGCGAAGCCGGCCTCGATCTCGAAGGCTTCCCCCGCGTCCCTCTCCCCCACCCCTCGCACGTAGAAATGATCCGAGCCGAAACGCACGATCTCTTCGTCTCGCGCCCCGCGATGCGAACGTCCGAGCGCCAAGTACTGCACGGCCTCGAGAACGTTGGTCTTGCCCTGTCCGTTGCTGCCCACCAGCACGTTCACACCCGGCGAGAACTCGATCTCCCCATCTTCCACGTTCCGCCACTGCGTCGTGCGCAGCGATCGCAGGAACACGCGCGCCCCTGGCCGGTCAGTCCGCGAGCCGCAGCGGCATCAGCAAGCAGAAGAACTCTTCGCCGTCCTCGCCCTTGAGCGGCTTGACGATGCTGGCGTTCTCTGGACGGTCGAGGGCGAACTCCACGTCGCCGCCACCGATGCTCTTGAGGATGTCGAGGAGGTAGTTGGCGTTGAAGCCGATGTCCATCTCCGGCCCGGAGTACGCCGCCACGACCTCTTCCTCGGCCTCACCCAGGTCGGGGGTCGAAACGCTCAGCGCCACCGTGTCGGACCGCAATCCCAGTTTCACCTGGTGCGTCAGCGTGTTCGCCAAAATGGCGACGCGCTTGGTGGCTTGTGCCAAGGCCTCGCGTTCGATGGTGAGCGTGTTCTTGTTCGTCGTTGGAATCACCGGCCGGTAGTTCGGGAACGGACCCTCGAGCAGCCGCGAGTGCACGAAGGTGTTTCCGAGATCGAACATCGCGTAGTTGGCATTGACGCTGATGCGGACGTTGCCGTCGTCCGAGGTCAGTTTCTGCAACTGCTGCAACGCCTTCCCCGGCACGATGACTTCCTTGACTTCGCCGGCCTGGACTTTTTCTGCACGGGAGATCTTCGCCAGCCGATGGCCGTCGGTCGCGACCATCGAGAATTTCGTCTTGTCGAACTCCCACAGGACACCGGTCAGGGCCAGCCGGCTCATGTCCTGGGACACCGCGTGGATGACGCGCTCGATCATGCGATTCAGGGTCTCGCCCGAGACCGTGAATCCCTTGTCGGTCATGCGCTCGGTGACTTTGGGGAATTCTTCCGCATCGGCGCCGGGAATCTTGAAATCGCTCTTGCCGCACTGGATCCGAACCCCACCGGACTTCACCGAGAGGCGGATTTCTTGCGCCGGCAACGAACGCACGATTTCGGAAATCCGTTTGGCTGGAATACACACCCGACCAGGCTCTTCGACCTTGGCGGGGAGCGATGCGGTCATCGATAGATCGAGGTCGGTCGCGGTGACTCGCAACTCGGCGCCTTCGGCGGTGAAGAGAATGTTCGACAGGATCGACAGCGTGGTCTTGGTTGGCACCACCGCGCTGACAGCCAGCAATTTCTGACTCAGTCGGGCCTGGTCTACGACGATTCTCACCGGGCGACCTCCTCGCGACGCTCTCGATCACTTGGCGAGGGAGCTCACTCCCGGCCACCGAAAGAAATTTCTCCAACCGGAGCCTTGAATCATACGCCAGCACTGCGGAGGGCGTGCCAGGCCTGGACTCGGCCGCCCCGCGGAGCCGCATTCACAGCGCCCGACAGGCATGGAGGGGAAACCGTGCGGGAGGCCTCGTGGCTCACGGATGCCGGTGGTTTCCGCTTCTGGATGGTACGCATCGCGCCGCGCCCCCGCAAGCAAAAACTCGGCGCCGAGGCAAACATAAGAGGTTGTCATTCAACAGGATACGCATGTGTAGCGCCCGGCTCCGGGGGGCTTTCGAGGGATCCCCCGGGTGCACTCCGAAAGTTTGAAAGAAAGTCCAGTAGTGGTCGTAGAGCTGTGGAAAAGCAATCGTGTCGAACTCGTCACGAAAGTGATCGAGCGCCGCCCGAATGGGATGCGGTGACAACTTCGTGTACACGGCGATGTGAACTCGATGTGGTCAACTGGCACCAGTGTCCACAGTGGAGCGTTATCCACAGCTGCACTGCACCGCAGGAACGCACTCATCCCCTTTCGCTTGGTGATATCGCCGGTCGCACCTCCGTGCCCCGAATGACGAGGGCCGGCCCCCATGGACCGGCCCTCCGACTGGAAGTTGCTGCAGGTGGTAAGACTCAGAACAGCAACATCCGTTTCATCTTCTCCAAACGATCTTGGAGCGATGAATCTTGGCGAACGGCACGCGAGATCTTTCCATGGGCATGGAGGATCGTCGTGTGATCACGCCCGCCAAACCTCTTGCCAATCTCGACAAGAGGAACCCCGGTCATTTCCCGCGCCAAATAAGCCGCCACCTGGCGTGGGAAGGCGATCTTCTGCACCCGAGACTTCGACTTCATGGCCTCGACGCTGACGCCGAATTCCGCCGCTACGACCTTCTGGATCTGTGCGATGCGCACTTCGCGCCGTTGCGGGCGCAGGAACTCCTGCAGCGCCTCCTCCGCCGTGTGCACGTTGATCGGCTGCCCGGAGAGGCTCGCGAAGGCGAGCAGCTTGATCAACGAACCCTCCAGTTCGCGGATGTTGCTGGTCACTCCCGCGGCGATGCGCTGCAGCACTTCGTCCGCGACCACGGCGCCATCGCGCTCCACCTTGCGGCGCAGGATCGCGACGCGCGTTTCGAAGTCGGGCGGCGCGAGATCCGTGATCAAGCCGCTCTCGAAGCGCGATTTCAGCCTCTCCTCGAGCGAGTCGATCTCCTTCGGCGGCCGGTCGCTCGCGATGACGATCTGTTTCTTGCCTGCATAGAGGTGGTTGAAGGTGTGGAAGAACTCCTCCTGCGTCCCACCTTTGCCGGACAAGAACTGGATATCGTCGATCAACAACAGGTCGACGGTGCGGTATCGATTGCGGAACTCGAACGTCTTGCCCTGGCGAATCGCCAAGATCATGTCGTTCATGAACCGCTCCGACGAGGTGTAGTGCACCCGCAAGCCATGCTCTTGCCGGACGAAGATTCCGAGCGCGTGCATCAGGTGGGTTTTCCCCAGGCCAACGCCGCCATAGAGGAAGAGCGGGTTGTAGACGCGCCCCGGCTTTTCGGCAACCGCGAGACAGGCGGCGTGCGTCAGCCGGCTGTTCGGTCCGACGACGAACTCTTCGAAGGAGTAGCGGGGATCGAGCCCGCCTTCCTCCAAGCTGCGCTCGACGACGGGCTGCGGTGCGCGCTCGGGCCCGCGCGCGATGCGCTGCGGGCCGAGGGCACCGTCGGGGATCGTGAACATGATTCTCGGCCGGCTGCCGAGAACCTGGCCGGCGATTTCTTCGAGCCGGTCCAGATGGTGTTCCGCGAGCCAATCCACGAAGAACTGATTCGGGCCCTCGACGACCAACTCGCCTTCTCGAACGGCGACCAGCCGCGTGGGTTCGAACCACGTCTTGAAGCTCTGCGGATTCACTTGGATCCGAACGCGCTCGAGAACGAGTCCCCAGAGATCGTGCTGGGCCTGGCCCTCCAGCTGGGGGTCATTCTCCGTGTGAGTCAATGCAGGGGTCTCCTTCTCGCGAACGCACAGGCTCTCTCCCGGCCCCCCGGCCGACCACACCGCCGAATCAAAGTTTTTGACGGGCGACAGCAATCGCAACCTCCTGCGGGGGAACCACTTGAATCCAAGCGACCCATGACCGCCGGGCTGACTTTCCCCACCCTGGCGGCCACAGGAACCAGACCACAGAAATGCCGCAACACGATTGAAATCAACGAGTTGCGGCCATCCTGCAGGGTTCCTCGAGGTCGCGAGGCAGTCTATCAGATCATGGGGGGACCAGCAAGGATCCCGAACACCCCGGTGCACGAGCACAAGCCACGCAAAATCAATCGAATGCGACGCACGAACCCGCGGCGTTAAAGAAATTTCCGCCGGCCGGAGCGATGTCTGGACGCCACGCCGGCGGCCTGCCTTGACACCCCGAATGCCTGCTGACTAGCCTGTGTGGCTGTTTCTTCCGAAGGGATGAGGGCCGACATGAAGCGCACGTATCAACCGAGCAACCGGCGGCGCAAGAAGACGCATGGTTTCCGCGCCCGAATGGCAACGAAGGGTGGCCGGCTCGTGTTGAAGCGCCGGCGTGCCCGCGGTCGCAAGCGTATCTGCGCCTGAACTCGACGGTCCGCGGCGTTGCCGCATCGGGGACGCCATGTGGCCGACGCTGCAGCGTCGAACGCAATTCCAACTCGTCTACCGGCAAGGCCGGAAACGAACGAGTCCCCATCTCGTGGTGTTTCGTCTCGATTGCGATGGCGAGCCGTGTGTCGGCTTCGTTGCCAGCCGCAAGGTTGGTGGCGCCGTCGTTCGGAATCGCGCCAAGCGATTGATGCGCGTCGCGTTTCGCACCATCGAGTCGACGCTCGAGCCGGCGTGGTTCGTTCTGGTCGCGCGAACGGGAATCGATCAATGTCGAAGCCCGGATGTCGCGGCTGAACTTCGGCGCTTGATGGCGGAAGAACCCGCGGCGCGAGCCGACGAACCGGAGGTCAAGGGATGAGGCACCTGGCGGTTCTTCTGATTCGCACGTATCAGATATTCGTCTCGCCGTGCTTGCCTCGATGCTGCATTTACACGCCGTCCTGCTCCCACTACGCCCTCGAAGCGTATCGACGACTCGGGTTCTGGCGCGGGAGCAAGGTCGCCGCAGTGCGACTCCTCCGCTGCGGCCCTTGGAGTGCCGGCGGCCAAGATCCGGTTCGCTGATCGACGGCTGCGGCTAAGCCCCGCGGAACGCGTCGCAAGGAGATTCATGGACCGTCGAACGCGGATCGCGATCCTGCTGGTCGCATTGATCCTCGGGGTCAACGTCACGCTGTCTACCCGCGGCCAGAAAAAGCGCGCCGAAGCCGCCCGTGCCGCGGCGGACAGCATTGCCGCCCTCGCTCCGATTGCGACCCAAGCCACACCGCCGCCGGTCGCCGTCGATCCTGCCGCCCCGGTTCAGGCAGGGAGCACGCCCTTCGTCACCGCAACCGCCCCCGCCGGCGACTTCGTGATCGAAACCCCACTGCAACGCATCCGCATTTCCCGCGTCGGCGCCCTCGTCAGCGAGGTGACCTTGCCCGGCTTCGAGCTGGCCAACTCGGATTCGCTGGTGAACCTGATTCGTCCCGCAGCAGCAGCCGAAGAAGCGCGCTGCCTGGGGCTCGTTCTCCAGAGCGGCTCGACGCGGCTGGATCTCTCGAACACGCTCTTCGATGCGCCCGCGGTTCTATCGCCGCTGCGCCTCGAATCCGGCTCGGGACCCACCGCCGTTGAATTCCGCGCCGTGGCAATCGGCGGCGGCACCATCGTCAAGAAGTTCACCTTCGATCCCGACCGCTACGACTTCCAGGTCGATCTGGCACTCGAGCGCGGGGCCGGGATTCCGGAAATCGGTTCCTACACCCTGGAGTGGACCGGGGGCCTGCCGCTCACCGAAGCCAGCGCGGCCGATGATTTGCAGTCCTTCCGGGTCAGCGCGCTGGGCGATCAGGGAATCGAGCGCAAGCGTCCCGGCAACTTCAAGAAGGAGCAGTCGGCTCGGCTGGCCGGCGCGATCCAGTGGACGTGCATGCAAAGCAAGTACTTCATGGTCGCGCTCATGCCGGTCGACAACAAGAACGGTACCGCCGAACTCCTCGGGCGCGACGCCGACCATTGGATGGGAATGCGGCTGACGCAACCGACACCGTGGCGGACGGCAGTCGATCGCTACCGGGTCTACGCCGGGCCCATCGCTCCCGACCGGATCAAAGAACTGGGTGTCGGACTGGAAGCCAACGTCGAACTCGGCTGGCGCTGGATTCGCCCGCTCTCCAACCTCCTGCTCATGTGCATGAAGGGGCTCCGCAGCTTCATCAGCAACTACGGAATCATCATCATCCTGGTGTCGGCGCTCACCAAGCTGGTGTTCTGGCCGCTGACCGAGAAGTCGTTCGCGTCCATGCGGCAGCTGCAAGAAGTCCAGCCGATGATGGAAGAGCTGCGACGGCGCTACAAGGACGATCCCCAAGAGCTGAACCGGCAGATGATGACGCTGTACAAATCACGCAAGATCAACCCGCTGGGTGGCTGCCTGCCGATCGCCATCCAGTCGCCGATGTTTTTCGCGCTCTACAGCGTGCTGCGGAGCCACATCGATCTGCGCAACGCACCGTTCTTCGGCTGGATCGACAACCTCGCGGCCCCCGACGTGCTCTATCGCTTGCCGGCGACGCTGCCGGTCATCGGCAATCACGTGAGCCTCTTGCCACTCCTCATGGGCGGCACGATGATCTGGCAATCGAAGCTGCAATCGCCGTCCGGGATGCCGGCCTCGGGCCCCATGGCGCAGCAGCAGTTGCTCATGAAGTGGATGATGCCGATCATGATGACGTTCATTTTCTACAAGATGCCTTCGGGCCTGGTGATCTACTGGATCGTGAACACCCTCATGAGCATCGTGCAACAGGCGCAGATCAATCGGAAGTTCGGACCGACACCGGTCCTCGCGACCGCAGGGAAACCCTCCACGAGTGGGAGCGGGAATGTCGCAACGGGTGGAAACCACGGGGCGAAGCGTCGAGGACGCGCTGCAGACGGCCCTGGCCGCATTGGGAGCGAAACCCGCTGAGGTGCGGGTCGAGATTCTCGACAGCGCCAGCAGCGGGTTCCTCGGATTGTTCGGCCAGCGTCCGGCGCGCGTTCGCGTCGAGCGGCTGGTCCCCAAGCATGCCGATCTGCGCGAGCTGACGCAGGAACTGCTGGCCTCGATGGGAATTCCCGCCGAGGTCGAACTGCGCCAGGCGGATGAGGGCGTCGAGATCGGCATTCGAACTCCTGCGATGGACGGTCTCTTGATCGGTCGCCGCGGGCAGACGCTCGCTGCGTTGCAGCACGTGCTGGGACGTCTTGCAGCCCGCGAATTCGGCGCCGAGCCGCGGTTGCGCGTCGATGTCGGCGAGTACCGGCAAAGGCGCGAAGCGCAACTCACCGACAAAGCCCGGGTGCTGGCGGAAAAGGTCAAAGTCACCGGCCGCGAGGTGAACCTCGAGCCACTGCACGCCACCGATCGGCGCGTCGTGCACCAAGCAGTCGCCGCGATCGAAGGCGTGCGGGCCTACACCGTCGGCCAAGGGCTGCATCGAAACGTCGTCATCGCGCCGGAGAATCATCCGAGCTGATCGGCGGCTGCGACTCCAATCGCCGCCCCATCGAGGGCCGTCGTGCAGGAATCATCCGCAGACACCATCGTGGCGCCGGCAACCGCGGCCGGAGAGTCGGCGCTTGCGGTGGTGCGCATCGCGGGGGCCTCGGCGCTGCAGATTGCGGCGGGAATGTTTCGCGGCGCGGACCTCGCTGGTGCAGAAAGTCATCGGGTGCATCACGGCTGGATCGTCGACCGCGACGGCAGTCGTATCGACGAGGTCCTGGTTCTGACGCTGCGAGCGCCGGCCGGATACACCGGCGAGGACTCGGTGGAGTTCTTCTGCCACGGCAGCCCGCAAGTCGTCGAAGACGTCATCGCGGCGGTGCTCGCCGCCGGCGCGCGCGTGGCGGAACCGGGGGAATTCACCCGCCGAGCTTTCTTGAACGGCAAACTCGATCTCTGCCAAGCGGAAGCCGTCGCGGACTTGATCGCGGCTCAATCGCGTGCCGGGCGCCGCGCGGCGGTCGCGCAACTGCAAGGGGCGTTGAGCCGGCGATTGCAGCAAGCACGGAACGCGCTCCTCGGCGTGTTGTCGGAAGTCGAGGCGAGCATCGATTTCGTCGAGGAAGGGTTGGAATTCTTCGATCGCGAGGCTGCCGCCAGCGTTGCGGCGGCGATGGGTGCCGAGGTGCAAGGCTTGCTCGACACCGCCGGCGACGGCGAGATGTTGCGCTCCGGCGTTCGCGTCAGTCTCGCCGGAGCACCGAATGTGGGAAAGAGCAGCGTCTTCAACCGGCTGGTGGAATCGCCCCGCGCTCTCGTCACCGAGCATCCGGGCACGACCCGCGATGTGCTGCGCGAAACCATCCGATTGAACGGCGTCGCGTTCGTCGTCGAGGACACCGCCGGCTTGCGGCACAGCGAGGACCCGGTGGAGCGGCTCGGTGTCGAGCGCAGCCGCGAAAGCCATGCGGGTGCCGACATCGTCATCCAGGTGTTGGACGCAAGCCGTCCGCCGACCGAAGCGGAAAGCGAGGCCATCCGCACTCTGGCCGCGGCGGACGCGGTCATCGTGCTCAACAAGGTGGATCTTCTGACTCGAGTCGAAGCTGGCCGGTTGTTGCAGGACCAAGCGGCGGTGCAGGAGCACGTCGCGCGCGCATCCAACGCCGCGGCACTCCCGGCTTGCGTCGCAGCGTCGGCTGCGACCGGCGAAGGCATCGAGG
>Ga0075428_100010470_pt1 | contig 10302 bp, 6 predicted proteins | sample RhiMetdeltSRZDD2_FD_75291 | JGI IMG/M metagenome (GOLD analysis project Ga0075428, IMG submission 75291) | Populus rhizosphere microbial communities from Tennessee, USA - Rhizosphere MetaG P. deltoides SRZDD2 | ecosystem: Host-associated > Plants > Roots > Rhizosphere > Soil | place: USA...
GGTGAAGGAGCGACCTGGCGCACCGACGACATCGCGACGCCTGGTCTGGATGCTCGCGACGGCCGTGGTGGCGCTGGCTGCCGTGGCGACGGTCTTCGTCGTGCGGCAGCGCGCCGCGCGGCCCGACACCAGATGGGCATCCCGCTGGGCGCTCGCGCGTGTGGAGCGTCTCACGGACTTCCCCGGCACCGAGGTGGACGCATCGATCTCGGCCGACGGCCAGCGCGTGGCGTTTCTCGCGGATCGCGACAGCGTATTCGATGCGTTCGTGACGCGCGTAGGCAGCGAGCAGTTCGTGAACCTCACGAACGGGCGGTTTCCGCAGCTGCTCAACGAGGATGTCCGCAATGTCGGATTCTCGGGTGACGGCGAGAGCACCTGGATTCGCGTCGCCGACATCACGGCGCAGGCGAGCGTGTGGATTGCGCCCACGGCCGGCGGCGCGTTTCGCCCGTTTCTCGACACCGCCGTGATGGCGGTCTGGTCGCCCGATGGCTCCAGGCTCGCGTATCATGGAACGATCCCGGGCGACCCGATCTACGTCGCCAACCGGGACGGATCGAACGCGCGGCGGATTCTTGTGGCCGAGGGTGGGAGCCATTCGCATCACCTGAGCTGGTCTCCCGACGGTCGCTACCTGTATTTCACGCACGGCCTGCCGCCTAACGACATGGACATCTGGCGCATTCCCGCCGCCGGCGGGCCGGCCGAGCGGGTGACGCACCACAACTCGAGGGTCGGCTACCCCGTGGCGCTCGACGATCGGGCCCTGCTCTACACGGCCACCGCTGCCGATGGTACCGGACCGTGGCTGTATTCGATGGATCTCGGTACCTCTGCGCCCCAGCGCGTCGTCACGGGTGTCGAGCACTACATCTCGATCGCCGCCAGCACCGAGGTGCCTGGGCAACCGAGGCGCCTCGTGGCGACGGTCTCGAACCCGACCGTCGGGCTCTGGTCCACGCCCATCGCGACCAACGTCGTCGGCGAAGACTCGACTCGACGGATTGCCCTCCCGACGGCCCGCGCGGCGGCACCGCGGTTTGCACGCGACGGCACTCTGCATTACCTGGCCGCTCGCGGCGGAGCCGATGCGGTCTGGCACCTCGTCGGCGGCGACGCAACCGAGATGTGGAAGGCGCCCGACGGAGCCATCGACGGCGCGGCGGCGGTGTCACCGGACGGAAGCCGACTGTGCGCCTCAGTGCGGCGCCCCGCGCGCTCCACACTGTACTGTCTCTCCGCCACCGGGACCGGGGCGCGCCCAGTCGGTGAATCGCTCGACGTTCGTGGCGCTCCGTCGTGGTCGCCGGACGGCAAGTGGATCGCCGTGGCCGCGCGGGACGGGCCCGGGGTGCACGTCTACAAGGTTCCGGTGGACGGTGGTGCACCGGTCCGCCTGGTGGACTCGGTGTCGTCGAATCCAGTATGGTCGCCGACCGGGAATCTCATTCTGTATTCGGGAGCGTCGCGCGCGCGCATCGCTCCCGTGAAAGCCGTCACACCGGAGGGGCGGCCGTACCCGATACCAGCGATCAGCGTGGATCGGGTGGGCGACAGTTACCGGTTCCTGCCGGGCGGGAACGCGCTCGTGGTCAAGCTGGGCGGATTCCGGCGTCAGGATTTCTGGTCGATGGACGTCGCATCCGGCCAGCGGCGTCGCCTGACTGCTCTCAAGCCCGGCGAGTCGATCCAGCGATTCGACGTGTCGCCTGACGGGAAACGGATCGTGTTCGAGCGCGTCCGCGAGAACTCGGACATCGCCCTCATCGTGCTGCCGCCTCCCTAGGAGCGGCGCCTAACGCGCCGCGAGCCGGGACTTTGGCGGCGAATACACGCTCGCGATCAGCGTGCGATGTTCTACCCAGCCGGCGAGCCCCTTGGCCCTGATGCGCCGCCACGCACCGCGCGTCTCGCCGAGCTGCACGCGCGTGTTCGGGCCGATCGACGCGATGATCCGCGACTGACGCGTCGGATCCGACCGCACGACGGCCCAGTTACGCGCGACCGATGTCACCCAGCCGCCGCGGGTCTTCCCTCGCGCCGTCGCTTTGGGCGCTGGCGCCGGACGCGTGGACGTCGCGCGAGCGGACGTGGCACGTGGTGGCGTCTTCGCGATCACCGGCGGCGTCTTCGCGATCACGGGCGGGCGAGCGTTTGCCGGCGCCGTCGTGCGTGGGCGCGGACGCGCTGCCGCGCTGTAGGTGCTGGACGATGAAGCTCGCGGTGCCCTGGCAACCGTACGCGGTGGCAGTTTCTCCGGAGGACGCTTGGCGACGTGGTCGACGGAGCGATCGGCGGTTCGCGCCGGGGCGTTGACGCGCGCCGTGGGCACTGGATCAGGTGGCGGGTCCGCGCGAGTATCGACCGATGGCGGCACCGAGTCCGCCTGCGCTACGGTGCCGGCGGATTGCATCGAGACCGGCTCCGTCGCAACGACAGGCGTCGATACGGCCGGCAGCGTGTCCACGGTCGCCAGCGCGATGGCGGTGTCGTGACTCGAATCGGTGGGGGCGACAGCTGTAGAATCGAGAGCTCCAACTGCCGCGGTCTCCGGTTGCGCCAACGCGATCTTCCGGCCGACCGACTCGGACCTGGGCTGATTGGTCGGGAGCGTATCGGCGACGAAGGTCCGAGGCGCGGGCTTGTTCGGCGTTGACCCGTCGTTCTTCACGAGCCAGGCGCCGATCGCGAGCGACGCGAACGTGAGGACCCCGAAGCCCTTCCAGATGTAAGGGCCTAACGGGCCTATGGGCGAACGCTCGGGCTTGGTTCCGCACCAGCGACATGCGCCGATGCTCTCGGGGTAGTAGGAGTCGCAGCTCGTGCAGTGTGCGAGCGGCAACAGCTCGCCGAAGCCGTCACGGACCTCGAAGCCGTGACCGCACTTTGGGCACTTCGACGCCGCGACGAGCGCCTTGGTGCCACAGAGATCGCAACGCACAGAGCGCATGCGAACCGCCTTGTTGAGGGTGCGCTCCCCGACCGGGCCGCGTTCCGGAATCGCGCGCGGCCTACCAACCTACCTCTTTGACACCGTGTTCGCTCCCCGCGGAAAGACCAGTTCGAGCGTTTGCCTGACGGCGGGGCCAATCCACGCGCTGGTGTTCAGCGGTGGATTCATTAGTACCGTCCTATTACAAAGAAGTGCCGCACGGAGTCAAGTTGGCGATTCGACGAATACGGGAGACGGGAGACGAAGGGGACCGCTCTTATCCGTCTCCCGTCTCCCGTCTCCCGTGTGCTCCCTGCTGCGTACCCAACGTCACGGATTCCGCGGCGCCGGAGGCTGGGCGAAGCTCCGCCGCGCCTTCCCGCACGTCGGCCACTGCCTCGGTTGCCCGTTAGGCAGCGCAGGCAGCGTCGATAGCTCCCGCGAGGTCCGCTCCGGATCCTCCGACGCCGCGTACGCCAGCATCGCCGCCATCGTCGCGTTGTTCTTGAGGTCGTCGAACACGATCTTGTCGTACGTGTCCCGGTTCGTGTGCCACGTGTACTGCCGGTACTCCGTGTAGCTCGACTGTAGCCGGAACGCCGGCGCGGGACGACACAGGAACGACGTGTGATCGCTGCCGCTGTTCGCCTGCGGACCGGGCAGCTGCAGCTTCACGCTGTCCGTCATCTCCGCTGGAAGCTGCGCCACCCACTTCGCGAGGTTCGCGCTCGCCTTCAGGAACCCCTGACCCTCGAGGACCTCCACCCGCCACGTGCCGTTGTCCTGATTGAACGCCACCTGCAGCCCCTGAATTACCTCGGGGTGATCCTCGGCGAAGGCGAGTGACCCGATCGTACCCTGTTCCTCGCCGCCCCAGTGCCCGGCGAGAATGGTCCGGCGCGGCCGCGCGTAGGTCTCCTTCAGAATGCGCATGGCCTCGAGCATCGTGAGCGTGCCGGTGCCATTGTCCGTCGCTCCCGTCGCGCCGTGCCAGCTGTCGAGGTGGGCCGACAGCAGGACGTATTCGTTAGGCAGCTCGATCCCCTTGAGCTCGGCAACCACGTCGAACATCGGCACCTCGGCCGGCGTCGCCTGCGACTCCGCCGTGACGCGCACGCGCGGCCCCTGCTTGTTCGTCGCCAGGCGGTTCAGCAGGCCGTAGTCCTCGCACGAGAGATCCACGCTCGGCGCCCGTTGCGTGTTCGAGCCGAAGATCTTGTCGACCCCCCACCCGCCAGACCACGTGAGCGTCCCGACGCCGATGACGCCCGCAGAGTCCAGGCGAGCGTATACGGTGCGATTGACGTCCTGCGGCTGCACACCCGGCGCGAGCGCCCGGAACCGCGCGGTCGCAGCGCGCTGGTTCTCTACTCGCTGCTGGTTGATCTTGGTGACTGTCGCCGCACGCGCATAACGCTCCAGCTCCTGCGGCGCGCGACACATGATCTCCGGCGCCGAGACAAGGACGAACTTCCCGCGGATGGTGCCAAGCCACTGCTTCGCCGCGGTAGAATCGGCGAGCTCTGGAATGAGGACGACATCACCCTCGACGGGCCCGTTCTTCGGCGTGGCCGGGCTCCACGCGAGCAGCTCGACCTCGAGGTTCTGGAACCGGGGCGCGATCATCTCCATGTGCACGGTCCCCTGTCGCCAGCCGCGCCACGTTCCGTACTTCTCGCGTCGGACCGGAATCCCCCACCCGGTATACGTCTTCTCGAGCCAGTCGACCGCCGACGCGAAGCCCGACGTCCCGGAGAGCCGAGGGCCGATGGAGTCGATGAGCACCTGGGCAAGCTTCTCGGTCTGCGACTGCTCGATGCCGACCTGCCACATTTTTCTGATGACGGTATCGGCGGAGCGGAAGGTCTGTGCGGTGACGACGGTCGGAGCTGCGAGGACGGCGAGGGTCAAGAGAAGACGGACCTGGCGATTCATTCTTGCTTTCTCCTGTTCGGTCTGTAAGTCGAGCCCAATCGTAAGTTGCCAATGCGCCTCGGGTAAGACAGGGCAGCGCGGGAGACGAGCAAGGCCTAACGATTACTGTCGAGCTTGCTGTCTGGCAATTCACCCTGTCGCGCTGCATCGTGGATGCGAACCGGTTCGAGCCGACCCTTGCCCACCAGCCGCCATGAAACCCGTCCTCCTCGCCCTCGTACCGTCGCTCGCGCTCGCCCAGGCCCAGCCCGTTCCTCAGACAACCGCTAAACCGGGCTGGCAATGGACAATCGACAGTGTGACGACTGTCGTAAACACCGTCCGAGCCGGTCGGAACCTCCTGACCGCGCCGTGGCCCAACGGGGCGCGCGTCGCCGTGCTGCTTTCGTTCGACGTCGACAACGAAACGGTCGCCCTGCGCTTCGGTGACGCGAACGCGGGCGCGTTGTCCATGGGACAGTACGGCTCGCGGCAGGGGTTGCGTCGCGTGGTGGAGCTGCTCGACAAGAACCGTATCCCGGCGTCGTTCTTCATCCCATCGGTGAGTCTCCAGCTCGCGCCGGAGATGGCGGCCGTCATCAAGAAAAGCGGGCGTCACGAGTTCGGAATCCATGGCTGGATCCACGAGATGAACACGACGCTCCCCGACTCGGCCGAGCGCGCCCTGCTCACCAAGGCGCTCGCCGAGATCACGCGCATGACCGGCACGAAGCCGACCGGCTATCGCGCGCCGAGCTGGAACTTCAGCCCGAACACGCTGTCGATCCTGCGCGACCTCGGCTTCCGCTACGAGAGCTCGCTCATGGCGGACGAGCGTCCGTACGAGCTGCTGCAGAACGGACAGCCGACGGGGATGGTCGAGCTGCCGGTCGAGTGGATCCTCGACGACGCGCCGCTGTTCGATCCGCGCGGCGAGCGATACAGCGCGCCACGCGAGGTGGCGCAGGTATGGATCGACGAGTTCGACAAGGCGTACGAGGAGGGCACGATGTTCCTGCTCACAATGCACCCGCACATCTCGGGGCATCGGTCGCGGATCGTGGCGCTCGAGCAGCTGATCGCGCACATCCAGCAGAAGGCGCCGGGGAAGGTCTGGTGGGCGACGCACGGCGAGGTGGCCGAGTACGTGCGGAAGACGTCGAAGCTCGGCGAGCCGAAGCCTCGGACCGGCCCCACGAGCGATGGATCTCGTTAGGCAAGGAGGCCCGCAGATGAAAGAGCGCAGGCCAGAACGGCGCACGGCCTGAACGACGGTGGGCCTGACGGCGCGAACTGACTAGAAGCGCCAGATTCCAAACGGCGCCAATCCAAGACGGCGCCAATCCCAGACGGCGCCAATCCCGAACGGCGCTCTTCAGTTCCTGAAGCCGCAAAGGGTGCCGCCACAGAGTGGCGGCACCCTTTGCGTGCGTTCGAGGGGAGACTCGAAACGCGCGTCGTGCTTTAGTGTTTTTCAGCCTTCGGCGCCTTCTTGCAGTTCGCGTGGAGCTGAATGTTGCCGCCGTCGACGTTCTGCTCATCGATCAGGACGTCGTTGCCGACCCTCAGCCAGACCATGTCGCCAAGCTTCTTGGCCGGCTCGCCGGAGTCGAGGAACCGGAACTCGACCTCGACGTTGACGGGACCGTCGTTGATCGAACCCAGGCCGAACGCCAGCCGCGAATCCTCGAACTGGCTGAGCGGGCCCGAGTCCGGGTGGCCGTAATCGGTCACGTTCCAGACGTGGATGTGGTCGCCCGTCGTGTGGTTCACGAAGTTGAGTGAGCCGTAGGCAAACCCATCGTCCACCCGGCCGGCGTTGCCGCCGTACGAGATGTTGAAGTTGTTATCGAGCACGAATCCGCCAAACGTCGAGAAGTCGCACGTGTTAGGCGGCGGCGTGTGCGTGTTCGTGTACGTGACGCGGATGCCGTGGATGCTGTTGATGAAGAACTCCTGGTTGTCCGTCGGGTTGACCAGGTTCGTCGGCTGGCCACCGATCTCGATGGCCTGGCCCGAGACCACGAACGTCACGTTCGCCTGATCTTCCTCGTGCACGCGGAACGTCGACCCGGAGCCCTGGGGCGAGTTATCCTCGGCAACCACGACGCAGTCGCCAGTGTCGATGAACAGCCCATCAGAGTCGAACGACCCACCGCCACTGGTGCGTGAAATGGTGAAATCGCCACCAATGTTCCCTTCCTTACAGACGATCAACTTGCCTGGAACGGGCGTCGGGCTCGCGGCGTCACCCACTGCGAACGACGGCGCGGGCACCCTCACGGCAGCCGGTGCGACGGGCGAGTCCGAGCACGCGGCCAGGAACGCCAAGGACATCGCAGCGCCTGCAGCGAGCGCTGTTTTTCTCATCATGCGCATGTCTTCAACCTCACTCGATGGGGTAGACCAGAACTGTTGGAAAGCACAGGACGGCCTCGGGCATCTCATGACCGTGACATGGAGCACGAGCCACCGGCACATCACTCACGAGAGCCGTGTGACAAACGCCCCCGTGAGGAGCGACAATTATGAGCCGGACCTAACGATCGCGCAAGGGAGCGGCACGTCACTTTAGCTCCCAGTTTCAGCATTTTTCCCGAACCAGGGTCAGCCGCTCAAGCACGGATTTGGCGCGCCCTAACATATTTGGCGCGGCTAACATTTTTGGCGCGCCTAAATCGATGCGCGCGCTCACTCGCTCCGGAGCGCCACGATCGGATCGACCCGGGCCGCGCGCCGGGCGGGGACATACACGGCGATCGCCCCGATCGCCATCAGGATCGACGGCACCGTCACCAGCACCGCCAGGTCGGTCGTGGATGTGGCGTAGAGCAGCTGCTCCACGAGTCGCACGAGCGCGAACGCGCCGCCGAGGCCAATGGCGCAGCCGATGAACGCCAGCGCCACCCCCCACCTCAGCACCGAGCGAACGACCTGCTCGCCCGTCGCGCCTAACGCGATGCGGACCCCGAACTCGTGCGTCCGGCGAGCCACGGCGTAGCTCGTCACGCCGTAGAGTCCCAACGCTGCCAGCGCCAGCGCGCATGCGCTGAACGCGCCGACCAGGCCGAGCACGTACCGCCGTGGCGCGAGCGCCTGCGACAGCTTTCGCTCGACACTGGAAAACGTCATCGGTGCGCCCGGACCCATCGGAAGCATGTTCGGCTCTGCCTCGAGCGCGGCCCGGCGAAGCGCCATCGCCGTGGCGGGCGCTGCGTCACGCACGCGCACCGCAAACGATACCCACGCCCATGGCTCGGCCGCGAGCGGCACGTAGACGGACGGATTCGGTTGGCTTTCCGGACCGAACTGCCTAACGTCTCCCACGACGCCGATCACGACCGATGGCATCGCACGCCCGAAGTCGGCCCGCGCCTGCGACGACCGATAGATCGTGACGGGCCTGCCCACGGCATCCTGGTCCGGCCAGTACCGCTTCGCGACCGCCTCGCTGATCACCACACCATCTCCCGGCGACCGCATCTCCGCCGCCGTGTACCATCGGCCGCGAACGAGCGGGATCCGAAGCGTCCGAAGGAATCCCTCGGACACCGTGATGTACGTCGCGAGATCTTCGCTCGCCGGCGTTCTCCCCGGGACCTCGATTCGCGTGGGCACTCCGGCGCGACCCGACGGCATGAAGTTGACGACCGCGGCATCCTCGACGCCGGGCTCCGATTTCAATCGGTCCACGATGCGCTCGTAAACCACGAGCGCCACTCGCGGATCCACGTTCTTCTCTCGCGGCGGTGACCCGGACGTCGCGAACAGGCCGTGTGGGTCGAACCCGATGCGAGCGCCGAGCAGTCGGCGATAGCTCTGTGCAAGGAGACCGGCGCCAACGAGAAGCAGTAGCGCCAACGCGAACTGCGCGCTCGTCAGGACCGCGCGCCCGCGCGCTTCCCGACGCGAACCTCCCGACCCGGACCGGGCGCCGAGGAGGACCTGGAACGAGCCGCCGGCCACCGCCGCCCGCAGCGCAGGGAGGACGCCAAACACAACCGCGGTCAGTATGGTCACGGTCGCCGCGACCGCGACGGATCGACCATCCAGCGCCAGCTCGCGAGCGCGAGGAAGGTCGAACGGTGCCGTGGCCCGCAACCATGATATCGCGCGCCACGCGAACAGCACACCGAGCCCGCCACCAAGGACGGCCAGTGTGGCGCTCTCGACGGCCAACTGACGCATGACCTGGCCGCGACTCGCACCGAGCGCGAAGCGGATTGCCACCTCGCGACCGCGCGACGCACCTCGCACGGCCGCGAGGTTCGCGAGGTTCACGCACGCCACGAGGAGGATGAGCGCGACAGCGCCGCCGAGACCCAGGATCGCGGTTCGCACGTCCCCGACGATCTCGGTCTGCAGTGGAGTCGCGTCCACTCCAACCCAGTCGCCCTCCTCCTTTGGAAACTCCTCGGCGATGCGTGCCTGGACAGAGGACAGGAGCCGCCCCGCCTGCGCCGCATCGACGCCCGGCGCGAGGCGGCCGATGGCGCGGCTGTCGGTGTGGAAGTCCCGCCGGTCGAGCACGGGGTCGCGCCCAGCCAGTTGAACGAGGGGCCGCCATGCGTCGGCCCAGACGGGGTAGGCGAAGCCCGGCGGCATGACGCCGATGACCACCGCCGTCGAGCTATCGAAGCGCAGCGTCTGTCCGACGATCTTCGCGTCGGCACCGAAGGTCTTCTGCCACAGCTCGTGCGAGATCACGACGACATCCTGGCCCCCGGGCCGCTCTTCCTCGGGTGCGAACGTCCTGCCTAACGCGGCGCGGCGGCCCATGAGCCGGAAGAACCCGGGTGAGACGAACCCCGTGCCGACGCGCTGCGGACCGTCCGGGCGCTGTAGCGTGAGACCGTCGCCTCGAATCCAGGCGAGGCCGCTGAGCCCGACGCCGGCGCGCGCCCAATCCTGGAGGGTGGGGTTCGAGACGAGTCGCTGGTTTCCGCCCTTGCCGCGCTGGTACAGCGAGACGAGACGGTCTGCGTCGCCGTAGGGCAGCGACCGGAGGAGGACGTGGTCGACGACGCTGAAGATGGTCGCGGCGGCGCCGATGCCGAGCGCGAGCGTCGCGATGACGGTAAAGGAGAAGCCCTTGGCGCTTCTGAGCGCCCGCCAACCGGTCCGGAGGTCGCGGAATGCCATGTCGGCGAGCCGGCGCCAGCCGGTCGACACAGAAGAATCCATTTCGGGCTCGGGATAGTTGCTACACCACCAACCCATGAACCGTCGGGAGGGTCACGGGCAGTCACGGCGCAGGGGCAGCAAGGCGCACGGCCTGAACTACGCGGGGCCGGGGATTGGCGCCGTCTGGGATTGGCGCCGTCTGGGATTGGCGCCGTCTGGGATTGGCGCCGTCTGGGATTGGCGCCGTTCGGGATTGGCGCCGTTCGGGATTGGCGCCGTTCGGGATTGGCGCCGTTCGGGATTGGCGCCGTTCGGGATTGGCGCCGTTC
>Ga0075428_100010471_pt1 | contig 10302 bp, 11 predicted proteins | sample RhiMetdeltSRZDD2_FD_75291 | JGI IMG/M metagenome (GOLD analysis project Ga0075428, IMG submission 75291) | Populus rhizosphere microbial communities from Tennessee, USA - Rhizosphere MetaG P. deltoides SRZDD2 | ecosystem: Host-associated > Plants > Roots > Rhizosphere > Soil | place: USA...
CCCCCCCGGGGGCGCCACCCCACCGACGACCCTGGCCCGTCAGGCCGACGCAAGGCCCGGCGGACGGCGGGACCCCCGGCAACGTGCCGAACGCCTGACCAGCAGCCCGCCGACGAGGCCGGTCAAGGCCGGCCGCAGGCCGCCCGAAGGGGAAGCCTTGACGGGCCGGACACCACCGCAGCCCATCATGGGATGAGGAAGCCCGCCAGGGCTTCCTGAAAAGCCAACAAGGCCGTCATCGGCGGCCGTCATCGGCAGCCGTCATCGCTGGCCGCCAGCCCCGCGCAGCGCCGACGAGAACCCGCCATGGTGGAGCCACCGCCTGACCAGTCCCGCGGTCCACCCGAGTCTCACGTGATCGACACGTGGGTCGAGGCCGAGGCGTGCCGACTGAGGCGGCCTCAGCCGAAGGCCTGGGTGAGCTCGGTACGCAGGACCCGCCGTAGGAGCTTGCCGGTGTCGTTGAAGGGCAGCTGATCCCGGAACTGGATGTGCTCGGGCGTCCGGGTGGATCGGAGGGCGTGGCGGACGTGCTCCTGGAGCTCCGCCTCGGTCGCTCGGGTGTCCGGCCGGCAGACGACGGCGGCGACGACCCGCTCGCCCCATTCGGTGTCTGGGATACCGACGACCGCGGCGTCCGCCACCGCTGGGTGCTCCAGCAGGACGGCCTCGATCTCGCCGGGCGAGATGTTCTCGCCGCCCCGCACGATCACGTCGTCCAGGCGGCCGTGCACGTAGAGGTAGCCGTCGTCGTCGAGGTGGCCGCGGTCCCGGGTGGCGAACCAGCCCTCGGCGTCGAGGCCGGCCGCCCCGAGGTACTCCCCGGACACCTGGTCGCCGCGCACCCAGATCTCGCCCTGCTGCCCGGGCGACAGGACCCCGCCGTCCGCGTCCCGGATGGTCACCTCGACGCTGGGCAGCGGCCGACCGACCGAGCCGAGACGGTCCCGCACCGCGGGATCGGGGCTGTCCAGCGCGGCTCGATGGTCGTCGGGCCCGAGGATCGCGATCGTGCTGGAGGTCTCGGTGAGCCCGTAGGCGTTCACGAAGTCGACGTGGGGCAGCAGCCGCAGCGCCCGCTCGACCACCGCTGGAGGCATCGGCCCGCCGCCGTAGGCCAGGTTCCGCAGGGCCGGCAGACCCGACCCCGAGCCATCGCCGGAGCTCCCGCCGGCGCCGCCGGAACCCGGGCCCGACCCCTCCTCCTCGAGCACATCGAGGATCCGCTGCAGCATGGTGGGCACCACCATGGCGTGAGTGACCGCCTCGCGCCGGGCCAGGGTGACCCAGGTCGCCGGATCGAAGGCCTCGAGCAGCACGGCTCGCCGCCCGGCGTAGGTGGCGCTGATCGCCGCCGCGATGCCGGCCACGTGGTAGGGCGGCACGCTCACGATCGTCGCCTGATCCTCACCGGCGCTCCCGAGCTCGACGGTCGAGATCACGTAGGACGCCAGGTTGCGATGCCGCAGCACGGCCGCCTTGGGCTCACCGGTCGTCCCGCTGGTGAACAGCAGCACGGCGATGGCCTCCGGATCGCCGCCCCACCCGTCGGCCTCCGGCATCCGGGGATCGGCGGCCACGTCCAGCAGCTCCTTCCGGGTCATCAGCTCGATGCCCGGGATCGGACCGAGCCGCTCGGCCACCCCGGGCCCGGCCACCAACGTCGCAGGCGCGGCCCGGCGGACGACCGCCCGCAGCTGATCGTCGGCCAACCGGTAGTTGATGGGGACGAAGGGCCGTCCGGCCATCGCCGCACCGAACAGACCCACCGGCACAGCCTCCGAGTTGAGGTCCACCAGCGCGAGACGCTCCCCGTCCCGGGAGGCCAGGTGCGCGCCGACCCGGCGGCTGCGCTGGGCCAGCTCGGCGAACGTGGTGCCACCCGACGACGGACCGATCGCGATCCGGTCGCCCATCGCCTCGCCGGCCATCTCCAGCAGCATCGCCAGGTGCATCGGACCCCCTCGTGTGCCTCGTCGGCGTGGTCCGAGTCTGCCCGGCGGTGGGCCGCCGGCGGAAGCTGGCCCCGAGCAGCAGGCCACCCGAGCCCCGCCCGTTCGTCGCCCCGTCCTGATCGCGAGCGGATGCCCGCCGCCGGGGTGAGCGGCTCGTACGCTCGGGACCGTGGCGCTACGGGCTCGAGGACGACCACTCGCTCGCGACACCGATGTCGTGAGCACGGAGCGGTTGCTCGATGCAGCCCTCGATGCCTTCGCGGAGCGGGGCTACGACGGCATGTCGGTGCGGGAGCTGGCCCGGGAGCTCGGCGTCAGCCACAACCTCATCCCCCAACGGATCGGCCCCAAGGACCGCCTGTGGCGCCGTGCCGTCGACCAGGGCTTCGGCCGGCTGGCGGCGGCGATCGCCACGGCAGTCGAGGGCCCGGGCGGCAGCGACCTCGATCGGCTCCGGGCGATGGTGGTGCGGTTCGTCGAGGCCAACGCCGCCCGGCCGGCGTTGCTGCGCATCATCAGCCAGGAGGCTGTCGCCCCCGGTCCCCGGTTCGACTACCTGTTCGACACGTACATCGACCCGGTGCGGATCTTCGGCGCCGACCTGCTGGCCCGGCTCGATGCCGCCGGCCAGGTGCGGTCCAGCTCGGTCGCGCTGGTGTACTTCTTCATGACCCACGGCGCTGGGGGACCGCTGGCCCTTCCGGCGCTGGCCGACCGGTTCGGCGAGCCGGTCGACCCCAACGATCCGGAGGCCATCCATCGTCACGCCGTCGAAGCAGTCGGCGTGCTGTTCGACGGCCTGGTCCAACGCTGAGGGACGCCGTGACACCGACCGAGCCGACCGAGCCCTCCGAGTCGACCCAGCTGAGCCAGCCGACCGAGTCGACCCGGCCGTCCGAGCTGTTCGACCTGACCGGCCGGGTCGCCCTGGTGACCGGTGGGAGCCGCGGCCTGGGCCGGGAGATGGTCCTCGGCTTCGCCCGGGCCGGCGCAGACGTGGTCATCGCCAGCCGCAAGCTCGAGGCCTGCCAGAAGGTGGCCCGGGAGGTCGAGGAGCTCACCGGCCGCCAGGCGCTGCCCCACGCCTGCCATGTCGGCCACTGGGACGAGCTGCCGGGCCTGGTCGACGCGGCCTACGAGCGGTTCGGCCACGTCGACGTGCTGGTCAACAACGCCGGGATGTCGCCGCTGTACGACGACGTCGCGACGGTCTCCGAGCGGCTGTGGGACAGCGTCCTCAACGTGAACCTGAAGGGGCCCTTCCGGCTGTCGGCCCTGGTCGGCCCCCGCATGGTCGAGGCGGGCCGGGGCTCGATCATCAACGTGAGCACGACGGGGTCGATCAGACCCGCGCCGGACATCGTCCCGTACGCCTCGGCGAAGGCGGGACTGAACGCCATGACCCAGGCCCTGGCCCAGGCCTTCGGCCCGACGGTCCGGGTCAACTGCCTGATGCCGGGCCCGTTCTTCACCGACGTCAGCCGGTTCTGGGACCTGGAGCAGGCCGAGCGGGGCTTCCGGCGCCATGCCCTCCAGCGCGGCGGGCAGCCACCGGAGATCGTGGGTGCCGCGCTGTTCCTGGCCAGCGACGCCTCCAGCTTCACCACCGGGGCCGTGCTGCGGGTGGACGGCGGCATCCCCTGACCGGCGCCGTCAGGACGGTGGAGGAAGCGGAGGAAGGGGGACGATCTCGTGGCGGTGTAGCCGCCCCTCGGCGATCTCCAGCCACCCGATCGAGCGGTAGGGCTGACGTCGTCGCTGGACCGCGGATCCCGGGTTGAACAGCCGCTGGCCCGCGACGCCTTCCGCGTCGAGCGGCTCGTGGCTGTGGCCGAACACCACCAGCTGCGCCTCCGGGAACCAGCGCTTGAGCCGGGCCTCACGGCCGGCCCGGGCCCCGGAGTCGTGCACCATGCCGACCCGCAGCCCGAGCAGCTCGACCTCCAGCCGGTCGGGCAGGAGGCCGAGCAGGGCCCGGTCGTTGTTGCCCAGCACGGCGTGCACCGGCTTCCCTGCCCGGCGGCCGAGGGCGGTGAGCAGGTCGCCGGTGACGACGTCGCCGGCATGGAGGATCACGTCCGCCGCGTCGGCGTAGGTCCACACCTCGGGCGGCAGCTTCGCCAGGTCGCCGTGGACGTGCGTGTCGGCCAGCACCAGGACGCGCAGCGAGGAGCGGTCCCGGCCCACCTGGTCCTCCGTGGCCATCCCGTCAGGGTACGGCTCACCCGGGGCTCCGGCGGATGGCGGCGGCCGGGGACGGGAAGGCTCTGAGCGCTCCCCGCCTCGGGTCAGCGGCGGCCGGCGGGGGGTCACGACCGGTTCCGGCTCCCGGTCGGGAGGTCGTCCTCGAGGAAGGCCATGCGGTCGCCGTACTCCGCGAGGGTCCGGGCGTACACCTCCTCGTCGGCCCGGGCGTAGCGGCCGAGGGTGGTAGCCACCCGCTCGGCGCCGTGCCGCTCGCGCATGGCCCCGAGTGCCCGGCGCACGTACTGCAGGTGCCACCGTTCGTCGTCCATGATCTCGTCCAGCGCCGCCCGCACCCGCGGGTGGGTGGCCGCGTGGTGGAGCTGGCGGCGGTACTGGCCGATGACCCGCTTCTCGAAGACCTGCGTGATGGCCAGGATCTCCATGAGGTTGGCCGGGGCGCCCACGGCGTCGAAGTACTGGCTCTGGTAGGAACGGCGGATCCGCAACGGCTCGACGTCCAGGTCGAGGAGGCAGCGGGTCCAGATCGCGGCGTGCTTGGCCTCGTCGGCGAAGTGCTGGGCGACGTCCGCGCCGAGCCGGCCCGAGCGGACGGTCTCGGCGACCTTGCCGAAGAACACGGCGCCGTCGATCTCCGAGCTGCGGTAGAAGCTGAGCAGCCAGCGGTCGTTCTCCGTGAGCGGGCTGGCGATCGGCGATGTCATGGTCACGAGGCCCTCCTCGACAGGCGACCCCACCTGGTGGCGACGAGGGACTGCGCCGTGGCTCGGACCAGCTCGCCGGGGTCCGGGGCCGAGTAGCGGGGGAACGCCACCTGCAGCCGCGGGTTGCGGACGTCCTTGGGCAGGAACAGCTGCTCGGCGAAGGGCGCTACCGATTCGGTGGCCTGCCGCAGAGGCCCGGCGCCGATGGTTCGTGCCGCAGCCCGCAGACCCTCGAAGGCCTCCCGGCTGCAGAGCAGCGGGCGGAGGAGGCGCCGGGCGCGGTAGCCCGGGGAGGCCTCGAAGACCTCCAGCACCTCGTCGAGCAGGCCGCCGAGCGTCGGGGTCGCGGAGCGCTCGGGGCAGACGTGGTAGATCCCCGACGCGCGGCCTGCCGTCAGCAGGTGGGTGGTGGCGGCACCGGCCAGGGCGCCGGTGAGCAGGTAGACGGGGGTGGCGGCGTCGCCGGGGATGACCGACAGGAGCCCGTAGTAGACGAGCCGGAAGGTGTTGTGGAACGCGTTGTGCTGCATGACCGTCCCGGTGTCGTCGTCGGCGATGACCGTGCCCAGCCGTGCGATCACCACCGGCAGGGCCTCGGCCGCGTCGAGGAGGAGCTGTTCGGCTTCCCACTTCGACCACTCGTAGGCGTTGACGAAGCCGACGTCGTCGTGCGCGGCCTCGTGGATCGGGCCGGTGTGGCGGCCGGTCGCGTGGACGCTCGACAGGGCCACCAGGCGGCGCAGACCGGCGCACCGCCGGGCGAAGGCCAGGACCTGGGCCGTGCCCTCGACGTTGACCGCCTGTGCCAGCGGCGTCTCGACGTTGAACCGGGTGACCGCCGCGGTGTGGAGGATGCGGGTGATCGCCATCGGGTCGACGGCGGCGAACGGGTCGGCCGTGCAGAGGTCGGCCGCCACGACCCGGACCCGCTGCTCCGCGGGAGCGCCGAGGACGGTCGTCAGGGCGGTGCGCTTCGCCACCAGCTCCGTCCGATCGCGGGCCCGGACCGCGAGGACCAGCCCGGCGTCGGTCTCGGCCAGCAGACGGCGGACGACGATCCCGCCCAGGTAGCCGTCGGCCCCGGTGACCAGCACGGTCTCGCTCACGGGGCGGCCGCCTCGTCGAGCGCCTGGCGGGCCGCGGCCCTCACGTCGGGCCAGGTCGCGGGATGGGGCCCGTAGCGGTCGGTCAGGGCGAACAGCCACCGTTCGAGGCCGAAGGCCACGCACCCACTCGAGGCGGTCGCGCCGGTGCTGGTGATCGAGAAGGCGGCGCCGAAGTGGTCCTCGTGGAGGTTGACCGAGGCGACGGCCAGGTCGCCGCCGTAGACCGCCTCCTGCTTGGTGGCGTGGACCTGCTGGAACAGGCGCTGGGGGTTCTCGGCGGGGCGGAAGAACGGGTCGTGCGCGATCTCCCAGGTGACCGGGAGGCCGAGGGCTCGGAGCAGCCGATCGGTGAGGGTTCGGGCCCGGTCGAGGAACGCAACGACCTGCTCCCGGGCCCCGAGGCACACCAGCTCGCGCATCTGGAAGCTGCGCTGCCGCCGGAGCGGCTGGTAGTGGGTCTCACGGCGGAAGCAGGTGTTGCGGGTGGTCAGGTAGCGGACCGGTCCTAGCTCCTCGCCCTCGTGCTGGGGGTAGAGGTGGTAGCAGGCCGCCGGGGTGAGCAGCTCACGCACGGGCGCCAGCCGGGTGAGCCGGACCTGCCCGTCGGGATCCACCGGCTCGCCGGCCCGGAAGGCCTCGAGGTTGGCGTCGCCGGCATCGAGCGCCACCGCGAAGTTGGCCAGGTGCGGGAAGGAGTCGAGGTAGCCGACGCGGTCGAGCGCGGCTGCAGGGATGAGCGCAGGGTGGACCTCGTCGACGGCGCGCCAGGCAGCGGCCAAGGCCAGGAAGGCCCGGTCGCAGTCCCGGAGCAGGGCCAGCAGCGGTCCCCGGAGCGAGACCTGGCCGCTGTCGTGCCAGGTCAGGCCAACTTCGCCGAGGCGGTCCGTGCGGGTGGCCGGGCTCGCGGCGGTCATCGGTCCGCCCCCGGGGCGAACCACCGGGCGACGATGGCGTCGATGCTGGCCACGTCCGCAGCGGTCAGGGTCGTCACGTCCACCGGCTCGCGCCGCAGCCGTTCGATGAGCAGGATCAGTTCGGGAAGGTGCAGCGAGGTGAGCACGCGCTGCTCGAACAGCCGCACGCCGTCGAGCGCCGGGGTGGCGTCGGCGTCCTGGGCCCGGGATGCGATCCAGTCGCGCAGCGTCGCCCGGACCTCGGGAGCGTCGTGGTCAGTACGCAGCATGCGGTTCCTCCGTCAGCAGTCCGCAGTCGAGGAGGAAGCGGGCGCTGCGGGCCGAGAGCTCGCGGCGGCGGGTCCGCTGCGCTTCGGCGGCCCAGGCCTGCTCGGCCACCTCCCACGGGTCGTCCAGGCCGGCGTCGCGGTACGCGTCGGGGTTGTAGTGCTCGCGCCAGGTCATGACGTAGAACTGCCCGAGGTACCGCCGCAGATCGGCGACCTGGCGGTCCGACCAGGCGGGTGCATGGGCCTCCCAGAGCGCCTCGACCAGGCGCCGCCCGAAGGCCAGGTGGCGGACCTCCTCGGCGTGGTGGTTCCGGTTGATGAACCGGGCCAGCGGATGCAGCCGCTCGTCCCGGGCCTGGACCAGGTTGATCCGGTCCACGATCTCCTCGAACACCAGGACCTTGGCGAAGAACCGCAGGTCGGCATCAGGATCCGCCCCCGCGCCACCTTCGACCTCGGTGGCCAGCTGGCGGCTCGGGTACAGGTGGCCGTAGCGCTGGCAGAAGCCGCCGAAGTAGTAGCTGTGCTTGTTCTCCTCGTCGATGAAGTGGTGGAGATAGGGAGCGACCGCCGCCAGGTCGGGGCGGTACAGGCGGAGTGCGAGCCCCCGCATGAGCTCCCGCTCGCCGTGGATGTTGAGGCTGAAGAAGTTCAGCGCCTCGTGGAAGGCCACCCGGCGGCGGCCGGCCTCGTCGAGTCGGTCCCAGTGACCGGTGCCGTACAGGCTCGACAGCTCGGGCGTGAAGAACCAGTCGCGCTCGGGGTCGATGGTGGCCGGCCAGGCCCGGGTCTCGTAGGGGTTCTGGAAGGTGCGCCGCGAGCTGTCGACCAGCCGGTCGACGGGCTCGCGCAGGGCGGCGACGGCGGTCGCCGTGCGGGCCGGCGCCGAGCTCGTGCCGACGCCGAGGGCGGGGTCGAGGGCGGGGTCGACGGCGGGGCCGGTCATCGGTCCACCTCGGCGGTCGCTTCGAGGACCAGGGCCTGCCAGTTGAGGCCGAAGCCCGCCATGGGCAACAGCAGCCGGTGGCCGGGTCGCAGGAGCCCGGCCTCGAGCAGCGAGACCAGGTTCACGACGTTGTCGCCGGAGATGACGTGGCCGACGTCGGCCAGCGACGGGGACCACACCCGGCCGGCGTCGATGCCGAGCAGCGGACCGAGGACCCGCCAGGCGTTCTCGTTGGTGTTCTGGGGCACGACCCAGTCGAGGTCGGTGGCCGCGAGCTGCGCCCTGGCCAGCGTCTCGGCGATCAGGCGGTGGGTGAAGCTGAAGTAGCTGCCCACGGTCTCGTCGTCGGTGGCCTGGGCCAGGGCCCCGTTGGTGATGTGGTGCGCAGCCACCAGACGGAACCGCCCGGCCGCCCGGGACACGATGCACGCCGCCGCACCGTCGGAGATGAGGTTGTAGGCCTGCTCGTAGCGCGCGCCCTCGGGGAAGCGGTCGGCGGTGACGCACAGGATGCGCTCCCAGCCGGGCTCCGTCGCCAGCAGGGCGTTGGCGATGCGGATCGAGCCCAGCATCGAGGTGCAGGCCTGCTGGTTCAGGCCGATGACGACGGCGCGGTCCGAGCCGAGCGCGGCCTGGAGGCGGCTGCCCGGGTAGTCCATGAGGTGCTTGACGTCGCCCGTGCGATGGAACTCGGTCTCGGCGCCGAGGTTGCCGTTGAGCGTCAGGCAGGTGGCGTAGACGATGGCGTCGACCTCGCCCAGCCGGTCCTCGTCGACCAGCCCCGAGACGGCCAGCCAGGCCAGGTCGTAGGCCGTCGTCTCCGGGTCGCAGACGTGGTGCCAGGCGAAGCCGGCCGACCGGAGATCGGCGGCCGACGAGACGAGACGGCCGTCGGCCTCGGTCTGGTCGACGTCCCGCTTGTGCTCGCCGAGGGCGTAGCTGAAGCCGTCCGCGTAGGCACCCCGCGTGAGCCCGCTCATCGTCCCGCTCCCACGCTGGGCAGGAACCGCCCGGTCCGGGCGGCGTACCGGGTGTAGGTGGCTCCCAGGGGTGAGGCCCGCAGCCGCCGCTCCTCCCGCCGGGCCGTCACCGAGAGCGCGACGGCGCCGAGTACAGCCGCGCCGAGGGTCGCGACGCCGGGGGCGACGCAGACCGCCGCGGCGAACGCCGCGAGGAACGACGCGTAGAACGGGTGCCGGACCCGGGCGTACGGCCCCCAGGTCACGATCTGCGCCGGGGCATCGTCGTCCTGGTGCCACAGCGACAGCGGGATGCGGTTGGCGCCCATCGTGAAGCCGATGAGGTGGATCGAGGCTGCGCTGAGCCCCACGCCGACCAGGGCCAGGGCTTCGCCGCGGGCGCCGCCGATCCAGGGGTGGACGATGCCCAGCCAGGCCGCGACAACACCGCCAGCGGCGAGGGCGAAGGGGGACGCGGTGAGGAACCAGCGGCCGTTGAGGCGGCCCCGCTTGAAGAAGATCCGGGGGAGCGCGCCTATCAGGCAGAAGTTGGCCACCACCAGCAGGTAGGGGGCCGAGGTCTCGGTGCTCATGACGGGTTCCCTCCTGGGATGGCGGGCTCCCAGCGCCAGGTCGCGCGCTGGATCCGGGGCGGGGGACCGGGCACGGCGACGGCGATGGCGTAGGGGGCGTCGGCGTCGACATCGACCACCGACCAGGTCCGCCCGCCCGTCCGGACCGTCGGACCGCGGCCGTCGATGGTGGGGAACGGCAGCCGGAGGCCCAGCCCCACACCCTTGGCCAGAGCCTCCTTGCGGGCCCACAGCGCGACGAAGGTCCGGCGCCGCGCGGTGGCATCGAGCTGCTGGAGGTGACGGCGTTCGGCGGCCGTGAGCACCAGGGGCGCGACGCGGTCGACGTCGACCCGGCGATCGGTGCGCTCGATGTCCACGCCGACTGGGTTGCTCGCGACCGCGACGAGCGACCGTCCAGCGGTGTGGGACACGCTGACCTCTACCGGGATGCCCCCGGCGAGCACCGGCTTGCCGTGCTCGGCCGTGGTGAGGGGCACCTCCCCGGGCGCGCACCGCAGCCGGGCGCCGAGGATCCGCCGCAGGACGGACCGGGTGGCGACGAACGCCTGCCGGTGATGGTCGGATGCCAACGCAGCGGCGCGGGTGCGCTCGGCCGCCGACAGGAGCCCGGCGTCGGCGTCGGCGGCGAGGGCCGCCGGGGTCGGGTCG
>Ga0075428_100010473_pt1 | contig 10300 bp, 5 predicted proteins | sample RhiMetdeltSRZDD2_FD_75291 | JGI IMG/M metagenome (GOLD analysis project Ga0075428, IMG submission 75291) | Populus rhizosphere microbial communities from Tennessee, USA - Rhizosphere MetaG P. deltoides SRZDD2 | ecosystem: Host-associated > Plants > Roots > Rhizosphere > Soil | place: USA...
CCACACACCGGCGATTTCGTAAAGTTGACGAAACTCGATTCATGGATGAGGCAGATCGCCAAGATCCGCCGCATCGTCGCCTGGTAGCTGCGTACACAGATCGGTGGGCTTTTGCCGGTGTCAGTGTCGTGCCCGCATAGGCACGACCAAAGCCTGTTTTTGTGCCTCACTCGACTACTCAGGGTAGTGTTGCATGCACTCTGCGCTGCCGATCACATTCATGCGGATGACTTCCGTTGATTCAACCTGACCCGGGCTCTGGTCGAGTAGCAAGGGGCAAGCGTTGTCCTACCTGGGGTCGGCGTCCTTACCCGACGTACGGGCCGCGGCGGCATTGTCCGAGGACCTCCAGGCCCAGGCGGCTGATGAGGAACGCCACGTGATCGCAGGCGTGGCCCACCGGTTCGAAGGGATCGGGCCAGAGTTGGCGGCTAAGGCGGCGGAGGCCTACATGGTACTAGCCAGAGAAGACCAACGCCTTGCAGGTGAAGCGGCGGCCCGCGCTCTGCAGGCGCTTGGCAACATCGGTGACGGACACGGACGCCTCAAGGCCTTGGCGCAAATCCGGCTCGCGCGGGTGCGATTCGCCTTTGGTGAGCCAGACCAAGCCTGCCACGACGGCGAGCAAGCCCTTGAGGCGACAGGAAACGTCAACTCGGCGATAATTCGGACGCGGGCTGCGGGAGCTGCTGGTGGACGCGGAGCCACACCGCGAGCGGCCAAGGGTGCGCCAGTTGCGGGAACGAGTGCGGGGAGCGCTTAGAGATTAGCGTGTGAGGGCTCGGGCGCCAAGGAAGACGGGGAGCTGGTGCAGCGGTTGGCCAACGTCTGCTGTCACATGTCAGGTGGTCCCGTTTGATCCCTTGACCGTGAGCGGAGCCTGCCTTGCCTGGGCGGGTGTGGAACGTCGAGCAGCCCATGGTTTCCTACCCGGCGAATGCGTTGCAGGGTACGCAGACTGATGCCATGGCGATCGGCGAAGTCCGCGTCGCTCAGCTCCGGGTCGGCCTGCAGTTTCACCCACAGGTCGCGGTAGCGTTCGATGTCGGCTTGCTTGCTGGGCAGCAGCCGAAGCACGTCGCCGGGCACATCCGGCACCCGGCGGCTAGTCTCGGCGACGGCTACATCAGCGTCGTACTCTTCCTGGTCGTCTTCCGCGTCGAGCACGCCGACGCCTGCGGTAAGCGGGTTGAGTTGGGCCAGGATGCCCACGGCGATGGCGTCGACGTCCAGTCCGTCACGGACCTTCGCCGCGAGGGCGTCGGTGTCGACGGCGGTCACGGCGATTGAGGCGAGGATCGGGTCTTCGTGCTGTTCGGTGATGTAGCGGTTCACATGGGCCAGCAGCGCAGTGTCGCGAGCGTTGTCGCGTAATTGCTGCCGGGCGTGCTCGAGGGATTCGTGTAGTCCGTAGCCGTGCTGCAGGGCGAGATTGCGGGCTAGGCGGGTGACGGTAGGCTCGCGGCGCCACTGGCCGATTCCGTAAACCGGTGCGGTAGCGGAAAGCTTGCCGTTCTTGCGCAGGGCGTCGCGGCGGCGGGCGGCTGAGTGCAGCAGCCAGACGGCGTAGGCGAAGCACCCTAGTCCGCCGAAGACTGCGGCGAGGTAGGGCTCGTTGGCGTGTCCGATGACGTTGATGGCCACACCGACGCTGACTGATGCCGCTGACAGGATGCGCCAGCCGTAGGCGGCCTCGCCCAGGCGCTGGCGCCAGTCGGCAAATGCCGCAGTGACCGCCCCGCCGAGGTCGATCACGACGGCGAACGGCAACACGAGCAGGCCGCGCAGCCACCATGGCATGGTGTGCGGCCAAGGGGGCACGTCGATGCCGACCCAGATCTGCCCGATCGTCGAGCCCAGCGCGGCGACGCTATAGAAGGCCCAGGCGGTGCGTTCCACGCGGGCGCTGCGGTGGAGGCTGACCGGCGCGGGGTTGATGCTCACGAAGCGTCCGCCTTTCTGCTAGTTGACAGGCTTGCGCGAGGCGCCTTGCAGGGTCACGGGGTCGTGTGTGGACGATGGTGCGTTCAATTGCCGCAACAGGTCTTTGGCCAGGACGCGCGTGGCCTGGTCGAGTTCCAGGCCGTTGTCGCGCAGGCTTTCGCGTAAGGTGGCCAAGCGCCGCCGTACCGCGTGGTCGTGGCCCAGGACGGCGGCCTGGCGCATCGCGCGGCGGCCTAGTTCTTCGGAGAGCGGGTCGAGGTCGCAGCCTTGCTCCAGCAGCAGCCACGCCTGTTGTGGGTCGGTGTCGGCCAGCAGCGTCGCGGCGTGCGCGTACAGCCTGATCTGGTGGCGGCGCACCACTTCACGATCGGTGTCGATCCATTCGTAGTCGGCGTTGCCGGCCAGCGGTCCGTGGCCGGCCGAAAGCGCGCTTGTCAGATGGTGAACGCGTTGCTGGTCATCGGTAGCGGTGGCGACCTTGGCGTAGTGCTCTGCCATGATCCACCAGTCGACCGTGACGACGTGCGCGTTGAGGTGGTAGCGGCCGCCGGTGTTGACCACCGGTTCCAGCCGCGGTTTGCCGGTGCCTGCGGTGCCTGCGGTGCCGGCGGTATTGCCTGCAGTGGTGTTGTTGTGGCTGCTGCTGGGATTCGCCACGCGGCGGATGATGCCGCGCAGGTTGGCCACGCAGGTCGACAGGCGCTGGGCAGCGCGGCGCATGGTGGCGTCGGGCCACAGGGCTTCCATGATGTCGCCCAGCGCGGCGCCGTCGCGGTGCACCGCCAGATAGACCAGCAGTTCCAGTGACTTGGCCCGCAGACCGCCCACAGGCTGTCCGAGCGGATCCAGGATCGCCGCTGCTCCCAGGACCTGTACCTGCACTGGCACGACAGGTAACCCTTGGCTTGTTTGCGGCGGCGCGTTGCCGGGACCTGCCGGTGGCTGCGCTGGCGGGCGGGCGACGTGCTGGACGGCTGGCTGCGGCTGTTCGCGATGCGGCATGTGTTGGAGTGGGTCCAGGAGCGCGGTGACCGCGCGCGTCGGTGGCGGCGTGCTATCGGATCCGCTGGACCGTTCGCGGTCAGGGCTTGCGTCGTTTGCCTCATCGTCGTGAGCGTGGCCCAGCATGGTGAGCATCTCGCGGGTGGTGGCGGCGTCCAGGACGGCCATTCGCTGCCCGTCGCCGCCGCTGGTGGTGCCATCGCGGGCCACCATCAGTGTGGTGCCGCCCGGCCACGCTCCGATCAGGACCGCGCCGATGTCCATGCCTGCGCCCAGCCGTAGCGCGGCGGCAAGCCTTGCTTGCTGCGACGCATCGGGCGCCTCGGTGATCAGCAGTAGCTGCGGCAACGGCTCGGCGTACACGTCGGCTTCGCGCAGGGCGGCGACATCGGCGATATCGGCGACATCGGCGATATCGGCGACATCGGTGACATCGGTGACATCGGTCACGTCGGCGACGGCAGCGACGTCCGCATCGGCGATCACGCGAGTGCGCCGCACGATCTCCTCCTCCAGGAGGGTGAGCGCGTCGGCAGAGTTGGCGGTGATGGTGAGCCTGGATGCAAGTCCGGTGGCCAGGTCATGTGCGAGGTCGGCTGTGGGCGTTTGCAGTAGGACGGTCAGGGTCCCGCCAGGGATCACAGCGCGGCCTTGCCTGTCGGGGTCGTCGTGGCTGCCGCTGGTGAGCGTGGCGACCAGCATTGCTCGGGCGGCATCAAGCGCAGCCGGGCCGGTCAGCCCGAGTCCGATGCCGATCGGCACAGCGCCTGCGCCGGCCAGATCGCTTGCGCTCGGACCCGGCGAGGGCAAGGCTGGCGGCGTGGGCGCGGCGCGATATTGCCGCACAGTCGGCATGGGCACCTTCGGCGCGTCCAGTGTTTCTGGCGCCCGGTAGCGCAGGATGCGCAGGATGCGGCTCATCACCGGTGGCGGCCAGGCAAGGTCATTGCCGTCCACATTGTCGTTCGGGCTACCGCCGTCGACGTCCAGACTGTCGGTGCCATCCGCACCGCCCACACTGTTGACCGTTGGTGTGGTGATGGATGTGCTGATAGGTGTCGGCTCATAACGGTGGCGGCGGTGCTTGTACACCATGGCCGCCGCCGCCAGCAGGCCAGCCCCGAGTCCTGCCGTGACCCACCCGCCAGGCAGATCCACTCCCCCGCCTCCCTGTGCGGGGCCCTCGTGGTGCCCTCCCGCCGCAGGCGGTGCCATCGGGGCTGTTGCCGGAACCGATGCTGGAGTGGACGTTGTTGGCCATCTCGACGCCGATGGCGCGGCCGTTGCTGACGGTGGCAGGTAGACGCCGTCGTCACCGAAATCATTTACGGGCGCGCTCGGCATGCCTGGTGTGGTGGGGGTACGTGGGGTCGCCGGCGGATCGACGACCTGTGGGCCCACACCGGCAGACGGTGACGGACCGCTTTGAGCTGGTGGGCTGGGTTCGGGATCAGACGGAATTTCAGTCGGCGGATTGGTCGGAAGGTGGGGCTGTGGGGTGGGTGGCGGATCGACCGGTTGGATGGGTTGCGGCGCGACGGTATCTGAAGGCAGGGTGAGTACCCATCCGGGATAGATCAGGTTCGGATCGCGGAATCTGGTGTGCCCTGAGATCTGCGGCCACTGTTTGCCCTTGTTCAGTTCCCAGATCTGTGGCCAACGGCGCGGATCACCTAAGCACACCTGACCGATGCGCCACAACGAATCGCCACGGGCCACCTGGTAGGTAACACCGCACACGTTGTCGTCCACAACAGGGCCGGGTGCACTCGCCGCCGTCTTGTCGACTGTCTTGTCGACTGTCTTGTCGACTGTCTTGTCGACCGCGGGCAGGCGGGTCTCGGCAGCGCTGTCGCCCGCGGGCAACCTCGCCGAGAACGCCACGGTTGTCGCCGTTGCCGTCTTGGGTGGCGAGCCAATCGCCGACGCGGCGGTGGCAACGACAGCGCCACGGTGTGGTGCATCGGCCGGGTTGATCCCTGCGGCCGCCGCCACCGGCGGGGCGAACAGGCCCGTGGCGTGGCTGGCCAGCAGCAGCGCGGCGACACCTTGCAGCGGGCGAAGGCCAGGCAAGCGGGGCACCTCGACACCCCGCAGCCGCGCAGCGGTTTCGATCACCAGGCTCGCGACCACCAGCAGCCACAGCATCCAGGCGAAGAGGATCACGACCAGTGTCAGCCGCTCCGCCGACATCTGCTCGTCCAAAAGCTCACGCGAATTTTCGGTCACGAACGCCACAGGGTTTCCCAGGTAACGCAGCAGCGCCACCGGTCCACCGACCACGATGGCCGCGATCACGGCCGTGTTGACCAGGATCACGACTGCTCGTCGACACACCCTCATCATCCTTGCCTCCTTCTCGCCGTAGTCAGATCCGACGGATGTTGCTGTGCCGCATGCGACTCCTGGGCGTAGACGTCACCTCGAGGGCCGCTGACGTGCAGATGCTTCGCGGAGCGCCGTGGCACCTTCATGCCCGGACCTGTGCGCAGTGGACCCATACAGATAAATGCGACGGCCGTGGATCCACTCAAACCAGCCCAACCTGGTCGCGTCAATGATTTGCCCGCTGACACGGCATGACACGGACTGACACGGACTGACACACCACCGTTGACCAGCAAGGAATGGCCCAGCCAATCCCGAAGACCCCAGAAGCGGCGCCGCGCTCCCACGCGCAGACGACAGCTACAGCCGGTGCCCAGGAATGTGACTGAGGTTGAGGCGGGTCTTAACGCGGATCATGTTCAGTGGTACCGTCGCGGACCACCTGCCCCAGCGCCAGCCACCATCGCCGGGGTACGTTGTCGGCGATGATCCTGGCGCCACGGCGGATCCACCACAGCCCCACAATGATCAGGTAGACGACGATCACGCTGTGCAGGTTGCTGAACCCCACGATGACCATGCAGGCGGCGGCCATCAGCATGCCCAGCACGAACCGGGCCGCCCGATGAGCCACCACCGTCAAGGCAATGGCCACACCCAACAACCCGGCCCCGCATATCCCCAACACCGCACTCACCACGCCGGGTAGCCCGGGCAGGGGAAGCCCATAGGAGCGCGCGTTGAGCGCGGCGATACCCACCGCGGCCAACACCGCCGAGCCGACCGGATAGTCCACCCGCTCGGTCCACGGAATTCGTTCGCCCAGCCACGGTGCGGCAAGCCCGATGACCATCGCGACGATCGCCGGAGCGAGCGCGCCCGCCAGCGCCGAGGTCAGATAAGGCGGCGCCCACTCGACGGGTCCACCCACAATGGCCTGCCCCAACAGCCCTTGCAGCACGGCAAAGGCCAAGCCGACCACCGCCGAAAACGCGTACACCTGCCCCGCGCGACGGGAAGGGGAACCGGAGCCGTTGAAGCCGCCACCGGAGCCGTTGGAGCCGCCGCCGGAGCCGTTGGAGCCGTCGGCCAGCAGGCTCACCGCCAGAATGCGCCCGACCGTCAGAGACCCCAGCGTGAGCAACCAGCCGGCCGTGGCGAACGCCGCGGTATCGAAATATGCCTGCAGTTTCTGATAATCCGACGCCTGCCGGGAAAACGACGGCGGCATCAACCGCGCGACAATCTCAAAGATCTGCCACAGCAGCACTGCCCCGGCCGCACCGCACAACAGCGGCGCCACCAGGCCGCTCACATATCTTGCCCAGCCACGCCGCACCCCCGAGCTCGACACCGCGGAGGCGGCCACGTCGGGAGCATCGCTTGCCAACGCACCGTAGACGGCGGCAAGGCGACCGTCGGCGGCGGTGACCGCTTTGATCTCCGCCCAGACCTGTTGCTGCGGCGAGGGTGTCAGCACATCGGCGCATTCTCCATAGACCACGCTGGCGTGCAGCCGGACCGATTCGATGTCGGCAGCATCCAGTACATCAGCCACCGCCTCGCACACCGCGTGGTGCAGCGGCTGCATCTTCTGCTGCAGCATCTCGGCGCTGATCTGTACGGCGGCCGACCCGCCCGGTGCCACGGCCGCCACCGGCGCTCCGGCCGCCAGCTGTGCGCGGGCCTGGGCCAGTTGTGCCGCAACACGATCGGTCACCCGGGTCTGTCCCATGACGGCCTCGGCCAATGCCTCGTCAAGCCGATCACCTGTCGCCGCCACCGGCCGCGTGGCCACCCAAGTCCAGCCGCCCGGATGCCGCTGCAACACCGTGACCTGAGACGCCCGCTGACCCAGCTGGCACACCAGCACCACGCCGTCTTGCGGCGTGTCCGGGAAAGCATGTGCCGCAACGGCGGCGGCCTCACTGACCACCTGTACCGGGTCCAGACCGGCCATGACCGCCGCGCGCCGGATCATGTCCTGGTGCCGTGGCCCCCACGACGGCGGCACCGTCACCACTGTCACCGGCGTCGTTACGGCAGTCGTTTCCGACGGGCCCGCGTGCGTTGCCGTGGCTGCCACCGCACGCAAATGCTCCGCCACCGCAGCAATGATCGGTTCGGCCGCCTGGCCACCGGCCCTTCCCAGGGCGGTGACCAGATCCCGGCCATCCCCACCGTCAACCCTCGGCGTAGCAACCGTCACCTGGTCGCCGAAGAGCACCGCCCACCGCTGCCCGCCGCGCTCGAGCGCCGCGACGGTCGTCACCGGTCCGATGTCGATCGCTAGCCTGCCCCGTGGCGCATTCACATGGCACAGTCTGCCCGATCATGTCCACCTTCGTCGATCCTTGCCAGGGTGATCGGGCACAGGCCACGATGGATGCTTGAATCGGCACACGACCGCGACGCGACGGAGGCGGATAGGAGTGGTGACAGTGCGCACCGCAGCCGGTGCTGCGCTGCGCCTGGTGTGGAATCTGGTGATCACCGTCGCGGTTCTCGGCGGAACCGCCGCCGCACTGATCTGGTGGGCGGGCTGGCCCTTGCCACGCCGATGGCCCTCGACCGACCAATGGACCGCCTTCGCCGAACAACCACTCACCGCTAACACCCTCAAAGCGGCGCTGGCCATTTGCGGCTGGCTGCTGTGGCTGCTGCTGGTCGCCTCAATACTGCTAGAACTGTGGGTACGGTGGGCACCACGATCATGGCAACTGCGGCTACCGCACCTGATACCGCAGCCGCTGCGACTCCTAGCAGCCGGCATGCTCGGCACCAGCGCATTGACACTGGCCACACCCGCACACGCCGCCGCGCTGCCCTCCCCCACTGCGCCGATCGCCCCCGAGCACCCCTTCGCGCCACACGACACCCATGACGTTGACGGCGACCGTCACCTCCGCCACCTCCACGCTGCCGATCCCGGCGCGAATGTCCACACCCGCCACAGCGCCCACCTACCCGGCGGCTGGATCGCCTGGCCAGTCGCCGTCGGCATCCTGACCGCCGCCGCGATAGCACTCCTACACCGACGCACGCTTCCACCGGCCACCGACCTCCTGCGCGCCATACGCGCCGCCCGACGACCACCCATCGATCCCACCGCAGACCAGCCACCGGCAGATACATCCCATGACGTCTCCGACATCGCCGAACTGGAAGCCGACGCAGCCACGACAGCGCCGCTCACGTTCGGGCTGCACGGCACCACCAGCATCCTGCTCGCGGATCTCCCACGCAGTGGTGTCGGGCTCACCGGACCCGGCCACGCCGACGCGCTACGCGGCATCCTTGCCGCCGCGGCCGCGGCCACCACCGAAACCACCGTCATCATCCCCCGGCCCCTGCTAAACACGCTCACCGCCGCAACCCACCTCCCCCGGCTCACCGTGACCACCGACGTCACGGCAGCGCTGCACACCCTCCAAATGCAAATCCACCACCGATACCTCGAAAGCAGCCACACCACTGCCCCACCAGCCGCCGACCGTCACCGACCGCTGCTGCTCATCACCGAACCCCCCACCGACCCCGCCCGCCTGCACGCCCTGGCCCAACTCGGCGCCGAATTCAACGTGCGCATCATCATCGCCGGGCACTGGCATGCCGGACCCACCTGGACGGTGGACCCACACGGATACGCCAGCCACCACCGCACCCCGCTCGGCCGGCTCAACGTCCTGACCACCGCAGCCCTGCACCAGATCGGCCACACCCTGCACCCCGCGCACCAGACAGCACCCCCGCCGATCGCAGCACCGATCCCCCCACCCGCGCCCACCGCGACGCCGCCACTTCACCTGGCCGTACTCGGCCGGCCGACCCTGACCACACCCACCGACCCCGCCACACACATCCGCCGCAGCGGCTCCCAACAGATCGCCGTCTACCTTGCCCTACACCCCGACGGCGCCACCCGCGAAAACCTGCTCGAACTCAGCTTCGGCCACATGCGAGCCGCCGCAGCCGCCACCAGCCTCGACAGCTGCCTCTACGAACTACGACGCACCCTAACCGTCAACGGGCACCGCGCCCTACAGCACATCGATCATCGCTATCTGCTAGACCCGAGCCTCATTTCGGTCGACTGGTGGCAACTGCTGCGCCACCTGCAAGCCGGGCAGCTTTGCCAGGCCGTTGCCTGCTACCGCGGACCGCTGGCCGACGGCCACGCCTGGGACTGGCTCCCCGAACACCGCCAACACATCCGCCACCTCGTAGCGGACCTTCACGCACGCCTGGCCCACGCCGCGTCCACACCCGAACAAGCCCTACACCACGCACTGACCGGCATCACCGTCGACCCGTACTCACCAGCCTGCTACCAAGCCGCCATCGACGCTTACCACCACCTCGGCAACATCGAGCAAGCCCAAATCCTGCAAGCCGAGATGATCCGACGACTCCCGCCAACGCACGAGCACGCGACGACCTAAGGACCGCAGCCCTCCGCACCGTTCACCTCGCTCACATGACGGGCGGCAGACCCTTGACACGCGAGGAACTCCCCTGCACCAGCGTCGACATGACCGCCACAGCCCCACACTCAGAGCCTGCGCTCGACCGCTGCCGCCCGCTCCGTAGGCTCGACGGGCCAGGTCGTACAGGTCCGCCCTCACGGCCATTCGACAGACCTGCGTCCGTACATACAGGCCACCCATGTGAGAACCAAACGCGTACCGGTCAAATGAGAAACGCCACGTCAGAGGCAGGCGTCCAGATCAGATCGAACCGTGTTGTCCGGCAGAGGACCCCTCATCGGACATCGCGAACCCCGAGGACGAGGGTGTGTCCCGGCAGTGCGAGTGTCGGTGTGAGATCGTCTGTGGGGCCGTCCACGTGGGTGACCATCACGGCGATGGCGCATCACCGGCGCAAGGCGTCGCGGATTGCCTCCAGGTCGTGGATACGCGCGGGCGACTGAGGTGCCCCGGGTTTGATGGAGGCTACGATCTCTGCATTCCATCGTCCTCGTCTGGAGGTCGGTTTTGATTGTAGTAGATGGCTTCGTACTCGGCTG
>Ga0075428_100010475_pt1 | contig 10300 bp, 9 predicted proteins | sample RhiMetdeltSRZDD2_FD_75291 | JGI IMG/M metagenome (GOLD analysis project Ga0075428, IMG submission 75291) | Populus rhizosphere microbial communities from Tennessee, USA - Rhizosphere MetaG P. deltoides SRZDD2 | ecosystem: Host-associated > Plants > Roots > Rhizosphere > Soil | place: USA...
CCGCGGGCCGCGAACAGCCACGCCCGTGAGAGCTCGATGTACGGGAGGGTCCGGGCGCCGCGCAGCGGATCGGCGGCGAAGGCGGCATCCGCGGCCTCGATGGCCTCCTCGGCCGTCTCGGTCTCGCCGGCGAAGACCGCCGCGCGGGCCCGCATGGCCTCGGCCAGGGGCCGCTGCCCGAACCAGTCGAACTCGGCCAGGGTCCGCGACGAGCGGTGGAGCTCGGCCAGCGCCTGCCGTGCCCGCCCCCGGACCAGCAGCGCCCCGCCCCGGAACCCGGCCATGATGCCCCGGAGGGACGGGGGCGGGTACTCGAGCTCGAGGCCCAGGTTGGTAGCGGTGTAGCGATCGAGCTCGCGGACGTCGCCGCGCCAGTACAGGATCTGGAACCGGGCCATGCGGAGCTGGACGTCCCCGTAGGGCACCTCGCGGCGGTAGCGGCGGGCGGCGGCGTAGATGTCGTCGTCGAGCAGGTCCAACGCCGCGTCCAGCCGCCCCTCCGTTCCCCACACGGTGGCGGCGACGCTGACCGCCCGGACCCGGGCCGGCTCGGGGATCGACGGCCTCGCGAGCAGCTCCTCGACCAGCTGCCGGGCATCGGGGAGCCGGAGCGAGAACATGCACATCTGGGCCAGGACCGAGCGGCACTCGGCCTGCCAGGCCGGGTGACCGTCGAGCTCGGCGTCCGCAGCCTCCAGGACCGCGTAGGCCTCGCTGGACCGGTCGCGGTAGAGGAAGAGGTCGCTGGCCCGGGCGATGGCGACCCGGGCCACCTGCTCGGGCTCGGTGGGATGGAGCTGTGCGAAGACAGCCTCGGCATCCTCCATCCGGCCCTGGCCGAACAGCGCCTCGCCCATCACCAGGCCGGCGTCGGCCCGGTTCCGGCCGCCGGCCGCCCGGGCCAGGCGCTCGGCCAGCCGGTGGTCGAGGCGCCCGAGGGCCTCACGGGCCAGGAACAGGAGCTGCTCCGGGTCGCCGGGAGCACCGGATTCGAGGCGCCAGGTCGCGAGGCGGAGCCGATCGAAGTGGTCGAGCCCCTCGACCGCGCCGACCAGATCCCGGAGGACGGCCCGCCGCCGCAGGCGCGGCAGGGTCGCCGCCAGCACCTCGCCGTAGAGCGGGTGGGCCACCTGCACCGTCCCGCCGGCGTCGCCGTCGACGATCTCGATCAGGCCCCGTCGTTCCAGCGCCTCGATGTCGGCCGGGTCGGCGATCCGCTCGGCGGCCTCCAGCGGGACCTGCTCGCCCACGGCGACCATCTCCAACGCGCCCCGCCAGCCCGGCTCCAGCAGGCGGAGGCGCTCCTCGACCAGCTCCCGCAGCCGGTCCTGGGGCCCACCGGCCGGCAGGACGATCCGGCCCCCGCTGCCGGCCTCCCGGCGTTCGAGCGCCGCGGTCACCAGCTCCCGGACGAACAGCGCGTTGCCCCGGCTGAGCCGCCAGATCCGGTCCAGCAGGGAGGCCGGGACGGTCTCGCCCAGGACGGTGAGCACCAGCGCCTCCGTCGCGTCGCGGCCCAGGGGCCCGATGTCGACCCGGGCCAGCAGCTCGTCCTTCCACAACCCGACCAGGCCCAGCGGGAGCGGCTCCCCGGTCCGCACGCTGACCAGCATCCGGACGTCGGACTGCGTGGCCGCGAGGTGCAGCAGCGCCACCGAGATCTCGTCGAGGAGGTGGGCGTCGTCCACGGCCAGCAGGAAGCTGTGCCCGCCAGCCCGCTCGTGCAGCCGCGCCAGCGCCAGGTGGAGGAGGTCCTCCCGCTGGTGGGCCTCGTCGCCCGGCGCCAACAGGTGGGCGAACGACCCGAGCGGGATCTGCCGGGCCGCCTCGGTGGCCCGCACCCACTCGACGGCGACGCCGTCGTCCTGGCGCGCACCGACCGCCTCGGCGACGAGGCGGGTCTTCCCCACTCCCGCATCCCCGAAGACCGCCGCACCCCTCGGCCCCCGACTGGAACCCAGCAGCTGGTGGAGATCCGCGAGCTCGCCGTCCCGGCCGATCAACGGCCAGCGTGCGACCACGAGCCGAGATGCTATCCAGGCCCTTGCCACCGCTTCCGGGAGACGGGCCGCTCTACGTAACGGGAGCCCCAGGGAATACGTAGGTCCTACGGATCCCCGGCCAGCGCGGCATCCGTAGCGTGATGGTCCGGCGGCGGCGCTGACATCCTCAGTCCCCAGCGTGATGCAGGCCGCGGCGGGAGCAGCCGGAGGGCAGGCGGACCCTCCGGCTGCAGAGCCTGACGAGCCGCAGGCAGAGAGCCCCTGGCGATCCCCCGGTAGCCAGGGGCTCTCGTTCGTCCCCTGTCAGGCTCGGATCCACGCCCCAGTTGGTCGGGTCCGTCAATGTGGGGGCATGTCCTTTGCCATGTTGCGCAGCCTCGCTGCGCTGGCTCTGGTGCTCGTGATCTACTTCGCCTTCCCCGTGGGGGAGTTGCCCTCGGGCTGGGCCGTGGTCGCCAGCGTCGCGGGGCTCATCGTCGGCTGTGCCGTGCTCGCCTTGCTGATCCTCGGTCAGATCCGCCGGCACATCCGGGCTGGACACGACGAGAGCGTGCGACTCCAGAGCCTGCTGATGCTGGTGTACCTCTCGATCCTGCTGTTCGCGCTGTCCTACCTCGCGCTGTCGCGCGCGGCTGACGGGCAGTTCGCGGACCTGGAGACCAAGGTGGACGCGCTGTACTTCACGATGAGCACCCTGGCCACCGTCGGGTTCGGCGACGTCCACGCCACCGGTCAGATCGCCCGGGCGCTGGTCACCGCGCAGATGGTCTTCAACCTGGTCTTCATCGGGGCGCTGGTGACGGTGATGTCCACCCAGATCCGGGAGCGGGTCGCGGCGGTTCGGTCGGCAGCCTTGCAGGAGCCGACCGAACCGACCGGTCCGCCTGAACCCACCGGACCGCCTGATCCGTCGGGCCCGTCGAGCTGACGGCCCGACCGGGGCTCAGGCGGATCCGCTCACGGTGTCCCGGCCGCCGTAGGTCGTCAGCGCGTAGATCACCATCACGGCGATCAGCACGCCCAGCAGCGACCAGATGGGGAAGGCGTAGATCCACAGCATCGCGCTGATGGCCGCCAGGGAGGCCATGACGATGCCGAACCACCGGGCCACCTGAGACCCGGTCATCACGCCGAACCCCGCGACGATCAGCAGCACACCGACGATCAACCAGAGCCACCCGTACGCGGCGAGGTTGTCCTCCCACAGCAGCACCTGGAGCCGCTCGCCCACCTCGTCGTCCTTGTCGAAGGCCCAGAGGGCATCGATCACCCGCATGACACCGCCCGTGATCAGGACGACAGCCGAGAAGAGCAGCCAGCCTTCGCCTCGGCGCTCTCGCTCTACGTACGACATGGGAACGCCTCCCCTTGCTCCTTTGCCGCGGGACCTGGTGGTCCCGGTGGCCCCAAGGGTCCCCGGAGGGCCGGAGGGCAGCCTCACCCTTCCGGGGTGGTTTGCCGCCGCTGCCAGAGCGTCGCGTTGAGCATCGCAGCGGCCACCATCAGCCGGCCGAACAGGTACAGCCAGGCCAGGATGGCCGCGGCGACCCCCAGTGATCCGTACATCTCCGAGGCGCTCTGCACCCGGTGCGCGAACCAGTAGACGGTGACCAGGTGGACGACCCACACGGTGGTCCCGATCAGCACCGCTCCCGGCAGGAGGGCGGTCCACGGCGCCCGCGGGTCCCGGGGCAGCAGCAGCGACACCAGCAGCCAGAGCGCCGCGAACGGGATCACGCACACCACCATGAACAGCAGGCCGAGCCGTGCCGACTGCTCCCGCAGCGCCGACAGCCCCCCGATCATCGCCAGCGCGGTCAGCGCGGCGAGGAACGTGACCGCGGCCGCGGCCGTGCCCCGCCGCAGCCGCTCGATCGGCTGCTCCCAGGCCAGCGCGTGGATCGCCCGCAGTACCTTGGCCGTGCCGACGCCGCCGGTGTAGATGGCCCACAGGGCGAGGGGCACCAGGACCCACAGGCTCCGGCGGGATTGCTCGACCGCCGTCTGGACCGAATCGATGACGTAGGAGCTCAACCCCAAGTTCTGCCCGACCTCGCGGGGGCTGTCCTCGTCCAGGCCGGCCACGGCGCCGGCCAGCGCCAGCAGCGCGAGGTACAGCGGAAGGAGGTAGACGAACAGCCGGAAGGCGACGGCGCCGGCGAGGACGCTGCCCGCCGTTCGGCGGTCCCGCTCGTAGGCCCCGAACGCCGCGTCGACGACGTGCGAGCGCTCTCGTGCCGCGCCGGCGACGCTCCGGGCCCGCTGGGCGGCCTCGTCGATCTGGCTGCGTATGCGGGGGATGGCGGTCGAGAGGCTCACGCGCCCGCACCGGACCTGCTCGGGCTCGTCCGCCCCGAGGATCAGCTGGCGATGCGGTGGACCTGCCAGCCGGTGCCGATGGCGATGAGGCCGGTCACCACGGCCCTGAAGCCCAGGAGGAAGCCCAGCACCGCCAGCGTGGCCTCGGGCCAGGCGAGGACGACGGCCCCGAGCACCAGGCTGATCGCCCCCAGGATCAGCTGGAACAGCCAGTCGTCACGCGTTCGATGGCCTTCCAGCGCGCTGACGATCCGTACCAGACCGGCGATCGCGAGCCCGGCGCCGGCGAACACCGCGAGCACCCAGAGGGTGATGTCGGGCCAGGCGAGCACCACGATGCCGGCCACGATCACGAGCCCGCCGCCCAGCCAGGCCAGCAAACCCACGCCCTCCCGGCCGCCCATGGCAGCGATCTCGGCGATGCCGCCGATGATGAGCGAGATGCCCACCAGCAGGGCGAGGACGATCACCGACTTGTACACGTTGGTCATCAGCCACACGCCGATCACGACGAGGGCGATCCCGACGAGGACCGACAGCCACCAGCCGCTGTCGTCGACGTCGCGGTACTCGACCGGCCGGGGCGGTGGCGGGATCGGAGCCTCGAACTCAGCACTGAAATCGGACACGGCTGCCCCCTTCACGGGTCGGACAGGCTGCAATCCTCCGGCAGCTCCACGCCGCGGACACCACCCGAAGAGGGTGATAGTTCACGGCCGGACCCGAAGGATCCAGCGGCGGTTGGCTCCGGCGCCGCCCGGCCTGCGCTTCACCCGCATCGGGTGACGACCCGGACCGTGCCGGGCGCGACCGTCAGCGCGTTGGGCCAGGACGCCGGAGTGATTCATGAGCTTCACCTACGAGGTCAGGATCAAGGGCCGTCTGAGCCGGGCACTGCTGGCCGAGTTCGCCCGGCTCGGGTTGGTGGCCGATAGCCGCCAGGTCGAGACCCAGCTCCACGGTTCTGTGGTCGATCAGGCCGCGCTCTACGGCTTGGTCCGGCGCATCGAGGCTCTGGGCCTCGACCTGATCGAGCTGCGTCGCTACCCACCCGACCCGCCGCCTTCCGACGCCGCCGACCCCGCTGATGCCTCCGACGAGGACGCGGGCCCGGACCGGCGCCGCGACGCCTCCTGACGCCGCGCATCGTCGCGGCGATCAGCCCGGCGCCCGCGCCGAGCGGGTCAGAGCAGCTCCAGCTCGCGACCTCGGAGCACCGCTTCGCGGCGTCCCTCGACCCCCAGCTTGCGATACACCGCCTTCAGGTGGGTCTTCACCGTGTTGACCGAGAGGTGCATGCCCTCCGCGATCTCGGCGTTGGACATCAACGTCGGTAGGAGCTGCAGCACCTCGACCTCGCGGTCGGTGAGCGGCTCGACCAGATCCCCCGAGCCCGAGCTCAGCAGCCGGTCGAGCAGTTCGAAGACCGTTGCGGTCCGGGCCCCGAACTCGTCGATGTTGGCCTCCAGGACCGGCCGCAGATGGTCCCCGTGGACCAGCAGGGGCGCGGTGATCCCGGTGGCCGTCGAGACGTCGAGCGCGTCGCAGAGCCTCCGACGGGCGGTGGCGCGGTCGCCGCGGCGGTGGGCCGCGATGGCGATCAGCGCCCCGGCCTCGATGACGGTCCGCGGGTGGCGCCGCGTCGCGCTGTCCAGCCAGCCCGCGACGGACCGCACGACGCCCTCGAAGCCCGCTTCGGCCAGCTCCTCGCGGGCGTGGCGGACGACCCGCTCCCCCTCGCCGCCCACGGCGATCGACCGGCCGGCGGCGTCGACGACCTCCAGGACGCCCAGCGCGATCAGCGCCCGCTCGGCCAGGGGATGACGTGCGGTCTCCCCGTCGAGGCTGACGAAGAACGGGGGCCGCCCCGCGGCCGCCGCCCGCGCCGCCCGATCGACGTAGCGCAGCGAGTGCGACGACCACTCGAGCGGTCGCTCGGCTGCCGACAGCGCCTCGGCCGCCGCTCGCTGCGCCCCATGCTGGGCGGCGCTCAACGCCATCGCCAGATGGGCGAAGTGGACAGTCGGGTAGACCACGCGCTCCTGCAGCTCCTCGAGGACCTCCGAGAGGCGAGCGTCGGCGGCCCGGACCCGGCCGGCGGTCGCGTCGATGACCGCCAGCATCGCCGCGGCCAGCGTGCGGTACCACGCGCTCTCGCCCCGATCGGCCAGGTCGCGCAGTCGCCGCTCGGCCCGGTCCAGCTCGCCGGCGTCGATGGCCTGCTCGGCGTCGGCCAGCGCGCCGAGCTGGCGCAGCCGGGGCGTGGCCAGCTCGGTCCTCGGGAAGGTCCGGAGCGTCGCGACCGCCGCCGCCGAACGGGCGTCGCCGCCGAAGGCCCATCCATAGCACACGTCGGCCAGCAGCTGCGCCGCGGCCCAGGTGGCCTCCGGGGTCGCCGAGGTCCCGGTCGGGAGAGCGGACTGCACGAGCACCGCACGGTAGAGATCGGCCTCCTCGCGCCGCGCCCACCGGCAGGCGTCGGTCGTCGCGATGAGCGCCAGCTCCGGTGTCTCGAGGACCGCCTCGGGCGGCACATCGACCAGTTGGTCATCGGCATAGGCGCCTTCGGCGATGCTCTCCTCCAGCCACTGCTCGATGAGCATCCGTCCGAGCAACGGCCAGTCCCCCGCGGCCCGGGCATGACTCGCCGCGAGCCGGGGCAGCGCGTGGGCCAGGTGCCACTCGGCCGCCTGGCGGTGCAGGGCGGCGGCCAGGTCGGGGTCCCGCTGGCGGAGGCGGGCCTGGAGCAGGGCCCGGAACAGGTCGTGGTACTGGTAGCACTGCCGCTCCTCCAGCTCCACCACGAACAGCCCCCGGTGCACCAGGTTGAGTAGCACCTCGCCCGCTGACTCCTGCCCGCTCAGCTGGATCGCGAGCTCGGGCGTGATCTGCTCGACGACGCTGGTCCGCAGGAGGAAGTCCTGCGTCGCCTGGTCCTGGCGCATGAGGACCTCGCCGAGCATGTAGTCCGACACCGCCGCTTCGGTCGCGGCCGCGTCGACCACGAACTGGTGGGGATCCTCCTCCGACTGCAGCGCCCCCACTGCCAAGCGGAGGCCGGCAGCCCACCCGTCGGTGCGCTGCCAGAGCGTCCGGACGTCCTCGGGGCTCAGGGCCACCCCGAAGGCGGCGACCAGCGCCGCCGTGTCGGCCTCGGTGAAGGCCAGGTCGGCGTGGCGTATCTCCCCGAGCCGACCGTCGAGCCAGAGGCGCCCCCACCCGATCGGCGGATCGGCCCGGGCCGAGAGGACGATGTCGAGCCCCGCGGGGCCCCGCTCGACCAGATAGGCGAGCAGGCGGAGCGCGGCGGGTGAGCGCAGCTCCTGGACATCCTCCAGCACCAGCACGCACCGCTGGCCGCTCTCGAGGAGCTGCTCGAACACGGCGTCGAGGAGGTCGATTCCAGACGACCCCGGCGCCGGCGCGACCGGTGCGCCGGACCTCACCAGCGCCTCGACCACCAGCGCGGCCAGCCGTTCGGCCTGGTCGTCGTGCGCGTCGACGGTCAGCCACGCCGCGCACCGGCCACGGACCGACAAGAGCCAGCTCGCCAGCAGGGTGGTCTTGCCGGCGCCGGGTGGACCGGACACGAGGGTGACCGGATGGCGCACCCCGTCGGCGAGCAGTGCCACGAGACGCGGGCGGTCGACGATCGGGTGGGCGAGACGCGGCATGCTGCAACGCGTCCCCACCGCCAGCCGATCGACCACGACATCCATGGTGACGCCTCAGGATGAACTTGGAAATCACCCTGATGGGGTGAATCATCTTGGCCCCGACAGTGCATTCGCGCGGCGGGCAGCGATCTCGGCCCCCTAACTTGGCGCCCGTGACCGGGACCGAGACCGAGGCGCAGGGCTACCGGCAGCTCCGGTTCCGCCGGCCGCCGGGGGCGTGCGAGCTCCTGCTGGTGCGCCACGGCGAGTCGGCGCCCGCTCGCGATGACCAGCCGTTCCCTCTGGTCGACGGGCATGGTGACCCTCCGCTCGATCCCGTCGGCCAGGAACAGGCCCAGCGCTTGGCGGACCGGCTCCAGCACGAGGACATCACGGCGATCTACGTCACGAACCTGCGCCGGACGGCCGAGACCGCCGCCCCGCTGGCGGCGCGGCTGGGGCTCGAGCCCCGGATCGAACCCGACCTCCGCGAGGTGTACCTCGGTGAGTGGGAGGGCGGGGCGTTCCGCAAGCACGTGCTGGAGCAGCATCCCCTGGCGCAACGGATGGTCCTCGAGGAGCGGTGGGACGTCATCCCCGGGGCCGAGGCCAGCGAGGCCTTCGCCCAGCGGGTGCAGGGTGGCGTGACCCGCATCGCCGAGAGCCACCCGGACGAGACGGTCGTCGTGGTGTCCCACGGCGGGGTCATCGGCCAGATCCTGGCCCTGGCCACCCGGTCGCGGCCCTTCGCCTTCGCCGGCTCGGACAACGCCGGCATCTCCCAGCTGGTCGTGACCGGCGACGCCTGGATGGTGCGGCGGTACAACGACACCGCGCACCTCGGGCTGGCCCTGACCACGGCGCCCGAACCGCTGACCTGACGACGGCCCGACACACCCCGAGGAGGACCTGCCGTGAGCACCTCGCCCCACTACCGCCAGCCCGGATGGTTCACCCGCAACGTCTTCAACCGCGCCGTCGCCGTGCTGACCCGGCTCGGGCTGAGCGTGTGGGGCAGCCGGGTCCTCGAGGTGCCGGGCCGCAAGACCGGCGAGCCGCGCCGGACGCCGGTCAACCTCCTGGTCCTCGACGGCCAGCAGTACCTGGTCTCGCCCCGCGGGCACGGTCAGTGGGTACGCAACGTCCGAGCCAACGACGGCCACCTCGACCTCCTCCTGGGACGGCGGCGCACGCACTACGTCGCCACCGAGGTGGCCGACGCCGACAAGAACGACGTGCTGCGGGCCTATCTCCGCCGCTGGAAGGCGGAGGTCGGGGTGTTCTTCGACGGCGTCGACGCGAGCTCCAGCGACGAGCAGCTGCAGGCCATCGCGCCCAAGCACCCTGTCTTCGCGCTGACCGAGGCTCCGCGGGACTGAGCCCCGGCACCCGCGCCGCCGGGCAGAGGCGGACAGCGGTGGACAGCACCGCGCGAGCGGGTGCTCGTACGTTCCGGCGGCGGGCGCGGCGGTGCCCGCCGACCAAGGAGCGATCAGATGGATGAGAAGACCAACAGCGTGCTCGCCGCACCCCCGGCAGCCGCTGCGGCGGATACGGCTACCTGGTTCATCGATGCCAACACCCTGCACTGCATCGACCAGCAGGAGACCAACCTGACCCACGGCGACGAGGTCTACGTCGCGTCGATCCGGTTCCGGACCACCCTGGGCGTGGCCGGCTCGACGAGCACCGCCTTCACCGGCGGGCTGGTCGACATCAACGACCTCAACACCGGCGAGAGCCGCACGATCCCCAATTCGATGGGGCGGGTGGCGTTCCCGAACGTGACCCGGCTCGGCGCGGCCGAGCTCCTCGCTGGCCAGCACCTCCAGGTCATCGGTACGGCCACCACCGTGGTCGAGAGCGACCTGAGCAGCAACAACCTGGTGAACAAGCTGTTCACCGAGGCAGCCGACGAGGTGCGGCCGATCCTCGCCGCGGCCACCGAGGGGCTCTCCCTCGCCGACCTGACCGACGAGGACGCGCTGCCGGGTGTCTTCGCGCAGCTGGTCACCGACGTCAACGGCGCGATCCAGCCCACGCTGCTCCAGAAACTGAAGTTGTTCGTGACCTCGTTCGGCGACGCCGACGACCCGATCGACCGCAAGCTCAACGTCTTCGTGGCCGTCGACGACGCGCTCGCGCCGCTGGTCGACGACACGCTCGGCGACGCGCTGGATCCCAGCGTCGGCGTGGCCGGCGCCCTGCGCACCCGCAGCTACACCCAGCGGTTCGAGGGACGGGGCGCGATCTACGACGTCGACTTCAGCGTCAGCAAGTGACCAACGTGACGTGAGCGCACGAGGTGGCGGCGGTCAGGTG
>Ga0075428_100010478_pt1 | contig 10300 bp, 3 predicted proteins | sample RhiMetdeltSRZDD2_FD_75291 | JGI IMG/M metagenome (GOLD analysis project Ga0075428, IMG submission 75291) | Populus rhizosphere microbial communities from Tennessee, USA - Rhizosphere MetaG P. deltoides SRZDD2 | ecosystem: Host-associated > Plants > Roots > Rhizosphere > Soil | place: USA...
GCGGCGCTTGCGTCGCTTCGCCTTGTCGCGGGCTAATCTCCATCGACTCGCTGGGTCGCAGGGACGCAGGTCCACCGCTGCATCCCCGCGACGCCGTCCAGACCGTGGATCAGTCGCCCTCGCGGCCGCTCGCCGCAGTGACTCCCAGCAGCTTGTCGAGCGTGGCGTCGAGCCGGGGCACCTCCACCGAGAGCTTGGCGCGCAGCCGGCAGGCCTCTTCCGTGGTGGAGAGGAGGATGACGCTGCTGCCGACAGCTTCGAGGAGCTCCGGCGGCAGGTCGTGCGGTCCCGCGCCCATCGAGCGCGCGAGCGCGAGCAGCCGCCCGACGTGCAGCGCCGCAACTTTGGAGGACTCTTTCGGCAGCCGAGCGAGCGCGCGCGAAAGCCCCGGATCGCCGCTCAAGCCGTCTTTCGATGCGGCTCCGAGCGCCTCGTCGAGCGCCCGGGAGCTCGTCGCCACGATCACTTTCCCGCTCGCGGCGGCGACCCGCAGCGTGAGGCCGTTGGGGATGCTGACGACGCGCACTTGCGTGCCGTTCCGCGACTCGGAGCGCACCCCTTCCCCGTTCGGCGCCGCAAAGGCCGCCGCGAGGGAGAGCAGCTGCTTCCAGAGCGCTTCGGACTTCGCTCGGTCCTGTACGGTGAGCACGAGCGCGGCATCCGGCACGCCGGGGCCGACGGCCGCGCGACGCTCTCTGCCGCCGCCTCGCCGGGCACGCCGTTCCGGCTTCACGACGTCCTCGCTCGCCTCGCCGCTCTTGACGGCTTCGCTCTCTGCGGGGGCATCGGCCGCCTCCTGCGAGGGCCGCGCCGCGGCGTTCGAGCCGCTCGCCCCGCTCGATGCGAGCACGAACAGAGCCACTTCGCGGATGTTGGCGAAGAGCTCCCGGCCGATGTCGAGCCCGGTCACGTACGCCGAGTCTCCGGACTCTTTGGCATCGACTTCGGTCGCGCGGCGTTCCGCGAGCCCGAATGCGATAAAAGCCGCAGCACCCGCCGGCACGGCACGCAGCGCTTCGCCGCTCAGCGGCGGAGACCGCAGCACGTGATAAGCCAGCGCGTGGTTCCCTTCTTCGAGGTCGAGCGCTGCTTCGAGCGAGATCCCCGTGCCGTCCGTCTGGAGCATCAGGCTGATCGATTTCACGCTCTCGAGATCCGTGAGCGCCTGGATGCGGTTGTATTCGTCCGCCGCCTGATCGCCGCGGAAAAGCTGCTCCTTGGCGCGCGCGAGGAGCGGAGGCGCGTTCACGAGGATGCTCACGAGAGCGTCCTTGCGCGACTCCGCGGAGCCCGCCCATCGAACGCCGGGCCCTCCGGGCTCCGATCCGCTCTTCTCGAGCCGTTCCACGGCAGCGGCCACCAGGTCGCGCGAGGTCCCCGCCACGACGAGGCGTCGCGTCGCCGCGATCCAGCCCAGGGGCGTCTCGTAGCTTGGATGCCCCAGGATCGATTCGCCGGGCCGAATCTGGCGCGCTTTTACGGCTCCCGCGAGCACCGTCTCGAGCAGACCGTGGACTGCGTCGGAGCGGCCCGAGTTCAGGACCACGATCCCTTTTGGCTCACCGCGGCGTGGGTCGAAGTCCGTCAACGCCGCGGCAATGCCTTCCACGGCGAACAGCCCAGCGAGGAGCCTCGGGCTGATGAGCCCTCGCGGCGATCCGCCCGCGTCGCTGCCTTCGGCGACGAGGCCCATCTTTTCCAGGACGCGAGCCAGATGCTGGCCCGGCCTCGAGACCTCTGCATAAGCGAGCGCGTCGGGGGGCAGGAGGGAAAATAGGTCGGCGGCCCGGAGAGCCTCCCGGCAGGAGTCGGCTCGAGCTTGCGCGCGCCCTTTCAGCTCCTGGGACGCGCCTGGGGCGTGCGCGACGCCTTCGTACCCCTCGAGCGCAGCTGCATAATTCCCCTGCTCCACCTCCGCGAAATAAGCTTTGTGGAAGGCGGCCTCGAGGTCGTCCGCGCCCGGGGGCGCGGCGGCCACACGAACGGCTCCGCCCACGAAGCCCGTCACCACAGCCGCCAGCAATGCACCGTGCAGTTTTCGTGGAACGCTCATGCGCGACTCTCCCAACCGAGGCCTCTGAATAACCCGGCGCGCGGCCCTCTGCCGCTGCGGCTCCGAGCAAGTCTTGGGCGGAAGGCGGCTCTTTCGGCAAATCTTGCCGATCGGGACGAGAGCTTCCTTCCGCCGCTTTAAGGTACGCGCCTCCGGGCATCAGGTTCCCGAGCGGCGCCGAAAAGACCCCGAGCGGCCGTGGCTCGACGTCGCGTCAGCCGCCACAGGCACCGGGGCCTGCGCAATCGAGAGAATCTGCCGTGGCATCCGGCCCGCACTGCTCGCGCGGCTCGGCGGGCGGCTGCCCGCTCAAGAAAAGGTAGCCGAGGAGTTGGATCGGGTCGGAGATGTTCACCGTACCGCCGTCGTCGATGTCCGCGGCTTTCACGCAAGGCAGGTTTTGGCCACCGGCGAAAAGATAGACCAGCGTGACCACGGCGTCCGAGATGTCGACTTTGCCATCGCCGTTCACTTCCCCCCGTCGGAAGATGGCGCCGCCCTCGTACGTGAACGCGTCGGGCAGCTCGACCCGCGTCGCCGCGAGCGTGACCGCAACATCCACCCTCCCTCCCGCCGGGAAAGGCGCTGGCGCGGGCGGAGTCGTCGCGGCGGCTTCCGAGGAGCTCAGGATCGTCACCCCGGACGCTTCGACACCCCCGAAAAAAACGCGAATGCCGATCGCGAAGCCGGCCCCCCGCAGCGTCACGCGGGTGCCGCCCACCGCGGGACCGGAGGTGGGCTCGATCGACGTCAAAGTCACCGGGGGACGCGCCGTGGTCGTCACGGCGATCGTCGCCGAGCCGACCGCGTTGCCATCCCCGTCGATGCCGATGATGTCGATTTCGGTGCGTTCCCCATCGAGTGCGAAAGTGGCTTTCCACCGCGTCACCGTCGTCCAGAGCGGCTCGAGCACGACGGATTCGCGCCCGTTCAAGCTCACGAGGAGCGTCTCGACGTCGATGGACGCATCGCCCTCGAGGTCGACGGTTGCGCCGTCCACGGTGAGATCGTTCCCCCCGTTCGTCGTGATGCGGAACGGCGTCGACCGGAAGCTCTGGATTGCCGAACGGACCTGGCCCGCGACGGTTCCGACGTGCCCTTTCACGGCCCCCGCGTTGTAGCCGGTTGCGGAGCCGAGCGCGTCGAGGAGCGGCGAAGATTTTGCGGACCAGTAGCCGTCGAGGTATCGGGCAAGGACTTTCAAGTACGCGCGCCGCGAAGGAGGCCTCGATAACAGGCGCGAAATGGAGGGGTCGGCGCTGCCGAAAAGGTTCGGACCGGCCGATACGAAGCTGCATTCCACGTCGAACGGGAAGTACCACCACAGGCCCGTCACGGAGTTGAAGGCGATATGCCCGTTGTGGCCGTTGTTGACGCCAAACGCGTCGCAGTCGCTGATGAGGATGCGCGCGCCGAAGACGCGGAAGAATCCATCCAGATCGACGATGCTCCCCACTTCCCGGTCGAAATCTGCGTTCGTCGTGACGCCAGGATCGAGCGTGCCCGTCAAACGGAAGAGCGGCTCCCAGACATCGTCGCTGCGCTCTGCCGCGTGGCCGAAGTAGCCGCGGTAGTTCTCCGAGTCGTCGCCCCGGTAGATGAACGATGCACCTTCCCAACCGCTCTGCCCGACGATCCCGCCGCCGTCGTTGAACACGAACCGGCCGTAGGCCTTGAGCAGGGGGCCGACCGCGTCTTCACCGAGCCATTTCTCGAGGAAAGATCCGTCGATCGGCTCGATGAGCCCTTTCATCCCCAGAGCCGAGCCGTTGAACCATCCGCGCGCAAAGAGGTAGTCCGGGGCAGGCGACGGGTGCCCGGGCTCGCCATTTCTGCCCATGAGAAACATGGCGGCGGCCTCGTTGATGTAGGCGCCAGTCTTCGAGATGTTGATACCGTCGAGCCCGCGGAGGAACGGCGCATCCGAGGGAAAGCGGACCGCGTAGCTCAGGAGGCTCGGCCGGCCCCAGGGGCTCCCCCGGTAGCGCACGCCGATGTTGTAGTGCACGGTCTCGTCGTCGAACACGAACGCCCCATCGACGAGGTCGTTCGAATGCAGCTGCCGAGTCTGCAGCTCGGCCGTACGCGTGGCGTCGAGGACTAAGACGAACCGGTCCGACGAGCCCGCGACCGGAGGCAGCACCTGGTAGAGGCACGTCGTCTCCGGCGCGTCGACGGGAAGGCGGCGCGTGGCGCCTTTCGAATCGGCCGCCTCCACGAAGAACACGACTTTCGTCCCGCTCGCGTAGCCCGGGAGCGACGCTCCATACATTCCGTCCCCCTCAAGGCCATCGCCGTGCAGGCCGTCGTCGAGCAGGTCGACGGAGTCCATCGCGCCGTCGGCGCTGCCGGTCCGGAAGAGGACGCGCGCGGAGGCCACTCCGTCGGAGTCGGCGAGCCGCACCGTCACGGACACGGGAGCTCCCGGCGCGGGGACCGCGGGAGAGTGCCGCAGCTCGGCGCCGACGGGGCCGAGGTTGTCGCTGCCGGTCGCTTCGCGCAGGCGGCGCGCGGCGCCGTTCTCGGCTCCCGGCGTGCCGAGGTTCGCCGGGATCGTCATGCGGAGCGGCGCAGAGAGCGGGTTGCCGGAGAGGTTGGGCTCGGGCGTGCCGCAGGTGAAACAGGGCGTCACTCGGAACGGTCCGGGCGAGTACTCGCCGTGCGCAATGAGCAGGCTGGCCCCGCGCGCCCACCGCGCCCAGAGCGAAACGTCGTAGGGTCCGGCGGTCAGGGCCGGCGAGGTCTCCACTTCGATACGGTTCACGAGCGTGTCGCCTTTCCCGCTCGCGACGACCGCCAAGGATGCCCCACCGGAGTGGCTCTCCGCCGTAGTCCGCGCGCTGCGCACATGCGTGCCGCCAAGGATCCACTGTGTCAGCGTCGATTCGAAGCCGCCGTTCGGGACGAGGTTGGCCCCACCGCTCCGGCGGATCGAGACGTCATCGACGAAACACTCCCCCCGCTCCGCGAGGTAGAGATGAAGCTCCGATTCCGTCGCGGGGACGTAATCCGACACGTGGAAGCTGAGCTCTTCCCAGTCCGCCTTCGTGGATTCGTCGCTAGCTTCCCACGCGGAGCCGAAATCGTTCTCCTGGCTCGGGTCGATCAGCTCGAGGCTCGAGCCGCCCCCGTCCGCCCAACGCGGCCAGCGCCCGCTGTCGTAGTAGCGCACCTCGTCGACGAGGTTGCCGTCCCGATCGACGAGCCGGAGCGACTCTCCCTGGTCGGAAAGGTTGCCTACGTAAGGGCCCAGCGCCTGGACGCCGTAGGTCGCGGAGATGAAGGCGGGGTCCTGCGCGAGCACGAGGTACTCGCCGGCTTCGAGCTCGGTGCCGTTCGGGAAGGTGTAGTCGATCCCGTCGCTGAAGCGGAAGCCGCTCAAGTCCACCGGCGCGCCGCCGCGGTGAAAGAGCTCCACGAACTCGCCGAGCCGATGCTCAGGCGGGTGGTAAAAGATCTCGTTGATGACGATCGAGCGCACGAGGGCGATCGCATTCGCAGAGCCGGGAGTCGGCGTGCGGGAAACGTAGTCCTGGCTTCCACCGTCGGGAGCTCGCGCTTCGGACCAGGTCCCGAGGGCTGCGCCCGCCGGCGGCGCACGGTCGAAAGCCGCTGCCGCGACCGCGCGGCCGTCCTCGGCGAGGAGGAAGACCTGCACTTGCGTCGATGAAAAACTGAGTCCGGTCGCGAGCTCGGTCAGCACGAGGAAGCCGTGCGCCGGCACCGCCGTCCCCTGCGGGATGACGTAAGGGCTCGCGAGCGTGGGGGCGACCGCCAACCGGTGGCCCGAGAGGTCTGCGGGGATGGGCTGCGGGTTGTACAGCTCGATCCAGCCTTGGCCCTGCGCGGCGCCGCGTCCGAGCTCGTTGAAGGTGACCGTCCCCGCGCCGCCGGCAGCGCCCGTCACTCGCCTGCGGAGGAGCCTCGGCGCGAGCGAGAAGCTCGGGTCGGAAGCGTTCGAGTTGAAGCCCGCGATGGCCAGTGTGTTCGTCCCAGCGTGGAGCGCGTCGCGCGGGATCTGGAAGAGCCGCTCGCCGCCACCGACGGCGACGCCGGTGGCCACGTCGTTCCACTCGGGCTCGGAGCCGGGCGCGCCGCAGTTGGCGCGCGCGAGCTCGACGCCGTTCAGGAAAGCGCAGAATCCATCGTCGAACTGCAGCCCCATAAAGAAGTCGACGGAGCCCGAGAGGTCGGCGTCGGTCACTTCGAAGGCCGCCCGGCAGGCGATGGAGGTGTAGGATCCGCGCATGTCGTCGAGCAACGTGGAGACTCCGGGCGGCGCGACGACGTCCTGACCCTGCGCTCCTTGAGGCTGAAAGAGGAACGTGCCCGCCGCGTAGCGGTTCTCGGGTCCTGAGTCCTCGGTCGGCGGGAACTCGCCGGGCGCCATGCCGTAACGGCCCAGACCGACGAAGGACAGGAGCCCTGCTCCATCGTTCGTCGTCAGGCCCAAGGGAGAGATCCCCTGATTGCCGTTCGGCTCGTCGGGCCCGTAGCCTTCCGCCACGATGGTGCCTTGGAACCCCGCTGGGAGGTCGATCGGCGCGACCAGCGGCTGGAATCGGCTCCCGCCGAGGAGTGTTCCAGGGTTCGCGCCGGAGAACTCGATCGTCGCCAGGAGCGCGTGGCTCGAGCGGTTGTAGAGATGCGACGTGATGGTGCGGTTCAGTCCGTCTCCGCCGCTGTCGAAGACCCCCAGCTGCGTCACGGTGACGGGCTGGAGGACGTCGAAGTCCATGCCGAGCGCACCGTCGAAGTCCTGGTTCCCGATGGTGCTCGCGGGGACCTCGAACGCCACCGTCCCGGCCCCGACGGCCACATAGCCGAAGCCCGCGGGGGCGGGTGTCCACGAGGCGTCGTCGAAACCGGGCTGGCGCCACTCCGAAGGCGGATTGGAAAACGGCGCCGTCCCTTTGCGCAAATTCCAGTCGTCGCCTCGACCGAGCAGCGTCTCTTCCGAGACGCCGGCTCCGCCCGGCGTGGTTCGCACGAGGACGCGCGGGGCGAGGCTGAAATCGGAGCTCGCGACGCCCAGGTTGTAGCCAACGATCGCAAGGACGTTCTCTCCAGCCACGAGCCGCTGCTTCGGCAAAGGGACGAGCGCTGCCTCGCCGGCTTCGTGCGAAGCGAGAGCCGAATCGTCCCATGCCGCGATGGGCCCCGCGGGGCTGCAGTTGGCGCGTCCGACCTCGACGCCGTTCAAATACGCGCAGAAGGCGTCGTCATAGTCGACGGAAAGGAGGACCTCGCCGCCGGTGAGGTCGGACTCGGTCAACGAGAATCGTTTGCGAATCGCAAGCGAAGCGTAACCGCCGTTCATGTCCGCGAGGACGGTGGCATCGTCGTCGTCGCCGTAGCCCAAACCCGAGGGACCCTCGAGCCATCCGGAATCGTCGAAAGCGGGATCCACCCAGGCGTCGGCGGGCGACGAAAACGGCCCGACACCTTTCGCGTACCGCCAAAGGGCCCCGAGAGCGAGGATGTCCCGATCGACAGGCTCAGGAGCTCCCCCGCCGAAGTTCGGGAGCCCCGGGCTTCCTTCGAGGTCCAGACTCTGAACCCAGCTCTCGGGCTCCTTCGGGTCGAGCCGCAGGCTCCGCAAAGAGAGCGTGTGGCCGGTGCCCGCCGGGCTGACGGGCCACTTTCCTCGCGCGCGGTAGCGCACGCTCTGCACCACAATGCCGACCTGATTCACGAGCGTGACGCGCTCCCCGGAGTTGTCGAGCCTGCCGGTGAAGTCCCCCACCACGTTGTCGATGCCGTAACTCGCTCGCAGCGCCGCGGCGTTCGCGGCGACGACGATCACGCCGCCCCCCTTGAGGATCGTGGCGGGCGGGAACGTGTAGGCGATGCCTTCGACAAACGAGTATCCGGAGATGTCCTCCGGCGTGGACGTCTCGTTCGAGAGCTCGAGGAACTCTAAGCTCTCGTCGTTCCCCGGAGGCTCGTACTGGATCTCCGAGATCACCAAGCCGGGCGCCTGCGTTCCGGCAAAGAAGCCCAGCAGGGCGCCGGCAGCCCATGGGAAGCTGCGCGGCGCGGACTTCCGCGTCAGGAGGCTCGGAACTATTCGGCCGACCAAGCGGATTTCCCTCGGAGATCGTTCCATCCCGGCCCCAAACGGTGGCACCGATAACCGCCGCACTCGGGGAGGCGGCCCCGATTCTATGCGCGCAATGAGCGCAAAGCTATGGACCGCGGCCCGCCACAGCCGCTCCCGCGGCGGGCGCCAAAGGATCCTCAACTTGCAAGCTGCCCCTGGTCGATGAAGGGAAGCAACACGAGGGCCCCCTCCGAACTGCGGTCGCGGGGCGAGACGCCGGTGTGCGGGGTACGCGGCTCGGTTTGCGCCCTTTCAAATCTCCGGGAGCACAGAGAACTGTCATGAGTGGCGGCATCCAAGCACGGAACGGGTTTACCCTGGTGGAGTTGATGATCGTGATCGCCATCATCTCGATCATCGTCGTTATCGCCATCCCGAGCATCGCCGGAGCGAAGCTCGCCAGCAACGAGGCATCCGCCATCAGCTCCCTGCGCACGCTCACCACGGCCAATCAGCACTACAGGACGCGCTTCCAGCGATATCCCACTGCGTTGACCGATCTGAGCGCGACGGGGTATATCGACACCGTCCTGGGGACCGGGTCCAAGTCGGGCTACGTGTTCGCCTTCAGCGGAAGCACGGACACCTGGAGCATCGCCGCCGACCCGAGCCTGCCCGGCACGACCGGCTTTCGGGGCTTCTTCGTGGACGAGTCGGGCGTCATCCGCTTCAGCGAGCCTGGCCCCGCCACGTCGAGCTCGAATCCGATCGATTAGGCGCTGTTTCATAACCCGCTCCGTCGGCCCGAGGACGAGCGAACGGCCGTGGTGAGAGGCGACCAAGGAGGGAGCCACGAACCCACCCTCTGGCGGCATAGCCGCCAGTTTGGGCGGTGGCAAGGAGCGAGGACGAAGGCGTATACGGAGAATACGACGAGTCGGAGCGACGCAGGTTCGCGGCCGTGCAGCCGGCCGAAGCCAGGATGGGGTTATGAAACAGCGCCTTAGGCGCGCACGATCTTCTCGCGGCCTTCGATCACGTCGCGCGTCGCGTTGCGCGTGTCGATGATGAGCGGCGCGTTACGGACGACAAAGCGCCAGTCGATCCCGTCGTGGTCCGTCACGATCACGACAAAGTCCATGGCGCGGAGCGTGGCCTCGTCGAGATCGGCAGGCTTAGCGCGGAGTTTCTGCCTCCACTGGTCCGGCAGATGCCGCACGCAGGGATCGTAGTAGCCCAGCTCGGCGCCGCGCTCCTCGAGCAGCTCCAGGATTCTGAAAGCGGGCGACTCGCGCACGTCGGCCAGGTTGGGCTTGTAAGCGAGCCCCAGGAGGAGGCCGCGGCTGCTGCGCAGAGGTTTCCGGCGGGCGTTCATCGCCTCGGCGGTCCGATCGACGACGTAATTCGGCATCCGCCGGTTGATTTCACCCGCCAGCTCGATGAGCCGCGTGGCGACGCCGAACTCACGAGCTTTCCAGGTCAAGTAGAAGGGGTCGATCGGGATGCAGTGCCCGCCGAGCCCCGGCCCGGGGTAAAAAGGCTGGAACCCGAAAGGCTTCGTCGCGGAGGCTGCGATCACCTCCCAGATATCGATTTCCATCTCGTCGAAGAGCATCTTCAGCTCGTTGACGAGCGCAATGTTCACGGCTCGGTAGATGTTCTCGAGGATTTTCGACGCTTCGGCGACGCGCGCGCTCGAGACCGGCACGACCGTTTCGATGGCCGCGGCGTAGAGCTTTTCGGCGACGTCACGACTCGCGAGATCGACGCCCCCCACCACGCGCGGGATGGCCCAGAGCGGGTAGGCCTTGTTGCCGGGGTCTTCCCGCTCCGGAGCGTAGGCCAAAAAGAAATCGCGGCCGGCGACGAGCCCACCGCGCTCCAGGATGGGCTTCACGACCTCGTCCGTCGTTCCGGGATACGTCGTGCTCTCGAGGACCACGAGCTTCCCCGGCCGCAGGTGCCGCGCAACCTGCTCCGCCGTTTCCCGGATGAAGCTCAGATCGGGCTCGAGCTGTGCGGTCAGCGGCGTCGGGACGCACAGGAGGATCGCAGCGACCTGCTCGAGCTGGGAAAAGTCGTTCGTCACGCGGAAACGGGCCGAGGCGACCGCGTCGCGGAGCCAGGAAGATGCAACGCTTCCGTTGTGCGACTCGCACCGGCGAAGGCGCTCAATCTTGCGGGCGTCGACGTCGAAGCCTACG
>Ga0075428_100010482_pt1 | contig 10298 bp, 10 predicted proteins | sample RhiMetdeltSRZDD2_FD_75291 | JGI IMG/M metagenome (GOLD analysis project Ga0075428, IMG submission 75291) | Populus rhizosphere microbial communities from Tennessee, USA - Rhizosphere MetaG P. deltoides SRZDD2 | ecosystem: Host-associated > Plants > Roots > Rhizosphere > Soil | place: USA...
TGATCGAATTGGTCAGCGGAGCGAACGTCGTCCTGGCGACGCCGACCGGCTCGGGTAAGTCGTTGGTGGCCACCGGCGCGCTGTACGCCGCGCTGGCAGCGGGACGGCGTAGCTACTACACCGCGCCGATCAAGGCGCTGGTCAGCGAGAAGTTCTTCGCCCTTTGCGACGTATTCGGAGCGGCCAACGTCGGCATGCTCACCGGCGACGCCGCGGTGAACGCGGGGGCGCCGATCATCGCCTGCACGGCAGAGGTACTGGCGAACATCGCACTGCGGGAGGGTGCGAACGCCGACATCGGCCTCGTGGTTATGGACGAGTTCCACTTCTACGGCGACCCCGACCGCGGCTGGGCGTGGCAGGTACCGCTGCTCGAACTGCCGAAGGCGCAATTCCTGCTGATGTCGGCCACGCTCGGCGACGTCACGTTCCTTCGCGAAGATCTCACCCGACGCACCGCCAGGCCGACGGCGCTGGTGGCCAACGCGGAGCGGCCTGTTCCGCTGCACCACTACTACGCGACCACGCCGATGCACGAGACGATCTCCGATCTGCTCGACACGAAGCAGGCGCCGATCTACGTCGTCCACTTCACTCAGGCCTCGGCGCTGGAGCGCGCTCAGGCGCTCATGAGCGTCAATGTGTGCACCAAAGACGAGAAGGCCGCAATCGCCGACCTGATCGGCGGGTTCCGATTCTCGTCCGCGTTCGGCGCGACGTTGTCTCGACTGGTTCGGCACGGGATCGGCGTTCACCACGCCGGGATGTTGCCCAAGTACCGGCGGCTGGTGGAGCAGCTGGCCCAGGCCGGCCTACTCAAGGTCATCTGTGGCACCGACACCCTCGGTGTCGGCATCAACGTGCCGATCCGGACTGTCGTCTTCTCGGCTCTGTCGAAGTACGACGGCGTCCGTACCCGACTGCTCAACGCCCGCGAGTTCCACCAGATCGCCGGGCGGGCGGGGCGGGCAGGCTACGACACCGCGGGCACGGTCGTCGTCCAGGCGCCTGAGCACGAGGTGGAGAACCTCAAACAATTCGCTAAGGTCGCCAACGATCCGAAGAAGCGCCGAAAGCTGGTGCGCCGCAAGGTGCCCGAGGGCATGGTGCCGTGGAGCGAGTCGACCATGACCCGGCTGATCGCGGCGGTCCCCGAACCGCTGACGAGCAACATGCGGGTGTCGACGGCGATGATCCTCGACGTCGTCGACCGTCCCGGTGACCCGTTCGCCGCGATGCGCTGGCTGCTCACCGAGAATCACGAGCCGCGCAAGCGGCAACTTCAGCACATCCGCGAGGCGATCGGCATCGCCCGCTCGCTGTTGCAGGCGGGCGTGGTGGAGCGGCTCGACAAGCCCGAGGCGGACGGGCGGCGCTACCGACTCACCGTCGATCTACCGCCCGACTTCGCTCTCAACCAGCCGCTGTCGACGTTCGCTTTGGCCGCCGTCGACGTGCTCGACGCGGCGTCGGAAACGTATGCGCTGGATGTTGTTTCGGTCATCGAGGCGACGCTCGAGGACCCTCGCCAGATCCTGGCCGCACAGCTGAAGAAGGCGCGGGGCGAGGCCATCGCGGCGATGAAGGCAGAGGGCATCGAGTACGACGAGCGCATGGAGTTGCTGGACGACGTCACCTATCCCCGGCCGCTCGACGAGCTGCTCGGGCACGCCTTCGAGGTGTATCTGCAGAGCAACCCGTGGGCCGCGGACGGGCAGCTGTCGCCGAAGTCCGTGGTGCGCGAGATGTGGGAGCGGGCGTTCACGTTCCGGGAGTTCGTCAGCGTCTACGGGCTGACCCGCTCCGAGGGCGCAGTTCTGCGCTATCTCTCTGACGCCTTCAAGGCGCTGCGGTCCGGTGTGCCCGCCGCCGCGCGGACCGAGGAGGTCACCGACATCGTCGAGTGGCTGGGCGAGCTTGTGCGCCAAGTCGATTCGAGTCTGCTCGACGAGTGGGAGCAGCTCACCAGCCCGGACCAGCCGCTGGACACGCCTGTCGCGGTCCCGGCTCGCCCGCGTCCGCTCACCGGGAACGAGCGGGCGTTCACCGCGATGGTCCGCAACGCGCTGTTCCGGCGGGTGGAGCTGTTCGCGCGGCGCCGCTGGCACGATCTCGGCCTGCTGGACGCCGACTCCGGGTGGACGTCCGAGCGCTGGGAGGAGGTCGTCCGCGCGTACTTCGACGAGCATGACGACGTGGGTATCGGCGCCGACGCCCGGGGACCGGCAATGGTGATCATCGACCGGCAGCCCGACGTGTGGCGGCTGCGGCAGATCCTGGACGACCCTGCGGGCGACCATGATTGGGGCTTCGAGGTCGAGGTCGACTTGGAGGCCTCCGATGAGGAGGGCGTAGCAGTGCTTCGCATGGTAGACGCGGGACGCTTGGACTAGCCGCTCACTTGCTTCAGCGTTGACATGTTTCTGCTTTCAGCATGCCGGGCCATCGTCAATGACGGCACGAATGCGACTGATTTTCAGCGCTTCTGGTTCGAAGTCGGTGAGCCACCACGTCGCGCCCGCATCGGCATAGGCTGCGACGTCGGGGCGAGGGCACGCCACGACGATGTCGAAGGGTTCTGTCGGCGCACGGTTCTTGCGCAGGGTGTGGAGCACGCCCACGGCGTGGGCGACCTGATCGGGCGATTCGAGGTTGACGGGGAAGTAACCGTGAAAGCGTGCCGCGCGACGCAGGGGTACCGCGTTGCCGGGGAAACCCGCAATCCAAATGGGGATGGTCGGCTGAACTGGTCGTGGAAGGAAGGTGATGTCGTCGACGGTGTAGTGCCTGCCGCGGTGGCGGACCGGCTGTCCACTCCACGCCGTGGGGAGGATTGTCAACGCCTCGTCGAGCATCTCGCCGCGCACTCGAGCGTCGAGTTCATCGCCGGTCTTGCTGAACTCATTGCCGAAGCGGTCGTCCCCGAGTCCGGCCCCCAGCACCAGCCGGCCACCGCTGAGCCGATCGAGTGTCGCGGTCTCGCGGGCGACCTTGACGGGTCGGCGGCGGGCTAGAGGTGTGACCATGGGACCGAAGGTCAGTGATTCGGTCGCGGTGGCGATCGCCGTGAGGGTGACCCATGGGTCGGCGACGGACGTTATCGGGGCCCGCCAGTTGACGTGGTCCCAGACGAAGAACCCGTGCCATCCGGCGTCCTCGGCACGGGCCGCGAGCCGAGCGACTGCCAGCGGGTCGGACAGCGCGTCGAAGAGCGGCACCCAGACAGCCGAGCGCAGGGTCGCGTTCATCGTTCACCTCCTCGTCTGGGTGTACCGCATTAGCTGTGCTGACCAATAGACCAGATCGCCGAGAAGAAGTCATCGCGGCGACCATCGCCACGACCATTCCGAAGACCGGTAGCGTCGTTGTGATGCAGTTCCAGCTCGTCGATGTGTTCACTTCGACGCCCTACCGGGGCAACAGCTTGAGCGTCTTTCCCGACGCGGGCGGCCTCAGCACCGGCCAGATGGCTCAAATCACGGGGGAGCTGCGCCAGTTCGAGTCCATCTTTCTCAATCCGGCTGGCCCGCAACACCATTGGCAAGCACGCATCTTCGACCTGTTTGAAGAGCTCGACTTCGCCGGGCACCCGGTGATCGGCGCGGCGTCCGTCCTTCATCATCAGCACCACGGCGACAAAGTTCACGGCAGCTGGACGCTGGAACTGGCCTCTGGTGCGCTGACCGTCGAGACCGAGCGTCGCGGCCCGGACGCCTTTTACGCTGTCCTGCCCGACATGCACGCCCACTTTCTCGGTGAGCCGTCCGGCATCCCGCGCGCACAGGTGGCGTCATGGTTTTCGTTGCTCATTGGCGACCTCGACACTCGACTGCCTCTCGAAGTGGTCTCTACCGGTCTGCGCTATCTCATCGTGCCGGTACGGAAGGGAGCGCTCGCTCGAGCCCACATCTCTCACCGCGAACTCGACGTAGCGCTGGCCGAGGTCGGCGCGGATTACGCCTATCTGCTCGACGCCGAGGCCGGGGAGGGTCGGCACTGGAACAATGACGGTGTCGTCGAGGACGCGGCAACGGGCAGCGCCGCAGGTTGCGTTGCCGCCTACCTTCACCGACACGGCCGGCTCGGCGACGATCAGGTGACCGAGCTACGTCAGGGACGCTTCATCGACCGGCCCTCCCGGATCAGCATCTCTGCACGGAGCGCCGACAGCGGGATTCTGGTCCGAGTGGGCGGGGAGGTTGTATTGGTGGGATCTGGCCGGCTGGACGTGCTTCCCTCGTGACCGCACCGGCGCGACCGGTCATCGAGGCGCCGCAACAGCAGGCGCGCCCCAGGCGCTTCCCTGCTCGCGGTCGAGCACCGTCTCCTCCTTGTTCTTCAGCTCGAAGATGTGCCGATTCGAGTTCATAGCCACGCCCCGAGCTGCTTGACGATCGAACGCTTGTCGACCTTGCCGACCGTCGTAGTTGGCAAGGTCGACATCCTCACCAACACATCCAGACGAGAATGGGCAGCGACACCACGCTCGTCGAGGTACGCGTTGAGCTCGGCGAGCGTCACCGGCGGCCCGCTGAAAACGACCGCGGCGCAGATCTTTTCACCCAAGTACTCGTCGGGCAGCGGCACGGCCGCGGCCGCCCAGATCGATGAGTGGGTCAGCAGGTGCTCCTCGAGGTCCAGCGCCGGCACCTTTTCGCCGCCACGCAGGATCACGTCCTTAACCCGCCCTGTCACTTCGAGGTAGCCGTCGGCGAAGCGGCGCACGCGGTCGCCGGTGCGGTAGAAGCTGTCCGGGCTGAACGACCGCTCGTTGGCACTGGCGGCGTTGAAGTATCCGTTCAGCGTGTACGGACCTCGCGTCAGCAGCTCACCCTCTTCGCCCGCGCTCACCTCATTGCCGGCGTCGTCGACCACCCTCAGCTCGTCATGCTCCGACAGCGGCCGGACCTGCGTGTTGTCGACGATCTCGGGTGGGTCACCGAGGCGGGTGTAGTTCAGCAGTCCCTCGGCCATCCCGAACACCTGCTGCAGTCCGGGCGTCAGGCTCTCCCGGACCGTTCGTTGCACTTCCGGTCGATCAGCGCAGGCAGCGTCTGCAACAGTTCCTCGACCGGAATCCGGATGTGCAAGCCAAGATCGACGAGAAGCGCAATACGCCGGAAGGGCAAGCGAAGCTTCAGAAAGCCGCGGCGATCGCCGCCTCCTGCCACAACTACTGACGGAACGGCAGCGTGACCGTCACGACGAGTCCGCCGTCGGTGCGCGCCTCGGCCCGGGCGTCGCCGCCGTGGGCGATTGCCACCGCGCGCACGATCGACACGCCGAGGCCTGCGCCCCGACTGCCGGTCGGCTGGCCGCCCTCGGTGATTCGCTCGCTCGATGCAAGTCGCCGAAACGGCTCAAACAACCCGTCGATTTCAAACGCCGCAACGTTGGGTCCGCTGTTGGCGATCGAGAGGCGCGAATACTGTGCGTCACCGGTGACGCTCACGTGTACCCAGCCGCATTCGGCGACGTTGTAGCGGATGGCGTTCTCGACGAGATTCTCCGCGAGACGCTCGAGCAATGCCGGATCTCCAATCACGTACGCGTGCGCGAGATCCGACGCGACCTGGATTCCGGCCTGCCGCGCAGCCGGGCCTGCCGTCATGATCGCGCGATGCGCGATATCGGCGAGGTCGACCCGGGCGTACGTGTCCAGTCGCTGTTCGCCTTTGGCCAAGACGAGTAGTCCGTCGATGAGACGTTCATTGCGGCGGTTGACTTCCAGCAGTGTCTCGCCGAGCTTGCGCGTCGCGTCGGGCACGTCGGGATCGCCGAGCGCGACCTCGACGAGAGTGCGATTGATCGCCAGGGGAGTTCGTAGTTCATGAGATGCGTTGGCAACGAAGCGGCGTTGCCCGTCGAACGCGCGGTCCAACCGCTCGAGCATCGCGTCGAATGTGTCGGCCAGTTCCTTGATCTCGTCATCGGGGCCCTCAAGCGCGATGCGCTCGTGCAGGCTGCGATCGGCCACCCGCCGGGCTGTTGCAGTGACGTTGTGCAGCGGCGCAAGCGCCCGTCCTGCCAGCAGCCATCCGAAGCCGCCCGCGGCGACCCCCACGGCGCCAAGCGACACCAGCGACCAGACCAGCATGCCCCGCAAGGTCTCCTGGCGCTCCCGCTCGGCCTGAGCGGCGATCGAGGTCAACAGATTGTCGATCACCGGTCGGTTGGGCAAGCCCCGCTCGCTGCGAAACTGCGCCACGATGTCCTGCACGCCTGCCGGCCGGTTGTGCAGCGACTGCGCGAGGTAGAAGTACATCAGCGCGATCAGGATGGCGCCCGCGAGAAAGAACGCAGCGGCATACAACGCGGTCAGGCGCATGCGGATAGTGGATCGACGGCCCGTCATCGGAGTCGGTATCCCACACCGGGTTCGGTCTCGATGGCCGGCGGATCACCCAGTTTTCGGCGCACCATCATGATCGTGTACCGAACCACACCGGTGAACGGGTCGATGTGCTCATCCCAGGCCTTTTCCAGCAGATGTTCGGCCGAGACCACTCCGCCGTCGGCTGCCAGCAGCTCGGCTAAGACCGCAAATTCCTTGCGTGACAAGGAAATCGGCTGACCATTCCGAGTCACGGTCCGGTGATGCAGATCGAGGCGGATTCCCCCTCGCTCCAGCACGGGTGGAAAGGCAGGCCGGGCCCTGCGAGCCAGGGCCTGCACGCGTGCGACGAGTTCGGCGAAGGCGAACGGCTTGATGAGGTAGTCGTCGGCGCCCAGGCCCAGACCGGTTACGCGGTCAGCGACGGCGGTCGCGGCCGTCAGCATCAGAATCCGGGTTTCACCGTCGGCTTCGATGAGCGTGGTGCACACCGTGTCGCCGGAGACGAGCGGCAGATCCCGATCCAGAACCACCACGTCGTAGTCGTTGACGGTCGCGCGCACGAGCGCAGCCGCACCGTCGTAGACGACATCCACCGCGATGGCGTGGCGCCGCAATCCGGTGGCGATCGCATCCGCCAATAGCCGTTCGTCTTCGACGACAAGGACTCGCACAGGACCATCGTGCCTGCCGACGATGTTTGCGCGGCGTGAGGACGCAAGCGAGGGCGAGCGTGCCGCGCCCGTGAGACGTTCAGACGCGGCACGCCCGCCGACTTCGCGGGGTCAGAAGATGCCGGGCCCGGGCAGCCCCCAGCCCAAGCCGGGCAATACGCCTAGGCCGGAGCCCGGGCCGCCGACGCCGCCGAGGCCGATCCTTGGTAGACCCCAGCCAAGACCGGGCAGCACGCCCAGCCCGGACGCGGGGCCGCCCCAACCGCCGAGGCCCGGGCCGGGAAGGATCCCCGGTCCCGGTGCGCCCCATCCGATCCCAGGATCCGCACCGGCCACGCCGGACACCCCAATCACAGCCAATGCCGTCAATGCGGTTGCGACTACGAAAACCTGTGCTGCTCTTCGTAATGCGTTCATGTGTTCTCCTATCGAGTCGGGACGTGCACGTCGTCGAGCACACGACGATCGTGCCGCCAACCCTGTTTGGAGAGCGTGAGGCTAGGCGTGCTGCGCGACCGGCATGTCCATATCGAAGACGCGTGCGTGCAGCACGGTGCGATTCCGCAACGCCGCCCGCACCGCGCGGTGCAAACCGTCCTCTAGGTAGACGATGCCCTTCCACCGGACCGCGTGTGGAAACAGGTCGCCATAGAACGTGGAGTCCTCCGACAGCAACCGGTCCAGCGCCAGCACGGTCGTGGTGGTGACCAATTCGTCGAGGCGGATCTGCCGGGGCGGAATCTGTGCCCACTGCCGTTGGGACAGGCCGTGCTCTGGGTATGGCTTGCCCTCGCGGACTCCCTTGAAGATCATCGGCTAGCAATCCCTCGCGTCTTTCCCCGGCGTTAAATGCTAGTCGCAACCGGCCTATTCGCCACGCGAAGAACCGCTCGCTCGGTATCCGCCCTGATGATCACCGTAAAATAGGGACCGACTGCGTGAGAAGGGCAGGTGAACAATGGGCAGTGCCGACGATCGTCGCTTCGAGGTGCTGCGCGCCATCGTCGCCGACTTCGTGGCCACCAAGGAGCCCATCGGCTCGAAGTCGCTCGTCGAGCGGCACAATCTCGGCGTCTCCAGCGCAACCGTGCGCAACGACATGGCGGTCCTGGAGGCCGAGGGCTACATCGCCCAGCCGCACACCAGCTCGGGCCGGGTGCCCACGGAGAAGGGCTATCGCGAATTCGTCGACCGGCTGGACGACGTCAAACCGCTGTCGTCCTCGGAACGGCGCGCGATCCTGACCTTCCTCGAGTCCGGCGTCGACCTCGACGACGTGCTGCGCCGCGCCGTCCGGCTGTTGGCCCAGCTCACGCGCCAGGTTGCGATCGTGCAGTACCCAACGCTGTCCACGTCGAGCGTGCGGCGCCTCGAGGTGGTCGCGTTGACCGCGGCCCGCCTGCTGCTGGTGGTGATCACCGACTCGGGCCGCATCGACCAGCGCATCGTGGAGCTCGGCGACGCCATCGATGACCACGAGCTGTCCCAGCTGCGGGACCGGCTCGGTCAGGCGATGGAGGGAAAACCGTTGGCCGCCGCCTCGATCGCGGTGTCCGACCTCGCCTCGCACCTCAACGGCACCGGCGGGCTCGCCGACGCGGTCGGCCGGGCGGCTACCGTGCTGGTGGAGACGCTGGTCGAACACAGCGAGGAGCGGCTAATGCTCGGCGGCACCGCCAACCTGGCCCAGAACACCGCGGACTTCGGCGGCTCGCTGCGGTCGGTGATGGAGGCGCTCGAAGAGCAGGTGGTCGTGCTGCGCCTGCTCGCGGCCCAGCAGGAGGCCGGCAAGGTCACCGTCCGCATCGGGCACGAGACCGAGGCTGAGCAAATGGCGGGCACGTCGGTGGTCAGTACCGCCTACGGCAGCTCGGGCAAGGTGTACGGCGGCATGGGTGTGCTGGGACCCACTCGGATGGACTATCCGGGAACTATCGCTAATGTCGCTGCGGTTGCTCTCTATATCGGCGAAGTTCTAGGTAGCCGGTAATTCGGTTTTGGGAAGGTAAGGCGTGGCACGCGACTACTACGGGATGCTCGGCGTGAGCCGGGGGGCGAGCGATTCGGAGATCAAGCGCGCCTATCGCAAGCTGGCCCGCGAATTGCATCCCGACGTCAACCCCGACGAACAGGCCCAGGCGCGGTTCAAGGAGATCAGCGTCGCCTACGAGGTGCTCAGCGACCCGGAGAAGCGCCGCATCGTCGACCTCGGTGGTGACCCGCTTGAGTCCGCGGCCGCCGCGGGCAATGGTTTCGGCGGGTTCGGTGGCCTCGGCGACGTTTTCGAAGCCTTCTTCGGTGGCGGAACCACCTCCCGCGGCCCGATCGGCAGGGTCCGGCCAGGCTCGGACTCGCTCCTGCGGATGCGGCTTGACCTGGAGGAATGCGCCACCGGCGTGACCAAGCAGGTCACCGTCGACACCGCGGTGCTGTGCGACCTCTGTCAGGGCAAGGGCACCCACGGCAACTCGACACCGGTCGCCTGCGACACCTGCGGTGGGCGCGGCGAGATCCAGACCGTCCAGCGCTCGCTGCTCGGTCAGGTGATGACGTCGCGGCCGTGCCCCGTGTGCGGTGGGGTCGGCGAGGTCATCCCCGATCCGTGCCACCGCTGCGGCGGCGACGGCCGGATCCGGGCGCGACGGGATATCAGCGTGAAGATCCCCGCGGGTGTCGGCGACGGAATGCGGGTCCGGCTGGCCGCTCAAGGCGAGGTCGGTCCGGGTGGCGGGCCTGCCGGCGACCTGTACGTCGAGGTGCACGAAAAGCAGCACGAGCTGTTCATCCGCGACGGTGACGACCTGCACTGCACGATCTCGGTGCCGATGGTCGACGCCGCGCTGGGCACCACGGTCACCGTCGACGCGATCATCGATGGCCCGACCGAGCTCACGATTCCTGCGGGCACGCAGCCCGGTGCGGTGACGACGCTGCGCGGGCATGGGATGCCGCATCTGCGCTCCGGGGTGCGCGGCGACCTGCACGCCCACATCGAGGTCATGGTGCCGCAACGGCTCGACCACGAAGACATCGAGCTGCTGCACAAGCTGAAGGAAAAGCGCATCCGCGACGTGGCCGAGGTTCGCTCGACCCAGAGCACGGCGACGGGTAGCGGATTCTTCAGCCGCTTGCGCGAAACGTTCACTGGCCGCTGATTTTCTGTGACTCGCGCGCTCTTCTACGTCGACGCGCTGCCCGAAGTCGGTGAGCTTGCGATCGTCGACGGCGACGAGGGATTTCATGCGGCTAACGTCCGGCGCATTCGTCTCGGTGAGGAGATCGACCTTGGC
>Ga0075428_100010483_pt1 | contig 10298 bp, 8 predicted proteins | sample RhiMetdeltSRZDD2_FD_75291 | JGI IMG/M metagenome (GOLD analysis project Ga0075428, IMG submission 75291) | Populus rhizosphere microbial communities from Tennessee, USA - Rhizosphere MetaG P. deltoides SRZDD2 | ecosystem: Host-associated > Plants > Roots > Rhizosphere > Soil | place: USA...
GTGAGGCTGGCCATGGCACCAGTGAACGAGAAGTGAGGGCATCATGGCGACGAGCCGAAACGACCCCAACGCCGACGTGACGAATCGAACGGTCGATCGGCGGCAGTTTCTGCTCGGCTGGGAAACAGGTCGTAGACCGCTATAGATGATGACCTTCCTGCCGTCCCCGGGAGGCACGCGATGCGTGTCTATCGCTGGTGCAATTGCGAGCGCGAGTGCCCAGTCGTGAGCGTTCGAGCTCCGCGACTCTGGATCGGCGCTGATCGCTCTGAGTGCATTCAGCAACAAGCTACGTCGTGGGATGGACACCGGATCTCCTGGTTCGTCGCCTTCCAGCCATTGCTTGACGCTTCGCTGTGCCGGCGTGCTCTTGCTCTCACCAGGAAGCGCGGCGATCCGTAACAGGTGAGGAAGTGTCGCCTCAGCGTCAGATTGCAGCAGGCCATCCGCAGCCCTCAGGATGTGATCTGGTTGACATTTCAGTAGATCTCGGTTCATCGAATTGTTCACGAATCCGATGTGGTGCCAAACGGCATCGGAGTCCGCGTCCATCGCAAGACCAAGCAGTAAATCGTTCGGAATGCCGGCACCGCGCTGCCGTGCGGCCAAAAGGGACGAGGCGAGGCCAGCTACACGCGCGGGATCTGATCGGAGCCGTTCGATCAACGGCGCGGGATCTAGGCGCTGGGCGCCCTTGTAAAAGGCGTCCCGCACCAGGACACCTCTGAGAGCAGGAGGGTGGACAGCGACTCGATTTTCACCAAATCGACCGACTTCCTCTACGACTCCTCCTGCCGCAAGAGACACGAGGGTAGTCTCCTCGACTGATGCGAGCAACACCTGACGCATATCGGGGTCGCTCACCCACTGGTACGCTGCGTACCGAAGCCGCTCATCTCGATGCACCTGATCCGGGCGATGCCCGTCCTTCGGGTCCCAATGTGTAGAACGCCTTACTGCGTCATCGGGCGCGAGCACGTCGAAAAAATGATCGTACGTTTGGCGCATTTCCCACAGTGCGGTTCGTCCTGGGTCGTGCGGTTCTGCAAAGTATGCGTTCCACGCGGATTGATATGTTTGACCGAGCGAAGGATTGAGTTGCCCAAGCCTCCGGGCATACCCGGCCTCGAGAGAGTCCTCAAGAAAGGGACAGGGACGAAATGCGACCGTGCTTGCTCCGAGCGCGAGTGAGTTGCATGTGGCCACCACCGACGATGACGATGTGGCAAACAGTGGCAAAGACTGGTCCACCGCCTCCGAAAGCTGCCACACATCTGAAGCGAGCGAATCCAGTCTTGACTCGAGCACAGCCCCAACTTCTAGGCCAGTGCCGATGCTGCTGTCCAGATCATCGCTCGCGGAGCGCAAGTTGATGATGGTCGTCAACCCATCAGTGAAGGTCCCGATTGTGTCGGCAATGTACGCGGTCTTTTGATTGACCTCCGACACCGATCGCTTTAGCGCATCCGATTTTGATCGAAGTCTCTTGAGCTGCTCAGCAAGCGTCACGTTCGTGTCATCAGACATCGGATCACCAATGGTTTCGCTTCAGAACCCGAATCATCGTAGCGATGAAAAGCAATGGACTCCCGCCGGAGCGGCACCTCTTAGCGTGAACGCGACCTGCGATGGTCCTCGATGCGCCTGACTTCGTCGGGTGACCTACCGCCGACCCGAGCATCGCCCAGCGCACGACGGAGCAGATTGGAACGGTTCTCAATGACATCAATCTACCGCGCTATGCGGTCCTCATCACGAAGATCGTCGGCGAGCGGCGATTTTGGTCCTGATGTGAACGTTCTTCTCACTTCAATGCTTGACTACCAGCTTGTCCGCGTCTTCCCCGACGATTCGCTCCGATCGTAGTCCGGCCAAGAGCGGCTTCGTCCGAACGCCGAGTGCCTGTGCCGTCGTCTCCAACACGCTGCCGTCGACACGAGACAGCATCGGAGTGACTTGGTACGCAGAATCTTCGAATGCCTCGTCCGGACTGACGACCTTCCAGCCACGAATACGGAACATGCCGATGACGTCACCGAGAAAGAGCGCGTTCAGCAAATTGTGGTGGAGTAGGAGGACGTGTTTGACCTCTCGACCATACAGCTGTCGCGCGAGGCGCTCGTACGCCTGTGCGTTGTCCCAAAGAGCGGCCAGGTGCAGTTCGCGCCACGGTCGGAGATCCAGGGCGGGGTCGCTTTCCAGCGCCTGCCTGAGCTTCTGATCCAGAAGCCAATCCGACGTATCAATGCTGACGTACCCGATTCGATAGCCATGCTCGCGCAGGAACATCCGGATACCGTCACGCTTCGATGTGCCGGCGCCCTCCCTCAAGAACGGGAAGCGAACGAATTTTCGATAACCTGGAAAATTGCGGATGACTTCGTCGCATTTGAGGATTTCCTGCGCGAAGCTGTCTAGGCTGGTCGTCTCATCGTTAAAATCCGGGTGCGTCACCGTGTGGTTCGCGATCAAGTGCCCCCGGTTGGACAGTTCTCTGAGCAGGGCAAGGCCCTCGGGCCTATTCGCGCCGTTCTTTAGTGTCACGAAGAACATGGCCTGGACATTTCCGTCGCCGAGGTGACGCAAAAGGGCCTCGTTGCGTTCCGCAGGCGTCATGAGCGGCGTTCGATCGAGGGTCGGACCATCGTCAAACGTGAACGATACGGTCTGGGCACCGGCAGGCGCGGCGAGACCCATCCACAGGATGGCGAAGCTCAAATAGTTGCGAATGCTCATTGGTTTTCGATCGTTAGTCGTTCCCCGTGGTCCACTGGGCGAAGAAGGACCACGACTACTCGGTTCGGAGCGCGACCACGGGATCGATTCTGGTCGCTCTCCGTGCCGGAAAGAACGATGCGGCCTCCGCGACCAGCAGCAGCGTGATGGACAGGCCGACGTAGACGAGCGGGTCCACGGGATCCACTTCAAACAGCGCCTGCTGCATCAGCCGAGACACCACGAACGCGCCGGCGATCCCAGACCCGATCCCCACGAGCGTGAGACGACGGGCCTGGCCAAGCACCATCCGCATCACCCCGCCGGGAGATTCGCCCAGTGCCATGCGCACCCCGATCTCGTTCGTGCGGAATGCCACCAGGTGCGCCATCACGCTGTAGACGCCAAGGCTCGCGAGCACGAGCGCCAGCGCAGCGAACGCCGAGAGCAGCATCAGCGCGAGCTTCCGATTCGCCAGCGTCTGTGCGATGCGCGTCGTTAACGCGTCCGGCTGCAGCAGCGGCAGAGCAGGATCAAAGGTGCGCAGCGCCTCGCGCACTAGCGTCGCGACGGCAGCGGGCGGAAGCTGGCTGCGCACCAGCACGTTGGTGCGCGACTCCGGCCGCTGCAGCACCGGCAGGAAGTATTCCGGTTCCGGCAGGGTGTTCAGGTTCTCGCCGCGGATATCAGCGACCACGCCAACGACTTGCGCCGGCAGCTGTACCATTCCGGTGACCAGGGTGCGGCCGATTGGGTTCTCACCGGGAAAGTGCCTGCGCGCGAACGTTTCGTTGATGATGACGACGTGCGGCACGCGCGTGTTGTCACGGTCGTCGAAGTCACGGCCGGCACGCAGCGGAATCCGAAGCGTGCCGAAGTAGCGCGGCGACACGAGATGCCGGGTCGCGGTTGCGCGTTCGCTCAGCGGCGAAAGCGGTCGACCGGCGACCGCCACCACTGTCCGGCCCTGGGCGCCGGTCAGCGGCACGCCGTCAGTGAGCGCGACGGACGATGCGCCGGGCAGCGTCCCGAGACGTCGATGAAACTGCTCGTAGAATCCGATGAGCCTGTCGCGCGAGTAATGCCGCGGCAACGCGATCTGGGCGGTGAACACGCCCTCCGGCGCGAAGCCCGGGTCGACGCGCTGCAGCCGCACCAAGCTGGTCAGCAATAAGCCGGCCGCGATCAGCAGCACCAGCGAGAGCGCGACTTCGAAGATCAGTAAGCTGGCACGAAGACGTCGTCCCGATCCGATGGCGCCTCGGCCTCCATCTTTCAGCGCGTCGAGGACGTTGACGCCGGACACCTGCAGCGCGGGGAGCAGTCCAATCAACACACCAGTCACGAGTGTCGCAATCACCGCGAAGCCGAGAGCAGTGGCATTGAGGCGGATTTCCGCGACGCGCGGAATCAGGTCGGCGCCCAGGGCGACCACCGCGCTGAGCGCCCACTCGGCGAGCAGCACGCCGACCACGGCGCCAAGCACCGCGAGCAGCATACTTTCAGAGACGAGCTGACACACGACATCTCCGCGGCTCGCGCCGAGCGCAAACCGCGTTGCGATATCTCGTCGTCTTCCTGAAAAGCGCGCAAGCAGCAAGTTGGCGATATTCGCGCAAGCAATCAACAGGACGCACCCCACTGCGCCAAAGAGCAGCAGATAGCTCTGTCGCCGCGCACCGACCGTATCGTCCAGGAGCGGCATGAGCTCGATCGTCGACGGTGCGTCGAGGTTCCCCGAGTGCGCCGCCCGATAGCCCGCCGCGATCACCTTCATCGCCTCGCGCGCCTGCTCGAGCGAGACACCCGGTTTGAGCCGCGCGATCACCTTGAAGTAGTAGCCGCCGCCCTGCAGCGCCTGGAGATAGGCCGCTTCGGTGGGACGCGGGACCCAGATCTGCAGTTGATTGAGCGGAAACGCCGTTGCCGCTTCGGGCAGCACGCCGATGATCGCGTAAGGCGCGTCATCGAGGATCAGTGCCTGACCCAGCACCGAGCCGTCGCGGTTGAAGCGCCGCTGCCACATCTGCTGGCTAATCAGCACCACGCGGGGGCCGCCGGGGCGATCTTCCTCCGGCGAAAAGTTGCGGCCGATGATCGGCTGCAGTCCGAGCGTCGGCAACAGCGCCGCCGAGGCGCGCAGGCCAAACACCTGTTCGGGATCACCGCGCCCGGTCAGCGTGAACGCGCTGCTCGCGCACAACGCGAGATCGCTGAATACCTGCTGCCGCTGCTGCACTTCGAGGAATCGCGAATACGAGAACCCAACGCGAATGAGATTGTTTTCCTGGTTGGTGGACGCGAGTCTCACGAGTCGATCGGACTCGCGATAGGGCAGCGGCTGCAGGAACACGGAGTTGACCACGCTGAAGACCGCGACGTTCGCGCCAATGCCGAGCGCGAGGCCGACGATGGCGACGAGAGTGAAGGCCGGGGACTTGAGTAGCTGACGCCCTGCGAAACGGACATTGCGAATGGCTGTCTCAATCGCCGGTATTCCGCGTTGATCTCTACATGTGTCTGAAATCGATGACATGTTGCCCAGCTCCACTGCCGCGCGGTGGCGCGCAGCCTCGGGCGTCAATCCGGATCGCTCGTACTCGCCGGCGAGGAGGCTGCGATGCGTTTCCAGTTCCTCGCGAATCTCGGCGTCAGTCCGTCCTGCGCCGAACATCGCGGCAATGCGCAGCCCGAACGCCCGCACGCGTCTCATCGCGCGGCCTTTGGGGCGAGGAACCGCGCGACGATGTCGGTCGCGTCCTGCCACGCGCGCTCTTCACGTTCGACCTGGCGGCGGCCGGCCCGCGTCAGGTGGTAAAAGCGGGCGCGCCGATTGTTGTCCGACGTGCCCCACTCCGACGCGATATAGCCCTCCTGTTCGAGCTTGAGCAACGTCGGGTACAGGGTGCCGGGATTCAAGGAAAGGCGGTGGCCGCTGATCTGCTCGATGCGGCGGGCGAGCCCGAATCCATGTTGGGATCCCATGGCCTCGAGGGTCTTTAGCACCATCAACGCCAAGGTGCCCTGCCACACATCGACTCGCTTACCGTTATCGTCAGTCATTTTGGAACCCCAAAGGTGCCGGAAGACTATCGCACTGTTCATTTGGGAATACAAGTGGAGAGCGCAAAAGCCCTCAATGCTTGGGCGAAGCTCGCTAGGCGTGGGTGTTTGCGAAGATCACAACGCGGATTCGAAGGCACTGAACCGAGGCCCAAGTCACCTTGAATGGCGCCGTAGATCCAAACCCCCGTTGAGGCAGATGCGGGCTGCCTCGATAACGTGCAACGGGGAACGAGTGTTCTGCCAACGCATGTCTCAGCGCAGCCACCGCCGAAAAGCCCATCGCGCGCCGGCCAGCGGACAGGTTTTCATCCATTCTCGCGTTCATGAAAGCAGGAAGCGGGAATTGGACCGCAACCGAATCTCTGCGATGGTTGGAGCAGCTCGTGAGGCGCCGGTCCGATTCCTGTCAAACGTGTTCGAGCCCACGGATTGGATCGCGGTATTCCTCAAATCGTACGTGCGCCGTGGAGTTGCCCAACGAGTGGGTCCTGTCTCGTGGATCCAGGGCGAGCCCTTTCAACGTTGGCTCCGGGCGATGAATGCTCGAAACTACGACATCTTCGTCAGCGTCAACGCGATTGTGTCCGGGCGACGATCACGGACTCGTGACGCGATCGGCGCTGTTCGACATGTCTTTCTCGATGCTGACCACGATGGGCCGGCGGTGCTGTCCCGAATCGACGCGCGTCGAGACCTGCCGAGCCCGAACTACGTTCTTCACTCATCGCCGAATCACGTCCATGTGTTTTGGCGGGTCGTGGGTTTCGACTGCGACCGGGTCGAGCGTCTGCAGAAGCAACTCGCTCACGAGCTGCAAACGGATCCCGCCGCGACGCCGGTGACACAGAACACGCGGTTGCCCGGCTTCTTTAACCACAAACGACCCCAGCCGCATCTCGTCACGGTCGAATACCTCGACGAGGAGGTGCAGCTCCGCGAGCGATCGCTTGCATGGATGCGTGACGCTGATGCGCCGAAGGTGCGATTGGTGTCCGCTCTCGTGACAACGAGAGTCGGCCCTGTGCTGCTCCGACGAGAGTTTCACATCCCCGATAGTGCTCCGGATGTTCCGGCGCGAACGCAGGAGGACGAATTGATGAAGGCGTAGCCACCAAGCGCCACGTCTGACCCTCTCTCGTTGTGGCCATCCTGGCCACGCCTCCGCGCCCGCATAGCGGCCGTGGAGCGCTTCCTTCCCTCGTTCGCCCATAGGGCATCAGAAAGGAGCACACCATGCACGGACGAAGTGTATCGACTGTTACTGCGTACACCGCACATCGGGAACCGGGACCGACCTTCACGAAACAGCCTGAGCGCGGTCCAAAGTGAGCGAGCACGATTCTTGGCCAGCGCGAAACCACAACTAGCCAGAGCCGAACCCACGGCGCTGTCGAACGAATCGAGGGCGTGTCGAACCAGGGCTCGGTAGCTGCAGGTGCAGTCCTACGCCCAGGCTCAGTTCGCGATCGACCGTGGCCGACTTCGGAGTTTCTGCCCGCCGCTGAACAGACCCTCGTTGACGCTAATGCCCAAATAGGGCATGATTGTGCCCATATTGGGTGTGACGACCACTTCACGTCGGTCCCGTCAAAAGAGCTTGGCGGATGCGCTATTCACGAAGACACAGCAGCGCGTTCTCGGTGTGCTTTTCGGTCGGCCCGACCGTAGCTTCTATGCCTCGGAGCTGATTCGGGACGCGGGCACGGGCTCCGGAGCAGCACAGCGCGAACTCGCGAAGCTGAAAGGAAGCGGCCTGATCTCGGCACGACGGATTGGCAATCAGAAGCACTACCAGGCCAATGCGGCGTCCCCCCTATATTCCGAACTGCGGAATATTGTGTTGAAAACGGTCGGTCTCGCGGAGCCCCTGCGCGACGCGCTGAAGCCCTTATCAAATGCGATCCGCGCGGCCTTCGTGTACGGTTCCGTTGCCAAGGCGACCGATCAATCGGCAAGCGACATCGACCTGATGATCATTAGCGACAGCCTGACGTACGGCGAGGTGTTCGGCGCCCTGGAGCGGGTGACGCGCGCCGTCGGTCGGAAAGTCAACCCCACGGTGTATACCGCCGCCGAGTTTTCCAAGCGCGCCCGGTCGGAGAACGCGTTTGTGACGCGGGTGCTCGACCAGCCGAAAATCTGGGTGATTGGATCGGACGATGACCTCACCGTCGCCGCTTGAGCGCCTCGCCGGCCCCGGAAATGTCCTCACAAAGGAGGCTCCCGATGCGAAAGAGTTTGCAGGCCTCGTGCGTTCCGGCTTGGTGCGGCTGAAGGACGCGGAACGGGAATCAAACTCCTTGGACAGCCGGTTCGATCTCGCGTACAGCGCGGCCCACGCCCTCTGTCTGGCGGCGTTGCGGCATCACGGTTTTAGATCGTCGAAACGCTACATCGTCTTCCAGGTGCTGCCCGACACCCTTGGTCTCGGGCCCGAAGTCTGGCGAGTGCTGTCGAAGGCCCACGACACTCGGAATCGGACAGAGTACGAAGGAGCCATCGACGTCGATGAACGGCTTTTGACAGATCTGATCAGCGCCTGTCGAATTGTTGCGGACCGAGTGAAGCAACTCCCGCCTCCGAGGGAATCGAAGTAGGCTTTTTCGGACCATTTGGCTACGCCACATCCGGTGGCTTGGCCGTTAACTCCAAGAACAACTCGTAGAGCCCTGGGAGCGACCGAAGGTTGTCGCAGAACTCGATCGCCTCTGCGCGATGTCCAACTTCAGCTAGCCTGGCGACGAGTGTCCGCATTCGATCCTCGTAATCGTACCTGGGCACGTGCGTCTCGATGAATTTCCTGAGCACAGTGCATACTTCTTTCGGACTGCCTTCGACGAGACGCCTAAGTTCTTTGAGAAAGTCGTAGGCCCCGTGATGCTCGTGGACGTACGGAGCGGTGTTTAGCAGCAGGTCATACTTGTCTCCGGTGGCATCCGGCAGAAATGAGGTAAGCCCGCTCAGACTCGACAGCATCTTGATGGGCGGTGTCGGCTGGCTGGCTGCCCAATCAAGACACCGGCGCCAATATTGAAGGATCCTTTGGACTTGATCTTCCTTCAGTTTCTCTCCACGAATCGTCCAGAAGAAGAAGTTGATCTGCGCGAGAGCCTCTTCCGCCTTTGATTCAAAGATGAACTTAAAGCGGCCTGAATCAAGCGTGTCCTCCCCCCACAGATAGCCAACAGCCACTCGCTCCATAAGCTTCTCGTGCCCATTACGCCCTTTGATATCCAATCGCAGCGCGGCGTCGAGCACGCCGTTATCCCGCAACAATCGATAGACCTCACGACTGGTCGACGCGTACGCCAATCCGGCGATGGCGCACACAAGGTTGGCGCGACGGTCGACGGGGAAGATCGCCTTGATGTTTGCCTTGAGCCACTCGACGCTCAAGTACTCAAGATTCCCCGAGTACGCACCCGCAAGGGTCGAGAACTCGAAGTTGCCATTCACGCACGCGGCGAGCTCCGCGTCGAACAGCGCCTGCATGCTTTTCCATGCGTCCAGGTGGGCACCGGTCTCTTTATCCGCAATTCGGCAGACCCTCAAGGCGTGGCTGAATACGGCTTCAAGCGCGCGACCTCGGGTCGAGTTTATCGCCTGGAACATCGGATCATCAGAAGGCTCGCTGACGGCTTCTCCGTGAGCGAGCAAGGTTTGAGCGAGAGCCCACCGACCCATGTAGGTGAATGACGACGTCCTGCCGATTCAGATTCGCCGCGGTAAGGTCCTCGGGCTTGAAGTAGACCGTTCGGGACCGGGGGGCAACGTCCGCGGCACCTCCCGCCTCGTCTCCAATGTCTGTGGTTGGCGGCACAATTTCTTCGTCGAGCCACTCGTCATAGTTGGTGGTTACGAAGGTCTTTCCAAGCTTGGACAAATGGGAGTACAACCGGCAACCGATGGCGTGCTCGGTCCGCTCTTTGCGATGCAGGACCCTGCGGAAATCGACCTGGATCTGATGTTCCGCCTGAAGAGCCAGCGCAATGGACAGCTTCACGCGTGGACTCAGGGTTCTGATCTGGTCGAGCTGGGCGTAGCTGAACTTTCCGTGTTCGACGAAGACCCTTAGGGCATCGTCAGCAAACTCGTTCCAATCAGGACATCCGGCGAGCTTTGATGCGCCTGCCCCGACGAACGGAATCAGCTTTGTTAGCTGTGCGGCCTCACGCAGCGCCGGCGGAACCTCGGGAATCGGCGGAATCGGGTCGGTCATGAGTACGTCAACTGCAGTCGGGGTGACGAGTTCAGGCTCGACCTACGGCTCACGGACGCCGCCCTGAATGCGTGCTCCGTCGATGCCGCACGGACTGTGACGTAACCGTGACGTGACGCTGTCGGCAGGACGAGATCTACGAAGGTTTACGGCGAGCGACGGACATGACGAACGTCCAGCTAACTCTCTGGATCTGCAACGGTAATCGAAATCCGTAGGACGCCGTCGCAGATCGCCAGAGCAATTTCCAAGCGTGCTCCTTCAACCACTCGGACATCTCTCCGTTTAGAATCAACGA
>Ga0075428_100010485_pt1 | contig 10297 bp, 10 predicted proteins | sample RhiMetdeltSRZDD2_FD_75291 | JGI IMG/M metagenome (GOLD analysis project Ga0075428, IMG submission 75291) | Populus rhizosphere microbial communities from Tennessee, USA - Rhizosphere MetaG P. deltoides SRZDD2 | ecosystem: Host-associated > Plants > Roots > Rhizosphere > Soil | place: USA...
TCCACAGGCCGATGGCGATGACGACGGCAGCAGACATCGCGAAGACCGCGACACCAAGGCCGAGATCTTCCCAAATGCTCGCGCGACGTTCGTAGGCAGCCTCGTGGCGCATTCTCTAAGCTCGACAGTTCAGGCGTACCCGGTGGGCAACAGGTTTCTTCGAAGGTACTCGCTCGCCGGAATTTTTCAAAGTGAGAATGCCTAAGCTCAGCAGCCCGAATCGTGGCATTAGCGATACTGCTAACCGTCGCGTAACCCACCCTTGGGTGATGCGCTTCCGTACGTTGGTTCACAACTGCTAAACGCAAGCCAGCACGGCCATATCAGCGGCCTGTTTTCACAGGGAATTTCGCGTCAATCGTGGCAGGCCTCTTGCTTATTCACGAGGCAATCCGACATGGCTGATTTTCGACGACAGTTCGATGAGAGCGCGCGGCGTGCTGATCGCCATTCGTGGTTCGACGACCGCAACAGCCGTTACGAAACCGATCGGGCGCCTGGTGGCGACGATCGCGCATCGCGATGGGAAGGCGAGGCCGACGATCGCGCCTACGGCATGTATCGCACCGACGATCGCGCCTATCACGACCGCTATCGCGACTCGCATTACCGCGACTCCAATCGTGATGACTCGGCGAACGACTACTACCGTGCCGCGCGCGAACAGCGCGACGACTACATGCGCTGGAGCGCGCAGAACACCGCATTCAATAACGGCGAAGGTGAAGGCCTGCCGTCCTGGCTGCGACGCGAACGCGGCGGCTACTGGCGCCAGTACGAAGGCGCGCGGCAGCATTTCATCGGCCGCGGCCCGAAGGGATACAAGCGGTCCGACGATCGGATTCGTGAAGAGCTCTGCGACCGCATGACCGACGACCCGGTGCTCGATGCATCGGAGATCGAAGTCGAAGTGACGGAAGGCGAAGTGACGCTGAGCGGCTCGGTGGCGAGCCGCGATCAGAAGCGCCGCGCCGAAGACATCGCCGAAACGATCGGCGGTGTAAAGGATGTGACCAACCAGTTGCGCGTCACGCGCGACGGCGGGCACAGCTGGGCCCCAGACTCTTCAGGAGCCTCGGGCCCAGGGATTACCTCCTCACAACCAGTGAGTGAGGCGTCAGGCAAGGGAACTCCAAGCAAGTCAACCTCTGGAAGTACCGCGTAACACCGTTTCCCACCTTGAAGCCTTCGGGCGAGGAGTCGGCTATCTGCCGAGTCCTCGCCCGGACGGATCCTCCAAGTCTAGAGTTTCGGAGCCTGTAAGTAGCGAGATGGAAGCTTGTGATCCAGCTTCGCTTCGATGAAGCGCGACGCCTTCTCTACGCGATCGATCCAGACGCCGGTCTGCACGCCCATGTCGTTGAGCATGAACAACAGATCCTCGGTGGCGAGATTGCCGGCGGCTCCGGGAGCGAACGGGCAGCCGCCGAGGCCGCCGGCGGAACTGTCGAAGGTCGTGACGCCGTAATCGAGGCCCGCCAGCACGTTGGCGAGCGCGGTGCCGCGTGTGTCGTGGAAATGGAGCGCGATCTGTTCCAGCGGCACTTTTGCGCCGGCGGCGTCGAGGACCCGGACCACATCGCCCGGAGTCGCACCGCCGATCGTGTCGCTGATCACCACCTGATAGACGCCAAGGTCGATCAGTTTCGCTGACAGGTCGGCGACCCGCTGCGCATCGACGTTGCCCTCGAACGGACACACGAAACACGTCGACAGGTAGCCGCGGACTTTCAGATCCTCGGTGGTGGCCTGCGCGCAGACCTTCTCGTAGTTCTGCAGCGATTCGTCGATCGTCTGGTTGATGTTCTTCTGGCTGAAGGTCTCCGATGCCGCAGCGAAGATCGCGACTTCCGACACGCCGGCAATCGACGCGCGCTCGAGACCTTTGAGATTTGGCACAAGGGCGGTGTAGCGCACACCGGCCTTTCGGGTGATGCCGGCGAACACGTCCACCGCGTCCGCCATTTGCGGAACCCATTTGGGCGACACGAAGGCCGAGACTTCGATCACTTGATGGCCGGCGTCGCTCAACTGATCGACAAACGCAATCTTGTCCGCCGTCGTGATCGGGGCGCGCTCATTCTGCAATCCATCGCGCGGGCCGACTTCAACGATGGTGACGCGAGGAGGCACGCGCATTACTCGATCTCCAGCAGGGTGATGCCCGGCTGCACGAGGTCACCCTTGGCGCAGTGCACCGCCTTGACCACGCCGCTGCGTGGCGCCTTGATCGGCAATTCCATTTTCATCGCTTCGAGCACGATGACGGTGTCACCCTCCTTGACGGTTTGTCCCGCGGTCGCATTGATCGAAACGACCGTCGCCGGCATCGGCGCCATCACGCCTGAGTCCGATGTTGTCTTCCGGCGCGCGGTTCGAACGCCGCTCGTCGTGCCCGTCCAGGCTGCGCGACCGTCGAGACGCCAGCCGGTCAAGGTCATGAACGGATCTTGCGCGGCGGCATCCGTTGTCGCAGGTGGAAACGACTGCGGCGCTGGCGTTTCGTCGCGTGCCGGAATGTGTGCGACCAGTGCCGGCAATTCACGATCGAGGAAGCCCGTGTCGATTGCAGCCTTGACGAATTGCGGGTGCTCGAGAATCTGTGTCAGCAATCCGATGTTCGTCGTGATCCCGCCAATCGAAAACGCTTGCAATGCCTTGAGGGCGCGCCGCCGCGCCGCGTCCCTGTTCTCCGCATGCACGATGAGTTTTGCGAGCAGCGGGTCATAAAAGACCGAGACTTCGGAGCCTTGCGTGATGCCGCTGTCGACGCGAATGCCGGGACCTTGCGGTTCCCGATAGAGATCAATGGTGCCCGCCTGCGGAAGAAATCCCTGCGAAGGATCTTCGGCGTAGACGCGGCATTCGATCGCGTGGCCGCGTTGCGACAGTGAGGCCTGCGTGAACGGAAGTGGCTCGCCCGAGGCCACGTGCAATTGCGCGTGGACGAGATCGACGCCGACCACCGCTTCGGTGACGGGATGCTCGACCTGCAGGCGCGTATTCATTTCAAGGAAATAGAACTTCGCCGAGTCGCCTTCGCCTTCGAGCAGAAATTCGCAGGTGCCCGCATTGCGATACCCGACAGCTTTCGCCGCCGCGATGGCGGCCTCGCCCATCTGCTCACGAATCTTCTGGCTGAGCGCCGGGCACGGGCTTTCTTCGATCACCTTCTGATGCCGGCGTTGCGCCGAGCATTCGCGCTCGAACAGGTGCACCGTGTGACCGTGAGTGTCGGCGAATACCTGGATCTCGACGTGCCTCGGCTTTTCAATCAACCGCTCGACATACAACGTGTCGTTGCCAAACGATGCGCGCGCTTCACGGCGCGCGGCGGCCAGCGCATCGGCGAGCGCCGTGGATTCACGCACCGTCTTCATGCCGATGCCGCCGCCACCGGCAGCGGGTTTGATCAGGACCGGATAGCCGATGCGCCCGGCGGCAGCCGACAGCGCCGCGTCTGTTTGATCGGTCGACGTCTCGCCGGGCACGACCGGCACCCCGGCGCCGGCCATGAGCGTTCTGGCGCCCGTCTTGGATCCCATTTTCTCGAGCGCGGCGGCCGGTGGTCCGACGAATGTCAGGCCGGCCTCTTCGCATGCCCGCGCAAACGGCGCGCGCTCGGAGAGAAAGCCGTACCCGGGATGGATCGCGTCCGCCTTCGTCGTTCGCGCCGCGTCAATGACGGCCGCGATGTTCAGGTAGCTGTCGCGAGAGGGAGGCGGACCGATTCGAACAGCGCGATCCGCTTCGGCGACGTGCGGCGCCTGCGCATCCGCATCGGAATAGACGGCGACGGTCTCGATGTCGAGCTCCCGACACGCGCGAATGATGCGGCGCGCGATCTCGCCGCGATTCGCTATCAGTAGCCGCTTGATCTTCACGGCTTGATGGTCCAACGAGGCGGGCGCTTCTCGAGAAATGCTTTTAAGCCCTCCTGGCCTTCGGGAGCGACTCGCTGCGATGCGATCGCATCGGCGGTGATGCCGACCACGTCTGCCGGTGATCTGCCTAGAACTTGTGGAATCAATCCCTTCGCGCGCGCGACGGCGGTTGGCGCCGCTGAGAGCGCCTCGGTGACGTAGCGATCGACGGCAGCGTCGAGCTCAGCGGCAGGCACCACTTCGTGGACGAGGCCGATCTCCCTGGCTTTCATCGCGTCGAAACGACGGCCCGTTAAAAACAAATCGCGCGCGGCCGAGGCGCCGATCTTCTGGAGGACGTACGGCGAGATCATCGCCGGCAGAATGCCCAGCTTTGTTTCGGTAAATCCGAAGATCGCATCCGTCTCGGCAACGACGATGTCGCAGACGGCGGCGAGGCCGGAACCACCGCCGAGCGCCGCGCCGTGGATGCGGCCAATGATGATGGCAGGCACGGTGTTGATGGCCAAAAACATCTCCGCGGCGGCCCGCGCATCCTTCACGTTGTCGTCGTGCGAATAGCCGGCCATCTTCGCCATCCACGCGGCATCCGCACCGGCAGAGAACACCTTGCCGGCTCCGGAAAAGATCACCACTCGCAGACTGGAGTCTGCGTGTGCGGACTTCGCCCACGCGGTGAGATCGGCAATGACGTGCTCGTTGAACGCGTTGCGAACGTCGGGTCTGTTGAGAGTGACGCGCTCAACTCCGCCGTTACGCTCGATCGTCAAGTACTGATAGTTCGTCGGCACTGCTGACAATTATATGTGGCCCGGTTCCTGCACTTCCGACCTTCGGAGGAAACGATGGGCCGTTTCATTTGTGCACTCGTCACCGCGATGGCGATCGCCAGTGCCGCTCTCTCGGGACAGGCGCAGGCGGCGAAAAACCTGATTCAAGAGGTGTCGACGGAAGGATGCATCAGGCTGTGGAAACCACAGCCGGCTGATCCGACCAAGATGCCGCCCGATCGTCAGCCAGGCCTCGCAGGTGTGTACCTGTTGACGCCGATGTCAACGGGCGCCAATGCCGCAACGGATCTGCCGACCTACGTGCTCACGCCAAGCGCGACGATCAACTTCTCGCAACATGTCGGCCACAAGGTGATGATCACCGGCAACGCGCAGGCCGCGCCGCTGCCGCCGACCGTGCAGGAAATCGCGACTCCGCCGGCGCGCCCGGAAGAGAAGCCGAGCACGAATGGCATGCCGCGCCTGACCGTCACGACGTTCAAGATGGTGACGGAAAGCTGCCCGTAGCTACATTCGGAAGACACCAAACTTCGCGGGAGGAATCGGCGCGTTGAAGGCTGCCGATAACCCCAACGCGAGGGCGCTGCGTGTTTGTGCGGGATCGAGGATCCCGTCGTCCCACAATCGCGCCGTCGAATAGTACGGCGATCCTTCCGCTTCGTACTTCTCCAGGATCGGGTTGCGAATCTCGTTTTCTTCTTCGGTCGTGAAGCGTTTTCCTTCACGCGCGAGCTGGTCTTTCTTCACCGTTGTCAGCACGCCGGCGGCCTGCTCACCGCCCATCACCGAGATGCGCGCGTTGGGCCACATCCACAGGAGGCGCGGTTCGTAGGCGCGGCCGCACATGCCGTAGTTGCCCGCGCCGAACGAGCCGCCGATGATCACGGTGAACTTCGGCACGACGGAATTGGCGACCGCGTGCACCATCTTCGCGCCGTCCTTGGCAATGCCGCCGCGCTCGTACTGCTTGCCGACCATGAAGCCGGTGATGTTCTGCAGGAAGATCAGCGGCACCCCGCGCAGGTTGCACAGCTCGATGAAGTGCGTGGCCTTCAGTGCCGATTCGGAGAACAGAACGCCGTTGTTGGCGATGATGCCGACCAGGAACCCATGCAGCCGCGCGAAGCCGCAGATGATCGTCGTCGCGTAGCGCTCCTTGAATTCATCGAAGCGCGATCCGTCGACGATGCGGGCAATCACTTCGCGGACGTCGTAGGCCTTTCGCGAATCGAGATTGACGACACCGTACAGCTCCGCGGGATCGTAGGCAGGATCCTCTGTCGGCGTCATGTCCGCCGGCAGCTGCTTCTTCGTATTCAATGTCGACACGATCACGCGCGCCTGCTGCAGCGCATGCGCATCGTCTTCAGCGAGATAGTCCGCCACGCCTGACAGCCGCGTGTGCACGTCAGCGCCGCCAAGATCTTCCGCCGTGACTTCTTCACCGGTCGCGGCCTTCACGAGCGGCGGACCGCCTAAGAAAATAGTGCCCGTGCCTTTGACGATGATCGTCTCATCCGACATCGCGGGGACATACGCGCCGCCGGCCGTGCACGATCCCATCACGACGGCCACCTGCGGAATGCCCGCGGCGGACATGCGCGCCTGGTTGAAGAAGATGCGGCCGAAATGCTCTCGGTCGGGGAACACCTCCGCCTGCATCGGCAGAAATGCGCCGCCGGAATCGACCAGGTACACGCAGGGCAGATGGTTCTGTAATGCCACTTCCTGCGCCCGCAGGTGTTTTTTCACTGTGAGCGGATAATAGGTGCCGCCTTTTACCGTGGCGTCGTTGGCGACAATCAAGACGTCCCGGCCAGAGACGCGCCCGATACCGGTAACCATCCCGGCGCTCGGCGCGTCGCCGTCATACATGCCCCAGGCCGCCAGAGGAGAGAGCTCGAGAAACGCGGAACCCGGATCGATCAGCGCGTCGATCCGTTCGCGCACCGGCATCTTGCCTTGTTCGCGATGACGGGCAAGATACTTTGCGCCGCCGCCCTGGCGCGCCTCCTCGAGGCGCGCGCGATATTCGCCGACGAGCGCCTGCATGCGATCGCGATTGGCGCGGAAGTCGGCGCTGGTGCTGTCGATGTGCGAGTGGAGACGTTCCATCACCAGCCGCAGCAGTCGGTCTTGAAGCGGCACGCAGGGCAGCGCCAGACGGCGTGCATGCGATACATGTCCGCGCCGCAGCGCTCGCACTTCATGGCGTCTTCAGTCGTTTTCGCTGGTGATTTTTCGAGCGCGGAATTAATCGGTGTGACGATCAACCGTGGGGGATCGGTTTTAGAAGGCGAATCCACCCCGGCATTATAAGTGCTGACGAGGTGGACGGCCCGACTAGTGTCGCTCTACAGTCCGCACCCCATCTGATTCGCGACAAACCACAACGCGATGATTGAAACCGGGACGCCCAGTAGCCATGCAACTCCGTATTTCATCGTCTCTCTCCCCTCCGACAAATCCCGTAAATAGAGGCTGCAACATGTATTCCAAAGCGTAACGGCTGAAGCGGTATCACCCTTGCTATGCACTACAGCGGAGGTCGTGATGAGAGCGTTCAATCACCACATTGGGTCGCCTTCGATGGCGCTTGTTACCGAAAGTGTGGACGTGACCACCGCGTTGAAGCAGATGCTGAGCCGGATCCGCAGGAAGACCCGCCACTTGATGTGCACGGTCGTCCATGGCGGCCACGAGCTCTACCGTGCTCGCACGGATACGAAGCTCTATCAGCAGTGCTTACTGTGCGGCTACGAGACGAATGGCTGGACCATCGATCGCCGCGATCGCCGTCTGCACCTCGTGGCAAACAACAGCCAGCAGCCCGCCGCGGCCGCGCGCCGCTAGACGATGCCCCTGGGGGGATCGCCGTGCTCAGCCGGCTGATCGCTCCAGGGATTGGCTGGGCGCACGTCTGACGGAACCGGGCGACGCCAGTTGCCGATTCCGATGCCGACGCAGACCAGACCGATGGCGAGCGTCAGCCCGGCGAGCGGCGCCAGATAGAGCCGCGGCGTACGGTCAACGGTTTCATTGGCGGGCGCATCCGTCGCTCCACGCAGTTCCGACGCAGCGGTCTGTGTCTCACTTCCATCGAATATCGAATTGCCGAAACACGCCGCGAGTGTTCCGCCTGCTCCAATCACGATCAGCAACACGCCGATCGGCATCAGCAATCGCATCACTGCCTCCTCGATAGAGCCCGAGCTGGGCTCTATCGATCAGCAGAGCAAGTGATGTTCCACGATTGCCGACTGGCTCTTACGCGGAAGGCGATTCGCTGATGCCGCACTCCTTCATCTTGTTGAGGAGTGTCTTGTAGCTGACCTGCAGGTACTCGGCGGTCTTGCGTCGATTCCAGCGGAAGCGCTCGAGTGCGTGTTGAATCGCTTCCTTCTCGGCGCCCATCGCCGCGGTGCGCGCGAGCTCCTGGAGGTTGACGCCATCGGCACCCATGGCGGGCAGCGGCGCGCTGTTGGTGTCGTTGGCGGCAATGCCGGCGGGCGGCGCGGCGTACGTGGGAGGCGCCGGCGACGCGGCGGCAGGCATCATCGGACGAGACATCGGGATGGACGTCGCTGTCGGCATCACGGCCATCGCCCCCGCTTGTTCGGCATCACCATGGGCACGCGCCGTGCGCAGACGCGCGAGCTCGGAGAGAATCAACGTCTCGTCCTGGAGCACGACGAGGCGTTTCATGATGTTCTCGAGCTCGCGAATGTTGCCCGGCCATTCGTAACTGAGCAGCGCGTCCTGCAGCACGATCGACGGCCTCGTCGGCGGCCGGTGATAGACCGACGCGAACTTCAACAGGAAGAATTCGATCAGCTGCGGAATCTCTTCACGGCGCTCGCGCAGCGGCGGCACGTGGACCTCGATCACCTGGAGGCGGTAGTAGAGGTCTTCGCGGAACATGCCCTGGTGCATCATCTTCTCGAGATCGCGATTGGTGGCGGCGATCACGCGAACGTCGACTTCGACGGTGCGGTTGCTGCCCAGTTTCGTGAACTCGCGATCCTGCAGCACGTGCAGGATCTTCGGCTGCAGCGCCTGCGGCATCTCGCCGATTTCGTCGAGCATGATCGTGCCGTGCTGCGCGAACTCGAACTTGCCGACGCGCGTCGCCGCCGCGCCGGTGAAGGCGCCGCGCTCGTGGCCGAACAATTCGCTCTCGAGCAGATCCGCGGGCAGCGCCGCGCAATTGACCTTGACGAACGGCGCGCTGCGGCGCGGCGAGCGGCGGTGGATTTCGCGCGCGATCACTTCCTTGCCGACGCCGCTTTCCCCGCGCAGCAGCACGCTGACGTCGTTGTCGGCGACGCGATCGACCATCGTCATCACCGGCTGCATCGCCTTGCCGGAGCTCCAGAACGGCTGCGCGCCGTCGGGGTCCTGGCCGACCTGCGTGCGCAGGCGCTGCACTTCGCTGGTCAGCGAGAGACGTTCGAGCGCGTTCCTGATCGCCGCTTCGAGCGCGACTTCGCCAACGCCGTCGGCATCGCCGGGCTTGACGACATAGTCGGCGGCGCCGAGGCGCACGGCCTCGACGATCTTTTCCGTGGCGCGTCCGCCGGACACCATCACGACCTGCGCGGCCGGATGCGCCAGGCGGATCTGCCGCAGCGTTTCAAGGCCGTCGAGTCCGGGCATCGACACGTCGAGCAGGACCACGTCGGGCAGCGCGCCCTCGCGCAGTCCGCGCAGCAGCGCGTCGCCGCTGTCGTAGGCCGTGGTCTCGTAGCCGCGCGAGCGCAGCAGCGTCTGCAGGTACTCCGCGAATGGCTGATCGTCGTCAACGATAGCGAGATGGGCGCTGGTGCTCATGCTTGTACCAAGGGAATGCGGAACCCCACCGACGCGCGATGCTGCGCGTCGGTCCATGTCTGCACGCCGTGCCGGTCGAGTACGAACGAAGCCCAGATCAATTTCAAGCCCTTTCCGCCTTTCGAAAAATCGACGGCGCGCGCATTCGGCGCGGCCGGTCCTGCCTGCAGCGAGGGGAGTGCGACTGCTGTTCCCGCCAGCACGATCAAATCGTCACCGGCTTCAGCGCGCAGCGTGCGTGGTGCGTCGCGATCTTCATCGAACGCCGCTTTCGCGGCAATCGCGATCGCCTGCGCGAGCTCGCGAGCGTTCGAGCTCTGAACCGCGCGCGTCGCTGCGAGATCACCATCCCACGCTGCGTCTTTCAGCTCGTCGAGCGATCGCAGATTCGCGATGAAGTCTGCCGCCGGCACCGTGGCCGGCACGCCCGTCGCGCCGTGTTCCGCGAGCGCGCTTATCTTTCCCATGTCCACGCAGAGCGTGGCCAGCGCGCCGAGTGCTTGACGCGTTTGCTCCATCGCCCGGCGCGTGTCGTCAACGTTTGTGAGTCGCCCATCGAGAAATAGTTTCAAGTAGCCCTGCGACACCGAAAGTGGTGTGCGGATTTCGTGGGCGAGCGTATTCAAGACCTGAGCCAAGTTTGGCGGCATGTGAAAAAGCCTATCACTCTCGCCACACGCATCAGTCTGGCATGGGGCTTGAAGAGGTTGATCTGAGGACGTGTCGATATGAGTGCGGGCAAGCACATTCTGATCGTGGATGACTATCCGGATGCACTCGACATCTGGGCGT
>Ga0075428_100010490_pt1 | contig 10297 bp, 7 predicted proteins | sample RhiMetdeltSRZDD2_FD_75291 | JGI IMG/M metagenome (GOLD analysis project Ga0075428, IMG submission 75291) | Populus rhizosphere microbial communities from Tennessee, USA - Rhizosphere MetaG P. deltoides SRZDD2 | ecosystem: Host-associated > Plants > Roots > Rhizosphere > Soil | place: USA...
CGTGTCCAGGCCGCGCCGCGGTGGGCCGGCCTTCGTGCCAGACTCGCTCGCCGTTGACGATCACCGTATCGATCCCCTTTGCGGGCGCGATCGGCTTCTCGAAGGTTACCGCCTCGTCGATGGCCGCATCATCGAAGAGCACCAGGTCCGCGGCGAAGCCCTCCTTCAGCACGCCGCGGCCGGCGAGGCCGAACGTCGTCGCGGTCAACCCGGTCATCTTGTAAATCGCTTCTTCAAGAGAAAACAAGCCGAGCCGCCGGGAGTAATGGCCTAACACCCTGGCGAACGTTCCCCACAGCCGAGGATGCGGCGCGGCATCGTGCGGTAGCCCGTCGGAGCCGATCATCGTGTGCTCGAAAGCGAGGATGCGCTGCACATCCTTCTCGTCCATGGAGAAATAGATCGCTCCCGCCGGAAGCAGTTCCCGCACTGCTTCTTCTTCTGAACGATTCATCTTCCCGGCGATGTCGTTCAGATCCATCCCGGCGAGCTCGGGATGAGGCTTGGACCAGGTGACCCGCACCTTCGACGCGATGCGCACCCGGCTCCAGGAAAGGATGGTCGAGGAGGCGCAGTACGGATAGCAGTCGAGGCCGACTTTCTGGGAGCGCAGCGCCTTCTCGATGATCGGCAGCGTCTCGGCGGAGCGGCCGTAGTTCGGTGTACCGAGCACCTTGTGATGCGACACGACAACCGGGATGGCGAGCTCGCGGCCGATGCGGAACGTTTCCTCGAGCGCATCGATCACGTCCTCGGCCTCGCTTCGCATGTGCGTGCAGTAGAGCGCCTGGCGCGCGCTGAGCGGGCGGCAGACCTCGATCACCTCTTCCGTCGGCGCGGCGCACGCCGGCTCGTAGAAAAGTCCGGTTGAGAGGCCAATCGCACCGGCCTCGAGCGCCTCTTCCACCAGCGCCTGCATCTTCGCGATCTCGCTCTTCGCCGCTGGCCTGTCGAGATCCTCCATCGTCTGACTCCGCAGCATCGTGTGGCCCACGAGGAGCGCGCAGTTCGTCGCGGCCGGCTTGTTTCGCAGCTCCTGGATGTATTCCTTGAACGTGGGAAAGCGAAACCAGCGACCCTCGTCATCGATCAGGTCGAGCGGCGGGGTGACTGGTCTCGCCACGCCGCGTGGCGCGGGCGCGAGCGATACGCCACAGTTGCCCGCCACCACCGTGGTTACGCCCTGGCTCACTTTCGGCGCCATGTCGGGCCCCGAGAGCAGGAGCCGGTCGTCGTGAGTGTGCGCGTCGATGAAACCGGGTGCCAAGATCTTTCCTGAGCCGTCGATGACGTGATCGGAGGTCGCATTGCTGACGGTTCCGACTCTTTCAATCACGCCGTTTTGAACGGCCACATCGGCCTGAAAGCGCGACGCGCGAGTGCCGTCGACGATGACTGCATTGCGAATGACGAGGTTGTAGTGGGCCACGGCAGTAGTCACTATATTGCTCGTGAAGGGAGACGACCATGACCCAACGACATTCCATCGCGGCCGCGCTGTTCATTGTTCTTTCTCCGATGCTCTTCGCAGACGGAGGGGACGCGACGTTGATTCATGCCTGTGTGAAAAAGGCCAACGGCCAGGTGCGGATCATTCAACCGAATGATGTCTGTCTGCCATCGGAGATCTCGATGCACTGGGCGTCGGGCGCGCCGGCGACTGCCGGCGGCAGCATCATGGTGCACGGAGGCGGCTTCGGATCGGGAGGCGTGGCCGTCAACTTCGTTCACTATGGCGGCGGCATTCCCGTGTACCGCTCTCCGCGCGCGGGGACGATTCAGAACACGCGAATTCTCGTGAGGGCGAACACGTACGACGGAGCGACGCCGGTGACGCTCATGGTCAATGGCGTGGCAACCGCGATCACGACCGTGATTCCTCCGGGAAGCACGGCGAATATCGATGTGCCGGGCACGGTCGCGATCGTCGATGGGGATCAGATCTCTGTCGTTCTCGATCGAGGAGCAACGACCTCCGGCTTTCTCGAGTTGAGTGTCGCGTACGAAATTCAGTGAGCTCACACGAAAAGCGCGACCTCGCGGTCGCGCTTTTCGTTCGCATCACACCGAAAACGTGCGGTGGATTTTCGGCGGGACGTACGTGCCCGCGAGCGCGCTGCCCTCGGGGCCGTAGACGCGGAACAGCAGGCTGAAATGTCCTTTCGGGACGGGGAGCCAGTTGGCGGTGCGCGAAGACTCTGGCGGATCGGCCTGGACGTAGATCGTCACCGAACCGTCGTCCGCGGTTACGAGGCCGGGCGTGTAGGACGCGACGACGTACTTATTGAGCTCGTTCGGGACCAGCTCGATGGACTCCGGCGTGTAGGCCGTCATCGACCAGAAGCGCTGATACTCGGGCAGCGCGTCCTTCTCGAATTTGATCGTGTACGCGAAGCTGCCGCCGTCGAGCGGCAAGCCGCTCGCGTCGACGAACGCATTCGCGTAGTAGGCGGCCTTCCGATCGTTGCCGACCTGGATGTACTCGGTGAGCGCGGCGCGATCGAGGTAATTCGTTCCCCAGTGGCCGACGTTGTCGAAGTGGATCCAATTCGTCGGGCCGCGATGCGACTGCCAGCGATTGATGATCGCCGCGTACGCGGCCTGCGCGCCGCGGATGATCTCCGTGAGCGGCGCCGAGTCATGGTCGACGAGGCTCATCGCCACCGCGAACGCGGTGTCGAATCTCTGCATGAGCAAACGATCGTCGTCCGTAAGCGGCTGGGTCGTCGGCGACGCCATCGCCTCCTGCAGCGTCGTCAGGAAGGACTCCGGCCACTTGGCGAGTCCTTCATCGGCCATGAGCTTCACCGATGGCGAGAAGAAGTACAGCGGCAGCACGAGCGTCCGTCCGGACTCTCCGCTCGGGTCGTAGTTCGCGAGCGTCTGCATGGCGAGCTTGGACCGGAACTCGTTCGCGGCCGCGATGTGGTTCTCGCCGGTCGAGGAGTACTTGTCGGTGCGGATGGCGATCGTCGTGAAGGAATACGGCAGCTCGACTCGAGTGACGCCGTCCGGCAGGTTTTCGAAGGAACCGTTTTCCACGAAACCATAGATGCCGCCATTGGACGGCGGGTTTGCAGACAGCGCGGTCGAGAAGATGTTGCCGTAGACATCCAACTGCAGGATCGAATACTTGTTCGGGTACGCCGGAATGGTGAGGATCACCGGGCCATTCGATACGTCGAGAAAGGCCTCGGCGTAGATCGTGTCGTCATTGATCGCGACGACGACCTTGTACTCCGGACCCATGCCGAGGGGTCCGGTTAGGCGGTTCGCGAAACTCTCACTCGCACCGCCCTGCTGCGTGCTGTTGTCGCTGTTGATGTGGAATTGCACCCAGGTGAAATAGCGGGGATAGAAGCGCACGGTGTATTGATAGGCGAGGTCGTAGCCTTCATGGTTGCTCACGCTCGATCTCCTTTTTGTGCTGGACCCTGGACGTGGGGCGCGGATTCGCGTCACATTCTCTTGATTTACTTACGTCAGCGCAACAGAGAAGTGACGCTTCACCGAAGCACGACTTCGTTCCGATCCGCCGCGATGTAAACGCGATCGAAGAGCGTGATCGGAAGCAGGCCGTCGCTGCGCGAATCGTCGCGAAGCACGACGGCCGCGGTGACGTTGTGCAATGTTAGGCCGCCGAGCTCGAGGCGAGGCAGCGTCACCGCCGTCGTGCGCCTGCCCCCTCCGGCCGACGTGAGCTCCGCAGTCCCGCTTTCGACGGCCAGCGCGCGTGCGCGCGCGGACGTTAGGACGGCGAAAGAGCTGCCGGAGTCGAGGATGAGATTCAGCCCTTCGATCTCGATTGCCACGCGGCCCGCGACTTCGTGCGCGTCGAGTGTGGAGCCCGCGATCGGTGCGACATCGAGCTCGAGACAGCGGCGGCGGAGGTCCAACAGCATGGAGCGGCCGGTGAAGAAGCTCATGCCCAGGATGCCGTCGATGTGTCCGTGATTCGCGAAGCGCGGAAGATCCGCGATCAACACCTTCGCCGATGCGACCGTCACGGTTCCGGCGCGAAAGTCACGGACCTCCGCCTCCGCGACCTCCAACGCGCCGGTCGTGCTCGACACCGCGACCGTCGTTCCGCTCGGTTGCACGCCGATGCGTTTCGCAAGCGTTCGGTCGATGACCGTGATGGTCGTGCCGGTGTCGACGAGGAATCGGAAGGGTCCATCCGCTCCGATGTGCACCGTGGTGCTGAACGACGTGCGGTTCGCATGCAACGGAATCGGACAGCCGCTTGCGGACGCGGCACTGACGATCGCGAAGACGATCCCGAAGAAAAGGGCCACCACGGCTCGCCGCATGCAGCGGACGATCGACTTCGGGGCGTCGAGAACCGTGACCGGGCCATGATGTTTCGACGGGAATCGATGACGGATTCACGGGAGCCGCGGATGGAGGCAAACCCGCGCGATCGCCGGACGTAATTTGACGCTAGAGTCTTCGCACGTGACTTACGAATTCGACGACCTCGTCGTTGATCCGGCCGCGTTCCGTCTCTCGAGAGCCGGGCAGGCCGTGCACATCGAGCCGAAGGCGTTGCAGATCCTGATCTTTCTTCTGGAGCGTCGCGAGCGGCTGGTCACGAAACAGGAGCTCCTCGACGGCGTCTGGCCCGCGATCGCGGTGACGGAGAACGCGCTCACGCGCGCCGTCGCCCAGCTCCGCAAAACCCTCCGCGACGACGCCTCGGATCCGCGTTACATCGAGACCGTTCCGACCCGAGGCTATCGATTCATCGGCACGTTGCGCACGGACCACCGTATGGACCCGCCGCCGGCACTGGCGCCGCCGCCGATGGTTGTGCCGCGGCGCACGATCCCCAAACTTCTGCTTTCGACACTTGTCATCATCGCCGCAGTAGCGATGGGCATCGTCGTGCTGCGCCGCATTCCGAAGATGCTCGCGAAGCCACATCGCGTGACATCGCGCGAGGATCGGCCACCGATGATCGCCGCCACGCGACTCCGCGCTTCGACGCGGCTTCAGGTCTCGCCCTCGTTCTCACCGGACGGCGCATCGGTCGTGTACTGCAGCGAAGTCGATGGCGTGCCGCATCTCTTCATCACGCCGGTCGACGGCGGCGAAGAGCGACAGCTGACGCGCGGTGATGGAGAAGCGCAACCGGCGTGGTCGCCCGACGGAAAGCGCATCGCCTTCACCGGCATCTCGGGCCGCGGCATCTGGCTCGCGGACGTCGAAAGCGGCGCGCTCGTGCGATTGACGAGCTTCGGATCGCGTCCCGCATGGTCCGCGGACAGCAGCGAGATCGCGTTTCAATCGAGCGAAGAGATCGAGTACGGATGGAACGCGTATGACGCCCTGCCGCCATCGACGCTTTGGATCGTAGACGTGGCATCGCAGAAGACGACGGCGCTGACGAAGAGCGGTGAGCCCGCGGGTGGACATGGCGCGCCCTCATGGCGCGACGACGGAAAGCGCATCGCGTTTTCGAGCTGCGATCACGAGCGATGCGGCATCTTCACCATCGGGCGCGACGCATCGGGATTGACGCAGCTGACCACGGACTCGCGGCGGTTGTCGTCGCCGGTCTACGCTCCCGGCGGGCGAGGCGTGTATGCCGTGCTCTCGCGCTACAACGAATCCAACTTCTTCGAGATCCCGGTCGACGCCGACGGCAACCGCATCGGCAATGTGCAAGGTCTTCGGGCATCGAATCCCGGCGTCATTCAATACGTCGCGGTGTCGCGCGACGGCGCGCGTTTCGTCTGGAGCGTCGTCGAAGAGAAGAACGATCTGTTCTCCGTCGAGATCGCGTCGCGAGCCACGAAGAAGCTGACCGACAACTCGGCGCTCAATGCGACGTTTCCCTCGTATTCGCCCGACGGCAGGAAGATCGCGTACTGCGCGGTCGGAGCCGGCGAGGACAGCGGGATCTGGATTGCGGATGCCGACGGACGAAATCCGAAGGCTCTGGTGATCGGCCCCGGTCTCAAGCAATACGCGCGCTGGGGCACGGCGACGGATGTGTTCTATGCCGCATGGAGTGTGGAGCAGAATCGCGCGCTGCTCTTTCGGGCGTCGCTCCGCGACGGACGAACGTCCGTCGCCGCCGAGTTGCCGCACGGTGCGGCCGCTCCCGCGATCTCACCGGATCTGCAAACCGTCGCCTTCAATCGGACGATCGAAGGAAAGCCGAGCGTGTGGATCTCCGCACTCGACGGATCGAATCTGCGGCGCATGAGCGAGGACGCGGACCTGGCGCGTTTTCCGTCGTGGTCTCCGCACGGAACGTCTCTCGCCGTGCAGCTTCGCCGCGACACCTCGGCCGTCGCGATTCTGCCCGGACCGAGAATCGTGGTTGCCGGCGGAGAAGGGAACTGGCCGCATTCCTGGTCGCCGGACGGAAAAGAAATCGCATTCGCCGGGCGCCGCGACGGCGTTTGGAATGTGTGGACGGTGAATGTCGCGAACGGCAGTCAGCGCAAGGTCACCGGCTTCGCGTCCTCGATCGGATGGGTGCGTACGCCGAGCTGGTCGCCGGACGGCAAGCACATCGTCTTCGAATCCGGCCGGCCGTCAGGAAATGTGTGGATCTCGCAGCCGCGCGTGGCGCAATGACCGGCAGGGCGCGAACATTGCTCTCGAAGCGTAGGACATGAAAAACGATCGAGTGCGTGAACCCGGCCTCGATGATCCGCGCGCCGTCGACATTCTGACCACCGAGCATTGGAGTCTTCTGTCGACCCGTTCCCTCGGCTATCAGGAAATGTTAGGCCGGGCGACGATCTTCGTGGCCATCCTGTCGGGGATCGTCATCGCCCTGGCGCTGCTGGCGCAAGCGACGCGGTTCGGGCGCGAAACGCTGTTGATCGCGCTCGTGCTGATTGCGGTGGCGTTGTTCATCGGCCTAACGACATTCGTCCGCGGCGTCGCAATCAATTTCGAAGATGCTCGTTGGGTCGAGGCGATGAATCTGCTGCGCAAGGGTTATGTCGAGATCGTGCCGGAGTTGGAGCCGTTCCTGATCAGTCAGCATGATCCACTCGCCCACGGTTCGCGCCAACGCTTCGAGAATCTCATGCAGAGCCTGACGACGACGTCGAGCGTCGTCGCGGCATTGAACTCGGTCCTCGCCGGCGCGCTGGCCACGGACATTTGCGTGCTCGCCGGCGGCAGCGTGTTGTTAGACGGCGTCGTCGGGGTGGTCATGTCACTCGTGTCGGCAGTCGTGCACGTTCGATACGCCGCTCGCTTTCGCGAGCGCCGAACACCGCGGCCACGCTGAGGTCATTGCTCGAAACATTGGTCTACTCGATTGACGTCGAAATGGCACTTGTGCCAGTTCTTTTCGCTCTCTAGAGTGCCAAGCATGCGAAAGCTGATCGCTGTTCTCATTGCGTTGCTGGCCGCGCCGCTCGTCGCGCAGCAGCCCGAGGTCTGGTCGGTCGACAAATCGCATTCGGTCGCGGCGTTCGAGATTCGCCACCTCATGTCGATCGTGACCGGCAACTTCCGCGACTTCAGCGCGGACATCACGATCGATCGCGCGAATCCGGAGAAGTCTTCCATCGAGCTCACCATCCAGGCGAAGAGCATCGACACCGGCACGGCGCGACGCGACGACCATCTGCGCAGCCACGAGTTTTTCGACGTGGAGAAGTTTCCGACGATCACGTTCAGGAGCACGCAGATTCGTGCGAAGTCCGGCACGGAATTCGAGATCACCGGCGACCTGACGATGCACGGCGTCACCAGGCGTGTGACGCTCCCGGTTGCGTTCCTCGGCTTCGGCAAAGATGGCAACGGAACCATGCGATGCGGCTTCGCGATGACGAGCGCGATCAGTCGCAAAGACTTCGGCATCGCTTGGAATCGCGACATCCCCGGCGGCGGCCTCGTCTTGGGCGACGAGGTGAAGGTGGCGTTTCACTTCGAAGCGATGCAGAAGAAGTAGCGCATCTGCGCGCTGTTAGGCGATCTGTGTCATCCTGATTGCCAAACAGCATGAAAAACGTGATCTTCGCGGCTCCGATCCTGTCGGAGAACGCCATGCGCATGATCGGTGCGGCGGCGGCGCTTCCCGATGTGCGGCTCAGCGTGATCGCGCAGGATCCGGTCGAGAAGATCCCGGAGCCCTTGCGAAGCAAAGTCGCGGCGCATTGGCGCGTCGGCGATGTGCTCGATGTCGGCCAGCTGGCATGGGCGGTCGAGAGTCTCGGCGGCGCGGACGTTCTCTTCGCCGCGTATGAGCAGCTGCAGGTGCCGATGGCGCTCGTGCGCGAGCGATTCGGAATCGACGGCATGCGTGCCGATGCCGCGCGCAACTTTCGCGACAAGGCGCGAATGAAGGATCTCTTTCACGCAGCGGGAGTGCCGTGTGCGCGGCATGGCCGCGTGCACAGCGAGGACGAAGCGTGGCGATTCGCGGAAGAAAACGGCTATCCGCTGGTCTACAAGCCGCTCGAAGGCGCGGGCGCGCGGTCGACGTTTCGGATCGACACCGCCGCGCAATTGCGCGACGCGCTTGCCGTCGCCCCGCCTAACAACGCCGCGCCGATCCTTCTCGAAGAGCACATCGTCGGCGATGAACGTTCGTTCGAGGGCGTGTCGGTCGATGGACGCATGGTGTGGCATTCGTTGACGCACTATCGCCCCACGCCGCTGGAAGTGCTTCGCAACGGATGGATTCAATGGTCCATCCTTCTTCCACGGGAGATCGAGGATCCGCGCTACGACGACATTCGCGCCGAGGCGGCGCGCGCGCTGGACGTGCTGGGGATGCGCACCGGGCTGTGTCATCTGGAATGGTTTCGCCGCGCGGATGGAACGATCGCCATCTCGGAAGTCGCCGCGCGTCCGCCCGGCGCGCAGATCATGGACCTGGTCTCGTACGCGCACGACATCGACTTCGATGATGCATGGGTGCGGCTGATGGTGCACGGCACGTTCGAGCCGCCGTCGCGTCAGTACGCGGCGGGCGTTGCGTTTCTGCGCGGACAGGGCGACGGCCGCGTGAAGGCCATTCATCGCGTCGAACAGGTGGCCCGCGAGGTCGGACCGCTCGTCGTCGCGGCGAAGATGCCGTCCATCGGACAGACGCCGGCGGGCGGCTATGAAGGAGAGGGATACATCATCGTTCGACATCGCGAGACCGCGGTCGTCGAAGAAGCGCTGAGCAGGATCATCACTCTGATTCGCGTGGAGTTGGGATGACGAAGAATGTCTTGCTACTCGGATGTGCGTTCCCCGCGGAGCTTCGTTACTTCGCGCGCGGCGTTGCGCGCGTCGGCGCGCGCGCGTTCGCGGTCGATATGGTGCCGGAGAGTCATCTGCCGGACATCGTGCGCGAGAGTCTGAGCGGCTATCTGCAGGTCCCGAATCTGTTCGACGAGCAAGCCGCGTTCGACGCCGTTCGCGCGTGGGCGGGCCACATGACGTTCGATCGCGTGGAGTCGTTGTGGGAAGGAGCGGTGCTGCTCGCCGCGCGTTTGCGGGAATCGTTCGGCGCGCCCGGCCTGACCTACGAACAGGTCGTTCGCTTTCGCGACAAGGACAAGATGAAGCAGGCGGTCGCCGATGCCGGTCTGCGCACGCCGCGCCATCAGCGGGCGCGCGGCGCAGCGGAGTGCCGTGAGGCCGCGGAGCGCATTGGCTATCCGCTGTGTCTGAAACCGATCGCCGGAGCGGGATCGGAGAACACGTTTCGCATCGACTCGCCGCGCGAGCTCGAGTCGGTGCTCGCCCGTGTAGGACACGTCGGCGAGTACAACGTCGAAGAGTTCATCGACGGCGAGGAGTTCACGTACGACACGATCTCCATCGATGGGCGCATCGTCTTCGAGAGCATGTCCTGGTACCGGCCGCGCCCTCTGATCGGCCGCAGCGTGGAGTGGATCAGTCCGCACACCGTGACGCTGCGCGATGTCGACCGCGCGGATCTCGCGGTGGGCAGGCAGCTCGGCGCCGATGTGTTGCGCGCCCTCGGTCATCGCACCGGCTTCACGCACATGGAGTGGTATCGCAAGAGCAACGGCGAGGCGGTGTTCGGCGAGATCGCCGCGCGCCCGCCCGGCGCACACACGGTCGACACGATGAATTTCGCGAATGACATCGACCTCTTCACCGCGTGGGCCGAGGCCGCAATCGAGGGCACGTTCTCGCTGCGATTCGAGCGCCGCTACAACTGCGCGATCATCTTCAAGCGCGCGCAGGGGCAGGGCACCATCCGCCGCATCGAAGGTCTCGATCGCATCCTCTCCTCGTTCGGAGAGCACATTCCCTGCATCGATCTCCTTCCCATCGGTGCGCATCGCCGCGATTGGGTGAA
>Ga0075428_100010494_pt1 | contig 10292 bp, 10 predicted proteins | sample RhiMetdeltSRZDD2_FD_75291 | JGI IMG/M metagenome (GOLD analysis project Ga0075428, IMG submission 75291) | Populus rhizosphere microbial communities from Tennessee, USA - Rhizosphere MetaG P. deltoides SRZDD2 | ecosystem: Host-associated > Plants > Roots > Rhizosphere > Soil | place: USA...
GCGTGCGCGCCGGCTGGAGCGACCGGCTCCTCAGCGAAGCTCCATTGCTCGTGCTCGCGGCGCTGTTCGGATTCGTCTTTCTTCATCACCTCCTCTTGTTCGCGCGCCGCCGCAAACAGCCGGAACATCTCTGGTTCGGACTGCTCGCGCTCGCGTTCGCGATCAACACGTTCGCGAGCACGTACTGGATCTACGAGATCACCGTGAGCCGCGCGATCGCGGCGCGCATCGCGGACATGAGCGGTCATCTCGCCGCCGCGCTGGCGATCCAGTTTCTCTGGACATTCTTTTCGAAACCGATCTCGCGCCTTTTGCGTGCGTATCAGCTCTCGCATCTCGCGTTGGCTGCATTCGTCGCACTGTGGCCCGATCTGCGCGTCGTGTTTCTCAGCGGGACCGCGCGATGGTTGTGGCTCCTGCCCCTGCTCGTGATCGCGGCGGTGCTCGTGCTGCGCGAAGCGTGGCGCGGGGACGCCGAGGCGCGGATGATTGCGGCGGGCGGCGTGATCATGGTCGTCGTCCAGGCGGCCGAGCTCGCGCGCAATGTGTTTCCGCTGCCGTGGCCGTTCGACTTTTCGATCGCCGCGTTCGGCTTCGGCGTCGTGATCGTCGCCATGAGCCTCGCGCTGTCGCTGCGATTTCGTCGCGTGCACGATGAGCTGGATCGCCTGCGATTCCGGCTCGAGGACGAAGTCCAAGAGCGCACGCGCGATCTGGCAACGGCGCGCGACGAAGCGCTGGCCGCGGATCGCGCGAAGAGCGAGTTCCTCGCGAACATCAGCCACGAGATCCGCACGCCGATGAACGGCGTGATCGGCGTCGCGGAGCTGCTCGCATGCACGTCGCTCACCGCGGAGCAGCGCGCGCACGTGAAGGCCATTCAGATCAGCGGACGCTCGCTGCTCACCCTGCTCAACGACGTTCTCGATTTCTCGCGGCTCGAATCGAAGAGCCTGACCATCGAGCAGAGCGCATTCTCGTTGCGCGGTGTCGTCGAAGATTGTCTTGAGATCATGGCCCCGCTCGCCGCGGCGAAGGGAATCGCGCTCGAGTCGTCGATCGACCACAACGCGGCGCCGGCGTTGTTAGGCGATCAGCATCGTACACGGCAGGTTCTCCTCAATCTCCTCAGCAACGCCATCAAATTCACACAACAGGGCAGTGTCGAAGTCGCGCTGTTCACGCGGCCGCTCGCGAATGGCCGCATCGAAGCGTGCTTCTCCGTCCGCGACACGGGGCCCGGGATCACGAGCCGCGACGTCGGCCGTCTTTTCGTTGCCTTCCAGCAACTCGACGGTTCGTCGAGCCGCCAGCACGGCGGCGCCGGACTCGGACTCGCGATCAGCAAGCGACTCACGGAGCTCATGGGCGGAACGATCCGCGTGCAATCGACGCCGGGACGGGGATCGGCATTTCAATTCACGATCGCCGGCAAGCCCGCGTCGCTTCCGTCGCCGCCGGAGACGGCGCAATCGCGTCCGGCCGCTCCCGCATCGCTGCGCATCCTTCTCGCCGAAGACGAAGCGATCAATCGCATCGTCATCCTCGGCATGCTCCAGCACCTCGGCTACGAAGCCGACTCGGTGAACAACGGGACGGAAGTGCTCGAGGCGCTCGAGCACGAGAACTACGACGTCGTTCTGATGGACATCCAGATGCCCGGCCTCGATGGCCTGGAAGTCACGCGCCGGATCCGCGGCGACACGGATCGCGCGCAGCCGCGCATCATCGCCCTGACCGCGCATGCCCTCTCCGGCGACCGCGAGCGTTGCCTCGGCGCCGGCATGGACGCCTACCTGAGTAAGCCTTTGGGGCTCAGAGAGTTGCAGGACGCACTGGCGGCTGTCGGGTAAAGATTCGCATCCCGACCGTTGACATCTGATTAGGTGTTGTAGTTAACTACAACACTACAGAGCAACGGAATGGACCGCGAATGGAACGACAGCCAGCCGATCTACCGCCAGCTTCGGGACCGCGTCGTCGACCTGATTCTCGACGGCGTGCTCAACGAAGGCGATCCGCTGCCCTCGGTGCGCAACGTCGCCGCCGAGTACCGGCTCAACCCGATCACGGTCCTCAAGGCCTATCAACAACTCGTCGACGAGCAGCTCGTCGAGAAGAAGCGAGGTCGCGGCATGTACGTCAACGAGGGTGCGCGCGCGCTGCTGCTGCAGGCGGAGCGCGAGAAGTTTCTGGCCGAGCATTGGCCCCGAGTCCACGCCACCATCCGCCGTCTCGGCCTAACAGCGGCCGAGCTTCTGAAAAAGGAAGGATGACGCCATGGTCTGCATAGAAGCTCGCGGACTCCGCAAGACGTACGGCTCGACGATCGCGCTCGACGGCATCGATCTGCGCGTCGAAGAAGGCCGCGTCCTCGGCCTGATCGGTCCCAATGGCGCGGGGAAGAGCACCGCGCTCAATGCGATTCTCGGCCTAACACCGTATCAGGGCGAGCTCGAGGTTCTCGGACGCGATCCGTGGACGGAGCGCGAGCAGATCACGCGCGACGTGTCGTTCATTGCGGACGTCGCCGTCCTGCCGCGATGGATCCGCGTCTCGCAAGTCATCGACTACGTCGCCGGCGTGCATCCGCGATTCGATCGCGCGAAGGCGCTTCGCTTTCTCGACAAGACGACCATCAAGCGCACGAGCAAAGTCCGCGAATTGTCGAAGGGCATGGTGGCGCAGCTTCATCTCGCGCTGGTGATGGCCATCGACGCGAAACTGCTGGTGCTCGACGAGCCGACGCTCGGCCTCGACATCCTCTATCGCAAGCAGTTCTACGACACGCTGCTCAATGACTATTTCGATCGCAGCCGCACGATCGTCGTGACCACGCACCAGGTCGAGGAGATCCAGGACGTTCTCACCGACTTCATGTTCCTCCATCGCGGGCGGATCGTGCTCGATTGCAGCATGGAGGATTTCGAGTCGCGGTACACCGAGGTGATGGTGCGAAGCGAGAACCTTGCGGCGGCTCGCGCGCTGCGGCCGATTCACGAGCGTCAGGTTTTCGGGCGCAGCATTCTGCTGTTCGATCGGATCGATCGCGACCAGCTCGCCGCCCTCGGCGAGGTGCGCACGCCGAGCATCGCCGATTTGTTCGTGGCCGTCATCGGCAACGAGATGGCGCAGGGAGCCGCCGCATGAACATGACCGACGTTGACGTCGAGGTGAATGTCGTTGCGCCCGCGGTCGAGTTGCATACGCGGCCGTTCTATTGGTCGGTGCGGCGCGAACTGTGGGAGAACCGCTCGATTTATCTCGCGCCGCTCATTGTGACCGCCATTGTGCTGTTTGCGACGCTGCTCGGCACCTTCGGTCTGCCGAAGAAAATGCGGAATCTGTCGAATGTCGACCCGGCGAAGCAGCACTCCGCGATCGTTCGTCCGTTCAGCATGGCGCCTGCACCGATCATGCTGACCGCGTTTCTGGTCGGCATCTTCTATTCGATCGATGCACTGTACGGCGAGCGCCGCGATCGCAGCATCCTGTTCTGGAAATCGCTGCCGGTATCGGATCGGACGACGGTGTTGTCCAAGGCGAGCATTCCGATCCTCGTGCTGCCCGCGATTGCGCTCGTCCTCAGTGTGGCGACATTCGCGATTCTTTTGTTCGCCAGCACCTTCGTGCTGTTGGTGACCGGCACCGGCGCGGGCAGATTGTGGAGCGAGCTGCGGTTTTTCGAAGCGCCGATCGTGATGGCCTACGGCCTCATCGTGCACTCACTGTGGTTTGCGCCGATTTACAGCTGGCTGATTCTGATCTCGGCGTGGGTGCGACGCGTGCCGTTGCTGTGGGCGGTCCTGCCGCCATTCACGATCATGATCGTGGAGAGGATGGGCGGCGGTGACTCGTTCGCGAAGTTCATCGGATACCGCGTGACCGGCGCGATGAAGGAAGCATTCACGATGAGAAATGGCCATCTGGTCGAAGGCCTCTCGTCACTCACTCCATGGAAATTCGCGACCAGTGCCGGGCTGTGGCTCGGGCTGATCTTCGCGGCGGCGTGTCTCGCCGCCTCGGTGAGACTGCGCCGGAATCGCGAGCCGATCTAACGACAAAGGAAATGAATGATGACGACGTCCAATCCCAGAGCGCGAATCGCCGGTATTTTCTATCTGCTGTGCATTGTGACCGGCATTCCCGGCGAGATCCTGCGCGACAAGCTCGTCATCGCGAACGATGCCGCAGCGACGGCGACGAACATCCTCGCGCACGAGTCGGTGCTCCACGCGGCATTCGCATCGACGTTGATGGCGACGGTCGCCTATGTGGTCGTGACCGCACTCTTCTACTTCCTATTTCGCCCCGTCGACCAGACCTTCTCGATGGTCGCCGCGCTCTTCAGCCTCGTCGGATGTGCGGTCAGCGCGGTGAGTGGCCTCTTTCTTCTCGCTCCGCTGTCGGTGCTGAAGGGCACTGTGTTGGCGAGCGCATTTTCGCCTGAGCAAGTGCAATCGCTCGCGTATCTGATGCTGCGGCTCCGCGATCAGGGCTCGACGGTGGGCATCCTGTTCTTCGGCTTCTATTGCATCACGATCGGCTATCTCATCCTGCGATCGCGTTTCCTGCCACGCGCACTCGGCGTGCTGATGGTGATCTCCGGACTGGGCTGGTTGACGTTCTTCTGGCCGCCGCTCTCTCGCGCGCTTTATCCGTACAACGTCTTCGTCTCCGGTCTGCTCGGCGAAGGCGCATTGACTCTCTGGCTCCTCATCATGGGCGTGAATGTTCCGCGATGGAGGGAGCAGGCCGCCGCGAACTGAGGAGGCTTCCATGTCATCGGCGAACTTAATGATCATTCACGCCTCCGGCGCCACGATCGCACTCCTGTCGGGCTATCTCGCCATGATTTTGCGCAAGGGCTCGGGGATGCACCGCGTCGCGGGAACGGTGTTTTTCGTGGCCATGCTCGTCATGACGTCGTGTGCTGCGTATGTCGCGTCGGGGCGGCTGCACATGATGAACTCATTGAACTCGATTCATACGTTTTACCTGGTCTTGACGGGGTGGCTGGCCGCGAGGCGGAGCGAGGCGAAAACGACGATGCTCGATGTGCCTGCGCTGCTCGTCGTGCTCGCGGTCGGCTCGGCGATGGTGTTCTATGGATTCGTCGCGGTGAATGAGCCGGCGCGAATGTTCCAGGGATATCCCGCCCCCTTGTATTTCGTCTTCGGAACGATCGCGCTGCTTCATGGTGCATCGGACATTCGCATGGTCGCACACGGCGGAGTGTCGGGCTCGAGCCGCATCGCACGTCATCTGTGGCGCATGTCGCTCGCGCTCTTGTTCACCACGTTTTCGCTCTATCCCGGCCAGCCGCGCTTCTTCCCGCCGGCATGGCGCGCGACGAATCTTCTCTACGTGCCGCACATTCTCCTTTTCGGATCGATGATGCTCGCGCTGGTACGCGTGAATCGGAAGAAACGCGTGGCGGTCGATCAACAAGAGCCGGTGATTGTGATCCGAGAGGCCGCCGCGTGAAAGCCGTCGTCTATCGCGAGTACGGGTCCCCCGATGTCTTGCACTATGAAGACATCGAGAAGCCGGTTCCTGGCGATGGCGAGGTTGTATTGAAGGTTCATTCCGCATCCGTGAATCCGCTCGATTGGCACCTCATGCGCGGCGAGCCGTTCCTCGTGCGCATGATGAGTGGACTACGCAAACCGAAGCTCACGATCATTGGCGTCGACGTCGCGGGCCGCGTCGAGGCCGTCGGCCCGAATGTGACGACGCTGAAGCCTGGCGATGAAGTGTTCGGAGTCTGCGACGGCTCGTTCGCCGAATACGGTCGCGGCACCGAAGCTCGACTCGTTCCCAAGCCTGCGAATGTGAGCTTCGAGCAGGCGGCGGCCGTTCCGGTAGCGGCCATCACGGCATTGCAGGCACTTCGCGACAGAGCGCGCGTGCAACCGGGCCAGAACGTCCTGGTTATCGGCGCGTCCGGCGGCGTGGGATTGTTCGCGGTTCAGATCGCGAAAACTTTCGGCGCTCGGGTCACTGGCGTTTGCAGCACGAGAAATGTCGAAATGGTCCGCTCCCTCGGTGCCGATCGGGTCATCGACTACACACAGAAAGACTTCACACAAAGCGGCGAGCGCTATGACGTCGTGTTCGACGCGATCGGAAATCGCTCGCTGTCCGCATGTATCAGCGCGATGGCGCCGAAAGGGATTTACCTCCTCATCGGCGCGCCATCCGGTCGTTGGATCCATCCCTTTCCGCGCTTCTTCCACGCGCTTCTCTTGTCGCGCTTCGTCAGTCAGACCGTTGCGCCGTATCTCGCCAAGCAGAAGAAAGAAGACCTTCTCGTTCTGCGCGATCTTCTCGAGAGCGGCAAGATCAGGCCGGTGATCGACAGGCACTATTCATTACGCGACGCGCGCGAAGCAGTCGCGTATGTGGAAGAAGGACACGCGAGAGGAAAAGTCGTGATTACGATCGCATGACCTAACATTGTGCAGGCTGCTCGCCGGATAGAGAATCATGTTTCCCGCGCCGAGCTTGACCGATTGCACGCCGACCGTGTCTTCGATCACGAGCTCGCCGCCGTCGTATTCGTCCGGTTCGCTGTGAAACAGCGTTGCCGAGAGATCGGTTGTGTGTGGCTTGTGAAAAGACGTGTCGTGGCGGTGACGATCGAGAGGGCGGGTCCGCGAACGGCGCTACGATCGCCCGCATGAGCACAATCGCATTCCCGAGTCGCGTCGAGTCGAGCACGTCGTTCGCAAATGCGGCTCTTCGAGGTGCCGCACGACTGTGGTTCGTGATTGCGGTGCTCGGGCAATGGATGTTCGCGTTCTATGTCGTCGTGTTCTATGGAGCCTTGACGGCGCGAGGTGGTTTCCCGGCCTGGAACAAGGCGCTGTTCCGCGGATACATCCCCGGCGACATGATCGGCAATGTGATTCTGGTGGCGCATCTGTCGCTGGCGGTGATCCTCCTGATCGGCGGACCTCTTCAATTCAGCGCGAAGATTCGCCGCCACGCACCCGCGTTTCATCATTGGAACGGCCGCATCTACATGGTGTCGGTCATCGTGGCCAGTGTGGGCGGCGCGTACATGGTCTGGGCGCGCCGAACCCTCGGCGACAACATGCAGCACGCCGCGCAGACGCTCGATGCGATCCTGGTCGTGATCTTTGCCCTGTTCGCGCTGCGCTACGCGATGGCGCGCGACTTCGCGACGCATCGCCGTTGGGTGCTTCGCCTGTTTCTCGCGGCGAATGCCGTCTGGTTCAAGCGCCTCGGATTCCCGCTGTGGATGTTGCTCAACGGAGGACGACCGGTCGGATTCGACAGCGAGACGTTCACCGGGCCGTTCCTCAGCATCCTGGAATTCGGCTCCTTCCTTCTGCCGCTGACGATTCTGGAGCTCTACCTGTGGAGCGAAACGCGCGCGGGTGCGCGCGGCAGACTCGCGACGGCGACCGTGCTGCTCGTGGCGACGGTCGCGATGAGCATCGGCATCGTCCTGAGCTCGCGAGGGTGGTTGGCTCGACTGTGAACGGCTCGAATCGTGAAAGAGCCCAGCGAGGGAGATCCGGCGAGCATGAAGGATGTGGATGAGCTCCTGAAAAGTGTCTACTCGACGACGATCACCAACGTGTCCGTGCTCGTGCGCGAAGTGCGTGTTCGCGTGGGTGTGCTATCGCAGTTCGTGACGGTGCGGATTTACTACGACGGCAGAAGCGAAGAGCCCTTTCGATTCGAGCTCTCCGCGGTCATGAAGACGGCGGGGGCTCAGTACGCGGCACACGAGGCCGAGCAAAAGGCGCAGAGCGAAGCGGACGCGCTTCGCCATGCGGTGCGCCTGCTGACGCAGGACTACGAAGACGCGGTGCGGCGCGGCGAGCTGCCGGACGACAGCTGGCTGGTTCCGATTGCGCGATGAGTTCGCCAGGCGGACTTTTCCGTGCCGATGCGCCGTTATCCTCTGTGATCGCGCAGGAATTCTCCTCCGCCCCAGGCCGGCAGAACTAAGTCCGCCGCCGCCTGACCCCCTCCATTCTTAGAAAAAATCGATCGGGAGAAGACCATGCGCGTGACTGTAAAACCGGCCAAAATTGAATCGAAAAAAATCGCGGTAAGCGAAGCGAATGTCCGGAAGGCCGGCGCGCGTCTTCTGACCTCGAAACTCGTCTCGACCGAGATCGCGTATGTCCAGCGTGTGCTCGGCAACTCGGCCACGCAGGAGGCCCTGGACGCGAAAGTGCTGGCCGTCCGCTCCATGCCCTGGGCGAGCATCGTCGTTCCCGAGTAGCGCTGCAAAATTGGTGGAGGCGGCGGGAGTCGAACCCGCGTCCGAAAACAGTGGCAGCCTGGCTCTACATGCTTGTCTCTCCGTTTGATCTCGTCGCGGAATTGTCCGGAGAGCGGGAACCGTTCCGCGACCAGCCTCTTGTTCTCATGATGCACGCGTAGGCGTTGCGCGCATCACCAGCTCACATCATGACACCCTTCTCCGACGCAGTGAGCGTGCATCGGAGGGGCGCTCACAGGTTTTTAGGCTGCGAGTGCGAAGTCGTTATTCGCAGTTACAAAGGTCGATCGGTTTTACGAGCGGACCGAGCTCGGCATGCAACCATGACCCCGACGTGTCCCCGTCGAAGCCGGTGCGCCCCCAAATTGTCAACGAACCGGACTGGAAAACGGGAACGGGGGTGGCAGAATTTCGAGTCATGTTCGACGACATCGTCGCCCGCGCGTTCGCCGAAGACCTTCCCGACATCACGTCCGAGGCGATCTTCGCGCCTGACGATCGCGGCTCGGCTCGTTTTCTGGTGAAAGCGGAAGGCGTGATCGCAGGCCTCGCCATTGCCGAGAGCGTGTTTCGGCGGCTCGATGCCACGGCTGAGGTCGCGCTGAAAATGCGCGACGGCGAGCGCGTAAAGCCGGGCCACATCGTCGCCGAGGTGCAGGCCTCGGTGATTGCGTTGCTGAGCGGCGAGCGGACGGCGCTGAATCTGATGCAACGCGCGTCGGGGATCGCGACGATGACGCGGCGCTACGTCGACGCGGCCGCGGGCACGCACGCGAAGATCTACGACACGCGCAAAACCGCGCCGGGCCTGCGCGCGCTCGACAAGTACGCGGTGCGCGTGGGCGGCGGCGAGAACCACCGCATCGGTCTCCACGACATGTTCCTCGTGAAGAACAATCACATCGACCGCGCGGGCTCGATCACCGCGGCGGTGATGCGCATCCGCGAGCGCAACATGCCGCAGAAGATCATGGTCGAAGTGCGCAACGCGATCGAGCTCGAGGAAGCGCTCGCCCTCGCACCCGACTTCATCCTCCTCGACAACATGACCCTCGACGAATTGCGCGATGCCGTGAAGCGCACAAACGGGCGCATCCCTCTCGAGGCCTCGGGCGGCATTACGCTGGAAACGATTCGCGCGGTGGCGGAAACGGGAGTCGATCGCATCTCCGCCGGGGCGCTCACGCATTCGGTGACAGCGCTGGATATCTCGATGAGAATTGGTTGACGGTTGGCGGTTGGCGGTTGGCGGTGGATGTGCCTACCAACAACCGCCAACTGCCAACTGCCAACCGGATGGCACGGCCGTTGCGGACTTGCTGCGGCGAAGATGTCATTCACCATCGCCATCGTCGACGACGATGCCGCCATCCGCCGGCTCGTCCGGCTTTTCCTCCGCCGTGCGGGCTACGAGACGATCGAGCTCACGACCGGCGAGGAGGCGCGTGAGGCGCTGACCACGCAGCTGTGGGATCTGGCCATCCTCGATCGCCGGCTGCCGGACATGGACGGCGTCGTGCTCGCGCACGAGCTGAAGTCGAAGCCCGACTTCCGCACGCGCTACATCATCATGCTCACCGGCGAGGACGAGCAGGAGGACAAGATCGAAGGACTCGAGCTCGGCGCCGACGACTACATCACCAAGCCGTTCCAGTCGCCCGAGCTGATGGCGCGCATTCGCGCGGGCAAGCGGATCGTCGATCTGCAGAAGGAACTGTTGGAGACGAATCGCCGTCTGGAGCTCCTCTCGATCACCGACGGCCTCACGAAGCTTCACAACCATCGCTACTTCCAGGACGAGCTGACGCGCGCGTTCGAGGAATCGCATCGCTACCAGCGCCCGCTCTCGCTGGCGATGATCGACATCGACTTCTTCAAGAAGATCAACGACACGTACGGTCATCCGGCGGGCGACCAGGTGCTGAGGGAGGTGGCGCGCCTGCTGGCGGCCAACTGCCGCGCCAGCGACTACCTCAGCCGCTACGGCGGCGAGGAATTCTGCGTGATTCTGGCCGAAACGACGGAG
>Ga0075428_100010496_pt1 | contig 10291 bp, 9 predicted proteins | sample RhiMetdeltSRZDD2_FD_75291 | JGI IMG/M metagenome (GOLD analysis project Ga0075428, IMG submission 75291) | Populus rhizosphere microbial communities from Tennessee, USA - Rhizosphere MetaG P. deltoides SRZDD2 | ecosystem: Host-associated > Plants > Roots > Rhizosphere > Soil | place: USA...
GAGCCAGAGGACTGGCGGAGTGTGCGGAGCGCGCCGGGCAGGCGTGGCAGGCGTAACCTGATGCATCATCTCGTACGGCCACGTCGGCATCACGACGAGCGACAGCAGCACGAGCGCCACGAATCCGCCGACCGCCCACTTGTTAGGCCTATAGGCGAGTGCCGCCACCCCGACGGTCGCCTTTCCCGCCGCGAGGAACCCGCACGCGGGCAGCAGCGCCGCGGATGCGAGCAGCGGTCCCCACTGCAAATCCCAGACGTTGGACCAGAACGCGGGCGACAGCAGGATCACGAGCGACGGCCAGCCCAACAGGCGTGCGGTGCCGAACGTCATCAGGCCAACGCTGATCGCCATGAAGGCCACTGCGCCATCGTGCGGCGACATCCATCGCAACGGCGAAAGGATGAGCAGCGTGGGCAGCGGATACAGGAGTCCGCGCGCGTACGGATTCGCGTCACGAAGCGCCGCCCAGTAGACCGAGAAGTCGCCGCCGGACTCGGGGACGTTGTGTGCGACGAGGGCGCCGGTTGCGACCGCGACGACGCACGCCGCGAGTGCCGCGTTACGGGCCGACGGCTTGTCGGGTGTCGGCACGCAGCGAGTCCGGGTCGGTGTGATACGACGGCTCGGGTTTCGTCGCAGGAGAACGCCGAAGAAGGCTCGGAGGCACGATCAGCAGAATCAGCGCGGGCACGTAGACGAGCCAGAAGACCCATGGCGCGGCGACGGCAACGCTCGAGGTCAAGGCGCGACTCGGGTACCATTGCCACCACGCGACCCAGCTCAACGCGGATAGCAGGACCGATCGCCAGACGGTCTGTGGAATGAGCCAGAGTGGAAGCTGGTCGTAGAACAGCGACAGCTGGGGCACCACGGACATCGCGAGGAAGAGACGCCCCTCGCGGCGTTTCCACGCCATCGCACCGAGCAGCAGAATCAGTCCGGTGGCCCCTCTGAACAGTGGGCCCTTGTATCGCGGCGCTGCCTGTAGCGCCTCCCGCCAATCCAATGGCCAACTCGGGATGATCAGCAGCGTGAGCGCCGCGAACGCTGCGGCGGCGATCGCGCCGCGAATCGTTGGGCGGTACGTCCAGCACGCGAGACCGACGTTCGGCTTGCACACGATCAGGAACTGCAATGCGGGCATCACCGCTGCCGCGGTCATGAGCGGGGCCCACTGCGCCAGCACACCCGCCATGCAGAACGGGGCGCCGAGAAACAGCGGAAGCCTGGACAGGCCACTCCTGGTTCGCGTTAGGCCGAACGCGAGCAGCCCGGACGACAGCCCGAAAAAGAGCGCGCCCGCGATCGCCGGCTGGAGTGGGGCGAACGGCAACGCCGCGACCGCGGCCGGCAGCGGATAGAAAAGCCCGACGTTGAACGGGTAGGGCCCGGTCGCCCTGATGACGTCGTAGGGGTTGTGTCCGTCGAGGATCACGCGCGCCGCGCGCCACGGCCACGAGAAGTCTTTCGCCAGATGTTGGGGCGCGACGATGAGGGAAAAGTACGTGATGAACGCACCCCAGGCTCCGCCCAGGAGCGTGAGCCCGCCTCGCAGTGCAGCGGGAACGGACGCATCCCCCGGCGACTGGTCGGCGACGTTAGGCGAACGTTGTCCGAATGACGGAAGCTGGCTCATCGCGTCGGTTCGGGCGCCGAAGGACCATGATCAGGCAAGGCAGATACAGGACCCAGATGGAGGCCGTGGATACGATCTCGCCCCATTGCGCCGCGGTTCGAATGGGTCCGCTGAATACGACGATGAAAAAGTGGACGAAGGTCGCCACCGTCAGCGCGAGCGTCTCGCGAAACGTTCTGGGCACCAGGTACAGCATTATCGGGTCGTAGAACGTCGGAGTCAGCGGCGTGCACGCGAGCGCGGCGAGCAACCTGGCCTCCGGGCGGCGCCAGCGGACCAGGGCCGTGAGAAGCAACGGGCCACCGGGCCGCAGCACGTGGGGGGACACATGTGGGGCGCTCGACGCGTTCTGAATCCAGAACCCGAGCCAGTTCGGGAGAACGGCAAAGCTCGCTACGGTCAGAACGGCGGCGCCGATCGCCATTACCCAGACAGACCGGGCTCGATCGGACTGCGCAACCATGGCAAGTCCGATATTGGGTTTTGCCGCGGCGATGCCGCCGAGGACCGGGAGGAGCATGGCGGCCGTCAGCAAGTTCGACCACTGGACGAGCTCGACGTTGACCATGAACGGGATGCTGATGAAGAGCGGCCAGCGAGCGAACCCATCGCGGGTGATTGCGAATGCCAGCAGTGCGGACGACAGGCCCGCGAACAGCATACGCGCCGCAATGACGGGCAGAAGTCCCAGCGGCGCGGTGAGTACGAGTGCCGGCATTGGGTAGTAGAGTGGCCAATGCCAGTGGAACCCGCGGCCCGGGCCGACGACGAGGTATGGGTTCTCGCCCCTCCAGAGCGCCGCTGCACCGGCCCACACCTGGTCGAAGTCGCTCACAAAGCCAGGATTCGCTCGGGCGTAGTAGAACACGTACGCGGCGCTGGCGGCCCCAACGAGGGCCGCGAACGCCAACCGACGCCATCCCGAAGTCGTTGGCCCGTCGTCTGGGGATCGCACGCATCAACTTACGACCGCACATGGGCTCGCGTCACTCTGCGCCGGCGTGCTGCGCGTATTGCCGACACACGTCAACCTGCGAACATTCGGGTGCCGGCTAGCCGCAACCAGGAGCGGTGGCGGGTCGTCTCAAGACAAGGGCTGGCGGGTGTGAAACATTCGGGTTCAACGGAGCAGGGATGACCCCCGAGGTCTCTGTCGTACTGCCGTGCTATCGATCGGCGAGGCTCGCGGTCGAGTCGGTGTACCGCCTCGACGCGTTTTTTCGTGAGATCGGAATGTCGGCGGAGACGATTGTCGTCGATGACGGCGGCGGCGATTTCGCGGCTCAGCCCTGGGAGGCGGCCCTGAACGCGAGGCTGCTGCGCCTGCCCAGCAATAGAGGAAAGGGCGCAGCCGTTGCCGCCGGCATGCGGGCCACAACCGGCAGCGTGTGCGTCTTTACGGACGTCGACTTGCCCTACGACCTCGAATTGATCCCGGTGATCGTGGGGTACATTCGGGATTATGGGTTTCACGTGGTCATCGGGGACCGGACGCTGCCCGATTCGGTCTACCTCAACGACCTGTCGCTTCAGCGACGCCTCGCGTCCGAGCTGTTCTCGCAGTTCGTCGGGCGACTGGTGACCGGCGGCTTCTTCGACACGCAATGCGGTCTCAAAGGGATGCGGGGCGACATCGCCCACGAGCTGTTCAGGCTGCAGCGCCTCGAGCGGTTCTCGTTCGACGTCGAGCTGATGTACCTCGCGCTGAAGCACAAGCTGGATATCAAGCGAATACCCGTGCAGCTGCGAAATAATGAAACGTCCACTGTCCGGTTACTTCGCGATGCGTCGCAGGCCGTGGTCGATGTCTTCCGGATCAAGTGGTACCAGCTCCGTGGCAAGTATGCGAGTGAGCTGCTGGACCGCACGGTTCGCACCGACTATCGCCGCGTCTTCGAATCGACCAAGCCTAACGCGCGCAGTCTGACTGCGGCGGAGCCCGATCACATCGGCGCGCGCGAGGTCCTCACTGAGTAATCATCCGCTCGCCAGGCTCGGGTGGCCGGCGTTCGCCGGGTTGGTCGCGATCAACGTCATCTGGCTCCTGGTGACCATCGTCTGGCCAAAGCCGCCGGTCCGCACGGCCGAGGCATACGCGGAGTGTAGGGCGGCAGTTCGGAGACTGCGACCCGAGGCCGCGCGCATTCAATTCCCTACCGTGGACCTCATCCGTGTCACGCGTCGCGACTCCGTGCACCACCGAGTTCGTGGGTACTTCATCGCCCCTCCCGCCACGCGCCAAACGAAATACGTGTGCGACGTGAGTGCCGGTTCCGGATCCGGCGGTTGGAAGGTCGATGACCTCGTGGTGCGGCCATGACGTCGGCGACATCGCCGACACCCGCCGGTGACGGTCCGACGTCACGGAAGGTCGTTGTCATCTGTCCCGTCTACGAGGACTGGCAGGCGGTTCGTCTGCTCTTGCCGAGGATCGGTGAGGCGCTTGCGCCCGTTGCCGCCTGCGCCCACGTCCTGCTCGTGAACGATGGCTCGGCCACGGCCGTGCCTAACGGGCTGATCGATGCGCCGCCCGCCACCATCGATGAGGTTCGCGTGCTGTCGCTGCGCCGCAATGTCGGCCATCAGCGTGCGCTCGCAATCGGCCTTGCCTACGCCGAAGCGAACATGCCGTGCGATGCCGTGGTCGTGATGGATGCCGACGGCGAAGACGACCCCGCCGATGTTCCTCGCTTGCTGGAGACGATGTGCGCGACTCGGCCGCCGAGCGTCGTCTTCGCGCAGCGCACGCGCCGTTCGGAGGGCTTTCTGTTCACCTTCCTCTACCGGCTGTACCGATCCCTCCACCACCTCCTCACGGGGATCCCGGTGCAGGTCGGCAACTTCAGTGTCATCCCCCGCGCCGTGCTCGACCGCCTCGTCGTGGTTTCGGACCTCTGGAACCACTACGCAGCGGCCGTGTTCCAGTCGCGCATTCCATACACGATGGTCCCGACCGCGCGCGCACGCCGGCTCTCCGGGCAGTCGCGAATGAACTTTGTCTCGCTCGTCGCCCATGGCTTGAGCGCGATCGCGGTTTTCGCGGACCGGGTTGGCGTACGGATCCTCATCGCTTCCGGAGTGGTGCTGGCGGCGTCGCTCGCGGTCCTTGGTGTGGTGCTCGTGCGGTTACTGTTCACCGGTCAGCCGTCGCCGGCCTGGTTGATCGCCGGCGTCGTCGTCGCGCTCGTGCTCACGATCCAGACTGCTGCTACGGCCGGACTGTTCGTGCTTCAGGTGTTGTTCGCCCGCGCGAGCTCGACGTTCATTCCGACGCGCGACTACCCATTCTTCGTCCACTCGGATGAGTCAGCCTGGAAGCGTCACACAGAGCGAGTATGAGTACGTTGGCGAGGAGCTCGACCTGTTCGCGCTCGCGGTCAACTGGAAGCAATACTTTCGCTCGCAGCTCCTCGGCGTCATCCGTGGCGACGTCCTGGAGGTCGGCGCAGGCATCGGCGAGACGACGCGGCACCTCTGCGATGGACGCCAGCGGTCGTGGCTGTGTCTCGAACCCGATGCCCAGTTGGCAGCGCGATTGGAGACGAACCTCGCTCGGGCTGGCCTAACGCCCAAGCCACGTGTACAGGTGGGTACCCTCGGCGATGTAGATCCAGCGTTCCGGTTCGACGCGATCCTTTACATCGACGTCCTCGAACACATCGAGCACGACGCCGAGGAGCTGAAACGCGCCGCGGCGTTGCTGGGTCACGGCGGGCGCATCGTCGTCCTGTCGCCGGCCTTCGGATTCCTCTACAGCGAATTCGACTCCGCGCTGGGACATTTCAGGCGGTACACGAAGCGGTCGCTCGCGTCCGCATTTCCGACATCGCTCGAGCGCAATCAGTTGAGGTATCTCGATGGCGTCGGTTTCCTCGCGTCACTTGCCAATCGGCTGCTTCTTCACCAAAGCGTTCCGTCGCGGCAGCAAATCGAATTGTGGGATCGGAGAATGATTCCGCTGTCGCGACACTTCGACCGAGTGGTCCAGCACTTCTTCGGACGGTCCGTCCTCGCGGTCTATGAGCGCGCGTGACGCGTTGATGCGCGCGGAAGCTACGGCGCCACGACATGGTGAGGCGCTCGTGCCGGGGCTCGCCATCGCGTGTTTTCTCGCGGCCGAGATCTGGCTTTGCGGCGGGGGTATTCTGTTCACGCGACCGCTTTGGCTCGACGAGATCCACACGCTGCTCGTCGCGGGGCGACAGGACACGCTGACGAGCATGAGAGGCCTCGCGGCAGGGGCGGATTTCAACCCGCCAACGCTCTACCTGCTGTATCGCGGAGTCGGGCGACTCAGCGGAGGACTGTCGGAGTCGGTTCTGCGCGCGGTCGCAGTCGCAAGCGTGGTCGGCGCGATCTGCCTCGTGTACTCGGTGCTGCGAGATCAGTTCGATCGATGGGCGTCGGCTGTGGGTGCTCTCGCCGTCTGGGCGCAATCGATCGTCGTTGCCGAAGCATTCGACGCGCGCTTCTACGGTCCATGGCTCCTCGGCGCTGCGCTTCTTTCGCTTGCCGTCAGGAAGAGTGTCGGCCGCCCGACGTGGATCAACGGGACCGCTCTCGCCGCAGTGTCCGTGTTCGTCTGCACGATCCACTACTTCGGCGTACTCTCGTGGCTGTCGGCGATGCTGGTGGCTGCGTGGTATGGCCGTGCGGCATTCGCCCGAACCGTCGGGCGACTGGCGCCGGCGCTCGCCGGGCCAGTCGCGTTGGCGCTGTGCGCTCCGTTCTACATCGGGCAGCGCGCGGCGCTGACCACGGCGACGTGGATTCCCGATCTCGGCGTCGGCAGTGCGCTGTTCCTCGTCGGGCTGGCGCTGATCACGCCGCCCGTCGTAGTTGCTGTAATCGGCTGGGGTGCATCTCGATTTCTTCTACGCCGCTCTCCGAGTGCCGTCGCAGACCGATCGGTGCACCGGCTTGGACTTGGGCCCGCTCTGCTCGTCAGCCAGGCGCTCGTACCGGTTGCGCTTCTGGTTTTTTCGCTCGCGATGCAGCCGGCGATGCAGCCGCGTTACAGCATCGCCGCCGCTCTCGTTGCAGCGCCGATCGTAGCGCATGCGTATTCGCGTTCGCTGCCGCTCTTCCGCGTCGTCACGCTCGTCGCGATTCTGGTATCGAGTGGGGCACTGCTTGCGGATGCTCGCAAGACCGCGCGGTCGCGCGCCGCCGTCGTTCACGAAGACACCGAACAGGTGGCTCGGATTGCCGCGCTCGACTCGACCGTCGTCGTCCGGCGACGCCACTCGCTTTACCCGTTGGTCATCGAACGTCCAGCGCTCGCAGACCATCTCGTCCTTCTGGACGGAACCAGCGTGTCACCTAACGACCGATTCGAAGTGGTCGAGCGGGACGTCGCTCGCGTGCATCAGCGCCAGTACGGGTTCCCCCGTATCGTGCCCCGCCAGGGCCTCGACTCGACCGGTACGTTTTACTTTCTGGAGCAGGATTCGGCGCGCACGCCCACGCTTGCGGAATTCCCGGACCGACGTATCGAGCGCGTCGGGCCGCGTTTGTTCCGGCTCGAAACCATGATGCGGAATGGATCGTCGGTCCTGTACCGGACGGGCGCCGGCACCCTAGCCAAAGGCGTACCTCAATGACCGAGAAGGTCACGCCACCTCGAGCTACCGCGTCTACGGAGCTGCGACCCGCAGCCCCGAGCCACGCGACGTGGCGCGGGCATCTGTCGATCGCCCGTGTGGATCATTGGTTCAAGAACGTGTTCGTGCTGCCGGGCGTCGTGGTTGCCATGACGACCGTTCCCGTGACGATCGGGACGACGTTCTTTTCCAGGATCCTCGTCGGTCTCGCGGCGATCTGCCTCATTGCGTCGAGTAACTACACGCTCAACGAGCTGATCGACGCGCCGTACGACCGCTTCCATCCAACCAAGCACGCGCGACCCGTTCCATCGGGTCAGGTCAACGTCGCGCTCGGCTACGTTCAGTGGATCATGCTCATGCTCGCCGGCACGGCGGTCGCGGCGACCATATCGCTCCCCTTCATGTTCACCGCGCTCTCGCTCTGGGTGATGGGGTGCGCCTACAACGTGCCGCCCGTGCGGAGCAAGGACTTGCCGTACGTCGATGTCCTGAGCGAGGCGATCAACAATCCCATTCGCATGCTGGCCGGTTGGTTCATCGTGACGGACTTGACCGTCGCGCCGGCGTCGTTGCTGCTCAGCTACTGGATGATCGGCTGTTACTTCATGGGACTGAAGCGATTCGCGGAGTATCGTCACATCGGTGATGCGGCGCGCGCGTCCGCGTACCGAAAGTCGTTTCGGTTCTTCACGAGCGAAAGCCTGCTCGTGTCCATCGTGTTTTATGGCTCCGCGGCAATGCTCTTCTTCGGGGCATTTTGCATGCGCTATCGCCTGGAGCTGATCCTGGCGTTCCCCGCCATCGCGCTGGTAATGGCGGTGTACCTCCACGTCGCCCTGAAAGACGACAGCGCAGCGCAGAATCCGGAGCGACTCTATCGTGAGCCGGCGCTTATGGCGTCCGTGACGTTCGCCGTGATTCTTGTTTGCGTGCTGCTGGCGGTCGATCTGCCAATCATGCAGCGGGTCTTTACGCCGACCGCGCCGACGACTCACGGTGGCGTCGGTTCCTGAATCCGCGAATAAGCTCCGCCAACCTGCACGGCGACGTAGCTCGCGTTCTCGAACGCGGGATTGATGGAGTCGGTGGTCAACCCAGCCATGCGATCGTGCCAGGGCGTGGTCGCTCGAAAGACCACCAGGAGCGGAAGCGTCCGCCATGCATCCGCGACCTTCCCTTGTTGGAAGAACGCTTCGAGCTCGCCACGACGCTCACTGCTCCATGGCGTATTGGCGTAGTGCGATCGCCACGAGCGGAGGGGCGTGTACGCCGTGAGCAGGTAGCCAAGCTTCGGGTCTTCACTCAGCACGACTCTCCCCGCCAACTGCGGCTTGTTCATCCATGCGAGAACCGCTCGCTCGTCGCGCGACAGCCCGAACCCCTGTCGTAGCGAATCGATCGGTAGGTCACGTCCCAGCCTCATGCCCAGGCCCTGGGTCGTCGTCGCGCCGAGCCACGCCGCATTGTCCGAAAGCAGCACGGCGATGACAGCGGCCGCGGCTAACCACCCGACTGGTCGTCGCTGACCATCACGCAGGCGACGAAAGAATCTGGAGAGTGCGGGAAGCCCGAGCAGAAAAAGGGCAACCCACGTATAGCCGCGCGTAAAGTGCAGCGGCTGTACGGGCTCGCGCACGAACAGCTCGTGGTTCTCGAGCACGAGTGACACGCCGAGCCAGGTCAACAGCAGCCGATTCGGCCATTCAGAGACAGCGCGTCGAAACCGCGCGGGCGTGCCTAACGTCGCAAGCGCCAGCACACCAACGGCGCCGTAGGCGAGGAGACTCTGGGGAAACGAGAGCGTCCATCTGAGCGTCCATTGCTTCTGCAGCTGGCGATGCTCTGGAAAACGTGGCAGGAACCAGAGATAGTAGGCGACGTGAAGGGCGGCCAGGATTGCGACACACACCACGAACCATGTCGGTACTACTCGGCTGCGAAGCACGATCAGCTCGAGCGCGGACCACGCGCCGACTATCGCCAGGAGCTGAAGCCCGGTGAAGGGATGGCTGACTGACAGTGTGGCGAGCAGCACGGCGGCCAGCTGAAAGCGGCGGGAAACGACCGCCGCGATCGTCCCCAAAAACAGCGCGTGATACAGCGCCTCCGTCGGCAGCACGAGGTTTCGGCCGAGATTCAGGAACCACCACCCGCCGGCGGGGTCGGCTACGCGGACGAACCACCACCAATTGGCGACGTCGAAAGAGTGCGACCTCGGGGCGGGTGCCAGGAGCGACAACAGTGTGCCCATGAGCACGAAGAGGCCACCGCCCCAGAAGAAGGCGATGAACGACAGCGTCCCGCCACGTTCGCTGCGGTCACCGAACCGGTCGAACAGCGCGACCGCCACGCGCGCACAGATCGCGGCGGTGACAATTCCGACGAGCGCGAACACCAGCCCGGGATCGGCACGCGTTAGGTCGAGGAGCGCGCCGAGGACGAACGTCAGCGGCTGGAAGTAGATGCGTGGCGACGCGTAGTCGAAGCTGTACGCGTTGCTGTACAGCGCGGTGAATGTCCCGCTGTCGAACTGCTCGCGCGCATTCGCGAGGTAATACGCGCTGTCGTAGATGATGAATCCTGTCGGCCGAAGGCCCATGCGCCAAAAGCCGACATAGTGGCCGATCAGGGGAGCGAACGATGGCGCGGCGAGCGCGAGCGCCAGGAGCCACGGCGTCCAGAGTCGTTCGGAAGATGCTGCAGGGTTTAGTTGGCCTGTCTCACCCACCGAAGGACTTCCCTGAACGTTGGCCGTTTGCCGTACATGAGCAGACCAGTTCGATAGATGCGCGCGGCGACATAGACGGCGATGTAGCACCCCGCGGCCAGCGCGAAGATGGACAGCGCGATCTCCCACGGCGGGATCGTCACGGCGCTCATCCGCAGCGGCATAACGATCGGCGATGAAAACGGCAACCACCCGAGGTTCGTCGCGAGCGCGCCTTCGGGGTTGTTGAGCACCGGCTGCAGGAACATGATGCTGATCACAAGCAGCAGCACGACGGGCATCTGTGCTTGTTGCGCTTCCTGTTCCGTGCTGACCGTG
>Ga0075428_100010499_pt1 | contig 10290 bp, 6 predicted proteins | sample RhiMetdeltSRZDD2_FD_75291 | JGI IMG/M metagenome (GOLD analysis project Ga0075428, IMG submission 75291) | Populus rhizosphere microbial communities from Tennessee, USA - Rhizosphere MetaG P. deltoides SRZDD2 | ecosystem: Host-associated > Plants > Roots > Rhizosphere > Soil | place: USA...
TGGCCGCTTGCGCAGCATGCGGACCCGCCAGTCAAACCACCCCGCGCGCCGAATATGACTGCAGGGAGAGCGCCGTCTGGAACTCGGCTCTAACCTGGGGCAAGGATTCTGGTCGGGAACTCCCGCTTGGAGCTCGTGCGCGCGAAGCTTCAGCGCGCCTCAGGCTATCGTTTAGGAATGACGGAGTAGACGCGGACGGGCTGAGCGCGGCTCTTCAGCTGCACCAGCCCGTGATCTTCCACGTGAACGTCGGCGCCCAAGCCGGCGCGCGTGGTCTCGTCGATCAGGATCGGCCGGCCCAGGACCTTTGTGTGTTGCTCCAGGTGGGCGCCGACGACGACCGTGTCTCCCACGCATGTGTACGTCACGCGCCGCTCGGTCCCGGTATAGCCGGCGATGACTTGTCCTGACGCGATCCCGATGCCGATCTTGATGACTGGCCTTCCTCGTGCTGTCTGCTCGCGCTCGAAGTCCGCGACGAGCCCCAGCATATCCAGCGCCGCCTGCACCGCGCGCGCGCGATGATCGTCACGGGGCAGCGGAGCCCCGAACAGCGCCATCAACCCGTCACCGACGATCTGATTCACGACACCGCCCTGGCTCTCGATGGCGTCGAACATCAGGGTGTAGTAGTTGTTGAGCAGCTGGATCGTGTCGGCCGGGGCGAGGGACTCCGCGAGACCCGTGAAGCCACGAATGTCCGAGAACATGACGGTGGCGTCCACGTGCTTGCCGCCCAGCGCGAATCCGCTCGACAGCAGCTCCTCGGCCACCTCGGCAGTCGCGAACTTGCGAAAGAGGTCGCGCTGCTGATCTCGCAGGCGCTTCTTGTCGAGGCTCGCCGCCACCCGCGCTCGCAGCAGCACCGCGTTGACGGGCTTGAACAGGTAATCCTCGGCGCCCATCTCGACACAACGCGCGACGCTGTCGACTTCGTCGACCGAGGACATCATGACCACGGGAATTTCGCGCAGCTTGCGGTCGGCCTGCAGCGCCTCGAGCGTTTCGTAGCCGTTCATCTCTGGCATTTCGACGTCGAGCAGCACGAGATCGACCGAGTGGTCGCGGAGGAGCTCGAGCGCCTGCCGTCCGTTCTCGGCAAAGCTGACCCGGTGCTTGAGCTGCTCGAGAAGCTGGGTGATGAGCAGCCGGTTGACACGGTTGTCGTCCACCACGAGGATCTCGGCTTTGTCGCTACTACGAGCGCTCATTCTCGGCCCCTCGCAGCATCTGCGTGACACGCTCGCACTCGCTGGCCAGACGCTCCAGGCACGACGCCGCGCCGTCGAGGCTACCGGACTTTGCCAGCGTTTCGAGGTCCTTCGCGAGTGAGGACAGCGTCACCGCACCGAAGCCGGCCGCGTTGGACTTGAGCGAGTGCGCGGCCCGCCTCAGCGTGTCGGTCCGGTGCTCGCCGAGGGCCCGGCGCATCGTCTTCACCAGCTCCTCGGAGTCCTCCACGAAGGTCGAGAGCAGCTCGGCGAACCCGGAGCCCAGCGTCGCGCGCAGCCGCTCGAGCGCCGCTGTGTCGAGAACCGCGGAATCCCCGTCGGAAACCACCTGATCGGCCGCGGTCCGATGCCGCGGCCCCGTCGGGAACGCCTCCGGATCACGCGCGGCGCTGCACTCGAGCGCCGCGATCAGCTCCTCCACGCGGATGGGCTTGCTCATATAGTCGTCCATGCCGGCGGCCAGACACATCTCGCGGTCGCTCTGCATCGCATTCGCCGTCATCGCCACGATCCGTGGGCGCTGCTCGCGCGACCAGCGCCGGGTGATCTCGCGTGTCGCTTCGAGCCCGTCCATTTCGGGCATCTGCACGTCCATGAACACGACGTCGTACGGCTGCCGCTCCACGGCCTCGATGGCCTCCTGGCCGTTGGCCGCCAGGTCGGCACGGTACCCCATTTGCCCGAGCAGGTTGAGGGCCAGTTTCTGGTTCACGACGTTGTCCTCGGCCAGAAGGATGCGCAAGGGATGGCGCTGTGCCATCGCCGGATCCATCTCGACGCGGCCGGGGGTGCGCCTGTCCACACGGATCAGCTGGCCCGCGAGCGCGCCGACCAGCGCGTCGAAGAGCTGGGAGGGCTTGATGGGTTTTGTCAGGTGCGCCGAGAATCCCACGGCCTCCGCGCCGGCTTCGCGCCGGCCGAGGGACGTGAAGAGGAGCAAAGGCAGCGCCGTCGGCATGCGATGCTCGCGGATCGCGCGGGCCAGCGCAACGCCGTCCATTTCGGGCATGTGCATGTCGAGGATGCCCGCGTCGAAGGCCTCGCCAGCCTCGACCCAGGCGAGCGCCTCGCGCGGCGAGCCCGTAATCCGCACGGACATGCCCCACGTGTCAAGGTAGGCCGCGAGAATTCGGCGATTGGTGTCGTTGTCGTCCACCGCGAGCACACGCTTGCCGACGAGCGTGGGTTGCGTTCCGCGGAAATCCCGGCGGCGAAGCACGGCGCCCTCCGCGGCGGGCGCGCGGATGGTGAACCGGAAGTCGGAGCCCTGCCCGAGGCGACTTTCTACGCTCATCGTGCCGCCCATCAGCTCGGTGAGTCGCTTGCTGATCGCGAGCCCGAGCCCAGTGCCACCGTACTTGCGGGCCGTCGAGGCGTCAACCTGGCTGAACGACTCGAACAGCCGGCCGACGCGATCTGGTGGAATGCCGATACCCGTGTCGCGGACGGAGAAGGTCAGCTCGTATATCGGGCCGCCGTCGGGACGCTTCGCGGTGACCGACAGCACCACCTCGCCTGCCTCGGTGAACTTCACGGCGTTGCTCAGGAGATTCAAAAGAATCTGGCGCAGCCGGGTGACGTCGCCCACGATCGCCGGCGGCGTCTCGTCGGAGATCAGGTAGGCGAGGTCGAGCCCTTTCTCGGCCGCGCGCGCCGACACCAGGTCCAGCGCGGACTCCACCCCTTCGCGGAGATCGAATGGCTGGGACTCGAGCTCCATGCGTCCCGCCTCGATCTTGCTGAAGTCGAGCACGTCGTTGATGACGGTGAGCAGCGCGTCACCGCTCGAGCGGACGACCTCGGCGTATTCGCGCTGCTCGTCGGTGAGGTCGGTGTTCAGCAGGAGCCCGCTCATGCCGATCACCGCGTTCATGGGCGTGCGGATCTCGTGGCTCATGGTAGCCAGGAACGCGCTCTTCGCCTCGTTGGCGCTCTCGGCCTCGCGCTGCGCGGCGACGAGGTCGCGGAAGAGGCGCGCGTTCTGGACGGCCAGCGCCGACTGGCTCGCAAAGGTGCGAAGCAGATCGACGATCTCGGGCGCGAACTCGCCCGGCCTCTTCTTCGTGACCGTCAGGCCGCCGATGAGCTGATCCTCGGTCAGGAGTGGGACGACGAGGAGCGCACGCGTACCGGCCCGTAGCAGAGCGTCGCGGAGCGGACCTTGATAGACGCCGGCCTCGGCGATGTCGGCGAGCTGCACGGGCTCGCGAGTGATGGCCATGCGTCCGGCGGCGCCTTCACCGCGGCGGATCGGCGAGCGCTTCGCCAGGACCACGACCTCATCCGCAAGCCTATCGCTCGCGAGCAGGTGGAACTCCGCCCTCCCTTCGTCGTACTCGTACACGCTGCACGAGTCCGTCCCCGCCAGCTGGTTCGCGCGGGTTACGATCGTGGTCAGAACCGTCTCGAGATCCAGAGTCGAGCTGAGGGCCTGGCCGACCTCGCTCAGCGCCTTCAGCTCCTCAACCGAGCGGGTGAGCTGCGCGGTGCGGGTCTGCAGCTCGGTCAGCAGCCGCGCGTTCTCGATCGCGATGGCCGCCTGGTCGGCGAACGTTTCCATGAGCGCGATCTGGCTGTCGGTGAAAGGCCGGACCTCTTGTCGAAAGATGGTGATCACACCCAGCAGCTCGTCTGCCCGAAGCATCGGGATGGCCAGGAGGGTTCGCGTGGGAGCCGGGTCGGCCTGTCCGATTGGATACGTGTACTCCGGATCGGCCTGGATGTCGTGGATGTGGATCGTTCGTCGCTCGATGACCGCACGACCCCCGGCGCTGTTGCGTCCTGGACGAAGTGGATTGCTCAAGGCGAACTCGAGACGCGCGGGCGAGACGTTGTGTGTCGCGGCGAGGCGCAGGACTTCTCCGTCGAAACGCCAGATGAGGGCGCGCTCCGCGTCGCACAGCCGGACCGCGTTCTCGGCCAGGGTGTCGAAAACGGGCTTGAGGTCGAACGTGGACCGCCCGATCACCTTGAGCAGCTCGCTGGTCGCCGTCTGCTGCTCGAGCGCGACGCGCAGCGCCGTGTTGCGGGACTGTAGCTCGGTGAAGAGACGGACGTTCTCGATGGCGATAACGGCCTGGTCAGCGAAAGTCTCCAGGAGCTTGATCTGCTGCTCGGTAAAAGGATCCACTTCAGTGCGTCGCAATTGCATCACACCGAGCACGCCATCTTCCCTGATCAGCGGGACGCTCAGCATCGTCCGGAACCCGAACCTCCTGGCGTTCTGCTCGGCCAGTGGGAATTCGTGCCTTTCGGCCAGGAGATCGGCGACGTGAATGGTCCGTCGCTCGAGCACCGTTCGACCACCGACGAGCTCGCGATTGAGCGGCAACTCGAACTCGCCGACCACTTCGCCGTGGATCGGCCCATGATGTGAGCGGAGTACGAGGCGGTCACCATCGAGACGGAAAATGTTGCTGTCGACCGACCGGCACAGGCGAGCGGCACTCTCGGCTAGAGCCTCGAGCACCGGCTGGACGTCCGTGGGCGATTGGCTGATCACCCGCAGGACCTCGCTCGTCGCCGTCTGCTGCTCCAGGGCCTCGGCCAGTTCGCGTGTCCGCTCTTCCACGCGGCGTTCGAGCGTCGCGTAGGACTCCGCGAGCTGTCCGGCCGTGCGGTTCAGCTCGTCGCCCAGCGCCTCGAGCTCGTCTCCCGTGCGCACCGCGATGCGATGGCCGAGCTCGCCCGCACCGATGCGCGCCGCGCCTTCCTGGAGCACCCGGATCGGCGCCACCATCCGCCGGGCCAGCAGGATGCTGGCCAGCACCGACAGCCCCAGGCCCAGCACGAAGATGACAACGCTGCGGATGATGGGCGCCCGCAGCGGCGCGTAGGCGTCGGCGGCCGGCCGCTCGACGAACACGAGCCAGTCGAGAGGAGCGATGGCCGCGTGGGCCGCGAGCATCCGCCCACCCCCGAGACCATTGGCGACGACCGTGCTGGACGCGTCCGCTGTCGGTGTCGAGAGCTCGGCCCGGGCCGATTTCACCTGCTCGAGCGCCGAGAGGTCACGCTGCATCCGCAACATGCGTCCATCGGGATGCGCGACCAGGTGGTTGCGGGAGTCCACGACGTACGCGTAACCGCCCGGGCCGACCTCGATCTGGGTAACGATCTTGAGGACGGGCGCGAGGCTGACCTCCGCCGTCGTGACCTCGACGGCGTACTTGCCGACCGGCACGCCCAACGTCGTGTACGGCTCCGCATCGTTCTTGAGATAGACGGGGCTCCAGTAGGTCTTGCCGGTCCTGGCCGTGACGAAGGCGGGCGCCTTGGAGAAGTCCTCCTGACTCCCGGCAACGTCGAGGTCCAGGCGTGAGACCCGGAGCTGCTCCTTGCCGGCGAGGTCGAGATGGCTGAGCTGGGCGACGGCGGGGACGTTGCGAAGAACTCTGACGAAGTCGAGCTCGCGCTGCTGGGCCAGCGCCGTGCCCAGCCCCTCGCGAAATCCGAGTCGCCCGGGCCCCACCTGACTGGCGTCGGGGTCGTCGGATGCGGTCCGCGTAGTCTCGCGCACCTGCACCTCGATCTCCTTGAGGAATTGCTCGATGTGCGCCGCGGCCGCCACCGCTTTCGCGCGCTCGACGCGGACGATCGCGCGCTGCGTTTCGCGGTAGGAGAAGTAGAGATCCACGAGACCCGAGACCATCAGCACGCCGCCGACCAGCACGAGGAGCACGACGACGTACTTGCGGAAGAGACGACCGCGCGACGGCCCGGTCGTCATCGTCGGAAGGCGTCGGCCCGCAGCAAGATCTTCCGCGGCACGGTCAAGCCGAACTGCTCGGCCGTCTTGAGGTTCACCGCGAGGTCGATCTTCTCCGCGCCTTCGACGGGCAGATCCTGAGGTCGGGCGCCTCCCAAGATCTTCGCAACCAGCGTGGCAGCCTGCACACCCTGGGCGTAGTAATCCGGTCCATACGAGATGAGGCCGCCGTAGCCGATCCAGAGCGCCGTCCCGAACACCGCCGGGACGCGCTCCGCGAGTGACTTCTCGAGCATGGCGATCGTCAGCTCCGGATTCGAGCCTTCCGGCGCCAGGATCGCGTCCTCGCGCCGGACTTCCTTGAGGATCCGCTTCAGCTCGTCGGCGTCGAGCACACCTCTCGGTATCACGTCGAGCTTCAGTCGCTGCGCCGTCTCGAGCGCCCTGGTGATCATCGGGGTGGTGCCGAGATCGATGCGGTAGTGGATGATCCAGACGCGACGCACCGCCGGAGCGAGCGTCTTCAGGACTTCCAGGCGCTTGGCAACCAGCTCGGTCTGCAGGCTCGACACGCCCGTCACGTTGCCGCCGGGCTGAGCGAGTCGAGTGACGATGCCGGCGCCCACCGGATCGCCCACCAGCGTGAACACGATCGGCACGGTCTCGGTCGCATCCCTGGCGGCGAGCGTCGCCGCCTCCTGACTGGTGAAGATCAAATCGACGCCTGCCTTGACGAGGGCCTCGGCAGCGACGGGTATCGCGTTGAGCTTGCCTTCCGTGAAGCGGATGTCGAACGTCACGTCGCGACCGTCTTCGAGCCCGAGCTCCTTGAGCCCGGCTTTGAGGCCTTCGACGGTCGGATGGCTCGCCGCCCACGCGGCATTGATGACGCCGATCCGGAAGGGGCGGCGCCCTTGCTGCGACTCGGCAGGGGGCGTGGAACCGCCGAGCAGAACGATCACGGCCACCCAGCAGAGATGGCGTGTGAGCATCATCCCCCGGCGACCAGATGATGGTACGCACCCTCGGCGACGAAGTCCCAGGGGGCGACCAGCGACTGAAACTTGGTGAACGACGCGTCGACTTTCTTCGCCGTCGGTGTCTTCTCGGATTCTTCCTTGACGACCTCGGCCGCCAGCTTCTTGAGATCGCGCAGGACCGGCGCCGGGAACTGCACGATCTCGACCTTGCCCTTGTACTCCGTCTTGAGGCGCTCGAGCGCAATCGCGTTCTTGAGATGGAAGTCGCTGTGGCTGTAGGTGTGCACCGCTGCGGTGGCATGATCGAGCATCCGCCGGAGATCGACCGGCAGCGCGTCATACGCCTTCTTGTTGAAGCCGAATTCCTCCACGGTGCCCGGCTCGTGCCAGCCGGGATAGTAGTAGTACCGTGCGGTCTTGTGGAGTCCCAGGATCATGTCGTCGTGCGGCCCGACGAATTCGGCCACGCCGCCGCGGCACTCGCTTTCGTGAGGAACCTGCGCCGTTCGATCATGATCCTCCGGCGACGAGCTGGTGATACGCGCCTTCGGCGACGTGATCCCACGGCCCGACGAGCGCCTGGAACTTCGCGAACGACGCGTTCACCTTTTTCGCCTGGGGCGTCTTCTCGGACTGTTCTCTGATGACCTCGCCCGACAGCTTCTTGAGCTCACGCAGTGCGGCCGTGGGGAGCTGCAGGATCTCGACCTTGCCCCTGAATTCGGACTTGAGACGTGCGAGTGCGATCGAGTTCTTGGCGTGATAGTCGGCCGAGAAGTAGACTTGCTCCGCCTCGATGGCGTGATCGAGCAGCTGCCGCAGGTCGACAGGGAGGGCGTCGTACGCCTTTTGGTTGAAGCTGAATTCGGACACCGTGCCGGGCTCGTGCCAGCCGGGGTAATAGTAGTAGCGCGCGCTGTTGTGCAGGCCCAGCTCCATGTCGTCGTGCGGCCCGACCCACTCGGCGGCGTCGATGACCCCGCGCTCGAATGCGGCAAAGATCCCGGCAGCGGGAATGAGCACGGCGGTGCCGCCCGCCTTCGTGACCACTTTGTTGCCGAGACCGGCGCCGATACGCATCCTGAGGCCCTTGTAGTCGACGGCGGAGTTGATCTTCTTCCGGAACCATCCCGCCATCTGCGGCGCGAACGCCGGGCCCTGCCGTGGCACCAGATTGAAGGGTGCGTAGGTTTCCTGCCAAAGCTTCAGGCCATCGCCGTGGTGATACCAGGCCTCCATACCATCCGGGTTCATGCCAAACGGAACGGTCTGAAACCATTCGATGGCAGGCTCCTTGTCCGCCCAATAGGACGGCGTACCCGCGAAGGCCTCGATGGTGCCTTTCGACGCGGCCTCGAAGGCCCCGAAGGCCGGGACGATCTGATCGCCGGCAAAGACCTCGATACGCAACCGTCCGCCGCTGAGCTCCTCGACGTTCTTCGCAAGTCTCACGGCCGAGCCGTGCATCAACTTGAGCGCCGGAGGCCAGGCGGTGGACATCCGCCACTGAAACTTCGGCTGGGCGATGACGTTCGGTGCGTCGAGCGCAGTCGCCAGCGTGGTCGTCGCCAGTGCGCCGCCGGCTTTCGCCAGAAAGCTGCGTCGTTCGATCATGTCGCCCCCGCGAGCAGTTGATGGTAGGCGCCTTCGGCCACGTGGTCCCACGGCCCCACCAGCGCTTGAAACTTCGTGAACGACGCGTGCACCTTCTTCGCCATGGGCGTCTTCTCGGATTGCTCCCGGATGACATTCACCGCGAGCTTCTTCAAATCGCGCAGGACCGGAGCCGGAAGCTGCACGAGCTCGACCTTTCCCTTGAACTCCGTTCTCAGGCGCTCGAGCGCCATCGAGTTCTTCGTGCGGTAATTCGCGAGCGCGAACGCCTGGGTCGCCGCCACCGCGTGATCGAGCGTCCGCCGAAGGTCGAGGGGCAGGCCGTCGTAGGCCTTCTTGTTGAAGCCGAAGTCGTTCACGGTGCCCGGCTCGTGCCAGCCCGGGTAATAGTAGTAGCGCGCCGTCTTGTGCAGGCCGAGCACCATGTCGTCGTGCGGTCCGATCCATTCCGAGGCGTCGATCACGCCGCGCTCCAGCGCGGCGTAGATGTCGCCTCCCGGGGTCATGACGGCGGTGCCGCCCGCCCGGGCGACGACCTTGCCGCCGAGGTTCGGGATCCGCATCCTGAGTCCCTTGAAGTCGCCGATCGTGTTGATCTTCTTCCGGAACCATCCCGCCATCTGTGGCGCCGCGGTCGGAATGGGGCGGGGGACGATATTGAAGGAGACACAGATCTCTTCCCAGAGCTTGAGCCCGTCGCCCTGATAGAGCCACGCCGTCATGCCCTGCGGGTTCATGCCGAAAGGGATGGTTCCGAACCACTCGAGGGCGGGCTCCCGGTCCTGCCAGTACTGGGGCGACCCCATGTACGCCTCGATGGCGCCCTTGGAGGCGGACTCGAAGAGGTCGAACGGCAGCGCGAGCTGACCGGCCGGGAAGACCTCGATCCGGAATCGGCCTCCACTCGTCTCCTCGACGACCTGCGCCAGCCGGTGGGCCGTGGTCTGCTGCAGGAGTGACGCAGGCCAGGCAGTGGGCATGCGCCATTGCACCTTCGGTTGTGCGATGACGCCCGGAGCCCCGGCGGCCGCGGCCATCACGGCCATCGCGCCGCTGGTCTTCGCGAGGAATCTGCGCCGGTCCGTGGTCATGCGCGAGGGCACGTCGAAGTGGCCGATGTTGATCGAATCGGCTGCCTCGCAGCCGAAGTCATCGAGATCCTCGCCGCCGGTGCCGTCGCCGTTGTCGTCCAGGCCTTCACCGCGGCGCACCGCGGTTCATGTTCTCTAGAGCATCCAGCTTGCGTTTCTCCCAGTAGCAGATGAGATCGACGTAGAGCGAGCACGACCAGCCGAAGCAGCCTTCCGGAAAAGGGCATGGTGGCACACTGGGCCAGTTGACGGAACGGCCTTCTCAGCACCCACCCCTCCGCACCGGTTCTGCCGTCCGACCCACCTACAGCGCGGACAACCGGCGTGTCAAGGGAATCTTCTGCGCGTTGACAACGCCGGACACGGCCGCCTAGCATCCGGTGGCCGATTCGGGCGGAGGACATCCGCTCACCGGAGGTGGAACGACGATGCGAACGTTGATCCAGGGCGGCTGGGTGGTCGGCTACGCCGGCAGCGGGCACGAGCTCATTCCCAACGGCTGCGTGGTCTTCGAGGACGACCGCGTTATCCACGTCGGCGTGACATTCGACGGGCCGGTGGATCGGCGGATCGACGCCGCCGGAAAGCTCGTTTCGCCGGGCCTGATCAACTGTCACCTTCACGCCGCCACCAACGCGGGCCAGGCGGTCTTCCTGGACGGGCTC
>Ga0075428_100010500_pt1 | contig 10290 bp, 5 predicted proteins | sample RhiMetdeltSRZDD2_FD_75291 | JGI IMG/M metagenome (GOLD analysis project Ga0075428, IMG submission 75291) | Populus rhizosphere microbial communities from Tennessee, USA - Rhizosphere MetaG P. deltoides SRZDD2 | ecosystem: Host-associated > Plants > Roots > Rhizosphere > Soil | place: USA...
GCTCACCTCGAATCCGGGCGCGAGCCGTGAGCGATCGCGCCACGCGGCGATTCCCTCCTCGATACGGCCTTGTCGCATCAACACTTCAACGAGCGCGGCGTACGCCAGGCCGGAACGCGGCTGGAGCTTGAGCCACCGACGGACCGCTTGCTCTCCCAGCTGGAGTGAGTCGGCCAGCTCGTAGGCCACGATGAGCCAGGCGAAGGCCTCACACGCCGTACACTGCGCTCGCGCGCCGTGCAGGGCGAGCGAGTCCATCGCGATGGCTCGCTCGAGATATGGGACCGCGCCAAGGTAGTCGCCGTCGGCGACCCGGACGGCGCCGGTGAAGAGATGCCCCTCGACCTCCAGTGGATATCGAATCAGCAGCGACTCGGCCGTGGCGCGGAGCGCGGGTGATGACGTGCGCTCGTCCCAGTGCGCGCGGACGATGAGGCGCTCGCGGTCACTCGCGTGTTCGGCGAGGCGTACCGCCCGCTCCAACATCGGATACGTGTTCGCCACTTCGTCCTGACGAAAGCTGAGCGCGAGGTAGTACGCTGCCGACGCGAACGTCGAATCCTCCGCCAACGCGGCCTTGAACAGTCGTTCGGCCGATACCAGGTCGTCCTGGTAGAACGCACGCAGCCCTTCCTCATAGAAGCGATAGGCGGCGAGGGAGCTCGTCGTGACATCTGCGATCGACCCGGGCGGCGCCGGCGCGTCGAAGTCGGCGAGAAGCTTTGCCGTCGCGCTGTCGGCAAGCACGAACGGCCCGTGCGCGACGATCGAGTGCGAGGCCCGGACGTTTCCGGTTCGCAGATCCATCCGGCGCACGTCGAGGCGCAGGGTCGTGTCGTTGAGCGCGTAGAGCGCTCCCTCGAGCAGCTCCGTCGCCCCGGCCGCACGCGCGGCGCCGACATACGCCTGCGGCGAAGCGCTGCCTCCCGAAGGCATGATGCGGCTCGTCAGCTCGTACATGCGCGCCGTGCTGACCACACGAACCGAGGTACATCGCGCGAGCGCCGTTGCCAGCATGTCGGTGAGCGGCTTCACCAGCTCCGTCGAGCGGTTCTCGCGGTAATCGGCGATTTGACCGAGCGCCAGCACCGGGACTTCATCCTTCCGGCCGAGTGGGAGGTACCCGCGGCTCGCGGCCAGCGCGCCGAGCGCCAGGATGCCGCCGGCAGCAGCGGCCCACCCCAGCCGCGTTAGGCGTCGGTGCAACCGTGCAATTGGCGGCGCGATCTCGGGCGTGGGCGAGATCTGCACGGCCTCGGCGACCGGATCTGCCGCCCGACTCGACTCCGCAGACGACGCGGCCGCGTCGGCTCCGCCATCGGCTTCCACTATCTCGATCGCGGCGGTCGCTTGACTCGGCGCGCCGTTCGATGCGCTCGCCACCCGCACTTCCCTGTCGGCCCGGTCCGCGGGCGAGCTCGCCAACGCGGCGCGCAGCTCGTTCGCGAACGCTACCACCGCGCGGTCTGGCGGGAGGTCGAGCTCCTGGTCGATGAGCGCCTCATAGATCTGGGCATGGCGCATTGCCCCGATCCGGTCGCCGGCGCCAACGAGCGCGCGCATGAATCCCAGGGCGAACCGCGCGTTCAGCGGGTCCTGTGCGACGATCTTGCGCCACCATCCCACCGCCGCCTCGCCGTCGCCCTTCGCTTCAGCACCACGGGCGAGCTTCTCCGCCACGCCGAGGAACTGATGGGCCAGCGCCGCGCGCTCCGCTTCCACCCACCGCTCGAACTCGGGCGCCCCGCCAAGCCGGAACCCGTCGAGGAACGGGCCCTCATATAAGGTTGCCGCGCGCGCCAGGTCTCCGGCCGCGACAGCCCGCTCGAACTCGACGACGTCCGAGCTCACGAGGTCCGGGTTGAGGCGGAGGTCGTTACCCGGCAGGAACACGTCGTCCGAACCGAGATCGCGTCGCATCGCCCAGAGTGCGTTCGCGAGCGATCGACGAGCTCGGTCTTCGTCGGCGTCTGGCCAGAAATAGCCAAGCGCCTTGTCGCGCGTCATGCCGCGCTCACCGGCACGCGTGAGGAGCGCGAGGAGCGCCAGACGCTTCGGCTGGGCGGCGGCGTTGACGATCGGGCCATCGGGCCCGACGACGGTCAGTGAGCCTAACGCTTTGATTTTCAGCACGTTGCGTTAGGTGATCGCGAGAAGGATTCCGGCAATGAGCCGGAGGATCTGGAGGCTAACCTATTCGCCGCTCCGCAGGGCAGCAATGCCAACGCGCCAGTCGCTCACCTCGGATGCGCTCGCTTCACGGGGGCGACCATGACGCGGAATGTCCCGATGCGACGCGCATTCGCGAAGCGCGGTCGCGATGCCAGGCACATCCTCGATAGGATGGTCAGTCGTCGTGACTGCGTTCGTACTTCAGCTGCTCGTGCGCCTTGTCCTTTGCCTGCGCAGCATCACGCCGTTTAGCGGCGCCGAGCGCACGCGCGCGCGTATCGTCCGAGCTCACGGCCGGCAGCGAGAAGATCCGCTCCAGCTCGGCGCTGCCACATGACGAGCAGACCGGCTTCTCGCCGCCGCGGACCAGCGTCTCGAACTGGGTCTGGCAATTCTTGCAGCTGTACTCGTAGATCGGCATGACGTCCCGAAGCTGGCGCTCGGCCTAATCTGCACGCGGGACCTTGTTCGGGTCCACCCGCGTCGCGAGCAGCGCCAACGCTACCGAGCGGCATCCCATCTTCCTCGCCACCCGTAGGTCGCTGGCCTCTCGGAGCGTCGCGCCCCATCTTTGGCCCGCTCGCCGCCGAGCACTCCCGCGAGTCCGTCGTCCCCAGATCATCGCGCGACACCATGCCAGATATACCTGCCTGGGTCTCCGTGTATCCGGCGGACAACCCTGCCGCGATCCTCGGCAAGCTGCCCATGCGGCCGGGTACGGTGACGTTCCCAATACCGACATCGGTCGTCCCATCGGATGCCACCGGCATCCTCGTCTTCGCCTGGTGCGCGATCACCGGGAAGAACGTCGGCGCGGGGTATTGGCACATGGCGGTCAACATTCCGGACGGCGCTCAGAACTTCTTCTCGCTGATGGTCGTCGGGTCAGCGGGGGCGGAGAGCGCTACCGTCTTCAACTCGCAGGCGTTCTGGCTCCCCATGCCCACTGACGGCGCGCTCAGCGTCACGCTCGCCGGCGCGAAGTTCCCGGACCCCGGCAATGGCGGTGAGGTGGAGATCCACGGCTTCATGCCCGGCGCCGGCAGCGCGACCCGCTCGTGATCGAGCTGGCACAGCGGGTCGGATCGGTCATCGCTGGCCGGTACCGCCTGGAGCGGGTGTTGGGCGAGGGAGCGGCGGCCGTGGTGTTCCGCGCCCACGACACGCGGCACGGCCGCGATGTGGCGCTCAAGCTGCTCCGGCCGGAGGTCGCGGCGGCGTTAGGCGGCGCACGCTTCGAGCGTGAGATCGCGCTCTCCGCACGGCTCAGCCACCCGCACATCGTGCCCATGCTCGACGCGGGCGAGGCGGACGGGCTGCTCTACTACGTCATGCCCGTGCTCGAAGGCGCATCGCTCCGGGACCGCCTCGCGCAGCAGGGCCAGCTGTCGCTCGAGGAAGCGTTCCAGATCGCGCGCGACGTCGGCCTCGCGCTCGACTACGCGCACGCGCATGGCGTCATCCACCGCGACATCAAGCCCGAGAACGTCCTCATCGGCGGCGGATCCGCAGTCGTCGCGGACTTTGGCGTCGCCAAGGTGCTGAGCGATGGCAGCTCGCCGAACTCGCTCACGCGCACGGGCTTCGCGCTCGGCACGGTGCTCTATATGAGCCCTGAGCAATCCACCGCCGCACCGGTCGACGCGCGCAGCGACATCTACGCGCTCGGCTGCATGGTGTACGAGATGCTGGCCGGCGAGCCGCCGTTCACCGGGCCGAACCCGCAGGCGGTTCTCGCCAAGCACTTCACGGATCCAGTGCCGCTCGTCCGCCGCCTTCGGCCAGCCATTCCGCCAGGCGTAGACGAGGCAATTGCGACGGCAATGGCCAAGACGCCGGCCGACCGATTCTCCACGGCGGCCGAGTTCATTGCGGCACTCGGCCGGAGCCGCACGACGGGCGCTTCGTCGTTAGGCGCGCCGGGGTTTACGCCGCCCGCTGCCCGGAAGCCGACACCGACGCGGCGCGTCGGACGTCGGGGCATCATTGCCGGCGTCGCCATCGCCGTCGGGGTCGCGATCGGCGCGACGCTCATCGCGCTTCGCGGGCGCGCGACGGCCACGCCACCCACGCGGCCCGGAGATGGGGTGCGCTCCATCGCCGTGCTCCCGTTCGACGACGTCAGTCCGGCGAAGGACCAGGAGTACTTCGCCACGGGGATGGCCGACGAGCTCGTGACGGCGCTCGCGCGCCTGCCCAACCTGCGCGTCGCGGCGCGCACGTCGTCGTTCGCGCTCCGGAATACGACGCTGAGCCCCGCGGAGATCGGCCGGCGGCTTCGCGTGTCCGCGCTGCTCACGGGCAGCATCGCGAAGGATGGCAATCGGCTTCGCATCCGGACGGAGCTCGTCGATGTGAGCGCGGACAGCGTCCTCTGGCGTCAGTCGTTCGACAAGGAGTTGAAGGACGTCTTCGCGGTTCAGGAGCAGATCGCGCAGACGGTGGTCTCCCAGCTTCGCGTGCTAGGCTCGGGCGGAAAATCACTCATCACCGTCCCGACGAACGACACGGCCGCCTACGCGTTGTACCTTCGCGGACGACTGGCCTGGAACGAGCGGACTGCAGGCTCGCTGCGCCAGGCCGTGTCGTACTTCAAGCAGGCCATCGCGAAAGACTCTGGCTACGCACGCGCGAGGGCCGGCCTCGCCGACACGTACAACGTCATCGGCCTCAACTTCTACGGCCACTCGGGAGAGAATTTTCAGCTCGGTCGTGAAGCCGCGCGCAAGGCGATCACCCTCGACTCGACGCTCGCCGAGGCGCACGCCGCGCTCGCGTCGGCGACGGCGTTCCTCGAGCGTGACTACGGTGCCGCTGAGAAATCCTACCAGACGGCGATCCGCCTCGACCCGACCTACCCGGCCACGTACTACTTCTACTCGATTTTCCTCGTCAACCTCCGTCGTGCTGACGAGGGCATCGCGAACGCGAAGCGCGCGCACGAGCTCGACCCATCGTCATCGGCGCTGGCGCAGGGTGTCGGGATGGCGTACCTGAACAGCGGCCGGTTCGCCGAGTCGGTCGAGCCGTTCCGGCTCGCCATCTCGCTGCAGCCGCGCTACTACTTCCCGCACGCGTGGTACGCCATCGCGCTCGGGCGTACGGCCCGGCGCGACTCTGCGCTCGCCGAAGCCAGGGAAGCCGTGCGGCTCGCGCCGGACAACATGCTGGTGCGCGTGTTCCTGGGGCAGACGTACGCACTCGTCGGACAGCGCGATTCGGCGTACGCGATCGCGCGCTCGATCGAGGCGCTGAGCGCGGCGACGCCGGTGCCTAACGTCATGCTCGGGCGCCTGTACGCCATCATGGGCGACAAGGATCGCGCGGTCGCCGCCATTCGACGAGGCATCGACGCGAACGAGGCCCAGGCCGGCCAGCTGCTGATTCCGGGGTTCGACTCGCTCGTGGGCGATCCGCGCTTCGAGGCGATGCTGCGCGAGGTGCATCTCAAGTAGCGGTTGGCATCCACCAACGCCCCACGAGGGCTCAACGTGCCGAGGGTCTCATGAAGCGCCGTGCGGCAGTCGGACTGCTGGTCGGTGTGTGTTTGCTGGAAGCGGGTTGCTCGCGCGAGCAGCCGGCCACGACGGACAGGTCGACGTCCGCGGCATCGGCCGGTGCGGTGGGTACCTACGCGACAGTGCCGGACTGGTACAAGGCGCCGCCGCCGGTGCGCAGCTACCCGAGCCCCGCGGACACCATTCACAAGTGGATCCAGGCCGGCGACAGCGTGCATATCCGCGCGCACGCGTGGGACATGTGGCAGTCGATCACGACGCCGGCGAACGACACCATGCCGGTGTGGGAGACCTGGTATGCGGGTCACGAGATCTTCCCAACGATCAACGTCGAGCCGCACGTCGCGACGATGAACGCCGCCCCGGCCGAGCTCCGGCGACACAGGCTCAAGCACCGGTTCGAGGTGTCGCGCCAGAAAGTCCATACCGGCGTGCGGGGCCGCACCCGCTCCCCGGATTTCGCCGAGCGGTGGTTCTCGTTCAACCGCTACACGCGCCCGACGGCAACGCTCATCTACAAAACGCGCCTCTGGGACTACCCCACGTTGCGCGACACGAACCGGGCGTTCAACCGACTCAACACGCCAATCGCCAACCGCGAGGTCCGCGTCTCGATGGGCCCGGTCGACCCGCAGTCGATCGTGCTCAAGCCGGTGTTCCAGTTCGTGGACGGGAAGAATCCGTCGTGCATCCCGTACTGGAACGGGCACACTGCCGCGACGACATCGGACACACTCAACCCGATCGCGAAGACGTGGCTGCAGTTCGTCGTCTTCGATCCGACGAACGCGCTCAAGGGTGCGAAGCAGGCCGGACCCGGAATTCAGGGCTGCCCACCGGGAAAGAGCTGGCTGGTGGTCCAGCCGTCCAGCTTCTACAACGTCGTGCTGACCCAGGAGATGGCGGATTCGCTGAGCGTGTTCGCCGAGGAGAGCGGTGACGACATCGGCGCCGGGAACGACACGTCGGTGGCGGCGATCAAGGCCATGGCGAAGCCCGGCAACATTGCGCTGCTCGTTGCCATGCACGTTACGGGCAAGGAAATCGTCGAATGGACGTGGCAGACGTTCTGGTGGTCGCCGACGCCGAATGATTCGTTAGGCTTCGACCGGCCCGCGACGATCCAGTCGCCGTGGAACAACTACCAGATGAACACGGCCTACCAGATGGTCACGCCGGCGCACTCGCGCAACAACGACACCGCGCGCGTCGCGTACAACCCGTATCTCGAGACGAGCCTGTGCGAAAACCAGTCGCGTGACTGCGCCAACTCGAAGTGGTACGGCGTGTCGACCAACTGCATGAGCTGCCACCGGATGGCGGCGTGGAAGGACACCAGCGTGAAAGGGACCGCGTCGTTCACCAACCCGCCGTACGTGCCGGCGCAGTACGTCGACAAGGCAGATCCGAAATATTTCGGCGGCTATACGAAGACGGACTTCCTCTGGTCGGTCGCGATCCGGACGTTCGTCCCTCGAGTGCCTCCGGGTGTGAAATGCGACACGTGCAAGTCGCCCTGACGGGCGACAGTCGTCAGGCTGACAGCCAGGGTCGGCGCTCCGACTAATCTGCGCGCAGGACGGTGTTCGGGTCCACGCGCGTCGCACGCCGCGCCGGCAGCGCGCTGGCGGCCACCGCGACGACCACCAGCACCGCGCCCACCACCCCGAACACGCGCGCGTCCGTGGCCGACTGCGCGAACAGGAGCGGCTGCACCCAGCGCGCCGCGAGGAGCGCCAGCACCGTACCGAGCGTGACGCCAGCCACCGCGAACCGGACACCCTGCCCCACGACGAGCCTAACGACGTCCCGCCCCTGCGCGCCAAGCGCAACGCGAACGCCCAGCTCCTGCATTCGCTGTGCGACGTTGTAGGCAACCACCCCGTAGAGTCCCACGGCCGCCACGATCAGCGCCAGCCCGCCGAACGCCACGAACATCGTCGCGCCCACGCGCCACGAGCGGCGTTCACCGTCAATGGTCTCGCTCAGCGGCCGCACGGTCACGTACGTCTGTCCGGGCATGACGGGCTGCAGCGCCGCCCGCACACGTTCCGCCGAGGCCGCGGGGTCCCCGCGCATTCGGAGCATCACGGCGTAGCCGGCGGCGGGACGGAACTGTTCGATCGGGAGGTAGTAACGGTTGGGCACGTTCTCCGCGAGGCTCACGTGCGCGACGTCTTCCGCGACGCCGACGACCGTCGTGCACGGCATCGTGTCCTGCCCAACCCGCATGCACTGCCCGATCGGATTCGCGTCAGGCCAGAGAGCGCGCGCCATGCTCTCGCTCACCACCGCCACGCGCGGGCTCGTTGCGCGATCGTCGTTCGTGAAGCCACGGCCGCGAACGATCCGCGTTCCCATTGTCCTGAAGTAGTCGGCGCTGCCCTGCTGGTAGGTCATGAGACCCAGACCGCGCGTCGAGGCAACGCCGGGCACGAACACCGCGACGGACGAGGTCGTCCAGAAGGGCACGCTGCTCACCCACGCAGCCGACTCGACCCCCGCAACGTTCTGCGCAGCCACGAGGAGCTGGCGCCCGAGCCGGGACTGCGCGCTGTCACTCATTTCGGCACCGCGGAGGTTGCGCGAGACGACGAGGAGGCGGTCGGCGTCGAAGCCCATGCGCTTCTCGCGAACATGCTGGAGGCTTCGGACGAACAAGCCCGCGCCCACGAGCAGCACCATCGACAGCGCACCCTGCGCGACGAGCAGCGCGCCACGGGCACGCGATCGTTGATACGTGCCCTCGCGAAGCCCGCTCTTGAGCATCGATGCCACGTCGCCTCGCAGCCCGAAGAAGACCGGCGCGAGCCCCGTGAGAATCGCCGCCGTCAACGCCGCCGCGAGCGCCGCGACGAGCGTCCGACCGTCTGTCAGGAGATCCAGCGGTCCCGTCTCGCCGACGAACAGGCGGCGCAGTACCGCACCTCCCCATTGCGCCACGGCTATTCCCGCCGCGAAGCCGAACACCGACAGGACGAGGGTCTCGGTGAACGACTGCGCGGCAAGCCGACGCCGGCTGACGCCTAACGCGACACGGAGCGCCAGCTCCCGCCGGCGTCTGAGCGCGCGCGCGAGAAACAGGTTCGCGACGTTGGCGCACGCGATCAGCAGAACGACCACGGCAACGCCCGACACCCACACGAGCGTGCGTGCCTCGAGTCCGGGATCGGGGCCCGCCGCCGGGCGCAGCGACGACGCCACAGCGCGCGGCCGCGCCTCGCTCACCGGCTCGAGCGACCGGTTCTCCCCACGCTCGACGTTCCAGCTTCGCGCGTAGGCGTTGGTGAGGTCGGCGTCGGCGGCCGCGAGGCTCACGTCCGCCTTCCTCCGCACCATCATGTTCATCCATCCCCAGTAATAGTGCGCGAAGTAGTTCTTCCCGTCTTCGCCAGGTTGGTTGCCGGCGTAGGCGGTGATGGGGATGTACACGGCGGGGACCTGGCCGTCTGCGACTCCGGTGAATCCACGCGGCGCAACGCCGATGATGGTCGCGGTGATGTTCCCGACCTGAATCGGCTCACCGAGCACGTTGCGGCCGCCGAAGTCGCTTAGCCAGAACCCGTAGTCGAGGACCGCGACGCTCGCCCCGACCGGCGTCGTGTCCTCGGCGGCGAGGAAGAACCGCCCCATTGCCGGGCGCGCATCGAAGAAGCCGAAGAAGCTCGCACTCACCGCGGCGATCGGCCGCTCCCGCGCCGCCTCTCCAACACCGATCGCCTGCGCGCCCTGCGCGTAGGCCGCGGTCGCGGAGAAGGACGTCGTCCAGCGTTGGAGGTCGAGGTAGCGCGTGTACTCGATGGCGTCACGCGTTATCTCCCGGTCACGTTCCGTGAACTGGAGGTACACGCGGTGAACGCGCCCGGGCTCGCTCAGGTACGCGTGCGGCCGCAGCATCAGGCGGTCGATGACGCCGAACATCGCGGCGTTCGCGCCGATGCCAAGACCAAGCGTGACGATGGCGCTGAGCGCGAAGCCGGGAGATCGGCGAAGCCCGCGGATCGCGTAGCGCACGTCCTGCTGCAGGTGGTCGAGCCACGGCACGGACCATCGGTCCTGCGACTCCTCGCGAACTCGCGTCACGTTGCCGAGGCGGCGTCGCGCGGCCCAGTGCGCCTCCGCTGCATCGTCGCCGGCGGCGCGCGTATCACGCTCGAGCTGCGAGCGATGGAACTCCAGCTCCTCGCGCAGCTCGGCGTCGAGGCGCTCGCGACGGAACCAGTCGATGAGTCGTGCGAGCCATTCGCGCATGACACCTCGTGGCGTTAGGCAGCGCCGGTGGGCACGACCGATCTCAGGCCGGCCGCATCACGCGCCCGATCGCGTCCAGAAGCTCGGCGAATCCGGCTTCCTGGTCGCCGAGCTGCCGTCGCCCGAGCGGCGTAATGGTGTAGTACCGGGCCCGCTGGTTGTTCGGCGTCTGCCCCCACTGCGCCTTGATCCAACCCTTCTGGCGCATGCGCTGGAGGGCCGGATAGAGCGAGCCTTCCTCGATCCGGAGCACGTCACGAGAGAGCCGCTGAATGTGCTGCGCGATGCCGTACCCGTGCATCGACTGCACGGCCAGCGTACCGAGGATCAACATGTCCAGCGTGCCGGG
>Ga0075428_100010501_pt1 | contig 10290 bp, 9 predicted proteins | sample RhiMetdeltSRZDD2_FD_75291 | JGI IMG/M metagenome (GOLD analysis project Ga0075428, IMG submission 75291) | Populus rhizosphere microbial communities from Tennessee, USA - Rhizosphere MetaG P. deltoides SRZDD2 | ecosystem: Host-associated > Plants > Roots > Rhizosphere > Soil | place: USA...
CCCACCTTCGCCGCCACCTGCTCCTGCGTCAGGCCGAGCGTCTCGATCAGGGCTCGGAAGCCGAGCGCCCGCTCGATCGCGTCCAAGTCCTCGCGCTGAACGTTCTCGACCAGGGCGAGCTCCAGCATCTGGCCATCGCTGACCCCTTCCCGAACGAACGCGGGGACTCGCTCCAATCCCGCGAGCTTCGCGGCACGCCAGCGGCGCTCCCCTGCGATCAGCTCGTACTCCGATCCCACCGAGCGGACCACGACCGGTTGCAGGAACCCATGGCGCGTCAAGCTCGCCGCCAGCTCGCGCAGCGGCGCCTCATCGAACCGCTTCCTGGGCTGGTGTGGGTTTGGGCGGATGGCGTGGATCGCGAGCTCCTGGGCGCCCTGCTTCTCTTGCTCAGCCGTCGAATCTCCCAGCAGCATTCCGAGCCCGCGCCCCAGTCTTCGTTCCATGCTCACCAGCTCCTCAGGGGTTGGTCGACCCCTTCGACGTCACGCTAGGAACCACAGGTGGTATGTCAAGGCTACGGATCCACAAGATCGTTGGGGTCGAGGCCCTGGACGCGCTAGCCTCTGACATGGCAGTGCTCGAGATGGAAGCGAAGGATCGTTGTGGCTTCGAAGCTGCACCCTAGAGGCAGGGCTGATCTCCCCACATGCACGCGATCCGCATCACGCTCGAGACCCTGCGACTGTGCGCGATCCAGCCGACGAGCTGGCTGACCTTCGCTCTCCTGGCCGCGAGCGGGCCGGTCCTCTCCGCACTCGCCCCGCTCGGAATCACATCGGAATCGCCCACGAATTCGGCGCTCCTATACGAACTTGCAATTGTGTCCGTCGCCTTGGGAAGTGCGCGGGGCCTGGCTGTCCTCGAGTCGGTTTCCAGGTCGATCGCTCACGTGATCCCGCGTCCGACCGGTGCGACCTGCGCCCTGGCCTTGGTTTCCGTCGGGCTGCTGCACGCGCTGTTCGCGCTCGCCCCGGCGATCGGGATGGGGGGGTTCCATGCCAGCGCGCCCGTGCTCCCCTTCTTTCTCCGACTCGCGCTCGTGCTCCTGGTCACCGCAGGAGTCGGCGGTCTCCTCCTCCGCCTCGCCCTGCCGGTCGGGTCCGCTCCCTGGATCCTCGGCGTCGGACTGCTGCTGACGCCAGTCCTGCTGCCCCATCCGCTCCCGGTGCGCTCCCTGGTCCTGCTCGCGGCGGCCTTGTTCTGGGCGGCACGGCTCCTGGATCATCCGCCGGGACGGACAGCGTGAGAACCGGAATCCTCGGGGACATCCACTCCAACCTCTCGGCGCTCGACGCCGTGCTCCAGCGCTTCGAGAAGGAGGGGGTCGAGAGGATCCTCAGCGTGGGGGACATCGTCGGGTACGGCGCGCGTCCGATCGAGTGCGTCGAGCGTGTCCGTTCGATCGGCGCGATCGTGGTGAAAGGCAATCACGACGCCGCCTGTGTCGGCGAGCTCGACATGCGCTACTTCAACGAGCACGCCCGCGCAGCCCTGCGCTGGACCCGGACGATCCTCGAAGCGCGGGACATGCGCTGGCTCTCGGATCTTCCGCTCGTCGCGGACCTCGACGACTGCTGCGTGGGTCACGGCACCTACTACAGGCCCGAGCTCTTCGACTACATCCAGAGCCCCTCGGACGCGGATCCTTCGCTGGAGATCATGACGGTCCCTGTCTGCTTCGTCGGCCACACGCACGTGCCCGTCGCGCTCCTGAGGCTCGAGGACGATCCCGACCACACCGCGTACACGCTCGATCCGGAGATCGATCTCGCGGACGTCCAGCGCGCGCTGATCAACGTCGGGAGCGTGGGTCAGCCCCGGGACGAGGACCCGCGTGCGGCCTACGCGCTCTACGATTCCGACGAGCGACGCGTGCGGATCGAGCGCGTCGCGTACGACATCGAGGAGGAGGCGCGGCGGATCCGCGCCGCGGGCCTGCCCGACGTGCTGGCGAAGCGCCTGTTCCTCGGCGTCTGAGGCGCGATCTACGGACCGCTGCGCAGGTAGGAGAGATCGCTCGGCAGACCGTCGATCCCTTCCTCGCCCAACCCGCTGCGGAACAGGATCTCGATGTCGCGCAGCGGCTTCTCGTCGCCACGGAACCGGAATTTTCGCGCGTGCGGGTGCGATCCCACGGCGACCATGAGGTCGAGGATCGACGCGGCGTTGCACTTGCGGCCTTCGATCTCCATCTCGACCGGCGTTCCGTAGCGGTTGACGATGCCGACGATCAACGCGGCGGGACGCGCGTGCAGGCTCACGTCGTCGCCGAGCGTCACTTCGAGCAGCTGGACGTTCGTGTAGGTCGGGAGCAGGTCCTCGGCCAGCGGCCGTCCGCGGCGCACGATCTGCGCGGCCCAGTAGAGGACGTGGTTCAGCGTGTAGTCGCGGACGCGCGCCCGATCGACGAGCGCCGCCAGGCGCCGCTCGATCATCTCGTCGCGCAGGCCGCTCTCGTGGCGCTCCACGAAGTGCACGAGGTGCGTGACCGACTCCAGCAGATGGAGCGCCGCCGAGGCGTGGCCGCGCAGGCGGGGGAGCCGCGGATCGCCCGACTCGATCACCGTGTTCTTGACCCAGGTGTCGTAGGCGGACTGGAGGTTGTGGACCGTCGCCTCGTAGACCCGCGCCTGCTCCTCGCTGCACACGCTGCGCAGGTACGTCTCGCGCTCGTCCTCGTCGACGATGCGCCGCACGCCCAGGTCGTCGAACATCCCGCACACCTGGAGGAACTTGGCCGCCACTTCCGCGATCTTCTGCTCGTCGTCCTCGAGATCCTCCTGGTCCGTGTTGCGCGGCAGCTTCTGCCGGGGCAGCTCCCGGACCTGGTCCTCCTCCGCGAGGCCTTCGCTCGGCACGGCGATCCCGTGCGACGTGGCCTCCTGGATCGCCGCGCCGAGCAGCGTGCGCAGGGCCCCGAGCAGGAACGCGCGCGACTTGCGGATCGAGGCCAGCGCGGACTCCGACTCCCGCGGCGTGAGGATCGTCCCGTAGCTCTCGAAGCGTCGCTCGAGGTGGGCGACGCTGAAGCCCGCCAGCGCGATCCCCCGGATCGAGGCGACCAGCTCCCGGAAGAAGCCGTAGGTGCGGTTGTAGCGGGCGCCGTAGTCGTCGAGGAAGGCCTCGAGCGTGTCGGTCTCGCTGATCAGCCCGTAGAAGTGCGTGCGCGTCCAGTCGCCGTCCGCGCGCTGGAGCAGGGAATTGGTCAGGCGGTAGAAAACCTGGGCGCGCCCCTCGAGGACCCCCGCGAACTGCTTCTCGGAGATGACTTCCTCGAGCGAGCCGTCGGTCACGGGCGACGGCTTCCGGGCTCCCGCGGGGACCATGATCGCCTGAATCCTACCTCACCTGCGCGTTCGGCTTCCAAGGCGCTCCCTCCGGCGCACGGGGGACTCAAGGCCGACGCCGCGGCAGGCCGATGGGGGATCGAGCGCCCCCTCCGCACGGCGCGACATCCCCAGGAGGCCGCCATTTCCGCCGAACGCTGTCTCGAGACTTACCTGACCGAGATCAACGAGGTCCCGCTCCTCGACGCGCAGGAGGAGCAGGATCTGGGGCGGAAGATCCAGGCCGGCGACCAGCGCGCGCGGGAGCGGATGATCCGCGCCAACCTGCGCCTCGTCGTCGCGGTCGCGAAGACCTACGGGGACCGAGGCCTCTCCCTCCAGGACCTGATCGCCGAAGGGAACATCGGCCTCATGAAGGCCGCGGAGAAGTTCGACCCCGACGCGGGCTGCCGCTTCTCGACCTACGGGACCTGGTGGATCAAGCAGTCCATCCGCCGGGCGCTGACGAACACCGTGAAGCAGGTGCGCGTGCCGAGCTACATGGCCGAGCTCATCTCGCGCTGGCGCGTCGTCAGCCTCGAGCTCACCTACCTGCTCGGCCGCTCGCCGACGGTCGAGGAAGTCGCGTCCGAGCTCGAGATCCCCGAGGAGAGCTGGCCGCTGCTCAAGCGCACGATCCACACCTCGGGGCTCGGACAGCAGGTGTCCCTGGACGCGCTGACCGCGAACCAGGACACGGTCGAGGACGTCTCGGCCGTCACGCCCGACGAGCAGCTGCTGAACTCCGACATGATCGCTAAGCTGGGCGACCTCCTGAAAGTCATCGACGAGCGCGAGGCGACGATCCTCCGCCTGCGGTACGGGCTCGGATCGCCCGACGGAGAGACGATGACGCTCAAGGAGATCGGCAAGGTCGTCGGATTGACCCGGGAGCGGGTGCGCCAGATCGAGCAGGAGGCGCTCAAGAAGCTCTACGGCGTCATGGGCGACCACTAGGAAGAGTTCGAGGATGTTCCACACCGGAGCGGGAAGTCCTCCCGCTCCGAGCGAGCGGGAGACGTCGATCGAGAGCGACCCTCGCGCGCCCGAGGGCTCGCCGCTGTACGTGCACCTGCCGTTCTGCGCGGCCAAGTGCCACTACTGCGATTTCTTCTCCGTCGCGGCCGAGGGCCAGGACCGCGCAGCGATGGTCGCCGCGATCCTGCGCGAGGCCGAGCGCCGCGCACCGCGACTCCCGCGGACGGTGTACCTCGGCGGCGGCACGCCCTCGCTCCTCGCCGCCGACGAGCTCGAGCGCCTGCTCACCGGGCTCGAGGCGATCTGCGGCTTCCGCGCGAGCGCGGCGGAGGTCACGGCGGAGTGCAATCCCGAGAGCCTCGATCTCGCCAAGGCGCGCGTGCTCCTCGACCTGGGCGTGAACCGACTCTCGATCGGGATCCAGAGCCTGCACGACGAGGTGCTCGCGCTCTTCGGCCGCGTCCATTCCGCGGAGGACGGCCTGCGCGCGTTCGACGCCGCGCGCGAGGCCGGCGCGACGAACGTCAACGTCGACCTGATCTACGCGACGCCCGACCAGGATCCGGACACCTGGAGGAAGGACCTCGAGCGCGTGCTCGCGCTCGGGCCCGATCACGTCAGCGCCTACAACCTCACGTTCGAGGAGGAGACGCTCTTCCGTCGCTGGCTCGACGAGGGCCGTCTCGCCAAGGCCTCGGAGGAGATCGAGCTCGAGCTCTTCCACGCGACGCGCGCGGTCCTCGACGCGCGGGACTTCGAGGCGTACGAGATCTCGAACTTCGCCCGCGCGGGACGGCGCTGCGAGCACAACGTCAACTACTGGCGCAACGGCGCCTACCTGGGAGTCGGCCCCTCGGCGGTCAGCAAGGTGGGGAACCGCCGCGCCGGGAACCGGAAGGGCACGACCTCCTACGTGAACGCCGTCCGCCGCGACGGCCACGCGCGCGAATGGGAGGAAGTGCCCTCGGCCGACAAGCGCCTGGCCGAGACCTGGTGGCTCGGGCTCCGGCTGCGGGAGGGCGTCGATCCGGCCGAGGCCCGCGCGGCGGCCGGGTTCGATCGCGCCGAGGACCCCGCCCTCCCCGTGGCGCGCGAGATCGAGGCCCTCGGGCTGATCGAGGAGCGCGCCGGACGCTTCGTCCTCAGCGAACGAGGTCTCCCGCTCGCGGACTGGGTCGCACGACGCTTCCTGGAGCGCGCCGCGAGCTGAATCGACGAGCCGGCGCGGGCGGGATGCCCGGGACGCTAGGATCCTGCTCCGCGACGCCGGCATGAACGCGAACTACGCCGACCGACTCGATGCGGCCATCTCCCGGGCCGGGAACGCCTGCCTCGTCGGCCTCGATCCGCACCCTTCGATGCTGCCCGAGGAGTTCGCGGCGGCGCGGACGAGCCCCTCGCGTGCCGAGCGGGCCGCGGCGGCGGGGGACTTCCTGTGCGAGATCATCGACCTGGTGGCCGGCCAGGTCCCCGCGGTCAAGCCGCAGTCGGCCCTGTTCGAGATCCACGGGCCCGACGGCGCCGCCGCCTGGGAGCGCGTCGTGCGCGCCGCGCGCGCGGCGGGCCTGCTCGTCATCGGCGACGTGAAGCGCGGAGACATCGACAGCACCGCGCGCGCCTACGCGACCGCCTTCCTCGAGGGCGCCTACTCCGGCGACGACGCGCGCTGCGACGCGATCACGATCAACCCCTATCTCGGGACGGACTCCGTGAAGCCCTTCCTGGAGACCTGCGGACGCACCGGGACCGGCGTGTACGTCCTCGTGCGCACGTCGAATCCCGGCGGCGGACTTTTCCAGGAGCACGGCGAACCGCCGCTCTACCTGCGCGTCGCCGACGCCGTCGTCGAGTGGGGGAACTCCCTGGTCGGCCGCTGCGGACTCTCGAGCGTCGGCGCGGTGGTCGGCGCCACGCACCCGAGCGAGCTCGCCCTCTTGCGCGCGCGCATGCCCGCGACGCCGTTCCTGATTCCCGGCTACGGCGCGCAGGGAGCGGGCGCGGCCGAAGTCGCCGGCGGATTCCTGCCCGGGGGCCGCGGCGCGCTCGTCAACTCCTCGCGCGGGATCCTCTTCGCGTGGCGCGAGCCGCGCTTCGCCGGGATGCACTGGAAGGATGCGACGCGCGCGGCGCTGGCCGAGATGATCGGTGCGCTCTCGGCCGCGGCCTCGGCGACACGGACATGATCGGGATCCACCGCGTCGCTGCGGACGATCGCGAGGGCTCGCCGCTCGTCCGACTGGTCCGCGACGGAGCGGCGGACGCGATCGGCCTGCGCGTCCCGCGCGCCCTGGAGGAGCTCGACCCTCCGCCGAAGCTCCTGGAGCCGCGCGAGCGCGGCGCGCTCGCCCGGGCGCTCGAGGCCGGGCTCGCTCCGCTCGCGCCCCACGTCGCCGTGCTCGACGCCATTCGGGCGCTGGACGACCCCGAGGCCTGCGCGGTCGTCACGGGCCAGCAGCCGGGCTTCCTCGCCTCTCCACTCTATTCCCTCTACAAGGCGCTCCAGGCGGTCGCGCTCGCCCGGGTCCTGCGGGCGCGCCTGGGCGTGCCGGTGATCGCGCTGTTCTGGAACCACGCCGACGACCACGACATCGCCGAGGTGCACCACGCCCACCTCGTCAACCGCAACCTCGATCTCCAGAAGGTCTCCCTGCCCGGTCTCTCCTCGGGGCGGCAGCCGTTCTCTCGCATCGTCCTCGACGAGGGCGCGCACCACCTCGCCGCGGTGCGCGCGCTCCTCGACCAGATCCTCGAGGGCGCTCCGCACGCGCGCCGCGCGGTCGACACCTTCGCTCCGCGGTCCGGCGAGAGCATCGCAAGGGCGTTCACGCGGACGATGACCGAGCTGCTCGGCCCCTCAGGCCTCGTCGTCCTCGAGCCGGACTGGATCCGTCGCTCGATGTCGGCGCACCTGGCCGCCATCGTCGCCGTCGATCCGGTCCAGCTCCTCCAGCGCGGTGCGGTGCGGATGAGCGAGCGCGGACTTCAACCGGCGATCGAGCCTTCCGGAGCCGCGATCGTGTTCCGCCACGATCCGGAGGGAAGGCTCGCGCTGCGCGTCGGCGGAGACGGCTTCCGCTTCGACGGCGAGAACGGGTCGCGCACGGGCGCCGAGCTGGCGGCGGAGATCGTCCAGGACCCGCTCGCCTGGTCGCCGGGAGCGCTGCTCCGCCCGATCGTGCAGGACTTGTGCCTCCCCGTCGCGGCCTACGTCGGAGGGTGGGGCGAGCTCGCCTACCACGCCGAGCTCGGCGATCTGCGCGCCCGCGTCGGCGCGCCGGCGACGCCTTTCGTCCCGCGCGTCTCGTGCACGCTCGTGGATCCGGAGTGCCGCGTCTCGCTCGCGCGCCTCGGCCTGGAGGCCGACGCCGTCGTCCGCGGCGGCCGGTCGCTGACGGCGAGCGCTCCGACCGCGGAGGCGCCCGCCTGGATCGCCCGGATCCGCGCGATCGCCGGCGCCGCGGCCGGCGAGATGGATTCGCTGCGCCAGGACGTCGTCGAGCTCGAGCCCGCGCTCGTGTCGCAGCTCAAGCGGACCTCCGACCAGATCCGCTCGGCGGGCGACTGGCTGTCCGAGAAGGTCGAGCGCGTGCAACAGAACAAGAGCGGGAAGGGCCGGCGCCACCTGCGGCGGCTGAACAGCTGGCTGCTGCCTCGCGAGGAGCCCCAGGAGCGCGTGCTCGGCCCGCTGCCCTTCGTCGCGCGCTTCGGGGAGGACTGGGTGCGCGAGCTCGCGGGCGCGATCGATCCCTTGTCCTCCGACCATCTCGTCCTCCACCTCGGACAGGACCTCCCCGGAGACGAACCATGAAGCTCGACGTGCTGGTGGTGGCCGCGCACCCCGACGACGCGGAGATCTCGGTCGGAGGGACCCTGCTCCGCCTCGCGCGAGCGGGGCGGAAGACCGGCGTCGTCGACCTGACGCGCGGGGAGATGGGCACGCGCGGCAGCGCCGCCGACCGCGCGCGGGAGACCGAAGCCGCGAACGCGATCCTCGGGCTTGCGGTCCGGCACAACCTGGAGCTCCCCGACGGCCGCGTCGAGGCCACGGTCGAGGCGCGCGAACGCCTGGCTGCGATCGTCCGAGAACACCAGCCCGAGGTCCTGCTCGCGCACCACACCGACGACCTCCATCCCGACCATCGCGCGGCGGGCGAGATCGCGCGCGCGGCCTGGTACCTCTCCGGCCTGGCCCGGCTGGCCGGGCAGGGGGGCGATCGGCCGGTGCGCCGTCCCCGGCGCCTCTACCATTTCATGGGGCACCTGCCCTTCGATCCGACCTTCGTCGTCGACATCGGCTCGGTGTGGGAGGAGAAGGTGCGCCTCGTGCGCTGCTACTCGACCCAGCTCGCGCCCGCGGGCGCGCGCGACCGGGGAGAGCACTTCCTCTTCGGCGCCGACATCCTGGCTCGCATGGAGACGAAGGCCAGGACCTACGGCGAGCGCATCGGCGTGCGCTACGGCGAGCCGCTGCTCCACCTCGGGCCGCTGCCCTGCCTCGATCCGCTCCTCGCCCCGCCCGCGGACGAGGGCTAGACTGCGCGCGCTCCCATGCGGCGCATCGCGGTCATCAACCAGAAGGGCGGCGTGGGCAAGACCACGACCTGCGCGAACCTCGGCGCGGCCCTGGCCCTGTCGGGACGCCGCGTCGTCCTGGTCGACATGGACGCCCAGGCCAACCTGACCCTCGCGCTGAACATCCAGCCGAAGGCCGGATCCCTCTCGAGCTACTCCGTGCTCACGGCGGGCGCGAGCTTCGGCGAGGCCTTGCTCGACACCTCGACGCCGAACCTGCGCATCCTGCCGGCCGACATCGATCTCTCCGGCGCGGAGCTCGAGCTCGCCGCGCAGCTGGGCCGCGAGCACGTCCTGCGCGAGGCGATCGAGTCGTGGGACGCCGAGTCGCGGCGAGCGAACGGGCGCGCGCCGGCCGACTACGTGCTCTTCGACTGCCCTCCGAGCCTCGGACTGCTCTCGGTCAACGCGCTCGCGGCCGCCGGCGAGGTCCTGATCGTCATCCAGACCGAATTCCTGGCGCTGCAGGGGATGAGCAAGCTCGTCGACATCCTGAAGCTCATGAAGAAGCGCCTGAACCCCAAGCTCGAGGTCGCCGGGATCGTCCCTTGCCTCTACGACAGCCGGCTCAAGCTCGCGCGCGAAGTGTTGGCGGAGATCCGCGGATACTTCCCGGGGAAGGTCGGGTCCTCGGTGCGCAGCAACGTGAAACTCGCGGAAGCTCCGAGCTACGGGAAGACGATCTTCGAGTACGCACCCGATTCGAACGGCGCGCGCGACTACCAGGCCGTCGCGGGCGAGATCGCGCGGGCGGAGTCGCTGGACCCCGATCTCGCCGCGCTGCCGCCGATCGCCGGGAGCGCGCCGCGCGCCCGGGCTCCGAGGAAGGCCCCCGCGGCGGTTCCGACGGAAACGCCCCTGGCGACCGTGGTCCTGACGCCGGCGGGCCCGCCGCCTGCCGAGGAGCGAGCGGTGCACACGGAGACGCTCCCGGCGCTCGAAAGCCCCGCCCGACGGGCTTAGTCCCTCGCGCTCGCTTCGAGACGCGATCGGCGTCCGGCCCATCCACCATGGAACGCGCCCTGCGAATCGGAATCCTCTGCCACCCGACCTACGGCGGGTCGGGCGTCGTCGCGAGCGAGCTCGCCCTCACGCTCGCCGCGCGTGGCCACGAGGTCCACCTGTTCTCGAACGACGTCCCGCCGCGCCTCGCGCGGTCCGTCGGACCCGTCCAGATGCACGTCGCGCAAGGGATTCCCTACCCGCTCTTCCATTCGACGCCGCACGATCTCGCGATCACGTCGTCCGTGCTGAACGTCCACCGCGCCGACGGGCTCGACATCCTGCACGCGCACTACGCGCTCCCGCACGCCGTCTCGGCCTACCTGGCCCGCTCCGCGGCGCGCGCGGATCGGGATCGTCCCGCGCCCGCGATGGTCACGACGCTCCACGGCACGGACATCACGCTCGT
>Ga0075428_100010504_pt1 | contig 10288 bp, 10 predicted proteins | sample RhiMetdeltSRZDD2_FD_75291 | JGI IMG/M metagenome (GOLD analysis project Ga0075428, IMG submission 75291) | Populus rhizosphere microbial communities from Tennessee, USA - Rhizosphere MetaG P. deltoides SRZDD2 | ecosystem: Host-associated > Plants > Roots > Rhizosphere > Soil | place: USA...
TGCAGCTCGCGTACCCGGGTCGCTCCTCGGTCACGGTCGAAGATTCCGCCGACCAGTACCGGGTGAGCTTGCGATTCCCGCTGGTGTTCGCCGCCGGCTCTGCGGGCGGGCCGCGGTAGCGGCGTCGCTGACGATCAGGCCCGGCGGCGGAGACGGATCACGACGTCGACGCCCGCGATCTCCGTGCCCGGCGGCAGCGCCGGCATGCGCGAGAACGCGAGCTCTTCGGGGCCAATGTCGATCATCTCGCCCGTGTCGAGATTCTGAAAATGATGATGTGGCTCGCGGGTCGAGTCGAATACGCAGCGGTTGGGATCGAGGTGCACCTGCCGCACGAGCCCGCGCTCCACGAAGAGCTTGAGCGTGTTGTAGACGGTCGCTTTCGAGACCCTCGCCGCCGAGCGACGCAAGGCCGCGAGTACCTGCTCGGCGGTCATGTGACAGGGCGCCGCCAGCATCACCTCTGCCATCCGCACCCGCTGCGCAGTGGGGCGAATGCCGTGCTGCTCGAGCGTGCGTCGGACATTCGCGCGCGAATCCAGGGCTTGGGACGCCTCGGTAACCATGCCCGGATTATACGGCCTGGTCGTCCAGCGGACATCGAATCCGGTCGTTCGCGGCAGAAAGGCGCGCTGCGCCGGCGCCGCGATGCCGCCAGCATGCATGGGCACGGATCGCATGGAGTTCGGCGATGGAACGGCACCGCGGCCATACCCTGCCCGAAATGCTGCTGGCGGTGGCGCTCGTAGCCACGACTCTCGGTTACGGGATCCCCGCCTTTCGTACGCTCGGTCTCGACACCGCCCGCACGCGCGAGGTCAACACCTTCGTGCACGCGCTCTACCTGGCGCGGAGCGAAGCGATCAAGCGCAACGGCGTCGTCAGCCTCTGCCCGAGCCACGACGGCAACCTTTGTGCGGCGGCCGGTACGCCCTGGCACTCGGGCTGGATCGTGTTCATTAACCGGGACCGCGATCAGCCGGCCGTGCGAGATCCAGACGAGGACCTGCTGCATGTCTATTCCGGATGGGCAGCCGGCAGCGTATTCGCCAACCGGACCACCCTCTCCTTCCGGCCGTTCGGGCAGTCGGGAACAACGGCCACGTTCACCTTCTGCGACCGCCGCGGCGATCGATTCGCGCGCGCCGTGATCATCAGCCAGACGGGTCGCCCGCGCATCTCGGGGTCCGGCTCCTCGGGGACGCCGCTGCGCTGCGCCTGAGTCATGGTTCGCCCGGCAGCAGGCTTCACGCTCGTCGAGTCTCTGATCACCCTGATCGTGGTGTCCATCGGCCTGCTCGGCATCGCAGCGCTGTACGTCGAGACGCTGCGAGTCGGCCGCTCCGCGCAGCACCGGACGCAGGCGGTATACGTCGCGGCCGATCTCGCCGACCGGATCCGCGCCAATCGCGCCCCGGTCGATGGCTACACGGGCACGGGTGCAGGCGCGAGAGCGATTGCCGACCTGGCGGAGTGGCAGGCACTCGTCGCGGCGCGCTTGCCACAAGGCGCAGGCGAAGTGCGATTCGTGGCCGGCACCACCGACACGCCCGCCGCGTACACCATCCGGGTGAGCTGGCACGAGATCGGCGGATCGACACCTCTCATCTACGAGCTGCGGCTCGAGATATGAACTCGCGCAACGACAAGACGGCGCGCCCCCGGGCATCGGGCGTGAGCCTCGTCGAGATCATGGTCGCGCTCGTCATCGGGCTCTTCCTTATCCTCGGCACAGTCAGCATCTACAGCCGGTCTCGCGCGATCTACCGCTCGACCGAGGCCGTCGCACGGTTGCAGGAAACAGCGCGCTACGCGTTCGACGTGATCGAGCCCGACGTGCGCATGGCGAGCTACTGGGGCCTCGGCAGCCGCACCGGGCACGTCGTGAACCGCGCGGGCCCCTCGCAGGGCACGCCCGTCGAGCTGGCGGCGGTGGAAGCGGTGATCGATCGCTGCGGCGACAACTGGGCCATCGATCTGGACGGGTACCTCGCGGGGTGGAACGGCGCAGCAGGCTTTAGCCTCGCCTGCACTGCATATCAGGACGACTATCGCGCCGGCACCGACGGGCTGATCCTGCGTCGCGGCTCGGAAACCGCCGCCGAGGCGCTCGTCGGCGAGCGGCTCTACATCCAGAGCGGCCGCGCGCAGGGGGCTCTGTTCGTCGCCGATGCGTCGTGCACCGATCCGAAGAATGCCGGCTGCATTCCGGGCGGCTACCCGCCCGATGCCACCGAGACACGCGAGCTGATCTCGACCGCCTACTACGTGACCGGCAGCTCGGTGGGCCGCGCGGACGTCCCGGCGCTCCGTCGCAAGCGGCTCGCGACCGGTTCGATGCTCGACGAGGAAGTTGTCTCCGGCGTCGAGGATCTGCAGATTCGGTTCGGGATCGACACCGACGGCGACACGAATGCCGACAGCTATGTCGACCCTGCGGCCGATCCCGACACCCACGAAGGACGGATCGTCGCGGTGACCATCTGGTTGCGCGTGCGCGCGGAGGACACCGAGCCAGGCTTCACCGATCACCGCGTGTATCGCTACGCGGACGTCGACGAGGCTCCGGGCGATCGTTTTCGCCGCATCGTCGTTTCGAAGACCATCAGCCTCCACAACAGGCGCAGCTGAGATGGACGCGCGTGTACGCTGGAAGAGGCACGAGGTCGGCGCAGCGCTGGTCGTGAGCCTGCTGCTGCTCTCCTTACTTACGCTGCTCGCGATCTCAGGGCTAACCGCGGCCTCGCTCGAGCTGCGGATGGCAGGCAACGAGCAGTACCAGGAACGGGCGTTCCAGGCGGCGGACGCCGGGATCGAGCGGGCCATCCGGGCCGGTGTCTACGACACGGGATCGACCATCGGCACCTACAGCCCGCCGGGCCGCCCCGGTTTCGCACCGACTCCGCAGCGCGGCACTGGCGTGCGCGGCTGCGTTCGAACCGTCGACGACACCGGCTCCGCGAGCAACACCGCGGACTGCTACGAATACTTCATGCGTTACGACGCGCAGACCGGCACCACACCAGTGCCCGACGATCTCGGCCTCGGACCGGAATTTCTGGCCTATCACTTCGTCGTCGACGCGTACGGAAGCTCGAGCCGGCAGGCCGTGTCGCACCACGTACAGGGTTTCTACGTCGTGGGGACGAGCCCACCCGGGCCGCCGCCCACCTGTCCCTCAGAACCGGAGGGCTGTGGAACGGGCCTCGCGCACCCGCCGGTCCGCACTTACTGGCGGGAGGGCGGAAGCTGATTCCGGCGAACGCGATGGGGGACCGGACCGCGCGGAGTGCGACGATCGGGAGCGACGCCCGAGGCATGACGCTGATCGAGGTCATGGTGGTCGTCGTGCTCATCGCCGTGCTAGCCTCGATCGCCATGCCGGGTTATCGCCAGCACCTGCTGCGCACGCATCGCACCGAGGCCAAGCGGGCCCTGCTCGATGTGGCGGCGGCGCAGGAGAGGTTCTACCTGCAGAACGACACCTACGCGGGTCCCTCTGGCCTGACGATGTCACCGCCGGCGGGGCTCGGCATCCCGGACCTCACCGAGAACGGCCATTATGCGGTCGCGATTACCGACGGCGATGTCAACGCATTCTCCGCGACCGCGACAGCGCGCGGCCGCCAGGCGGACGACACGCGATGCGCGACGTTTGCGATCGACCAGACCGGTGCGAAAACCGCGACGAGCGCGGTCTGCTGGAACTAGATCGTTGCCTCGCCAAGGTTTGTTCGAGTCGAGACGATCACGCCGACCGGCGTAGCTCCTTAGGAAGCGCAAACACGACGTTCTCCTCGCGACCGATGACCTCGACGGCAGGCATGCCCCCCCATTCTTTCAGCTGATCGACCACCTGCTGCACGAGGAGCTCCGGCGCCGACGCGCCGGCCGTGACACCGACCGCCTCGATCCCCGCAAACCACTCCGAACGCAGGTCGGCGGGTCCGTCGACCAGGTAGCCGGCAATACCAGCCTTGTCCGCCAGCTCGCGGAGCCGGTTCGAGTTCGAACTGGTCGTGGATCCGACCACGATCAGCACCTCGCAGACAGCAACCAGTTTCTTCACCGCGTCCTGTCGGTTCTGCGTCGCGTAGCAGATGTCCTCCTTGCGCGGCGTCGCCAGCGTTGGGAAGCGGCGCACCAGCGCATCGAGGACTTCGGCCGTGTCGTCGACCGAGAGGGTCGTCTGCGTGACCACACCGACTTTCGCCGGATCACGCACATCGAGACGATCGACGTCCGCAACGCATTCCACAAGACGGATCCGCCCGCCGCCGGACTCGTCGAACTGGCCCATCGTGCCCTCGACCTCCGGATGGCCGGCGTGCCCGATCAGCACGACGTCGCGCCCTTCGCGCCCATAACGCATGACTTCCATGTGGACCTTCGTGACCAGCGGGCACGTGGCATCGAAGACGTTGAGCCCGCGGCGCCTGGCCTCCTCCTGGACCGCGCGCGACACGCCGTGGGCGCTGAAGATCACCGTCGCGCCATCGGGCACCTGGTCTAGCTCCTCGACGAACACGGCGCCGAGCGCACGCAGTCGATCGACCACGAACCGGTTGTGCACGACCTCGTGGCGCACGTGTATCGGCGCGCCGAAGAGCGCGATCGCGCGCTCGACGATGTCGATCGCCCGGTCGACACCGGCGCAGAAGCCGCGGGGATTGGCCAGCAGGATCCTCATGAGCGCTGCCTGAAGGCGTCGAGGATCAGGAGCGCGGCGCCAATGGTGATCGCGCTGTCGGCGATGTTGAACGCGGGAAAATACGCCGCACCCCAGTGCGCGTGGACAAAATCCACGACGTAGCCGTGCCTCACGCGATCGATGAGATTGCCGAGCGCTCCGCCGGTCACGAGTGCAAGCGCGATCGCGATCATGCGATGCCCGCGCGGCAGCCGCCACAGCCACACGATCAGCGCGACGCTCACGACCCCGGCCAGCACGATGAAGAACCAACGCTGCCAGCCCGATGCACCGGCCAGGATGCTGAAAGCGGCGCCGCTGTTGTGGAGCAGCGTGAAATCGAGCACCGGCAGGACCTCGACGCGCTCGTAGAGCTCGAGAAAGCGCGTGACCAGGAACTTCGTCGCCTGGTCCAGGGCGATGACGGCGACGGACAGCCAGAGCCAGGCGGCAGGATGCGTCCGCTGCAACCGCAGCCGGGCGATCGCGGTGGTTCCGATATCCGTGTGCTCCGTGCTCATGCCCTGTTCCGGTCTCCGTGCGACATCATTGCCCGCGGCGACGAACGCGTCTAGGCAAACCGCCGTGTCTCGCCCGCCCCTTCGACGTTGCTCACACATCGACCGCAGAGCTGCGGGTGCGCGGCGGAGCTGCCCACGTCCTCGCGCTTGTGCCAGCAGCGCACGCACTTGGGCGCCGAGGAAGCGTCCACCGAGAGCCAGAAGGCGTCGGCACCATCCCCGCCGCCCGCGGTCGCGGTGGCGGACCGGCCGGCGGAATCGTGCACCCGCGCCTCGGAGGTAATCAGAAGAAATCGCAGCTCATCGCCGAGCTGCGCGAGCGCCGCCCGACGATCCGGAGCGCAGTAGAGATCGACCACTGCGTCGAGCGGCGCGCCGATGCGACCGTCGACACGCAGCCGCTCGAGCTCGCGCAGTACCGCGCTTCGCACCTCGAGCACCGCCGGCCAGTTGATCGCCGCAGGCCCCGGCCGGGTCGCGGGCAGGTTCGCCCAGGTCGTGTGAAAGACGGATTCCGCCCGCTCGCCCGGCATGTGCCGCCAGATCTCCTCCGCCGTGAACGAAAGGATCGGCGCCAGCCATCTCGCCATGGCCTCCGCGATCCAGTACAGCGCCGTCTGCGCGGAACGACGGGGCTCGCTGTCGGCGCGCGTCGTGTACAGACGGTCCTTGATCACGTCGAGATAGAAGCCACCGAGATCGACGACGCAGAAGTTGTGGACCTTCTGGTAGATCAGGTGGAAGGCGTAGTCGCGGTAGGCCGCGAGGACCTCGGCCTGGAGCTCCCGGGTGCGTTCGAGCGCCCACCGGTCGAGCTCGACCAGCCGGTCGGTCGCGAGCAGGTCGCGCGCCGGGTCGAACCCGTTGAGATTGCCGAGCAGGAACCGCGCGGTGTTGCGCATGCGCCGGTACGAGTCCGACGTGCGCTTCAGGATCTCGTCCGAGACGCTCATCTCGTTCGCGTAATCCGTGGCCGCCACCCAGAGGCGCAGCACGTCGGCGCCGAGCGAGCTGACTACCTTCTGCGGCACGATCATGTTGCCGAGCGACTTGGACATCTTCCGTCCCTTGTCGTCGACCGTGAATCCGTGCGTCAGTACGCCCTTGTAGGGCGCGTGGCCCTTCTGTGCGATCGATGTCAGCAGCGAGCTGTGGAACCAGCCACGGTGTTGATCGGAGCCTTCAAGGTACAGGTCCGCGGGATTGCGGATCTCCGGGAACAGCCGAGTCACGCAGTGATGCGACAGGCCGGAATCGACCCAGACGTCCATGATGTCGGTGACCTTGCGCCAGCGGTCGGCTTCCGCGCCAAAGAGCTCGCGCGGATCGAGATCGAACCAGGCGTCGATACCGCTCTTCTCCACGCGGTCCGCCACGCGCTCGACGAGCTCTGGCGTTTCCGGGTGGAGCTCACCGGTCTCGGTGTGGGTGAACAGCGTGAGCGGCACGCCCCAGGTCCGCTGCCGCGAGATGCACCAGTCGGGGCGGCCTGCGATCATGCTCGAGATGCGCTGTTCTCCCCATGCCGGGGTCCAGCGCACCTTGCGGATCTCCTCGAGTGCCTGCGCGCGGAGCCCTGCGACTTCCATGCCGAGGAACCACTGCGGCGTGGCGCGGAAGATCACCGGGCTCTTGTGTCGCCAGCACACGGGGTAGCTGTGCCGGTAGCTCTCGTGCCTGAGCAGGTTGCCGTGCTGCGCGAGCACTTCGACGACGTGGGGATTCGCTTCGAACACCTGCTCGCGTGCGAAGAACGGCGTCGCGGGCAGGAACCGCCCGTCGTCACCGACCGGGTTGTCGACCGGCAGCCCGTACCGCTGACCAACGACGAAGTCGTCCTGGCCATGCCCGGGCGCGGTGTGTACCGCGCCGGTGCCGCTCTCGAGCGTCACGTGCTCGCCCAGCACGACGGGCACTTCGCGTTCGAGGTACGGATGGCGGAGCGCCAGCCGCTCGAGAGCGGCGCCGCGGACACGACCGAGCTCCGCGATACGCTCGAGCCCGGCCCGCGCGAGCACCGCGTCGGCGAGCTCGGTCGCGACGATCAGTAGCTCCTCGCCGCTCACGCCGGCGACCCGAAGCAGCGAGTATTCGTACTCCGGGTGCACCGACACGGCCTGGTTCGCAGGCAGCGTCCATGGTGTCGTGGTCCAGATCACTACGCTTGCAGTGAGATCCGGGGGCGGCGGGCTGACGCCGAAACGCCTGCACAGCTCGTCCCGGTCTACGACTCTGAAGCGCACGTCGATCGCCGGTGAGACGCGTTCCTCGTATTCGACCTCGGCCTCCGCAAGCGCCGAGCGGCAATCAAGACACCAGTGAACGGGCTTGTAGCCCTTGTACAAGTGGCCGTTGCGGATGATCTGGGCGAACGCGCGCAGCTGCTCCGCCTCGTAGCGCGGCGACAGCGTCAGGTACGGGTCGTCCCACTGGCCGTGCACGCCCAGCCGCTTGAAGTCGGCGCGCTGCACGTCGACCTGCGCGAGCGCGAAGTCGCGGCAGGCCTGGCGGAAGGCGCGCGCATCCAGCGCCTTGGCCGCGCGCCCCATGGTCTTCTCGACCTGGTGCTCGATCGGCAGGCCGTGACAATCCCAGCCCGGCAGGTACGGTGCGTCGTAGCCGTCGAGCGTGCGCGCCTTGACGATGATGTCCTTCAGCACCTTGTTGAGCGCATGCCCGATGTGGATCGCGCCGTTGGCGTACGGCGGACCGTCGTGCAGGATGAATACCGGCCGCCCGCGCGCGATGTCGCGCAGCCTGCGATACGTGTCGCGCTCCGCCCACCATGCCAGCATCTCGGGCTCCCTGCGCGCGAGATCGGCCTTCATGGGGAATGCCGTCGACGGCAGGTTGACGGTCGTCTTGTAGTCGGTCATGGAACGGGAGATCGACGCAGGGTCGGGCAGTTTAGCGGAGAAAATGGGGACATTCTCCATTTCGCCGATCTGCGTGAGATGCAGCCAACGATCGACGGAAATGACGAAATGGAGAATGTCCCCATTTTCTACAGGCTGGCGCGAGCCTGCGTCGCGTCGCGGTGCATCTGTTCGACCAGCGCCTCGAGCGAATCGAAGCGGATCTCGTCTCGCAGGCGCGCGACGAAGTCGACGTCGAGGTTGCGGCCATAGAGGTCGCGGTCAAGATCGAACAGGTGCACCTCGAGCAGCGGCACGGTGCCGTCGATCGTGGGACGGGTGCCGAGGCTCGCCACGGCCGGGTGCGACTTGAAGCCCGGGCCGTCGACACGCACGGCGAAGATCCCCCACAGCGGGATCACCTTGCGATGCAGGGCCATGTTGGCTGTCGGAAATCCGAGCTTGCGACCGAGCCGCTCGCCGCGCTGCACGCGGCCGCTGATGCGGTAGGGCCGGCCGAGCAGCCGGGTTGCGAGCGCGAGATCGCCAGCTTCGAGCGCCGCCCGCACCAGCGAGCTGCTGACGCGGATGCCGTCGATCTCGAACGGCGGCACCTCCTCAATCGTGAAGCCGAGTCGCGCACCGGCGGCACGCAGTGTCGCGGTCGTGCCCTCGCGCCGGCGCGAATAGTGAAAGTCGTGACCGACGACCATTTGCCTCACGCCCAGGCGCGCGGTCAGCAGATCCTCCTCGAAGCTGCGCGCGCTGATCGAGGCGAATTCATCGTTGAAGGACAGGCACACCACGCGATCGACGTCGTATCGCGCTAGCGCCTGCAGCTTTTCCCGCAGCCGGGTGAGCCGCGCCGGCGCCTCGGCGCCCTCGAAGTATTCGCGCGGCGTCGGCTCGAAGGTAACCACGGTCGCAGGCAGAGATAGCTCGCGTGCGCAGCGCTGCAGCGTCGCGAGCATGTGCTGATGCCCGAGGTGCACCCCGTCGTAGTTGCCGATCGTCGCCACGCAGCCGTGATGACGCGGCCGCAGGTTATGAAGGCCGCGAACCAGTTCCATCACCCATCCTGTCCGCACCGGCAAGCTTCTGGACCTTGAGCTCCGCGGGACGCAGACCGAGCAGCCAGAGCGTGCCGAAATAGACCGCCGCACCGCCGGCGACGAGCAGTGTCATCCACTGCACGCGTTGCCAGGTGCCCATCTCGATCCACCGTGTCGTGCTGCCCGCGAGCCACCACAGGAACGCGCACATCAGCACGGTCGCGATCGCTACCTGCATCAGGAGGCGCCGCCACCCCGGCCCGTGCCTGAGCACACCCTGCCGGCGCAGACCACGGTACAGCATGGTCGAGTTGTACCAGGCGCCTATGCCGTTGTTGAGCGCGAGCAACGCATGCAGGCCGGGGCGATCGTGCAGGAGCGCGAGCGGCAGCACGATCGCGAGGTTGAGCCCGATGTTGACGCCCAGCGCCTGGATGCCGATGCGGACCGGCGTGCGCGTATCCTGGCGCGCGAAATAGCCGGGCGCCAGCACCTTGACGAGGCTGAACCCGAGCAGGCCCGACGAATACGCCGTCAGGGCCAGCGCTGACATGCGAACGTCGTTCTCGTCGAAGCGGCCGTAGTGGAATATCGCCACGGTCAGCGGGCCCGCGAGCACGATCAGCGCCGCGGTCGCGGGCAGTACGACCAGGATCGTCAGCCGCAGCGCCCAATCGAGCGTGGCCGTGAACCGGCTGACCGACTCGGCGGCGTGGTGCGCGGCCAGCCCCGGCAGGATGACGGTCGCGAGCGCGATGCTGAACACGCCCAGCGGAAACTCCATCAGCCGGTCGGCGTAATAGAGCCAGGCAATGCTGCCCGTGGCGAGGAACGATGCGATCAGCGTGTCGAGCAACAGCGCCACCTGCGACACCGAGGACCCGAAGATGGCCGGCAGCATCAGCCGCCCGATCTTGCGCACCCCGGGATGGTCCCATCGCCAGCGCGGCCGCCGCAGCAGCTTCATCCGCAGCATGAACGGGACCTGGAATGCGAGCTGCAGCGCGCCGGCGACGAAGACGCCGACCGCAAGCGCGATACCCGGGCGGTCGAATCGCGGCGCAACCCAGGCCGCGAACACGATCATGGTTACGTTGAGGAGCGTCGACGTGAAGGCGGGTACGGCGAACCGTCCGTAGCTGTTGAGTACGCCGCCGGCAAGCGCCGTGA
>Ga0075428_100010507_pt1 | contig 10286 bp, 20 predicted proteins | sample RhiMetdeltSRZDD2_FD_75291 | JGI IMG/M metagenome (GOLD analysis project Ga0075428, IMG submission 75291) | Populus rhizosphere microbial communities from Tennessee, USA - Rhizosphere MetaG P. deltoides SRZDD2 | ecosystem: Host-associated > Plants > Roots > Rhizosphere > Soil | place: USA...
CCAGGGTCTGCGCCACGAGTCTGGCCGCCGCCCGAATCGCGTCGATCTCCTCCTTGCCTCTCAGGAACACCGTGCGCGCCACGCGGGCCACCTAGATCCCGAGCGACCGGGTCAACGACCCGTAGACTTCATCCATCGTTCCCAGCCCCGGGACTTCCCGGAGCCTGCTCCGCGACCGGTAGTGCTCGAGCAGCGGCGCCGTTGCGCGCTGGTACACTTCGAGCCTCCGGCTCACCGTCTCCGGTGCGTCATCCGCCCGCCGCACCAGCTCCGCGGCGGGATGGTCGTCACAATGACGTCCGTCCCGCGGCGGCGCACTGACCAGGTGGTACGCCCGCTTGCAGATCGGGCACTCCCGGCGCGCGCTCAAGCGCCGGACCAGCTCTGCTTCGTCGGCCGCCAGACTCACTGCCGCATCCAGCGTCTGACCGCGCTCACTCAACATCGCATCCAGTGCCTCGGCCTGCGGAACGGTGCGAGGGTATCCGTCCATCACGAAACCCGCCGCCGCATCCGCCTGTCCGCTGCGTTCCTTCACCAGTGCGATCATCACGTCGTCACCGACCAGCTGCCCGACATCCACCAGCCGCCCGGCCTCGATTCCCAGCGGCGTCCGGTTCGCGATCGCCTCGCGCAGCATCTCGCCGGTCGAAATCAGCGCCCAGCCATGTCTGGAAGCGAGCCGCCGACCCTGGGTTCCCTTTCCAACCCCTGGCGGCCCCAACAGGACCACCCGCACTTACATCCTCTGACGGCCACGGATGCGGCCGCGCTTCACGAATCCCTCGTAGTGCCGCAGCAGGAGATGCGACTCGACCTGCTGCAGGGTGTCGAGCGCGACTCCCACGACGATGAGCACGCTGGTGCCGCCGAAGCCGAGGAACGGCAGGCCCATCGACGCGATCAACATATCCGGGAGCGTGGCGATGAACGCGAGATAGATCGCCCCGGGCAGCGTGATGCGCGACAGCACACGATCGATGTACTCCGCGGTCTTGCGCCCCGGACGGATCCCCGGGATGAAACCTCCCGATTTCCGCATGTTCTCCGCCAGGTCGTTCGGGTTCAGCACGACGGCGGTATAGAAGTACGTGAAGAACACGATGATGACGCCATAGATGAGGTTGTAGACCCACCCCAGCGGGTTGAACCACTGCCCCATGGCCGCCAGCGGGTGGTTCGGCGGCACGAACCCCGCGACCGTGGCGGGCAGGATCATGATGCTCGACGCGAAGATGATCGGGATCACCCCGGCGGTATTGATCCGCAGGGGAATGTGGGTTGCCGCGCCCCCGTACATGCGGCGCCCGACGATGCGCTTCGCGTACTGCACCGGGATCTTGCGCATCCCCTGGGTCATCAGGATCACGGAGGCGATGACGGCCACCATGATCACGAGCACGACCAGGATGGTGAGCAGTGAGAGCGTTCCTCCCCTGAAGCTGTCGTAGGCCTGGGCCACCGTGTTGGGCACCCGGCCCATGATGTTGACGAAGATGATCAACGAAATCCCGTTGCCGATGCCGTGCTCGGTGATCTTCTCGCCCAGCCACATGACGAAGATCGTTCCGGTCGTCTGGGTGAGAATCGTGGAGAACGTGAAGATGAATCCCGGGTTGGGGACCACCGTGAGGCCCTGGGCGGCCCCCATGTTGATGAGGAACACGCTGTAGGCGTAGGACTGAACGATCGAGATCAGCACGGTGCCGTACCGCGTGAGCTGGGTCAGCTTCTTCTGGCCCTCCTCGCCCTCCTTGCGCAGCTTCTCGAGGTACGGGACGACGGCCCCGAGCAGCTGCAGGATGATGGACGACGAGATGTACGGCATGATGCCGAGCGCGAACACCGTCGCGCGCGAGAACGCCCCGCCCACGAACAGGTCGTAGAGCCCGAACAGCGTGCCCTGCTGGCTCGCGAAGGCTCCCGCCAGCGCCTTGGCATTGACGCCCGGCGTCGGCATGTGCTCGCCCAGGCGGTAGACCACGAACAGCGCCAGGGTGAAGAGGATGCGGCGCTTGAGCTCGGGGACCTGGAAGATATCGCGCAGCTTCTGGAGCATCAGGTCCCCTTGGCGACCACGGGCTTCAGTTCGATCCGCCCGCCTGCGGCCTCGACCAACTTCCGTGCGGATTCACTCGCGGCGTCCACCTTGATGGTGAGCGCCGTCTTGAGCTCACCGCCGGCCAGCAGCTTGATCGGGCCCGGCCGCCGGACGATCCCGGCCGCCTTGAGCCATGCCCGATCCACCGTCGCGCCGGCCGGGGCCTTGTCCAGCCGTCCGACCTGCACCACCTGGTACTCGACGCGGCCCGGATTCTTGAAGCCGCGCTTGGGCGTGCGACGCTGGAGCGGCATCTGGCCGCCTTCGAACCAGGAGGGGATCTTGCCGCCGGCGCGCGCTTTCTTGCCCTTGTGGCCCTTGCCGGACGTGCCGCCGAGTCCGGTCGCCGCGCCCTTGCCCCTGCGCTTGCGCGGTCGCGTCGAGCCCGGGGCCGGATGGATGCTGCCGATGCGCATGGTCATTCCCTGTCCTAGGAGTTGAGCTCCTCCACCTCGACGAGGTGGCGGATCTTGAAGATCATGCCCCGGATCTGGGGGGTATCGTTGTGTTCCACCGGCTGATGGAGCCGGCGGATCCCGAGCGCACGCACCGTCGCGGCCTGATCGGCCTTGTGACCGCTGGCGCCCTTCACCTGCCGGACGCGGATCCTATGCGCCATGCTGCGCTCCCGCCGTGCCCAGCAGCTCCGCCAGCGTCCGGCCGCGCATCGCGGCCACGTCCGACGGTCGGCGCAGGCGCTGAAGGCCGTTCACGGTCGCCTTGACCAGGTTGTGCGGGTTGCGACTGCCCAGGCACTTGGTCAGCACGTTCTGGACGCCGGCCGCCTCGAGCACCGCGCGCACCCCGGCGCCGGCGATGACGCCCGTGCCGGGGGTCGCGGGCTTCAAGAGCACTTCACCCGCTCCGAAGTGGCCGACGATCTGGTGCGGGATCGACCCGGACCGCGTCACGGGCACCTGGAACATGCTTTTCTTGGCGACTTCGCCGGCCTTGCGGATTGCGTCCGCAACCTCGTTGGCCTTGCCGAGACCGACCCCGACGCGGCCCTTCTGGTCGCCAATCGCAACGATCGCGTTGAACGAGAACCGCCGGCCGCCCTTCACCACCTTGGCGCACCGGTTCACGTTGATCACGCGCTCGATGAATTCGGACTTGGGTGCATCCGATCCTCGCACCTCGAACCTCCTAGAAATTCAGACCGCCGGCGCGAGCGCCGTCGGCGAGCGCCTTGACGCGCCCGTGGTACAGGTAGCCGCCGCGGTCGAAGCACACCTTCTCGACACCCTTTTCGCGCGCACGCTCGGCGAGCAGCTTGCCGACCGCCGTGCTGACAGCGGACTTGCCCTTGCCCTCGACGCGTGTCGCGAGTTCCTCGCGGCTCGACGCAGCGGCGAGGGTGACGCCGCGCATGTCGTCGATGACCTGGGCATAGATATGCTTCGAGCTGCGAAACACCGAAAGACGCGGACGCTCCGCCGATCCGACGACACGGCGGCGGATGCGATAACGCCGGATGCGCCGGCGCTCGTAGTGATCGTGGGTTCCGCTCATGACGACGACGTCCCGGCGGCCTTGCCGGCCTTGCGCCGGATGTACTCGCCCTCGTACTTGATCCCCTTGCCCTTGTACGGCTCGGGCGGACGGAAAGCACGGATCTCGGCGGACGACTGTCCCACCTGCCATTTGTCGGCGCCCGAGACGACCAGGCGAGTCGGATTCTCCACCTTGATCGTGATGCCCGCGGGCGGCTCGAATCGGACGGGGTGCGAGTAGCCGAGCTGCAGCACGAGCGTCTTCCCCTCCAGCGCGGCCCGGTATCCGGTGCCGACGATCTCCAGTGTCTTGCTGAATCCGCCCGTCACGCCCGTCACCATGTTGGCGATGTGGGCCCGCATGGTGCCGAATGCCGGATTGCGCGTCCGGCGCTCCGCGTCGACGCGCACTTCGCTCCCCTCGACCGTGACCGTCGTGCCGACCAGCACCGCGGTGCTCAACTCGCCCTTGGGCCCCTTGACCCGCACCGTGCTGTCGGCGACCGCCACCGTGACCCCACCCGGGATCTCGACCGGCCGCTTGCCCATTCGAGACATGTGCTCCCCCCTACCAGACCTGGCAGACGAGCTCGCCGCCGAGCCCGGCTTCGCGGGCCTCGCGGTCGGTCATCAGGCCGCGAGACGTCGAGACGATCGAAGTGCCGAGGCCGCCCATGACGCGCGGGATCCCGTCCTTGCGGACGTACACGCGGCGGCCGGGCGAGCTGATGCGCCGGATGCCGGTGATCACGCTCGTGTCCTCGCCCGCATACTTGAGATAGATCCGGAGCACACCCTGCTTGGTGTCCTCGATGACCTTGAAGTTGTTGATGAACCGCTCTCGCAGGAGCACCTTGGCGAGCTCCGTCTTCACGCGCGAGGCGTTGACGTCCACCTTGCGATGCTTCGCGCGGATCCCGTTGCGCACGCAGGTCAGGAAATCCGCGATCGGGTCACTGACTGCCATTCATGCCCCCTTGAAGCCAGCGTCCACGCGCGATGCGTGCAGCCTGGCCCCGATTGACCCTTCGCCGAGCCGGGCCGGATGGCCCTTTCCCTGCGAAGGTCGGACTCACCAGCTCGACTTGACCACCCCCGGGATCTGGCCTGAGAGCGCCAGCTCGCGGAAGCAGATGCGGCACAGACCGAAGTCGCGCAGGAACGCGCGCGGCCGCCCACAGCGATGGCAGCGGGTGTATGCGCGCACCTTGAACTTCGGGGGCCGCTTCCACTTCTCGATGATCGACTTCTTGGCCATCCGTTCTCCCGATTACCGTTTGCCGGCCCGATTACCGCTGTCGGAAGGGCATGCTCATGAGCCTCAACAGCTCGCGCCCCTCCTCGTCCGTCTTTGCGCTCGTGACGATGGTCACGTCCATGCCCCGGATCTTCCCGACTTTGTCGAGGTTGATCTCGGGGAAGATGATCTGCTCGGTGAGACCCACCGTATAGTTGCCGCGCCCATCGAACGACCGCGGGTTGACGCCACGGAAATCGCGGATGCGCGGCACCGCGACATTGATGAAGCGGTCGTAGAACTCCCACATCCTCGCACCGCGCAGCGTGACCGCGCAGCCGACCGCCACTCCCTCGCGCAGCTTGAAATTCGCGATCGACTTCTTCGCGCGTCGGATCGCGGGCCGCTGTCCCGTGATCTGCCCCAGCTCGTTGGCGGCGGCATCCAGGAGCTTGGCGTCCTGGGTGGCATCGCCCACGCCCATGTTGAGGACGATCTTCTCGAAGCGAGGCGCCTGCATGATGCTGGAGTACCCGAACTTCTCCATCAGCGCGGGGCGCACCTTCTCGAGGTAGCGGGTGGCCAGGCGCGGCTTCGTCGCGGGCGCGTGCGGGCGTTCCTCGGACCGTCCCGGCGCGGCGCCGGCATCGCCCGCCGGCTTCGCCTTGGAGGGCTTGGGCGGCTTGGGTTGCGCGGCAGGCGGACGGGCGGCCTTCGCCCCTCCCGTCGATTTCTCCGACTTCGCGCCCTTCTTCTTGCTGTCAGCCATTGGTTCTCGTCTCCAGGGTCTTCATCGCCGCGATCCCCCCGACCCTGGTGCTTCGGGACCGCGGATCCGGCGCGTCATGCGCGCCGTCACTCGGCCTTCGTGATCGTCTCCCCGCTCACCACAGAGATGCGTTCCCGGGTGCCGTCCGGTCGCGTGTGGCTGCGCACCCGGGTGCCCCGCTTCGACTTGGGGTCGTAGAGCATCACGTTCGAGAGATGGATCGGTGCCTCCTTCTCGACGATGCCGCTCTTGACGCCCTGGCGCTTCGCCTTCGTATGGCGCTTCACCATGTTGACCTTCTCGACCACCACCCGCTGCTTGGCCTCGTCCACCGAGAGCACGCGGCCGAGCCGGGGATGATCGATCGTCCCTTTGTCGTCGCCCGCGATCACGGCGACCGTGTCACCCTTGCGGATCTTGATACCCATCAAATCACCTCCGGGGCGAGCGAGATGATCTTCATGAACGCCCGCTCGCGCAGCTCGCGCGCCACCGGGCCGAAGATGCGCGTCCCGCGCGGCTCCTTGTCGTCGTTGATGAGCACCACGGCGTTCTCGTCGAAGCGGATGTAGGACCCGTCCTTGCGTCGGCCTTCCTTGACGGCGCGCACGACCACCGCCTTGGCGACGTCACCCTTCTTCACGCCGGCACCCGGGATGGCGTCCTTGATCGCGACCACGACGATGTCGCCCAGACGTCCATAACGCTTGTGATGCCCACCCAGCACCTTGATGCACTGGGCACGCTTGGCGCCCGAGTTGTCCGCGACCGTCACCATGGTTCGAAGCTGGATCATCGTCGGCTCCCCGAGCGGCTACTTCGCCCGCTCCACGATCTCCACGAAACGCCAGCGCTTGTCCTTGGAGATCGGCCTCGTCTCCATGAAGCGAACGGTATCGCCCATCTTGCATTCGTTCTTCTCGTCGTGCACCTTGAACTTCGAGCGGCGCCGCACATAGCGGCCATATTGCGGATGCTTGACCAGGCGCTCGATGGACACGACGATCGTCTTGTCCATCCGGTCGCTGACCACCTTGCCCACCCGGGTCTTCCGGCGATTCCGGTCGGTCGTCATGCCTTCAGCCTTTCCTTCTCGCGCATCGCCGTGAGCAGGCGTGCCATCTCCCGCCGGCTCTCGCGGATCTTCAGCGGATTGTCCAGCTGACGCATCGAGTTCCGGAAACGCAGGTTGAAGAGCTCCTCACGGAGCTCGGACACGCGCTGCGTGATCTCATCGAGCGTCATCTCCTTCATGGACTGAGCCTTGACGTGCGGCACGGTCACTCTCCTCCCAGCTCGTGGCGCTCGACGAACCGCGTGCGGATCGGCAGCTTCGATGCCCCGAGCGACATGGCATCCTGCGCCAGTTTCTTCGAGATGCCTTCGAGCTCGAACATCACGCGCCCGGGCTTGATCACCGCGACCCAGCCCTCGGGAGCGCCCTTGCCCTTGCCCATCCGGGTCTCGGCCGGCTTCTTCGTGACCGGCTTGTCCGGGAAGATCCGAATCCACATCTTGCCGCCGCGCTTGATCGAGCGCGTGATCGCGACGCGGGCGGCCTCGATCTGGCGGTTGGTCACCCACGCGGGCTCGAGCGCCATCAGCCCGAACTCGCCGAACGCCACCGACGAGCCGCGGTACGCCTTGCCGCACATGCGGCCGCGCATCTGCTTGCGATACTTGACCCTCTTCGGCATCAGCATCGGACGACTCCTACCTGGCCGCGGTCGGGGCGCTGGCCTGCGGCTTGTCCAGGACCTCGCCGTGGAACATCCACACCTTCACACCGCACGTGCCGTACGGCGTGAACGCCGTGGCCCGCGCGAAATCGATGTCGGCGCGCAGCGTGTGCAGCGGCACGCGCCCCTCGCGATAGGTCTCGTAGCGCGCCATCTCGGAGCCGCCGAGCCGGCCGGAGGTCGCGACACGGATGCCCTGCGCACCGGCGCGCATCGAGGAGGCGATCGCCTTCTTCATCGCCCGGCGAAACGAGACCCGCTGCTCGAGCTGCTTGGCAATGTGCTCGGCCACCAGCTGCGCATCGAGATCGGCCCGCTTGATCTCCTCGATGTTGAGCTGCACGACCTTCTTGGTCAGCGACTTCATCTCCTCGGAGAGCTTGTCCACCTGCTCGCCCTTGCGCCCGATGACCAGCCCTGGACGCGCGGTCTTGATGCCGACCGTGATTCGGTCGCCCTTGCGCTCGATCGTGATCCGCGAGATGCCGGCTTGGTAGAGCCGCTTCTTGAGGTAGCGCTTGATGAGCAGGTCCTCCTTGAGCAGCTCCGCGTAGTTGCGTTTCCCGAACCATCGCGAATCCCAGGTCTTGATGATCCCGAGGCGCAAGCCGATCGGGTGCGTCTTCTGGCCCATGGGCTACTCCCTCGTCGCCACGGTCAGCGAAACGTGGCTCATGCGCTTCAACAACGGCGTGGCGCGCCCCTGGGCACGCGGCAGCCAGCGCTTCAGCGTCGGGCCCGCCCCCACGACCGCCTCTTTGACGTACAGGTCCTCGATGCGCACCTTGCCCTCGACGAGCGCGTTGGCGACCGCGGACTTCAGCACCTTCTGAACGATGCGCGCCCCGTTCTTCGGCGTGAACTGCAGCGTGTTCTGCGCCTGGTCCACGGCCTGGCCGCGAATCAGGGCCAGCACCTGGTTGCACTTGCGTGGGGTGATGCGCACGTAACGAAGGATCGCTTTCGCTTCCATGTCAGCCCTGCTTCGGTGGACCCGCGGTGGTCGTGGTCTTCTCGGCCACATGCTGGCCGTGACCGCGGAACACGCGAGTGGGAACGAACTCGCCGAGCTTGTGCCCGACCATGTTCTCGGTGATGTAGATGGGCAGGAACTTGTTGCCGTTGTGCACGGCCAGCGTGTGGCCGACGAACTCCGGCAGGATCGTGCAGCGCCGCGCCCAGGTCTTCAGCACTCGCTTCTCGCCGCTCCGGTTGAGCGTCTCGATCTTGCGGACCAGGCTGTCGACGACGTACGGCCCCTTCTTGATCGAACGTGCCATCGTTCCCGCCCCTTATTTCTTCCGTCGGCGAATGATGAGCTTGTCGCTCAACTTCGCCTTCCGGGTCTTGAGTCCCTTGCTCATCTGCCCCCACGGCGAGCACGGATGGCGGCCGCCGGAGGACTTGCCCTCACCGCCGCCCATCGGGTGGTCGACCGGGTTCATCGCCACGCCACGCACGCTCGGCAGCCGCCCGAGCCAGCGGGTGCGGCCGGCCTTTCCGAAGGAGACGTTCTCATGGTCCAGATTGCCGACCTGCCCGACCACGGCGCGGCAGTTCACGTGGAAGCTGCGCACCTCGCCCGAGGGCAGGCGCAGCTGCGCGTGATCGCCGTCCTTGGCCATCAGCTGGCAGAAGGCCCCGGCGGACCGCGCGACGCGCGCATTGCGGCCCGGGAACAGCTCGACGTTGTGGATGTTGGTGCCGAGCGGGATGTTTCGAAGCGGCAGACAATTCCCCGGCTTGATCTCGGCGTCGGACCCGGACTGCACCATTTCGCCGACCTTGAGGCCATCGGGCGCGATGATGTACCGGCGCTCGCCGTCCACGTAATTGAGCAGAGCGATGCGCGCCGAGCGGTTCGGGTCGTACTCGATGCTGGCGACCCGCGCGGGGACCCCGTCCTTGTTGCGGCGGAAGTCCACCAGACGATACCGCTGCTTGTGGCCGCCCCCGATCCAGCGCATGGAGATGTGGCCATAGTTGTCCCGACCGCCGGTCTTGAGCTTGCGCTCGGTGAGCGCTTTGACCGGTTTGCCGCGAGTCAGCTCCGAGAAGTCGGGCAGCGCCGCGTGCCGCCGCGTCGGGGTATAGGGTCGGAATTTCTTGAGCGCCATGGTCCGGGTTCCTCGTGCCTAGATCTGCTCGAACAACTCGATCTTCTGCTCGGGTAGCAGCGTGACGACCGCCTTCTTCCAATCGCTGCGCTTGCCCAGGTAGCGGCCCTGCCGCTTGACCTTGCCGCGCATCTGCATCGTGCGGACGTGCCCCACCTTGACCGAGAAAATGGCCTCGATGGCGTGTTGGATCTCGATCTTGTTCGCGTCGCGCGCCACCTCGAAGTGGTACTGGTTCCTCAGCTCGCGCAGCGTCGTGCCCTTCTCGGTGATGAGCGCCTTCCTGACGATGGTCCGGGGGTCCCTCATCGCGCGAACACCTCCTTCATGCGATCGAGGCCGTCCCGCGTGAGGAGCAGCATGTCGCAATTCATCAGCTCGTAGGGGTTCACCTGGTGCGCCAGCGTGGTCTTGAGACTCGGGAGGTTGCGACACGACCGCACGACGTTCTCGTCCGCGGTCCCGAGCACCAGGAGTGTGCGCTTGTCGCTGAGGCCGAGCTTCTTCAGAGTCTCCGCCATCTCGCGCGTGCGCGGGGCGGCGAAGCTGAGCGACTCGAGCACCGCCACCGCGTTCTCGCCGGCCTTGAACGAGAGCGCCGAGGCCAGGGCCTGTCTCCGCTGCGCCTTCGGCAGGTCGGTCCGATAATCGCGCGGCTTGGGCCCGAAGGCGCGGCCACCGCCCGGCCACAGCGGCGAGGTGTTGGACCCCGAGCGCGCGCGCCCGGTGCCCTTCTGCCGCCACGGCTTGCGCCCGCCCCCCGAGACCTCCCCCCGGGTCTTCACCTTGGCCGTGCCCTGGCGCTGGTTGCCGAGGTAGCGCTTCACCGA
>Ga0075428_100010508_pt1 | contig 10286 bp, 9 predicted proteins | sample RhiMetdeltSRZDD2_FD_75291 | JGI IMG/M metagenome (GOLD analysis project Ga0075428, IMG submission 75291) | Populus rhizosphere microbial communities from Tennessee, USA - Rhizosphere MetaG P. deltoides SRZDD2 | ecosystem: Host-associated > Plants > Roots > Rhizosphere > Soil | place: USA...
GGCTCGAGAGATTCGAAGGCCCGGAACGATTCGACATCCTTCCGTTGCTTGTTTGCACCGATGGCGCCGTGTCGATGTTTGGCCGCGATGTCCGACGCCTGCGTCCGAACATTCTCATTGGGGGCGTCGACGGAGCCGGCGACAGTGGCCCGGCGTCACGCTGAGACTGCCTCACGCGGAAGTCGCGATCGCCGACCTCCGTGGCCGCTGCGTCATGACTACGTACGACCCGGACACCAACCAACAGGATTCCGGCGTGCTCCGCGACATCGTGCGTCGATTTGGCGGGCGACTGTGTCTCAATGCGCACGTCATCCGTCCTGGCCAGGTCGCGGAAGGAGATACGGTCGAATTGCTCTCACACGCGCATGACATGCAGCACGCGCATTGACCACATCGCTTTGAACATGGAGGTCTCAAATGAGCAGGAAATGGTTGAGGACGGCGATCGCCGTCGGGCTCCTGAGTGCCGGTGGAGTTCTCGCAGGACCCCATGAGCACGCGGCTACGCGGACGGCAACAACAGCCGCCGCCCAGGTGCAGTACAAGACGGTCAGGATCGATGGTCTCGATGTCTTTTACCGAGAGGCCGGCCCGAGCGATGCGCCTGTGGTGCTGCTCCTGCACGGATTCCCGACCTCCTCGCACATGTTTCGGAATCTCATACCGGCATTGGCGGATAAGTTCCGCCTCGTGGCGCCTGATTACCCGGGCTTTGGCAACAGTTCAATGCCCGCGGTCGATCAATTCGCCTACACGTTCGACAACCTCTCAACCGTCGTCGAGAAGTTCACCGAGCAGATCGGTCTCTCGCGCTACACGCTGTACGTGCAGGATTACGGTGCACCGATCGGATTCCGCCTCGCCGCAAAACACCCGCAGCGAGTGCAGGCGCTCGTGATTCAGAACGGCAACGCGTACGGGGAAGGTCTGCGCGATTTCTGGAAGCCGTTCAAGGTCTATTGGACTGACCGCAGCGAAGCACACGCTGCGGCGCTGAGACAATTCCTGGAGCTCGACGCGACCAAGTGGCAGTACACCCATGGCGTCCGCCGGCCGGAGGCGATCAGTCCGGACAATTGGCTCATCGATCAGTACCTCTTGGATCGTCCAAACAACAAAGACATCCAGCTGCAGCTTTTCTACGACTATGGATCGAATCTGCCGCGTTATCCGGAGTGGCACGCGTACTTCCGCCGCCACCAGCCACCAACGCTGCTCGTGTGGGGTAAGAACGATCAGATCTTCCCACCAGACGGCGCCCACCCGTACAAACGGGACCTGAAAGATCTGGAATTTCATCTCCTAGACACTGGGCACTTTGCACTCGAAGAGGACCACGATGTCATCGCCGGGCTGATGCGTCGGTTTCTTGAGACCAGAGTGAAAGTCGCGATAACTCGTACGGAGCGGTGAAGATCCTGCAGCCGAGGATCGAGATGACCGCTGCAGCCAGCAGAGGCAAGATTGGTGCTCAACCCTTCAGATAGAAGTCGCGGGCGGCTAACCCCCGTTGAAGGACCTGACGTGGGGTGGCTCCAATCATTCGACGGAAGGTGCGCGTAAAGTGCGCGGCGTCGGAGGGCGTGAGCCGCCTCGGCAACGACTTGCCGCGCGCGAACTCACGGGCGCCACATTGGAGGCGCAGCCAGAGTACGTACGGGCGCATCGGAACGCCGACCGACGTCGTGAACAGGTGCAGGAATCGCGACGGAGACGTGCGGCCAACGCCACACCGAGCTCGCTTTCCGCGTCGACGAAAGCAATGAGAACAGTGCTCCCTCGCGCGTTGACTTCGTGCCACGCGTCTGCTGAGGCGCCCACGTACGCCGGGAGCAGCAGGCCGGCAATCTCGCATCGGAGGACTGCGCTTACGGATGACACAGTCGACGACAGCCAGTTCGTTCAAGACAGTGCAGGATCAGCGCGGTACATTCGTGACGTAGTGGAAAGACACGGCGACAGCCACGATGCTGCCGCACTTTTGAGCGAGGTCCTATGGCACCGCTGATCGTGATGCTCGCGGCCTGGTCGGGTGCTCGATTGATCGGATTCGCGGGTGTGTGGCCCCCGGCAGACTCTTGGAGCGGCGCGCTCCGCATCGCGCTGGCGGCGATGTTCGTGTTCACGGCCGTGTCGCACTTCCATTCCCGCACGCGGCCGGACCTGATCCGGATGGTGCCGGCCAGCCTGCCCGCGCCGTCGCTGCTAGTGACGGCAACCGGTGTGCTCGAGCTCCTCGGCGCCATCGGCCTGCTGGTGCCGCAGACGCTCCAAGTGGCGGCCTACGGCCTGATGGCGCTCCTCGTGGCGATGTTTCCTGCGAACGTCCACGCCGCGCGGGCAGGACTGATGATCGCGGGTCGCCGCGCGACGCCGCTTCTGTGGCGCCTGCCGCTGCAGCTGTTCTGGATTGTGGCCCTGTGGTGCGTTCGATCGCCAACGCCGAGTCTCTGACGAGCGTTAGCGCACGAGAGTTCGATAGAGAAGACCAGCATGACCCCTGGCTCGATTGGTCTCGCATCAGTGCTGCGAGCAGAGCACGGTGACTTGGCAACCGTGGATGCAGAACACGTTCTTCCGAAGGGAGAAACGACGTTGTATGGCTCCGAAGTCTACAGATTGGTCACTTTCGCCTTGCCCGACACACTATTGACGTAGCGCAAGTAGACTGCTACCGTGTCGCAACGATCCAAGGCGCTACGCTCGGAGGCACGATCATGGCTGCTCCCGACCGGCATGTCCCGCTACGAAGCGTCGAACTGCACGTCCTGCTGAGCGTCGTGGATCGGCCGCGCCACGGTTACGCCATTCTTCAGGAGGCCGAGGAACGCACCGATGGCCGGCCGGGATTCGAGATCCCCACGCTCTATCGGGCACTTCGACGTCTCCGTGACGCGGATCTCATCCGCGCTGCCGACCCACCCGAGACCAGTTCTGACGAACGGCGTGAGTACTGGGAGGCGACGCGTCTTGGTCGGCGTGTGCTCGAGGCGGAACTGACGCGGCTTGGGATCGTCGTGGCGCTCGGCCGCGCTCGGATCGCCGAGGCAAAAGCCGGAGGCCGGAAATGACACCCGCTGACCGGCCGCGGCGCTCGGACGCGGATACCGAGAACCCGGTGGCCGCCAGAGCCGCAACGACGCTCACCCGCGTGCTGTTGCTGCTTTACCCACCGGGCTTTCGAAAGGATGTCGGTGAGGCGTTGGTGGGCGACGTCTCGCAGCGTGCTAGAGACATGGCCGCTGCGCAGACATCACTGCGCATTGGCGTCGGGCTGATCCGTCTTGCGGCCTCGCTCGTGATCAACGCCGTTGCCGCATGGGGAGAGATGGTGACCGCTTTCTGGCTTCGCGATCTGCGGTCGACCTTCTCTTGGCTGGATCTCAAGCTGGCAGTCCGGATGCTAGTGAGGTACCCCGGCCTGACTCTGATTGGAGGGCTCGGGATCGCGATAGCGGTCGCGATCGGAGTGGGCTTTTTCGCGGTCTTCCATTCCCGCTTCTATCCCGCGATCCCGCTGAGTGAAGGCGACCGGCTCGTAGGACTCCAGAACTGGGATCGACGGACTCACAGACAAGAGCACCGGTCTGGTCACGACTTCGTCGTCTGGCGGGAGGAGATGAGGTCAGTCGAGGACCTGACCGCGTTCCGGACGATCGCCCGCAACCTGATCGTCGAAAACGGTTCGGTCGAGCCTCTGGAGGTGGCCGAAATCACTCCCTCGGGGTTCCGTCTTGCTCGCGTTCCACCTTTACTCGGTCGCACTCTGTCGGACGGTGACTCGGCTCCCGGTGCGGCTCCCGTCGTCGTGATCGGCTTCGACGTGTGGCGTGCGCGCTTCGCGTCGGATCGCCGCATCGTTGGTCGCAACCTTCAGCTGGGGCGCACGGTCCACACAATCGTGGGCGTCATGCCCGATGGATTCGCGTTTCCGGTCAACCATCGAATCTGGACGCCGCTGAAAGTCGATCCGTCTGAGTACGAGCGGGGCAAGGGCCCATCGATCTTCATCTCCGGAAGGCTCGCGCCGGGTGTCGATCTGGACGGCGCGAACGCGGAGTTGACGGTGATCGGAAACCGCATGGCCGCGGAGTTCCCGGACACCCACCGCCTTCTCCACCCGGAGGTCGTGCCCTACACCTATCCGTTCCTCGGCGCGAACAGAAACTCCGCGGACGGTTTCTGGCCGATGAGCATTCTCATCAGCCTGATCATGGTCGTCGTCTCCGTCAACGTCGCGATCCTGATCTACGCACGGACGGCGACGCGCATGGGAGAGATTGCCGTTCGTTCGGCCCTTGGGGCCAGCCGCGGGCGGATCGTCGCGCAACTGTTCGCCGAGTCCTTTCTGCTCTCCGCCGGGGCAGCGGCCGTTGGGCTCGGCGTTGTGAAAGTGGCGCTCGATTGGGCGCGTTCGGGCATGGAGGGGCTCGGACAGTCGACGTTCTGGGCGGACTACACGCTGCCGGGACCTGCCCTCGTCTTCGTCGTCGCGCTCACGGCGCTCGCCGCGGTGATCACCGGCGTGATTCCAGCGCTGCGAGCGACCGGCCGGCGCGTGACGTGGAATCTCCATCAATTCAACAGCAGCACTGGACTGCGGATGGGCCGCACGTGGACGACGCTTATCATCGTTCAGGTATCCGTGGCGTCCGCCGCGATACCAATCGCCGTCGCCCTCGGTTGGTTCCAGCTTCGGGACATCTTCAACGTGCCCAACTTTCCGGTCGAGCAGATCCTGTTCGCTGAAATGGAACTCGACCGGGAGCCACCAACTCGCCAGGACGCCGCCGCGCACCGGACAGCGCTAGCCGAGCACTTTGCAGACCTGCAAACGGAGTTGTCACGAAGTCTAGAAGCCGAACCTGGCGTCGTCGGACACTCGTTCACACTGGGTCTTCCCAATCTCGGAAGATCCGCGCGAATCGCAATCGAACACGACGTCGCCGGATCCGGAGCGATCCGCGAGGTGCAGCCGTCCACGGTTGATCTCAACTTCTTCCGGACCTTCGACGTCCGCGTACTCGCCGGACGCTTGTTCCACGCTGGCGATCGTGACGAGGGCGCCGATGACGTCGTCCTAGTGAATCGGGCTTTCGCCAACAGATTGCTCAGCGGCGGCGACGCCACAGGTCGCCGCATTCGTTTCGTCGCCGATAACCCTCGGGATTCGAGTAAACCTGCGGCGGAGCGCTGGTATCAGATTGTCGGCCTGGTCGCGGATATCGATTCGAACCCGTTCGGTCAGGACCTTGTCGTTCCCCGCGTCTACCATCCACTCAAGAAGGTGGACGGCAGTCGTGCGCGCCTCGCGGTTCGGATCGCTCGAAGCCGGCACATGGAGCTTGCCCGAAGGCTTCCGGAGGTCGCCGCGGCGCTCGACCCGACGCTTCAGATCACCGTGGTCCCGCTAGGAGAGGCTTACCGCATGCAGCGTGCGGCCCTGACGACCGCGGCGTTGGCGATCGGCGCGGCACTGCTCAGCGTGATTCTTCTGGCGGCGGCTGGGATCTACGCGCTCATGTCGTTTACGGTCACCCAGCGACGCCGCGAGATCGCCATCCGCACCGCCCTGGGTGCAGAACCCGGCCGACTCCTCGGCGGCATCCTCGGCCGCGCGCTTCGACAGATCGCCCTGGGCGTCGCGATCGGAGTCGGCGTCGCGCTTCTGGCCAACGCGGTGGATCGAGAGACGCTCGGCGGTAGCGCCGGTGTGCTCGTATCCGCCACGGTTTTGGTCATGAGCGCCGTGGGTCTCTTCGCTGCGCTCGGACCCGCGCGACGTGGGCTCCGAATCGAACCATCAGAAGCGCTCAAGGGCGAGTAGTCAGGGATTCGGTATCCTAGAGTCGGGTCTCATTCTGATTGAGCGATCGAGACCAACATCGGTTTTGCGGAAGGACGTCAGCATGACCAGAGCCAATTGTGGGGGGATGCGCCTACTGGCCGTGGCATCAACCTTGGTCGGCGTTATGTCACTTGCCGCGTGCGAGAGCACGAACGAGATTGCTAGTGCGTCCGCTCGTTCCGTTCCAGCGCCGACTGCTGTCAATTGCGGTGACGCCCCACAACTGAAGCAACGGGCACTCGATGATCGGCGCCAGAGTGACGAGACAAACAGCGACCAGGAGAAGATTGTCACCCGGAACCGGGCCGTCTTCTATGCGTCGCTGGCAATCATTGCCGACCTCAAGTGTAGGGTGACGCTGGCTGAGGCTGATGACGCCCTGAAGCCGGCTTTTGACGCGGCTCGCAAAGCGGAGGCTACTCGCAGTTTTTACGAGAGGGCTGAGCATTGGGGCGAGGCGGGGTTTGTCGCGACCCAAGCAATCCCGATGCTGCTGCAGCAGCTGGCGGTTCCGCCTTCGAAGTGAATCGGTGAGTGCTGCACTCCTGCCAGCGGCACCAGGCTCCTCGGCCATCTGCATCGACCGCTGGCTCTGCCTGGATCTACTTCGCGTGGCCTCTGAGCCAGCTCCTGAATCGGTACTTGGACTCCCCGATGCGCTTCAAGATGCCCCTATCTCGGTACTTGACCAGGAATGCCAAGGCCAGGCCCCCAACGACGACGTTCATAGCATGTTCGACCCATTCGGGCATGGTGGGTTGCCTCCGCTGCGCGGATTCTAGCACCTACGCGGCCTTAGCTGACTCCGATTCAATCAGTCCAAGGGCCCTTGCAAGGCGTGCTCGTCGGACTGCAACCGATCGACGAACTGGCTCGCGGTGCTACGGATGGCTGCATTTCGCCCAGCTCGTCTTACTTGTGCTGTGCGGCCTGTTGCCGTGCGGCGTCGGGTGCAGCCGCCGGCCACAACTCGCGACGATCGTCCATGGCGGCGATGGTCCACCGACGCTGGTGCTGCTGCACGGATATGGATCGTCGCCGGAGCGCTGGATGCCATTTACGCGAACCATCCAGTGGCCCGCCGGCGGACGCTTCGTCTTTCCGCAAGGACCAGGCACGATTCCACGCAGCGGGCCGGCAGATGGGCGGGCATGGTGGCCGCTCGACCTCGCCTCACACATTCCTCCGGGTAAGTCGATTCCCGATCTGTCCGCATCTCGACCTCTCGGGCTGCAGACGGCCGCCTCTTTAGTAGAGGACGTGCTGAGAGACCGGCGCACGGTTCCACGTGGGCCGCTGGTTCTCGGGGGATTCTCGCAGGGAGCGATGGTCGCGAGTCAAGTGGCCTTTCGGTCGAAGGTGCCGCTATCTGCGTTGATACTGCTGTCGGGGACGCTCGTGGACGAACCGTCCTGGGAGAATCATTTTCGAGAGCGACAGAACCTGCCGGTCTTTCTTGCGCACGGGCGTGCGGACACAGTGCTGCCGTTCGAGGTTGCGGATCGGTTTCGGCAGAAACTCGAGACCGCTGGGATCACGGTGACGTGGGTCCCATTCGACGGTGGTCACGAGATTCCTGCCTCAGTCGTCGTCGCGTTGAACGAGTTCATCGCCCGACTTCAACTCGCGCGGTGAGGAGCGCGTTCACCGCCGCACGAAGCTCCTCGTCAAACGGGTCAGTCTCATCACTCCGCTCTGAGTACGACGTTCGGGTCGAGCCGCGAGGCACGCCACGCTGGGAGACCGCACGCCAGTGCGGCAACGAGCGCTATCGTGCACATGACGGCTGCAAGCGTGCTCGAATCCGTTGGCTCCACGCCGAACAGCAACGAGGCGAACAGACGGTTCAGGCCAAGTGCACCGGCGACTCCCGTAGCCAGACCGATTGACGCGATGACGAGTCCCTGCTTCATGACGAGCGCAACGATGCCACCGCGCGTCGCGCCGATCGCCAGACGAATGCCGATCTCGCGCCGCCGCTCTGCGACCATGAACGACAGCACTCCATACGTGCCGAGGACGGCGAGCAGCAGCGCCAGCCCCGCGAATGCGGCGAGCAGCTGCGCCAGGAGTCGCGGCCGGCCGATCGATTCGTCGAACACCGCATCCATCTCGCGCAAGCCAACGATCGGAACTGATGGGGCGATGGCGCGGACCGCTCGCTCCAGCGTTTGGGCAAGCGCCGATGCTGCGAGACTGGTGCGCAGGACAATATTCATCGTCTTCGGCGCTATCACGACCCAGGGGCGCTCTGTTCCGTCGATCGGCGGCCCGGGCTGGTCGACGAACAGATACAGCTCCGCGCCCGCATCCCGATCGACACCGGCTTGCTTGACGTCCTTCGCCACGCCGACCACCGTGTGCCACGGATTGACGCTCGTACCGACCGAAGCGCCGAGATTCGGACGCAAGCGCTGCCCGATCGGATCGCGGCCGTTCCACAACCGGTTGGCCAACGTTTCATTGATGACGACAACCCGGCCTTCCGATGTCGTGTCGATGGCTTCGAAGCCGCGACCCGCGACGATCGGGATGCCCATCGTCGTGAAGTAGTCCGACATCACGAACTGGTAATAGTCCACGATCGCGACGGGCCTGCCGTCCGTGTTGGTGTAGTTCTCCGCGCCGGTGTTGTATCGCTGGGCCTTCCGATCGAAGGGCAGATCGGACATGGCGGTGGCGGCTTGCACCCCCGGAACCTGACGAACCGTGTTGAGCAACCGCTGAAGCGCGGCAGCGCGCCCGCCGGCCTCTGAGTCGCCGGGCGGCAGCGTCATAGAGAACGTGACCATTCGGGATCGATCGAAGCCGGCATCGACGCGCGTGAGGTTGTAGACGGTGCGCACGAGCAATCCGGCGGCAATGACGAGCATCACCGCCAGCGCAACTTCCGCGGTCACCAGCGCGCGGCGGACGCGATGGCGTCCGCCGGTCCCGCCCTCGCGATTCCCGTCCTTGAGTGCGTTCACGAGATCGATGAATCGGCTCTGTGCGGCGGGCGCCACTCCAAAGAACACGCCGGTAGCGACCGACACCAGCAATGCAAAGAGCAGCACCGACAGATCAATCGTCAACTCGCTCGTTCGCGGCAGACTGGTCGGATAGGCGAGCACGAGCGATCGAAGGCCTACGCGTGCAACCCACACGCCGATGACGCCACCGGCGACGGACAATAACGCGCCTTCGGTGATCGTCTGCTGGATCAGGCGGCCACGGCTCGCGCCGAGCGCCGCGCGCACGGCAAACTCACGGCGACGCGACTCGGCGCGTGCGAGCACGAGGCTGGCGAGATTCGCGCACGCAATCAGGAGGACGAGCCCGGCCGCCGCCTGCAGCACCCAGATCGCGCGACGCGCGTCGCCGAGAATCGCGTCCTGCAGTGGCTGCAGCCGCAGCGTGTGATCTTGCGGTCCCGAAGGATGCCCAGTTGGCACGTGCCCTTTCACGCCAACGCGCTCGCCCCAGTTTTCGAGGAACGTGGAGAGTTCAACTTCGGCTGCCTGCGGCGTGACACCATCCTTGAGCCGTCCGACCACTTGGAGAATGTGGTTCTGCCGAATCCGACGGATCTCCGGGTGCACGCCGATCGGCAGCCAGATCTCCGTGCGGTTGTCCATGACGTCGAAACCGGGAGGCATGACGCCGATAATGTCGTGGGGCCGGCCGTCGACGTACACGCTCTGCCCGACGATTGACTGACCGCCCAAGGCTGATTGCCACAACTCGTGCGAGAGGATCGCGACCGGTGGGCCTCCGATACCCGGGCGCGACGACATGGCATCTGTCTCTCCTGGTGCGAAGAGCCGTCCCTGAGCGGGCTGCACGCCCAACGCCGCGAGTAGATGTTCGTCGACCAACGCGCAGCGCGCGCGCACCGGGCGATCGCCGGCCGTGAGATTGATCGCACCGGCCCAGCCGCCCGAGCCGCCACCCGCCACGCCTTCGCCAACGGCAAATGCGCCGACCTCTACGAACGATCGGTTCATTTCGCGGAACTCCAAGTACTCGGGGGTCGAGAGCCTGAATCCCTGGAGCGGGCCGACTGGAAAATGCGCGGTGAGGCGCATCAACTGGTCGGGAGCGGGATACCCCAGTGGCTGCAGGATCGCGGCGTTGACGATCGAGAAGATCGCGGTGTTCGCGCCGATGCCCAGAGCCAAGGTCAGCAACGCCACGGCAGTGAACAGGGGACTGCGCCGAAGCGTGCGGAGCCCGTAGCGGAGATCCCGTCCGACCTCGTCCAGCCAGGCGCCGTGACGAGTCGATCGGACGCGTTCCTTGGCCTGTTCGACGCCGCCGAGATGAAGCACGGCGGATCGCCGGGCTTCGGCCGGCGGCGCGCCGTCACGCATCCTGTCGGCAGCGGCCATTTCCACAAACGTCTCTAGCTCATCGTTCAGGTCCCGCTCAGCGCGGTTGCGACGGACTATCCAAC
>Ga0075428_100010509_pt1 | contig 10286 bp, 8 predicted proteins | sample RhiMetdeltSRZDD2_FD_75291 | JGI IMG/M metagenome (GOLD analysis project Ga0075428, IMG submission 75291) | Populus rhizosphere microbial communities from Tennessee, USA - Rhizosphere MetaG P. deltoides SRZDD2 | ecosystem: Host-associated > Plants > Roots > Rhizosphere > Soil | place: USA...
GCGCTCGCCGAACCCGTCGTCGAGCGCAACGTTCCTATCGCGATGCGTGACGGCGTGGTGCTGCGCGCCAACGTGCTGCGGCCCGCGGGCGTCGGCCGCTTCCCGACCCTGGTCTATCGAACCCCGTACGGAAAGGACGATGCGCAGAAGCGCTACTCCCTCCACCATCGCGCGGTGGAGCGCGGCTATGCAGTGGTCCTGCAGGACGTGCGCGGGCGCTACGAGTCGGACGGCGAGTTCGAACCCTACCGCAACGACGGCCGCGACGGCTTCGACACGGTCGCCTGGGCGGCGGCTCAGCCCTGGTCCAACGGCGACATCGGCACGTTCGGCCTCTCGTACCCGGGTGCCGTCCAGTGGCTGGCCGCCCTCGAGTCGCCGCCTGCGCTCAAGGCCATGGCGCCGGCCATGACGTATTCGACGGCGCGCAACTTCTTCCACTCGGGCGGCGTCTTCGATCTGTCCTGGATCTCCTGGATCTGGCACAACATCGCGCCCGACGTGAGGCGGCGCCGCAACCTGGCGGGACCGCGAACTGCGGCGGAGGCGGAGGAGAGCTGGACGCGCGTCGGCGCGGAGCTGCGCGCCCGCCTTCCGCTCAGCGAGCTTCCCGAGCTGCGTGACGTCGCGCCCTACTACTTCGAGTGGATGGCGCACCCTGCGGGCGACCCGTGGTGGGACTGGGCCGAGGTCCGGGGGCGCTACGGCCGCACCACGGCCGCCGTGCTCAACCTCTCGGGCTGGTACGACGAGGCCTACGGCCCCGAGGGCGCCCTCACGAACTTTCTCGGTCTCCTGGAGGCGCGCCGCGGCCAGGTCGATCCGCGCGCCGAGCTCGTGATCGGCCCGTGGGTGCACGGCATCGCGACGATCGGCAACGCGCGTTCGGGCGAGCGCGAGTTCGGCCCCGCAGCGAAAATGAATTACGACGCACTCGTGCTCGACTTCATGGACCGCCACCTGCGTGGAGCGAAGTCTGCGCCGCCGCCCCGGGTCCGCGTGTTCGTGATGGGCGAGAACGCATGGCGGAACGGCGAAGCCTGGCCGCTGGCCGGCGCGTCCGAGCGCACGCTGAGCCTCTCGGGAGGGAAGGAGGCCGGGCCCGGACGCCTGGTCTTCGAAGGCGAACCCGTCCGTCCAGGATCGCGCTCGTTCGTCTCGGACCCGAAGGCGCCCGTCGTCGACAGCTTCGCACCCGCGACCGGCGCCCATGACTACAGGGCGCTGGCGCAGCGCGAGGACGTGGCCGTGTTCGAGACCGAGCCGCTGACGGAGGACCTGACGCTCGTGGGCCGGATCCGCGCCGAGGTCTTCGTCGCCGTGGATGCGCCCGACACCGACTTGTGGCTCAAGCTCTACGACGTGGCGCCGGACGGAACAGCGTTCAATCTGATGAGTCCCGGCCTCGACCTCGTACGCGCCGGCTATCGGGATGGCGGGCCGGAACGCAAGCTTCTCGAGCCTGGCCAGCCGGTGCTGCTGCGCTTCGACGACCTGATGACCGGCAACCGCTTCGCGCGCGGTCACCGGCTGCGTGCCGTCCTGACGTCGTCCTTCCACCCGCATTTCTCCCACAACCTGCATAGCGGTGACGACGAGGCGCTCTCGTCCCGCTCGCGTTCTGCGACGCTCAAGGTCTTGTTCGACGCTGACCACCCCTCACGTCTGCTCTTGCCGGTGCTGCCGAGCGATCCGCGCTGATCGCGTCTTCGGGACCGTTATCGAAGCGGCGTGGCCCGGTGCTAATGTCCGGGCGGTGCAGCGCAAGTTGGAGGCCTTCGCCGCGGGAGGCCATGATCTCCTCATCATCGGCGGCGGCATCCACGGCGCTGCGGCGGCATGGGACGCTGCCCAGCGTGGTCTCGCTACCGCACTCGTCGAGGCGCGCGATTTCGGCTCGGGCACCTCCTGGAACAGCCTCAAGACCATCCACGGCGGGCTACGCTACCTGCAGAGCCTCGACCTGAGGCGTTTGCGGGAGTCGGTGCGAGAGCGTCGTGCGCTGCTGCGCATCGCGCCCGAGCTGGTGCGGCCGCTGCCCTTCGTCGTGCCCGTCTATGGCCATGGCGCCCGCGGCCGAGAGGCCTTCGCGGCCGGGCTGCGACTCTACTCGTGGCTCAGCCGCGACCGCAGCGACGGGCTGAGCGAGGACCGGCGCGTTCCGGATTCGCGCCTGCTGTCGCCGGCCGAGCTGCGCGAACGGGTTCCCGGAGCGTCGCCGGACGGCCTCACGGCGGGCGCGCTCTGGTGGGACGCGCAGGTGCTCTCCAGCGAGCGCCTCACGCTGGGCTTCGTGCGCGCTGCCTGCGACGCCGGCGCGGTCGTCGCGAACCACGCCGAGGTCGTTTCGCTGCTGCGCGACGGCCCGCGCGTCACCGGCGCTCGGGTCCGCGATGGGCTGACGGGCGAGGAGTTCGACGTTCGGGCGCGAATGGTCCTGAACGCTGCCGGGCCGGGAGCGGACGAGGTGCTGCGCCGCGGAGGCGTCACGCGCCCGCCCACTCCGCTGGTGCGGGCGTTCAACGTGGTCCTGAGCCGGCCCGTGGTGTCGTGGGAGGGCGTGGGCGGCAGCGCCGACGGGCGCTTCCTGTTCCTCGTGCCGTGGCGCGACCGAGCGATCTTGGGCACCGACTATGCGCCGGCCGACACGCTGGCGGGGCCCACCGACGTGGAGCGCATCCTCGCGAAGGGCGCCCACGCCTTCCCTTGGGCGCGGCTCAGCCGGAGCGATGTGGTGCTCGTGCACCGAGGCCGCGTGCCGATTTCGGCCGACGCCGGCGGGTTGCTGAGCAGCCCGCTTCTCGTCGACCATGCGCGCGCCGATTCTGTTCCCGGGATCGTCTCGATGATCGGCGTGAAGTACACGACCGCGCGGGCGGTGGCGGAGCGGGCCGTGGACCTCGTGGTCACGCTGCTTGGCGCGCGCGTGGCTGCCTGCCGCACGGCCGTGACGCCCCTCGCGCACGCTCGACCCCTCGCGGGGGGGCTCGCGGACCGCGCGCGGCTTGCGGTCGGCGAGGAGATGGCCTGTAGGCTGACCGACGCGATGCTGCGGCGCCTCGACCTGGGGACGGCTGGCGCGCCCGAGCCTGGCGAGGTGGAGGTCGTCGCCGGCGTGATGGCAGCGGCCCTCGGCTGGAGCGCCTCGCGCCAGGCCGAGGAGGTGCGCGCACTGCTCGAGACCTACCGCGCCTAGGCGATTTTGGATATCGTGGGGCCCGCAGTGACCACGGAAGAGCGCGAGGAGGAGCCCGCGACCCCGCAGGATTCGGGCCGCTCGATCCGTGCGCTCGTCTCGCTCGCCGATGAGCTGTCCGTCGAGCGCGCTGCGGGCGACCTCCTCGCGACGTGTCTCGAGCGCGTGGTCTCGGCCCTCGGTGTGGCGGGTGGCGTGACGCTCATCCTCGACGCGCACGGCGAGCTGAAGCCCGCCTCGGAGCAGGGCCGAGCGCTCACCGACATGACCGAGGCCATGGAGCTGGCGCGGGCGGCCGTAGAGCGGTCGGCGCCCATGACGCGCGACGTCCCGTCCGGATGGCTCGTCGCGGCGCCACTCGTGTCGAAGCGCTGCGTCCTGGGCGTGGTCGCGCTCCACGACGACAGCCCGGGGCGTCCGCCGGACAGCGGGCTGCTGGAGGCGATCGGCAAACAGATCGGCACCGGCCTCGACAATGCCCGCCTGTACGCCGAGCTGAGCGAGTCCACGGCGCGCCTCGAGTTCCTGAACCGGATCTCGGCCGCGCTCACGGCCAGCATGGACCTGAAGACCGTGGTGCCTGCCTTCGCGAAGGAGATCGCGGCGCTCCAGGACTTCGATCGCCTCGCGTGCGGCTTCGTCAACGAGTCGGGGGACTACATCGAGATCACGGGCTATCCGGACGACGCGGGCTGGGGCCTCGGCTCGGTGCTTCCGGTGGTGGGCAGCGGTGCCGGGTTGGTGGTGCTGAACAACGATCCGATCCTGCAGGCCGACCTGCTCCATGCCCACCGCTACATCGAGGACATGCGCCTGCTCGAGGAGGGCATCCGCTCCTACGTGATCCTGCCCCTGAACTCGCGTGGGCGCGGGATCGGCGTGCTGTGCCTCGGCTCGAACCGCGCGGCAGCCTACGACGAGTCCACCATCGCCCACGTCCAACCGCTCGCCGATTCCGTGGCGCTCGCTTTCGAGAACGTGCGGCTGTTCCAGAAGACCCGCGAGCTGTCCATCACCGACGAGGTCACGCCGCTCTACAACTTTCGCTTCTTCCACCAGATCCTGGAGCGCGAGCTGAAGCTGGTGGACCGCTACCGATCCGTGCTGTCCCTAATCTTCGTGGACCTCGACCGCTTCAAGCCGATCAACGACCAGTGGGGCCACCTGCGCGGGAGCCGCGTGCTGCGCGAGGTGGGCTTCCTGTTGCGTGCTGCGGTGCGCGAGACCGACTACCCGGCCCGCTACGGCGGCGACGAATTCGTCGTGATCCTGCCGCAAACCGACGGCCAGAGCGCGCGCTTCCTGGCCGAAAAGCTCCGCACGATGGTCGAGGAGCACACCTTTCTCCAGGAGGAGGGCATCAACGCTCGCATCGGCCTGTCCCTCGGCATCGCCACGTATCCGAGCGAGGCCCGCTCCAAGGAATCGCTGATCCGCCTCGCCGACGAGCGCATGTACGGCGACAAGGAGGAGAGGCGGCCTGCCCGCTGATGCGGCTCCTGCTCCTCAGCAACTCGACCAACCACGGCGCCGGCTACCTCGACCATGCCCAGCGCGCGGTGACCGATTTCTTCGGCGCGGCGCGCCGGCTCGCCTTCATCCCGTTCGCGCTCAAGGACCGGGACGCGTACACCGCGAAGGCGAAGGCGCGCTTCACGACCCTGGGCTTCGAGCTCGAGGGCGTCACGGCCGACGACGCCGGCCGCCAGGCGCTTCTCGAAGCCGAAGGCGTCTTCGTCGGCGGCGGCAACACCTTCCGCCTGCTGCGCACGATGCAGTGGAGCGGACTGGTCGAGGCGCTGCGCCAGCGCGCCAAGGACGGCATGCCGTACATGGGCGCCAGCGCCGGCACCAACCTGGCGTGCCCGACGATCCGCACCACCAACGACATGCCGATCGTGGAGCCCGACGGCTTCGAGGCGCTGGGCCTGGTGCCCTTCCAGATCAACCCTCACTACCTCGACGCCGATCCGGCCTCGCGGCACATGGGGGAGACGCGCGAGGAGCGGCTTCGGGAGTTCCTCGAAGAGAACGAGCGAGCCGTCGTGGGGCTTCGCGAGGGCGCCTGGCTGCGCGTCGAGGATCACACGTGCCGCCTCGAGGGCGGCTCGGCGCGCCTGTTCCGGCGCGGCTCGGCGGCCGCCGAGCTCGCTCAGGGCGCGTCGCTCGACGGCCTGCTCGCGCGCTCCTGAGCCGACGCGACCGCCAGGGCTACGTCGCGGGACGGCGCGTGGCGCTGGCGATCAACATGTATCCGGAGGCCCAGGGGACGAGCGCGTCGAGAGACGCCCAGGCCGCCACGAAGGGATGGAGCAGCGCGTAGGCACGAAACGCCGTGCCGTGCCTCGCCAAGTCGGCGCTCGTCACGACCATGCCCTTCGCGGAGCCCTTCTTGCCGAGGCGCTCCACACCGGCGTTGATCGCGGTGTCGACCAGCTCCGAGAAGAAGCGCGAGTAGGTCCGATGCTCGTCGAGCACGAACGCGGCGCCCAGCAGCTCCGCCAGACGAGACGGCGTATAGCCGGGGCGAAGGTGGCCGTGTTTCTCGTCGGTCTGGCCGAGCGCGTGGCGGAGGCGTCGCAACAGGGTCCGCTTCAGGTGGGGCGTGTTCACGACCAGCCGTCCGCCCGGCTTCGTGATGCGCGCGAGCTCGCCGGCGAACGTCGCCTCGTCTAGCACGTGCTCGAGCATGTCGACGACCACGACCCGATCGAACTCGGCGTCCGCGAAGGGCAGTCGCGCCGGATCGATGCGGTGCACATCGTTGCCCACCAGGCCCCGAATGCTCCCGACGGCCTCCTCGGTCAGGTCGGCCGAGGCCCAGCGCCCCCCCTGCTGGCGCAGCAGCAGGCTGATCACGCCGTTGTCGGAGCCGAGGTCGAGGCAGCGCAGCGCATCCGTCGGACCGAGGGTTCGAGCGATCTGCTCGAATTTGCGCTGCTTCAGGACGGACCGGCGAAACAGCGCCAGAGCCCACCCCTGCTGGAGCTCGAGCGCGCTGGCCCTAGGCACGGGACGGCTCCAGTCGCAGGATGACCGGCGAGCCAAAAGCGCGCACGAGACCCAGTGCGCGCGCGACTCCTTCGATCGAGCGCGACAGCTGAGACAGGCGCAGCGCGCGGTGCAGGGCCATCGGGAATAGGAACTGCCGCCGCCGGCCCGTCGGACGGAAGCCATGCCGCGCGAAAGCCGCCTCGAGCTCCGCGTCGCGGAAGACCGCGAACGGCCGCGTGTCGCCTTCGACGCCCCGCTTGGCGCCGAACAGGGCGCCGGCCATCGCGTTGACGCTTCGTGAGCTGGGGTAGTCGACCACCACGGCACGGCGCGCCACGCGACACAGCTCGCCGACGAGGTCGGACCATCGCGAAACGTGGGGCAGCAGCCGAAAGGACAGCACCACGTCGAACGCACCGTCGGCGAAGGGCAGCGCCAGGAGATCTCCGGCCTCGAAGCGCGCCCGGCCGGCGTCGACCCAGCGACTCACGCGTTCGCGGCAGAGCGGGTCCGAGCCGAAGATCGTCACCGCGTGCCCGGCCTCGACCAGGGTGCCGGTCAACTGCCCGTGGCCACCGCCCACGTCCAGGGTCGAGGCGCCCGCGAAGGGCGCGAGCAGGTCGAGAGTGGCCTGCGCCTGCGTCTCGAGGAAGAACGCCCCGACCGGCCCGGAGAAGCGTCGCGCGTAGCCCTCCGAGGACGTCTCCACATCGGCGTCCTCCATCGAGACGGACATCGGCGAAGTGTATGCTCTCCTGCCCATGAGCGTCGACGTCGCGTTGTGCTTGATGGCCCTGTTCTGGGCCACGAACATGATCGTGCTGAAGGCGCTGCTCGGTCATCTGTCTCCGCCCGCGCTGAGCGGTGTGCGCTTCGCGATCGTCGCATGCATCGGCCTCGCGGTCCTCGCGGCGCGTGGCGGACCCTTCGGCATCGAGCGCCGAGACTGGCCGCGCCTGGCCGTGTCGGCATTCCTCGGCATCACGCTGTACCAGGTGTTGTTCATGGAAGGCCTCGACCGGACGACGGCCTTCGTGTCGAACCTCATGCAAGGCACCGAGCCGCTGTGCGCGCTCATCCTGCTCTCGCTCGTGGGCAGGAAGGTGCTGATGCGGCAGTGGGCGGGCGTGCTCATCGCCTTCGTCGGTGCGATCCTGTTCTTCCTGCAGGAGGCGAAGGGTGGGCTCCAGCTTGCCTTCGGCCTCGGCGACGTCCTCAACGTGACGAGCGCGATGGCGTTCGCGGCCTACGGACTGCTCAACGCCGAACTTTTCGCCCGTTATCCGGGCCGCACGGTGATGGCGCTGTCGATGAGCGTCGGGGTGCTCCCGCTCCTGCCTTGGGCGTGGTACGACATCCTCGCGACCGACTGGAGCGCGCTGCCGTGGAGCGTGTGGGCGGCCCTGTTGTTCTCGGCGCTCCTGCCCGTCTACGTCGGGTATTGGATCTGGAACTGGGCCGTGGCGAGGAAGGGCCTCGCCCACGCCTCGGTCTACATCTACGTGGACATCGTGCTGACCGGCGTCTTCGCATGGCTCTTTCTCGGCGAGCGCTTCTCCGGCCTTCGCTTGGTCGGCGCCGCGATCATCCTGGCGGGCGTGCGACTGGCGCGATAGATTGTGCCGATGGAGAGTGGACTTCGCTCCGCGGTGAGGCTGGCGCTCGCCTGTGGCGCGCTCGTGGCCGCGTGCTGTGGCGGAGGCGATTCCGGCATGGACGCTGCCGCGACGGAGAGCTGCAGCACTCTCGGCCAGGTCGACTTCGTTCGCGACACCCTCCAGGACATCTACTTCTGGTATCGCGAGCTGCCGGATCCCGATCCGGCGGGGTTCGCCTCGCCCGAGGCGTACCTCGAGGCGGTGCGCTACCGCCCGCTGGACTCGAGCTTCAGCTACGTGGCGGACCAGGCGGAGAGCGAGGCCTTTTTCTCTGAGAGCCAGTTCATCGGCATCGGCCTGTCCACCCAGCAGACGAGCGTCAGCGAGCTGCGCCTGTCGCAGGTCTTTCCCGACAGCCCGGCGGCCGAGGCGGGCCTGGAGCGGGGCGACTTCCTGCTCAGCATCAACGGCCGCGCCGTTCCGGAGCTCCTGCAGTCCGGCGAAATCGGTTCGATCTTCGGACCCACCCAGGTCGGCGTGGTGGTCTCGCTGACCTGGCGTCGCCCCGGCGAGAGCAGCGCCCGGGCCGCCTCGCTCACCAAGCGAGCCGTGACGATCCCCACGGTGTCGGTCACCAGCGTTTACGACCTGCGACGCGGTCCGCGCGTGGGCTACGTGTTCTTCCGCAACTTCGTACAGCCGTCGACGGCCGCCTTGAACGCCGCGTTCCATACGCTCCGTGAGGCGGGGGCGGAGGAGCTGGTGCTCGACCTGCGTTACAACGGCGGCGGGCTGCTGAGCGTCGCCCAGCACCTCGGCGGCCTGATCGGCGGAGAGGCCACGAACGACCAGGTGTTCGTCGAGCTCTTCCATAACGACAAGCAGCAGAGCCGCAACAGCGTCCTGCGTTTCCAGCGGCCGGCGGAGGCGATCGGCTTCACGCGCCTCGTGGCGATCACGACGCGCGGCTCGGCCTCGGCGAGCGAGAGCGTGATCAACGGCCTGCGCCCGTTCTTGCCCGTGACCCTGGTGGGCGACACGACCTTTGGCAAGCCGGTGGGGCAGTACGGATTCGATTTCTGTACGAGGACGCTGTATCCGGTCGCCTTCGAGGCCCGCAATGCGCGGGGCGAGGGCGACTACTACGGCGGCATCCACGTGGATTGTGCCGCCGCGGACGACCTCGATGATGCGCTCGGCGATCCCGACGAAGCCTCGCTTGGCGAGGCTCTGGCGTTTCTTCGCTCCGGACACTGCACTGCCGGCGCCGAGGCGGCGGCGCGCGCCCACGCGGCGCGCGAGGCGCGCATCGGCACGGGGCAGCCGCGCGACGGCTGGCGTCAGCTCGTCGGTGCGTACTGAGGCGCGCTCAGCCCCCCTGCTCGAGCAGCTCCCGAAGCGCCCGCAGCAAGTCGTTGTCGGTCACGATCCCCACCAGGGTGCCGCCGCGGATGACCGGCAGCGCCCCGAACTTCGTCGTCTGCAGCGTACTGACCGCCTCGAGGAGCGGAGTCTCCTCGGTCACGGTCAAGGGCTCGCGGATCATGATGCGCGAGAGCTGCGTGTTCTCCATGATCGAGTCGAACTCCTCCTGCGAGGCCGACAGCGTGGAGGGCTCCGCTCGCTTCAGGTCCCCCTCGGCGAGCAGCCCGACGAGCGCGCCGCCCATCACGATCGGCAGGCGCCGGATGCGGTGCTTGCGCATCACCTGCACGGCCGTGGCCAGGCTGTCCTCGGGGCCGAGGATCACGGGATCGCGCGTCATCACCTGGGCCACCACGAGCTGTCGCGTCCAGGCGGGCACGCCGCGGGGCAAGCCCTTGCCGCAATCGGGGCAGCGGTTCTCCATGGCGCGCAATGCTACCTCACGGAATCGGCTCGGTCGGCTCCGGGCCCGACTCGTCCAGCGGCTCCGGCGTCGGCTCCGAATAGCCCAAGTCGCGCCGGAGATAGCCAGCGCGCGCCATCAGCCACAGCACACGCTGCTGGGCGCGGGCGTGGCGTGCCGGGCTCACCCGCGGGTTGATGCGGCGCGGATTCGGGAGCATGGCCACGAGGCCGGCCGCCTCATCGGCCGTGAGCTCCGCGGCGGAGCGGCCGTAGTAGCGCCGGGCGGCCGCCTCGCAGCCGTACACGCCATCGCCCCACTCGATGACGTTGAGGTAGAGCTCGAGGATGCGGGTCTTGCGCACGTCGCTCTCCAGCCAGCGCACCACGAGCAGCTCGCGCAGCTTGCGGGTGAGGCTCCTGTCCGTGGTGAAATACAGGTTCTTCACGAGCTGTTGCGAGATCGTGCTGCCGCCGACCGCGAGCTGGCGCCGCTCGATGTCCTTCTGTATCGACCCGCGGATCGCCTCCCAGTCGACGCCATCGTGACCGAAGAACTTCTGGTCCTCCGCGGCGACGACGGCATGGATCAGCTCGCGCGAGATGCGCTCGAGCGGCACCCAGCTCTGCTCGAAGCGCGGCCGCCGGCCCAGCGTCTTGGCCTCGGCCTC
>Ga0075428_100010515_pt1 | contig 10283 bp, 11 predicted proteins | sample RhiMetdeltSRZDD2_FD_75291 | JGI IMG/M metagenome (GOLD analysis project Ga0075428, IMG submission 75291) | Populus rhizosphere microbial communities from Tennessee, USA - Rhizosphere MetaG P. deltoides SRZDD2 | ecosystem: Host-associated > Plants > Roots > Rhizosphere > Soil | place: USA...
ACCATCTATATTTTCTACGTTTCGTAACCGGGAAGAAGAGTCGACTTCCCGGTTTTTTTATTTGAAGACTCTATTCACCGAAAGAAAAGAAAGGAGCTGAAGTGGCTGCCAAAAAAGATAAAAAGTACACTGCGCTAGACGCTTTCAACCTACTTTACTGACAGTCATTGATTCTTTTTAACATACTTAAATTTATCTGCAATGACTTTAAGAAGGTATTTTTTCTTATCACTATTATATTCCCAAAACATAACCCCAGCGAGATCATATTTCTTTACATATTTACATTTATCCTTTACGGATCTTTCGTTATCATAAGTGATAAATATTTTTTTCTCTGAATTGAAAAGATAAGGCGCCCTAGCCGCCCCGTCCCAATACTCTTTGAAACCATTCTTATTAATGAGACTATCTTTTAAATACGTAAACCCGCCACCACGTGAAGATTTCAATGCTTTTCTGTATAAGCCGTTGTTATCTGTCGATTCCATTTCCCAGCCTTTACCATAAAAGGCCAACCCAATAACAATTTTAGAGGCCGGTACGCCTGCGGCGATAAAAGCCTGTATCGATTTGTGAGCAGAAGATTGATTGCTATCGCTGGAAGAGGTATACAAGTTGGTATGATGACCCGAGATCGAATCCCAGCCCCCCGCATAATCATAGCTCATTATATTTATAAAATCTGTATACTGCTGCACTTTGTCCATTTCCGTATGATCAATATAGCTCTGCGATCCACCAACAGCAGTTGTTACAAAATATTTCATCTGCGTTGTGCGACTGAGGCTGTCTAGACCTTCTCTCAACTCTTTAAAAAGAAGTGTGTAATGTTCTTTGTCTTCAGGCCGGTATTTGTTGTTGTCGCCGATCATACCCGGGTATTCCCAATCGATATCAATACCATCCAGATTAAATTTTGAAACAATTGATACTGCACTTAAGGCAAAATTTTTTGTCGAAGTATCTGTAAGCGTTGCATCAGAAAAGTTTTTACTCCACGTCCAGCCGCCAATCGATATTAATATCTTCAAACCAGGATTTATCTTTTTTAATTCGCTTAATTTCCTAAGGTTAATAGTATCCGTTGCTTCGTTGTGCAACCATGCACGGTTATCCTTAATATCGATAAAAGCATAGTTGATGTGGGACAAACGCCATACATCAATGGAATCTGTTGAAATTAGTCCTCTGAAGCCACCCACATAGCCTATTATAACAGGTTTTGTTTTACTTTTTATAAAAGGTGGCGGCGCAGCAATTGCAATTACACAAAGCAAAAAACCGATACTGTAAAAAAAAATTTTCATGCTTTAAAAATATCACTTATCTGGCAATCAGTCCAAAGTGTATGCGATCGCAAATTATGACTACCTTTTTTGTTTCACATCTCGATAACCCTATTTACATTCTTTGCCTTTAAGGGAGACTATGTACATGTGACTATGAAGAAGAAAAGAACGAAGATTTTTTTAAGGCTAATTATTTTTAAAGGGAACAAACATCTCAAAAGCAGGAATATTCACATCAAAAAATTGTTTGTTATTCAAATTCTCCATTTGATAGGTTCCATGCATTCTTCCCATTTCAGTACGAAGATTACAGCCGCTTACATATTGATATTTTTCACCAGGAGATAATACGGGTTGAACACCAACCACACCTTCACCTTCTACTTCGCGGTATGATCCATTGCTGTCAAAAATATGCCAGTGCCTGCGATGAAGTTTTACCGGGAATGAATTGTGATTTTCGATCGCGATGCGGTAAGCAAACATATATTCGGATTGCATCGGGTTGCTGTAATCCTGCTGATAGAAAGTTTCTACACTTACTTCAACACCCTCAGAGATCATGCTTACCATAGAATTCACTTTAAGTAAAAATAAATAAATAATGCTGCATTCTGCCCATTTTATTTCCTAACAGATAGTAGTTGTCCTAATTTTGCGACACGACGGATTAAAACTAAGAATATGAAAATAGCGGTAGCAAAAGGTGATGGAATAGGTCCGGAAATAATGGAGGCAGTGTTGAAGATTTTCACGGCTAATAAAGTACCTCTTGAATACCAATACGTGGAAATGGGGAAATGGGTGTTTGATAAAGGCTTTTCAAATGGTATGACGCCGGAGGCCAAACAAACAATCGAATCTCATGGAATTTTATTTAAAGGCCCGATGGAAACCCCAAAAGGGAAAGGTGTGAAGAGTGTGAATGTGACAGCCCGTAAAACTTGGAACACGTATGCTAACAAAAGGGTTTTTCAAACACTACATGGAGTCGATACAGTTTTCAGCAAGGCAGGAATACCAATTGATATAACGATCATAAGAGAAAACATTGAGGATACTTACGGTGGTGTCGAGCATATGCTTACACATGATGTGGCTTTAAGCCGTCGTTTCATCACCCGGCCCGGAAGTTTGCAAGTTATCCGCTATGCTTTTGAAATGGCAAAAAAGAAAAATGCAAAACGCATAACCTGCAGCCATAAGGCAAACATCATGAAAATTACTGACGGTCTTTTTCTTGAATGTTTTTACGAAGTCGCAAAAGAGTATCCTGAATTAAAAGCAGATGATATTATCGTTGATGATCTCTGTATGAAATTGGTGACAAGACCGGATACATTTGATGTGGTTGTGCTTACCAATTTGCAAGGAGATATTGTTTCAGATCTTTGTGCAGGACTTGTAGGAGGTTTGGGTTTTGCACCCTCCGCAAATATTGGAGATCACATTTGCATATTTGAAGCGGTACATGGTACTGCACCGGATATTGCCGGAAAAAATATCGCTAATCCGACTGCGTTGCTTCTTAGTGGTATTACAATGCTTCGTCATCTTGGTATGATGGAGAATGCTGCCACAATTGAAAATGCTTTGTTGTATACTTTAGAGAATGGCGTGCATACAGGAGATTTTGGTGATAAATCAATTCCACCAGTAAACACTACACAATTTGCAGATGCCATCATCAGCAATTTCGGAAAGCAACCAACCATTGGAGCAAAACCAATGTTACCAAACATGCCTGCCACCCCTACACATTTTAAATTGGAAAAAAATCCAATGCTTGTTTCAGCAGAAATGGATGAAGAAAAAATCATCGGCGTGGATATGTTTATTGAAAGCCACGAACAACCATTGATAATCGCAAAAAAATGTGAACGGCACGCTGGAGTAAAATTCAAACTTGTTAGTATCAGTAATCGCGGTACTCAGGTTTGGCCTACTGGTTCAGTATATACGAATCTTGTCAACCAATATAATGCCCGATTTGAATCACTTGATGGAGAACCGCTATATCAGCAGGATGTAATAGGCCTGTATGTTAGCCTAAGCGGGAATTTTAAGATATGTTCTTTCGAACTGTTGAACATGTGGGGAAATAAAAAAGCATATTCACTGGCACAAGGTCAGTAAGGGCTTTTAAATGGCAGATGAACATTCTCAGGCAGTATGTCTTTTCATATCTATACTGATCAACTTCCCTTCCAATACATTCGCAAGTTCTACTACAGCTTTGTTCTCATTCTTTCTTGCATTTTTTGTATGCGTAGGGTACAGAGAAACACCTGTGTAGATGTTGTAATGCAGCGTAATTGAATTGCCATGGAAATTGAAATCCCAGTCAATACTGTCGAAATCATCTTCCTTGCGGCGGAAATCAATATGAAAATCTTTGCTAAGAATATCGGCGACCTGGTAGAAACGTTTCAGGCCACCATCATCATCAAGAATGGCTTCGGTGCAGCCAAGGGCAATGCGTAGGGTAAGGCTCATAGTTTACGTTTTAGGTTTAGAACAGGATGTTGGGACTTGGTTTAAAACTCGAACTTATTTTGTTACGACTTAAACTTTTTTGCCTTTCTTGCTGCTTTCTCTGAAGCAGGATCGCCACTCACAATTTTTTCAGCGCCTACATTTTTGCCATCTGTCTTACAACCATATTTAGGCTTGAAAATGTTTCCCCAAAGTTTGCATGATGAAAGCGCCACCATCAGGATGACACAAAAGAAGAGAGTTCTAACGGCTTTCATGTATTGCATTTTGTAACAACGAATTTACGAAGGAAAAATTGCTTTTGCCAGAGTAAATGTACGAGCAACAACAATTCTGTAGCCATGTTTCTAATAAAAAGCCTTAGTTTTTTGGAGCTTTTTCAGCCCTGAACCAATCTGCATATCGAACATAATTGTTAGCGATCCGATCGATCTCCCCGCTGATCATTTCCTGAGGAATATTCTTTACTTTTTTTGCTGGTACACCGGCATAAATGCTACCTCCGTCGCAAATCGTGCCTTCAAGCACCACTGCTCCAGCCGCAATAATTGTATTGCTGTTTATCACAGCTCCATCCATTACAATGGCACCCATTCCAATCAAGACGTTATCATTTACTGTGCATCCGTGTACAATGGCATTATGCCCGATAGAAACATTATTGCCGATCGATGTACCAAATCTTTTAAATGTACAATGGATACATGCGCCATCCTGCACATTCACTTTGTTCCCCATCCTGATAAAGTTTACATCACCACGCACCACCGCATTGAACCAAATACTGCAATCATCACCCATTACTACATCACCAACTATAGTTGAGTTTGGAGCCAAAAAACAATTGCTACCAAATTCAGGAAATTTATTTTCCACAGGAAGTATTACAGGCATGGTTTAATTAAAAATTAATAATTAAGAATTAATAATTGTTTTCTGTGAAAATCCGTGGCATCTGCGAGATTATTAGCATTCACCATTGCAAATTAGATAATTTCTTTGCGTCTTTGCTTTGCCTTTGCGTTCTTTGCGAGAAATAATTTTCAGTGACCGAAAGAGAACTTTTCCTGAAACATATTGCACAAACTTCACCATCACCATTAGCATTTGAAATATCAAGAGCGGAAGGTTGTTTGCTATATGACGTAAAAGGAAAAGAATATATTGATCTGATTGGCGGAATCAGTGTAGCTAATATCGGGCATCGGCATCCTAAAGTAATTCAAGCAATAAAAGCTCAGTTAGATGCCTACATGCATGTAATGGTATATGGTGAGTTTGTCGAATCACCGCAACTGCAATACGCCAAATTGCTCACGGATCATTTGCCATCCTCACTCAACTCAGTTTTTTTTACCAATTCAGGGGCTGAAGCAATTGAAGGTTCAATGAAACTGGCTAAAAGAGTAACCAACAGAACGCAAATAATTGCATTTAAAAATTCATATCACGGTTCTACACAAGGAGCATTAAGTATAATCGGAGATGAATACTGGCGAAACGCTTATCGTCCTTTGCTTCCCGATGTTCTGCATCTTGAATACAATTCATTTGAATCTTTAAAAGAAATTTCTGAAAGTACAGCTTGTGTGTTTGCTGAAACTGTCCAGGCAGAAGCAGGAATAATTATTCCAACAAAAGAATGGACGCAGGCTCTAAGGAAAAAATGCATAGAGACTGGAACGCTTTTAATTCTTGATGAAATACAGACAGGGTTTGGCAGAACTGGCAAGCTTTGGGGTTTTGAGAATTTTGAGATCATTCCTGATATTTTAGTGCTTGGAAAAGCATTAGGCGGAGGTATGCCACTTGGCGCTTTTATCGCCGATAAGAAATTAATGGATGCGTTTACTGAAAATCCTGTGCTTGGTCATATTACTACATTCGGCGGACATCCTGTTTGTTGCGCCGCAGGTATGGCAGCGATGAAGGTTTTGATGGAAGACAAACTATTTCAGGGTGTAAAAACAAAGGAGCATTTATTCAGATCGTTACTTATCCATAAAAAAATAAAAACAACTCGTTCATTTGGTTTATGGATGGCTGTTGAGTTTGATTCATTTGAAACAAACAAAAGAATTATTGATGCTTGTATAAGTAGCGGAGTAATGACGGATTGGTTCTTATTTAAATCGAATTGCTTGCGCATTTCACCTCCACTGAATATCTCAGAACAGGACATAATCAGCGCCTGCGAAAAAATATCAAGAGTTTTAAATTTAGCTGTCTAATAAGGAGAATAATCAGCCATTGTAAAATGTTTAAGTTTCAAAGCGAATAAAAGATGTATATTGGATCTATTAACCAACCAAAACTTCAGTTTATGAAAAAACTCTTTGTCTTTTTTGTTTTAATTGCAACTTTTTTAGCTGCATTTTCTACTTCAGTTTCCACAAAAGATCTGCCGCTTAAAGCCAGTGAGATTTATTTCCCTATTGGAAAATCCGGCGAAATGATTTCATTACAGGATTTATCAACAATTAAGTTGAAAGATTTTGAAACTCTGACAGGCAAAAAAATGAAATTGATGGATAAGATAGGATTTGCTCTCACTCAAAAGAAATTAAGAAACAGCATTAACCCGGATGGAACGTTCAATAAGAAAAAAACGGAAAGATATTTCAATAAAATGGCTGAAGGTGATGGATTTCATGCCGGTGGTTTCTTCCTTGGTTTTTTACTTGGTTTAATCGGGGTTTTAATCGCTTATTTGATTAAAGATGATAAAAAAAGAAACAGGGTGAAATGGGCCTGGATAGGACTCGGCATTTGGGTAGTGATTGTTATAATTATTGCAGCAAGTGGCGCCGCCATATACTGATTTTTTATGTTTAAATAGATAGCGCGGGGGCCAGCGACCTCTAATGGCCCTCCATCTGTTTTCTGTAGTGTTACTCGACCTCCACGATCACTTCAACTTCCACCGCAATATTTGAAGGAAGTGCATACATACCTACTGCAGATCTTGCATGCTTTCCTTTATCGCCAAAAATTTCAACCATCAGGTCTGAATAGCCATTCACAACCTTTGGCTGATCTTTAAAATCTTCGGTGCAATTAACCATACCCAGCACTTTTACAATTCGTTTTACTTTATTCAGGCTGCCAAGCTCAGCTTTTAAAACGGCGAGATGATTTAAAGCGGTCAGTCTTGCGGCATCATAACCTTGTTCTATAGTTAAGTCTTTTCCCACTTTACCTGTGATATTAGTTCCATCAGGTTTTGTTGGCCCCTTGCCGGCGAGATATAAAAGATTACCAACACGAACTGCATTCACATAATTAGCTACCGGCTTACCTGGAGTAGTTAATACAATTCCTTTTTCTTTTAGTTTTGTTTCTGCGTCTTGTGCCGAAGAAGTTATATTTAATAGACACAAAGCAAGGATGATTAAAAATTTCTTATTCATATTACATAAGTTTAAATAAATATGCAGCGAGTAGTGCACCTAATATCGGCCCAACAACAGGTATCCAGCTATAATCCCAATCACTATCCCTTTTATTTTTTATAGGTAAAATAAAATGCGCTATGCGTGGGCCAAGATCCCTGGCAGGATTAATAGCATAACCGGTAGGGCCACCAAGTGAAAGGCCAATTCCAAGAATAAGTAATGCAACAGGTAAAGCATCAAGGGTTCCGAGTGTTGATGAAGGTTTTGACATTGCCAATGCGCCAAACACAAGTACAAAAGTTCCAATGATTTCAGTAATCATATTATGAGCCGCACTACGAATTGCAGGCCCGGTACAAAACACAGCAAGCTTTGCATCACCATCGGCTGTTTCATCAAAATGCTGCTTATAGGCAAGCCATACCACTATCGCACCCAGGATGGCTCCTCCAAATTGTGCAGCGATATAAGTTGGCAATAATGAAGTATCAAAATCAGTAAATGCAGCCATCGCGATTGTTACGGCAGGATTTAAGTGGCCGCTCCCACCGAGCGTTGCAGATGCATAGACACCCAAAAACACCGCCATGGCCCACCCAAATGTAATAACGATCCATCCGCTATTATTGCCTTTGGTTTTATTTAAAACAACATTTGCTACCACGCCATCACCCATAATAATAAGCAGCATTGTACCAATAAATTCGCCAAGAAAAGGACTCATAGAAATTAATAATTAATAATGAATAATTAATAATTGGGAAGATAGTGTTTTGCTATAGAATTAAAGTTATTCATTTGTTGTGTTATCCACTGTTCATCTTTTCCCATTTCTTTTGCCATCATTTCGGCAACCAAGGGTGCTGATCCGATTGCAGCTCTTGCATCAAGCAATAATGCCCTGGTTCTTCTTGCCAATGCGTCTTCGAGGGTCATACACATTTCATTTCGTACAGACCAAACAATTTCGGCTTTGATATAAGGTAATGATGGGTGGATCAAATCAGAAAGCGAGGGATCGGTTTTATTTAAGTCTTTCACTGCTGTCTCATCTGTTCCGTAATAATATAAGGGTGTATTGTAATTGTTGTTTTCTTTATAACCATGTATATGCAAATTTTTTGTCACACATTCTTTTTCACTCATACCCGTTTTATTTACCGCGATCTCCATCACATCTTCGGCCATCTTGCGATATGTCGTCCATTTGCCGCCTGTAATGCTTATTAATTCTGAATCAGAAACCGAAATATGATGATCTCTTGAGATAGCTGATGTGATCTTAGAATTGCTTTTTACCAATGGCCGCAAACCGGCAAATACGCTTCGCACATCGTCATAAGAAGGGTCTTTTTTTAAATAACGATGAATATGCTGCATCACAAAATCAATTTCTTCTTTTCTTGCAATTGGTTCTTCACTTGCTGATGATACCGGTGTATCTGTTGTACCTACAATTATTTTATTATGCCATGGTACCGCAAACAACACGCGGCCGTCATCTGTTCTCGGTATCATGATTGCTGTATCTGACAAAAGAAATTCCTTATCAAATACAAGATGAATGCCCTGACTATGAGAGATCAGGTGTTCTGCATTTGGATCATCCATTTTTGCAATGCTGTCAGAAAAGATTCCTGTTGCATTGATCACAGCCTTTGCTTTTATCTCAAATTCCTTTCCGTTGATCATATCTTTTGCCAGTACGCCGCAAACTTTTCCATCAGCTTTCATCAGCCCTTCAACAGGCATATAATTAAGAACAACGCCACCATGATCTGCTGCAGTCATAGCGAGGTGAATAGCAAGCCGTGCATCATCAAACTGTCCATCATGATAAAGTACGCCACCACGCAAACCCTCTTCATCAAGGTTTGGCGCCAGGGCAAGCGTTTCTTCTTTGTTTAAGAATTGCGAAGGACCTAATCCCAAACTTCCTGCCATCCAATCATAAACTTTTAAACCAATTCCATAAAAAGAATTTTCCCACCATTTATAATTCGGGATAACAAAGGATTGATTTTTTACCAGGTGTGGCGCATTTTTTTTCAAGAGACCTCTTTCTTTCAATGCCTCCATCACCAATTTGATATTGCCTTGTTGCAAATACCTGACACCCCCATGTACAAGTTTTGTACTTCTTGATGAAGTTCCTTTTGCAAAATCATATTTCTCCAGTAAAACGGTTTTACATCCTCTTGATGCAGCATCAACAGCAATGCCCAAACCTGTAGCACCGCCACCGATGATGCATATATCAAACTCCTTTACCGAATCAAGCTTTGCTATTTGTTCTCGTCGCTTCATGGAATTATTAGTTATTGATTAATAATTATTAGTTAATAATCAATAATCATTTTCCATCCGCCCATGCAATCGCTGCCTTTACTGCCCGCCGCCATCCATTCACTAATTCATTTCTTTTTTGGTCATTCATTGAAGGAAAAAATTCTTTATCCATCAGCCATTGCTTTTGTATCTCTTCAATATTTTTCCAGTACCCAACAGCAAGACCTGCTAAATAAGCTGCACCTAATGCAGTTGTTTCTGTTATTTTTGGACGGATCACTTTAGTATTTAAAATATCACTTTGAAACTGCATCAGAGAATTATTAATAGTAGCGCCGCCATCCACTCTTAATTCAGCAATTGATATTCCCGCATCAGCTTCCATTGCTTTTAATACATCATAGGTTTGATAAGCAATGCTGTCTATTGCTGCCCTGGCAATATGTGCATTGGTGCTACCTCTTGTTAACCCGAAAATACTTCCCCGGGCATGTTGATTCCAGTGCGGTGTCCCAAGTCCTGCGAAAGCAGGAACGATGTAAACACCTTCATTATCTTTTACGGTTGCGGCTAATGCTTCCACTTCAGCTGAATTGCGAATTATTTTCAAACTGTCTCTCAGCCATTGTACGACGGCTCCGGCAATAAATACACTTCCTTCCAGCGCATATTCGGTTTTATTATCTATCTGCCACGCTATCGTCGTCAGTAGATTATTTTTTGACGCAATCGCTTTTGTTCCTGTATTCATCAGCATGAAACAACCTGTGCCATACGTATTCTTTACCATTCCCGGTTTTGTGCACATCTG
>Ga0075428_100010517_pt1 | contig 10283 bp, 10 predicted proteins | sample RhiMetdeltSRZDD2_FD_75291 | JGI IMG/M metagenome (GOLD analysis project Ga0075428, IMG submission 75291) | Populus rhizosphere microbial communities from Tennessee, USA - Rhizosphere MetaG P. deltoides SRZDD2 | ecosystem: Host-associated > Plants > Roots > Rhizosphere > Soil | place: USA...
ATCGGGGATGTTTTCGGGAACCCCGGATCCAGCTTGCTGACGATCTCGCAGAAATCGGTGAGCTTTGCAAAGATTCAGGATCTAGCCGCGTCTAACACTCTCCTAGGGCGATTTACCGCGGGTTCGGGCTCAATTGAAGAGCTTGCAATCTCTGGCTTTGATTTCTCGGGTTCAATCTTTCGTCGGGCCGCTTTTGTAGGAGATGTGACCGCTCTGGCTGGTAGCTCTACTCTTACCATCTCTAGTGGCGCGGTTTCTTATGAGAAGATTCAGCCGCTTTCGAGCTCTGATCGGATTCTTGGTCGGTTTACCGCCGGAGTGGGGTCGGTAGAAGAGCTTCAGCTTGTAACAGGTCGAAGGGGCTTAGTTCTCTCGGGGTCGAACTTGGTGGGGGATTCTCTAGCTGGGGATCTTACTGCTCCTCTAGGTTCTTCTACTGTGAGTGTCGCGGTTTCTGCAATCGGGTCGACGAAGATCTCGGCTAACGCAATTCTAACTGGGCATATATCGAATAATCAGGTTAGCTATGCTAAGATTCAACAGTTGTCTGCGTCTCAAAAGATTTTAGGTAGACACACTGTGGGGGTTGGATCTGTTGAGGAGATAACAACTCATAATGCTCTAGATTGGCTTGCTACAACAATAGGAGATATACTTGTTAAGTCGACTTCGAATGCTTGGACAGTAATTCCCGGGGGAACCTCTGGTCATGTACTTTCGGCGCAAGGTGCCGGAGCTACTCCAAAGTACGTCGCCGGGGGTGCTGGTGGTGGGAATTTCACTTTATTGGATTCAAAAGCGGTAAGTGGGATCTCCTTGGTTGATTTCGAAACCGGGTTTGATGATACCTATGATGCTTACGAGATGCGTTTTACTACGATTAAGCCGACGAGTGATGATGTTCAACTCCTAGTGCTGGCTAAGGTTCGGGGATCTTATGCTATCTCGGGGTATGTTACTGCCGGGACTCGTGTTACCCAAACTGGCGGTGCTAATTTTAATAGTACCTCAGGAATTGTATTAACTGTTGGAGAGGGTGGAGGAATCGCAGCTGGTAATGCTTCCGGAGAGTCTTTAACTGGAGTTCTACGGTTCGGGAATGTGGAGAACTCTATTCATAAGGTGATGTTCGAGGGTAACACTGGGTATATTCAATCTGATGCAGAAATAGCTTCTGTTCGGATGACGGGATGCTGGGATACCGCGGCAAGTTCGGTAACCGGGCTTCGAATTAAGTACAATGCTGGACTTTTGAACCATGGTCGGATCTCTCTCTATGGGTTAACAAAATGACTTGGGGAGCCGGTGGTGGAGTTGGGGTCTTCGATGCGCGGGTTTTCGACTCGAGTGTTTTCCATGCGGTGTTTGGGTTTGAGCCCGCGGCTGCTGTCTCGTCCAGTTGGGCTTCTGGTGCTGTGGCTAGTGGTGGGTGGAGCTCTGGGGTTTCAATAGGTGGAGGATGGAGTTCTCTAGCTGCTAATTCGAACTCTTGGACTCCGGAGGCGTCGCTATGACTAGGGCTGAAGCAGTTACGCTGATACAGAGACAGCTGGCATTTCGGACAAATCTCGAAGATGAGATTATCGCGGAGCTGCAGGCTGCGCAGATCCAGCTCGAAGCGGAAGCGATAAAGCCCTGGTTTCTCGTCTCGGAGGATAGTTATATTGACACAACCTCGGATGAGCAGCGGGTGGCGGTTCCGAGTGACTTCATCGAAGAGGTGGATGAAGCGGTCCTCCGCTATGTGCCGGATGACGTCTCTGGGGATGATCCAGAGATCGATCTAATCAAGGGTGATTATGATGAGCTTCGTAAAACGTATTCTGATGAGGACACCGGGACGGTAGAAGCAGGGGCCCCGGAAGCCTATGCTCTTCTAGGTAACTATTTCCGGATCTTTCCTACCCCGGATGATACCTACACCCTGCATATGATCTATTATAAGCAGGATACCACGCTTTCTACAAACGTGGAGAATAACTGGTTGAAGTATGTACCTTATTTGTTGATGGGGGTGGCGGGTCAGCAGATCGCGGGCGGGCCGCTCCGGGATAAGGATGCTTTTGCGATTTTCCAGAGCTGGGAAGCAAAAGGTAGGGATGCCCTGATGCGGAAGAATACCTCTAGAGATGTCGCCAATCGGAATCTTCAGATCGGAGGGCCGCACTGATGGGGCTGGAAAGCGCGTCGGTCGTTGATGACCTTGTAACTTCGAACCCCCTAGGCTCGGATAATGAGAGTCAAGGGGATGACCACATCCGGCTGCTGAAGGCGGTGCTGAAGACGACCTTTCCACGCAGCGGGCGGCCGTACGCCTTTCCCGCGACTTCAGCTGAGGTCTCTGGGAATGTCACTCTGGCGGAAGGAACACATGGGCAGAAGTTGATTCCAGTCAATGCGTCAGCTGCGGCTAGGACGATTACGCTTCCGTCTGATCCCCAGGATGGGTGGGCGGTCGAGATTCAGAAGGTAGATTCTAGGTCGAATGCTGTTATTGTTACGGGAGCTCAAAGCATCCACGGGGCGACCAGCATTGCGTTCTCTTCTGAGAGAATGACAGCTAGGTTCCAGTATAATGATGCCGCGGGCTATTGGCATCTTGGATTTAGAACCCCCGGAGTTCCATATTTTCCGGGTGGACCAGCTCTCTCTGTGGATGAGCTTGGTTCTAAAGGAACTTCTCAGAGAATAATGGCTCAAGGGGTTTCCGGCTCGGCTTGGAGTAGCTACTACCTTGGACAGGTGCTCGACTTCTTAGGGACGAGCCCTGGAGACATCTTACATCGGGGGAATACTGGGTGGGAGCGGCTGCCGGCGAGCTCTAACTCGATGCACGTTTTGAAGAGTCAAGGGGCGGCATCTCCGATTCTTTGGGGTTTGCACGTTCAACCAGCTCATGTTTATACCTCCAGTAATGTGCAGCTTTCTACGGCTTCAACTATTCCTTTGGATACCTCTATTCCACAGATTGGAGAAGGCTTACAGGTTTTATCCGCTTCAATTGTTCCCGTTAAACCGTCTAGTAGAATCCGCGCTGTTTTTGATGGATTTCATGCAAACTTAACTGGAAATGGAGGTAATGTCACTTTTGCTTTGTTTAGAAACGGTGGGGCAGATGCGGTTGCGGCGAATGTGACCAATCACGGCGCAGATGGAAGTCCTAAAACTAATAATCTGGTTTTTGAATACGCTCCTGGAGTTAGTGGGAATATAAGCTTTAGAGTTAATTTTGGACCAGCTGCTAATACGGCGGTGTTAAACAGTAATGCGGGAACTTCGATCTTTGGTGGTGTTGCAACATATTCACTCACTCTTGATGAGATCTTCACAGAATGACTCTTGTTCGGATAGATAATGTCGGAGCTCTAGGGGTGTTCCGGGACATCCCTGCGCATCAACTGCCGCCGGAAGCGTGGTCAGATGCTGGGAACATCAGGTTCTATAAGAAGAATGCGATCCGGATTCTAGGGCATGAACAGGTCTTCGGGACTCCGAGTGTTCAGCCCGGTTTTATAATGAATGTGCCGGCTCCGCAGTCGAGCTTCTGGCTTTACGCCTCGAAGACTGCTGTTTATGGGTATGATGCGGGGACTCATACGGACATCACCCGCGCAGCGGGCGCGTATACCGCGAGCGAGTTCCGCGATTGGCAGGGCTGCATCCTAGGTGGGATTCCAATTCTTAATAATGGAGCGGATATCCCGCAAGCTTGGCTTACCTTGTCTCTTGGGACGAAGTTGACGAATCTGGCGAATTGGACTTCGACGCTACGGGCGAAGATCATCAGGAACTTCGGGCCCTTTCTAGTTGCATTGAATTTGAATGACAATGGAACCTTACTGCAGCAGACGATCCAATGGAGTCATCCGGCGGACCCCGGGAGTGTTCCGAGCTCTTGGGATTATACGAGCCCGGTGGTAGACGCGGGGCGGCTGCATCTTACGGATGTAAAGGGCGGATCTATCCAGGATGCACTGCTCTTGGGTTCTGCACTTGTGATCTATAAGCAGAGTTCTACCCATCTCTTAAGGTTTGTCGGTGGTACCGCGATTATGGCGCCGGACCTGCTTCTGAATTCGGGGATTCTAGCTGCAAGATGCGCTGCAGTGATAGATTCGGGTAGGCGGCACTTTGTCGTCACGCAGGATGATGTGATCACGCACGGGGGCACGCGCGAGACGGAGAACCCGCTTGAAGAGAAAGATAAAGATTACCTCTTTGCTGATCTTGATCCTACTAGTTACGTCAACGCCTTCGCGTTTGATAATCCCGCGTTTCGTGAGGCTTGGTTTGCTTACCCGTCTTCTGGACAGACTTTTCCGGATAAAGCCCTCGTCTGGAATTATAGAACAGGGCAGGTTACGTTTAGAGACTTTGACGCGAATACAGTAGATATAGGAGAGTATACTGACAGCACGGGGACTCAATGGGATAACCTGGTCGGCTCCTGGGATGATCAAACTAGGGCTTGGTCGACGCAAGCTAGACGCCGGCTTATTATGGGGAAGCATTCAGCTACGAAGATATATGGCTTGGACTCGGGGTACGCTTTCGGGACTGCAACGCCTACGGCATTCCTGGAGCGAACTGGACTATCTATAGTAGGTAGGGATCGCCAGGGGCAGCCGAAGGCTGATTATACCTCAAGACGGCTAGTCTCCCGCATCTGGCCCCGCATCCGGGGGAACGCGACTGTGAGTGTGAAAGTGGGTGTACAGAATCAGGATGAAGATGCTGTGACGTGGGCGACTGCGCAGACGTTCAGCCCATCGCAGAAGTACTTGGATTTTGAGGTGGAAGGGGTGCTTCCCGCGGTCCGGTTCGAGTCGGTAGATAACGTAGCTTGGCAACTCGAGGGCTACAGCCTCGATGTTACGATCACGAGTGGAGGAAAGTAAAATGAAATGGCTCTGTCGTATTTTGGGGCATAAGCTAGAGAAAGTAGAGATGAGAGATGGGATGAAGTTTGTCCGTTGTAGCCGTTGTGGGGTACACCTTTGAGCTATACCCCAGAAGCACCGCCGGCGGTCCCGCCAGAGCTCAAAGCTATCGTCGATTGGATGGAGCGAGAGTTGAAATATATTGCGGGAAATTTCCAAGAGCAGGATCAGATCAAGCTGACGGTGAATGCAACAACACCGGATAGGCCGCGACAGGGGACTATCATCTATGCAGATAGCGTGAATTGGAATCCTGGGTCGGGAGAAGGAGTCTACGCCTATGTTAGTTCAGCAGGAGCGTTTGTAAAGCTATGACCTTCATCTTTAGCAAACGAAGCTTGGGCAACTTGGAGAATGTCCATCCGGACCTTGTCCAAGTCGTCAAGCTTGCGGGAGAATACTGTTCCGCTCGGGGCTTGGATTTCGTCATCACGGATGGACATCGGACGATGGAAGAACAGGTGGAATTTGTTAAAACAGGTAAGAGTAAGACGCTTAAGTCCCGCCACTTGGGGGGCTTTGCTATTGATTATGTGGGCTTGCGTAACGGTCGTGTTAGCTACGACTGGGAACTTATGACCGCAATTTCGGAGTGCTTCAAAGATGCTGGAGAAGCTCTGGGAATACCTGTCGAGTGGGGTGGAGATTGGACGTCGTTTAGGGATGCCCCACATATTCAGCTCGCAGCTAAGGAGTACCCTGATGTTGTTGCTTAGCTGGGTTAAGAAGTTGACAGGCTTCGGAGCTTGGGCAGGGACCGCCACGATAGTCGTAGGGCTAGTTGTTGCGTTCTCAGCTGCAGCCACTTGGCTGCGGGAAGACGCCGCAAATGACTGTGATGCGAGATGGAAGCTGGAGCTTTCGAACCTGCGCGCGGGGGCACTTGCGGCAGAAGCGAAGCAAAACCGCAGGATTGCGGAGCTGGAATCGAAACTAGGAACAAAGCTTTCTGAACTGGAAGCAGTAGAAAAGGTGAAAGATGACGCACTTGACAAGCAGGCGAACTCTATACCCCTGTCTGAAGCTTGCAATGTTTGCAGGATTCCTAATGAATCTATCTGGCTGCGCGAGCAACCAAGAGGTGCCACCGCTCCTACACTCCGAACGGGAGTATCCGAAGATCGATCAAAAGCTGGTGGAGTTGCCGAAAAAGCGACCGTGCATAGATCCGGGGGCGAAGCAATACGAGGTGGCGGAGCTAAATAAAGGGCTCCGCTGTTATCGTTCGGATCGAGATGCTTTGCATAAGCGTCTGGAGACGCTGATCCAGGCGGAGAAGAACAGGGAGAAGGAGCTTACTCCCCAATGACGCGCAGCGTCGGGCTTATATCTCCAGCTGTTATCCCCATGATCTGGAAGGATCTGGAAAGGCACATCGTGCTTTATGGGAAGAAGTGGCTGGAGATTGTAGCTCTAGAGGACGTTCTAGCGGGGCTTCTGAAAGGGGAATTTGAGCTTTGGCTCGGCGTCGACGGGGAGGATCTAGATCTTGTGATGATTTGCGCTTGGGTTCGAAACTCGAAGAGGTCAGATTACTACATCTTATGGCTCGGTGGAGACAATCTTTCGGAATATCTAGAAGAAGGTCTAGAACTGGTCGAACACTCTGCTTGTATTCGAGGGGCAACAGAGGTGAAGTTCGAAGGCCGAGGCGGCTGGACGAGGAAGATGAAAAGCTTCGGATATAGCCCGCGTAGTGGGCTGGCGAAGAATGTGAAGACCTGTTGGAGGCACTAAGATGGGCTCGCAGAAAGAACCGCAAGTGAAGCAGGAGACTCAACAGGTGTTGAGTCCCGAGCAGAAAGCTATCTATGCTCAGGCGTTTCCGTATGCTCAACAGTATGCGAAGACGCCGATTCAGCAATATGGCGGAAGTGGGATTGCCGGTTTTAATCCTCTAGAGATACAAGGCCAGCAGGGCTACGTCAATGCGGTCCCCGGGCTTAATGCAGCTGCGGGTCAAGCGCAGGCTTCGAATAACCAGCTGATGGACCCCAACTTTATGCTTAATGTGGCGGATAATCAATATCTGCGGAATGCGATAAACGCTAATACCGCGGATATGACACGAAACCTGAATGAGAATATCTTACCTGGGATTAGGGGAGGTGCAATTCAGGCTGGGGGGATGTATTCAGGAGGTAATACCAGGGCGGGGATCGCTGAAGGCGAGGCGATTGGACGAACTTCATCCGCCGCGTCGGATTCTGCGACTCGGATGATGTTCGATGCGTATAACCGGGGGCTCACTGGAATGGGTGAGGCGATTAACCGGAATCCGCAGGTGCAGATGGGACAACTCTTCGGTTCTGATGTTCTGGGCGCCGTAGGCGGGCAGCAGCGGATGATGGAGCAAGCGAGGCTGGATGAGGATATTGCGCGCTTCTACACAGGGCAGGCGCTCCCGCTAATCCAGGCGAAAGAGCTGATATCGTTGATTCAGGGGATGCCTGGGGGCGGGACGGTATCGACCGCAACGGGTGCTGTACCGAAAGTTAATCCTTATCTGGCGTCTCTTGGGATGATCCTGAATGGGGCGGCGAATGCTCCGAAGTACTTCAACATGGGGGCTTGAAATGGATCCGATTACCGCCTTTTTGATGACGCTCGTTGGACAGAACCCCGGAATTGCACCGCAGCTCGATGCCGCGGGCGTTCCGCCCCCGATGGGGCTTGGAGGTCCGCAACCTGGGGGAATGGGTTCTCTTATTGGTGGGGGGTTGAGTGCGCCGCAGGCGCCTCCTCCACCTGTGAACCCTGCTGGTGGAATGGGAGAGCTGATCGGAAATACCGCCGGGGGTATGGCGGCTCCGCCGCCAGGTGGGAATCCTGTACCGGGCCCGGCAAGCCCAGTGAATGCTATGGGTATGGCTTCATTGCAAGGGGTGAAAGCTCCTGAGCCTATTAAACCGATTATGAGTGGTGGGGTTGTCGGTGGGGTGGCGCCACCAAAGGCGGATGTGGGAGCAATTTCTGGATCGAACGCCGGGAGCCCAGTTGCGCAGCTTCTGATACAGGCGCTTCTTGGGGGTAGGCAGCAAAGGGCTCCGGCTCTTGGAGACTTCATCAAAGGTCGAGGGGGATACTAATGTCTGGACCTGGTGACTTCTTCGGCTTAGGTGGTGAGATCGATCCAGCTGCTACGCGGCCGCAGGGCTCCTGGACGGAGCTAGCGAAGGACCCCATCTTAAGGTCGGCTCTTACAGGAGCGGGCCTCCAGTTGATGACTGGAGGGTGGGGGAACGGATTTCAACAGGTAGCTGCGGCGCTTGGCGCCGGGGAGGAGTCAGCAGCAGGAACTGCCGCTGCGATGCAGAAGCAGGCATTGGATACGCGGAACTTCGAAGCGTCCAGGGAAGAAAAAGCCCTAGATAGGGATACGAGAGTTAAAGAAGGTGAGCTGAATCGCGCTTCTAGACAGGAAATTGAAGGCATTAAAGCGGATAATCGGATGGCTGTGGAGGAGTCTAGGGCTCAAAGCCGGCAGGCCCGGCTCCAGGCAATCCATGGGATGGGTCCGAAGGTCTTCTCTGAATATATGGGATCATATAATAAGCATAAGCTTGAGCTCTTAAAAAATCAAACTATAAATAGGAAGTCAACTCAAGAGATTGATAACGAGGCACATGATTCCGCATGGAATGCAGTGCAGAAGGGTATGGCTGCGCAAAAGGGTGGGGCAGAGAATCCAGAAGCGACTCCTCCAGCTGCAGCTCCGAGACCGGGGGCGGCAGCGCCAGAGACACCAGGAAAACGGTTGACTTGGGCTGAAGTACAAAATACCCCTGGTTTTGAAGAAGCTATGTCAACACAGGCTGGGATAGATAAGCTTAAACAAAAATACCCATATCTTGATAATGATATTAAAGTTTGGGAAGGTCGGAAGAAGTTCCCAACCTATGGAGAGCGCTTCTATGGCAGAAGGTGATTTCTTTGAAGAGCTAGATAAGCTCACCAGACCTGTCGCGTCTCCTCAGCCAGCTCCAGTTCCTTCGGGGGCTGGAGCTGATGAGTTTATGTCCGCTCTCGAAGCGAAGACACGGGGGCCGGTACAGCCGGCTACAGCTCCGACTGAAGAACAAGATCCATTCTTTCAGGCGTTAGAACAAAAGGCTCCGAGTGGTGTAACTCCGAAATCAGAGGTGGGTTATGGGGAACTGTTCTCCGGAGCGGTTCAGCGCGGGGTTCAGACCTTTAAGGCGGCGCCTTCAGCTTGGAAAGGTATCCTTGCGGACTTACAAGGAGATCAAGAGCTTGCCAGCTATTATATGAAGCAAGCTGATGAGATTGAGAAGCAGGCGCCCGAGGGGCAGTGGAAGCTGGAGAATGTTTCGAATTCTGACGACTTCATGCGGTGGTTTGTCGAGAAGTTTGGAGAAAACTCTATCAACCTCTTAGCTGCTATTCCTACCGGTGGGGTTGGCGGGCTTATCGGTGGTCTAGCAACGAAGTCTCTGGCTTCTCGCGGGGTGATTGAAGCTGTGATGCAGTCTGGCAAGATCGTGCCGACTGCGAAGGCGATGAAGTGGGGGCAGACTATAGGAGCCGGGGGTGCCCTCTATCCATTGACAGTTGGGCTCGAAACCCCGCAGACGGCGGGGGAGCAGTTCCAGGTCACGGGAAGTCCTCAGGCTGATATCTCGCTGAAAGCAGGCCTGGCTAAGGGGCTGCTAGAGATGTGGACTCCGATGCACATCTCTAAAGCGCTTATAAATCCGGGCTTCCAGATGGGGAAAACGCTCGCGGGGGCCGCTGGAAAGAGCTTTCTGCGGGAGGGCTTTACTGAAGGTGCGCAAGAGGCGATAGATATATATGCAAGGCAGCTCTCTGATTCTAACTACTCCTATTTTACCTCTGGACCTACGGGGTGGAAGATGGGGGAGGGCGCTTGGCGCCTCGCAGAGGCGACGCTGGCCGGTGGGCTTATCGGTGCGCCTTTCGGCGTCGCAGGCGGGATCGCTGAGCGGAGCGCGGAACGCGCAAGGGGGTTTGATCGGAGTTTGGGAGATGAGGCCCCGGGGACGCAGACGACGTTTAGAGCTCCAGAAGTTCCACAAGAAGCTAGGGCTCCAGAGATCTTACCGCGGACGGAAGGCCCCGTTACCACCTTGAGAAAGATGGTTCTCCCGCCGGAAGGGGGGGTTACACAAGAGGTGACAGCCGGGGATCCAAGGGCAGACTTCCCGGACTTTCTAGCAGCTTTGCGTTTGGCGTATAGTGAACGACGTTGGTATAAAGGTGGGGCTAAAGAGATGCCAGCTGAGCTGGCAGACCCAGATCAGAGAGATGCGGTTTATCAAATCTGGAAAGGGAACGGGAATGACCTGCAAGCGGCTGTAAAGA
>Ga0075428_100010519_pt1 | contig 10283 bp, 7 predicted proteins | sample RhiMetdeltSRZDD2_FD_75291 | JGI IMG/M metagenome (GOLD analysis project Ga0075428, IMG submission 75291) | Populus rhizosphere microbial communities from Tennessee, USA - Rhizosphere MetaG P. deltoides SRZDD2 | ecosystem: Host-associated > Plants > Roots > Rhizosphere > Soil | place: USA...
ACATAGTACACGGGGTTCGGCCCCTTGGACCTCGCCTCCAGCACCAGTTGAACGACCGAAACAAGCCTCTTCCACCTCGTCCGGCTCCACGCCGTGGCGTGCTATGTGTTGGACTCGGTCATCTGGCCACAGAAAGTCGGAAATCATTCGCGACGCACCGACCGCGAGTCTATGCCGTAACTCCTGTCGGTCTCACATGCACGTGACACTGACCCGAGTGTCACATCGAGGCGGCGTCGAGCGGCGGAGTTACTTCAGTTTTTCGACACTCGCGGCGGCCCGGCGGCCGCTGCGGACGGCGCCTTCGATCGTCGCCGGCAGGCCGGTGTTCGTCCAATCGCCGGCGAGAAAGAGCCCGCGAATCGGCGTGACTTCGCCCGGCCGCTCGCGTTCGGAGTCGGGATCGCACGAGAACGTGGCCTCCGGCTCGCGCAGGACCAGTGACCGCGTGATCGCCGCGTCCTTCATGGCAGGAAAGAAGCGGCGCAGCGCGGCCTCCGCCAGGGCCACGATCTCTGCATTGGGCCGCGGCGCCGTGCGATAGGCGGCGCTCACGATGAAGGCCAGGTGCTGGCCCGCCGTCTTGCGGTCGTGGAGCCGGCCCTTGTCGAACACCCACTCGATCTCGCAGCCGCGCAGGCCGACCATCACCCGGTCGACGACGGGGCGATCGAGCCAGAGCTCCACCGACACGATCGGCGCGCCGCGGAGCTTCTTGAGGCCGGCAAAGGGCGCCTTCTCGGCCCACTCGGGCGGGACGAGGTTCGGCACCACGCTCCAGGGAGTGGCGAGAACGACGGCATCGGCCGCGGCCGACGACGGCACGCTGCGAACGCCGGTGCGGATCTCGTCGCGCGTCTCCGCGCGCTGCACGTAGCGGACCCCCGTCGCGCGGCCGTCCGCGATGTCGACAGCCTCTACGATCGCCCGCCGATGGATCTTGCCCCCGCGCGACTCGAAGTACGCGCCCAGCCGCCGGTGCAGCTCGCCGAAGCCGCGCTTCAGGAACACCAGGGCCGACGCCTGGCGGCTCCGGAGGAACGCCTCGCGATAGACGTTATAAAAGAGGATGGCGGCCGCCTTTTCCGGCGTCTCGTTGAGGATGGCGGTGGCGAGCCCGTCCCACAGCAACGCCCGGGCCTGGGTGCCCTGGCCCGTCTTCGCGAAGAAGTCGGCCAGCGTCCCTTCCGGTGGCCCCCCGAGCGAAACCGCCATCGCGAGGCGAACGGCCTGCCACCGCACCGACCAGGGCACGCGCAAACCGAGAAGGCCCACGAGCAGGTGCAGCGGCGCGGGGAGGGGACCGCAGGCCAGGCTCGTGAAGCCGCCGTCGTCGACGTAGTCGATGGTCAGATCGGGCTGCACGAGCAGCAGGTCGTCGGCGCTCGCACGGCGGACGAGGTCGATCGTGTCGGTGTAGGCGCCGACCATCAGGTGCGTGCCGTTGTCGACGTCGTCGCCGGTGACGGCGTCGCGGTACGACGTGGCGCGGCCGCCGAGGACGCCGCGGCGTTCCAGCAACAGGACGTCGTGCCGATGCTCCTGGAGCCGGATGGCCGCGGCCAGCCCGGCGAAACCGCCTCCGACGACGACCACCTTCATAGCGTAGGGCCCGCCGCCACCGTCCCGCCCGCGGGCGGACGCGACGTCAGGCGATTGCGCACGAGCGTGCGGGCGGCGATCCAGGCCTTGCGCGGCTTCGACAGACGCACGCGCGCAGGTCCGAGCGGGAACCCGCGCGCCACGATCTCGTCCAGCAGGGAACGATAGACGGCGCCCATCACCTCCGCGGACAGCATCGACCGTCGATCCTCCGCGGGCAGGAGCGCCCTCGCGCTTTCGTAGTGGTCCACCGCGCGGTCCGCCTGGAATCGCAGGAGCGCCGCCATCGCTCCCGCCGCTGGTCCCGGCGTGGCGATCGCGGACAACACGTCGGCCTCCGCGAGCTGGAACCGCGCGAGGTCTTCGAGGGGCAGATACAGACGGCCGCGGGCCGCGTCGGACCCGAGGTCGCGGAGGATGTTGGTGAGCTGCAGGGCGAGGCCGAGCTCGACCGCGTACCCGCAGGTGATCGGGTTCTCGTAGCCGAAGATCTCGATCGAGGCGAGGCCCACCGCCGAAGCCACACGGCGGCAGTAGAGCCTCAGGTCCTGGAAGGTGGCGTAGCGGCTGATCACGAGGTCCATCCGGCAGCCGGCCGTGATCTCGTCGAAGCACGCGCGCGGGATCGGAAAGCGGGTGAGCGTCGTCGCCAGCTCGCGGCCGAGGTCGGTCTGGGGCGTGCCGCCGTAGGCGCGCCCCACCTCGTCCATCCACCGGCCCAGGCCCTCCTCCCCGCCGCCGTCGGGCTCGTCCACGCAATCGTCGAGCACCCGGCAGAACGAGTAGAGGGCGTAGATCGCCCGGCGCTTCTCCGCCGGAAGCAGGAGGAACGCGTAGTAGAAGCTGGTGTCGCTCTGGCGCGTGAGCTGCGCAGCGGCGTCGGTCATCGGCGAGCGCAGATTCTACGCCCTATAAGCCATACGACAGACCTGACCCCGTTCACAATTCTTGGCAGGCGGAGCCGGCGGGGGTGTCCGCGTACTTGCCGGCGAAGCGGCCGGCGCGGATGTCGCGGACGATCTCCAGCAGGCGGTCGACCTCGGCCTCGGTGTTGAACAGGCCGAAGCTCGGACGTACGGCGCCGGGCAGGTTCGATTCGTCGCCCGCGCGCAGCCGCTCGCGGAGCGCGGTCGTGTCCTCGAGGCCGAGCAGGCGGTACAGATACGGCTGCGCGCAGAAGCAGCCGTTGCGGACGGCAACAGCGGCCTCCTGGTTGAGGATCGTCGCCGCCTCGTCGTGGCGCACGCCCTCGATGGTGAAGGCGACGACGCCGATGCGTGCCGTCGGCTCGGCCGCGCCCAGGATCGTGACGCCGCCGATGGCGCGCAGGCCGGCCATGGCCCGCGACGTGAGCGCGACCTCGTGCTCGCGCACCGCGTCCATGCCGATCGACCGCAGGTACCCGAGGGCCGCGCTCATCGCCACCGCCCCCGCGATGTTCGGCGTACCGCCTTCGTGCCGCTCCGGCGACTTCTTGAAGAAGACGTCGTCCTCCGTCACGTACCAGACGGTGCCGCCGCCGGGAAGATACGGCTCGGCGGCGTCCAGGCGCTCCGTCGGCCCGAACAGGAAGGCCGATCCAAACGGCGCGTACGCTTTGTGTCCCGCCGCCGCCACGAAGTCGAGATGGCCGGGGTCGTCGTTGGGCAGGACATCGAGCGGCGCGTGAGCCAGCAGCTGCGCGGCATCGACGAGCACGAGCGCGCCGTGGGCGTGAGCCAGGCGCGCGACCTCGTGCAGCGCCGGACGATAACCCGTCACGTTCGACGCCCCCGTCACTGCCACCAGCTTCGGACGCTCGCGCTCGAGCTTCGCCACGAGGTCGTCGTGATCGAGGCGTCCGTCGGCGGTCACCCCCACGTGGACGACGCGCCCGCGCCGTCGGTGCGGCAGATCGTTCGAGTGATGCTCGAGCAGCGTCACGAGCGTCGGCCCGGGCACCGCCCCCATCACGTGCGCGGCGAGGTCCAGGGCCTGGGTCGTGTTCCCGCAGAGGACGACGGTGTTGCCGTCCTTCGATCCGCCGATGAACCCCCGCACGACGTCGGACACGTGCTCGAAGTGCTCGGAGGCGATCTGCGAGAGGAAGTGCCGCCCGCGATGCACGTTGGCGTAGGAGTGCTCGAGGAAGTCGCGCAGCGTGTCGAGCACCACCCGCGGCGGGTGCGTGCTGGCGGCGTGGTCGAGGTAGACCACGGGCAGCGGCTCCGCCGCGCCCGCCACCTTGAACCGCTGCGCGGTGATCGGGAACTGCGCACGAACGGCCTCGACGTCGAACATCGACTCCAGTGTAGCCCTCCGCCGCACGACCATGCTCGGAATCAAAATGTAACCAGATCGATTACATAACTGGTTCCGGAACGAGTCGGCTCAAGTGTTGCTTGAGGTCGCCGCGCCGGCGGCCGGCTCCCGCTCCTTCCGCGCCCGCGCGTACCATGGAAGAGAGGGTTCTCCATGGGCCTGCGTGAGTACCACCGCAAGCGCGACTTCACGATCACCCCGGAGCCAAAGGGCGAGGAGAAGGCTGCCTCCGGTCGCTCGTTTGTCATCCAGAAACACGCGGCCACGCGGCTCCACTACGACTTCCGTCTCGAGATGGAGGGCGTCCTCAAGAGCTGGGCGGTCCCGAAGGGCCCGAGCCTCGACCCCACCCAGAAGCGCCTGGCCATGATGACGGAGGACCATCCCGTCGACTACGGCGGCTTCGAAGGCATCATCCCCGAGGGTGAGTACGGCGGCGGCACCGTCCTGCTGTGGGACCGCGGCACGTGGGAGCCGCTCGGCGACCCGCACGAGGACCTGCGCGCGGGCAAGCTGAAGTTTCGCCTGCATGGCGAGAAGCTGAAGGGCGCATGGATGCTCGTGCGGACCAAGGGCCGCGCCGCGCGCGACGACGGCCGGAGCTGGCTGCTCTTCAAGGAGCGCGGCGACGTGGCGCGACCGTCGTCCGAATACGACATCACCGCCGCCCGGCCGGAGAGCGCGACGACGGGCCGAACGCTGGAGGAGATCGCCAACGACCGCGACCGGGTGTGGCGCTCGAACCGCCCGGAGGGCAAGGCCACCGTCTCCGTCGCGCGCAAGCGATCGTCTTCGTCCTCGACCCGGAAAGCCAAGGACAGGAAGCCGCCGCCCACGAAGCTCGAGCCCCAGCTCGCGACGCTGGTCGACGCCCCGCCGGAAGGCGACGACTGGCTGCACGAGATGAAGCTCGACGGCTATCGGATCCTCGCGCGTGTCGAAGACGGCCGCGTGACCTTGACCACCCGCAACGGGAAGGACTGGACGTCGGCTTTCCCCGCGGTGGCGGCGGACCTCGAGCACCTCCCGGCCGAGGAGGCGCTGGTGGACGGCGAGGCGGCGGTCGTGCTTCCCGACGGCACCACGAGTTTCCAGGCGCTGCAGAACTGGATGACGGGCAACGGCAGCGGCGGCACCCTCGCCTACTTCGCCTTCGACCTGCTGCACCTCGACGGCAAGGACATGAGGCCCCTGCCCCTCGAGGAGCGCAAGGCCGCCCTCGAGCCCCTCATCGCCGGCGCGCGCCGGCCGCTCCTGCGCTACAGCCAGCACGTGACCGGCTCCGGCCGCGCGTTCTTCGAGGAAGCCTGCGCGCGGAAGCTCGAAGGCATCGTCAGCAAAAAGCGCCAGGCGCCGTACCAGCCCGGCCGGACGCGCACCTGGGTGAAGGTGAAATGCCTTCGCGAGCAGGAGCTCGTGATCGGCGGGTTCACCGACCCCGAAGGGTCGCGCGAAGGGATCGGCGCGCTGCTCCTCGGGGTTCACGACGACAAGGGGCTGCGCTACGCCGGGCGCGTGGGTACCGGTTTTGGTGGCGCCATGCTGCGCGAGCTGCGCCGCCGACTGAAGCCGCTCGAGCGGCAGCAGTCGCCGTTCGCGGACAAGGTCACCGGCCGCGCCGTCGGGCGCGCGCACTGGGTGGAGCCGCGGCTCGTGGCGGAGGTGGCGTTCACCGAGTGGACGGCCGACGGCAAGCTGCGCCACCCGTCGTTCAAGGGCCTCCGGGAAGACAAGCGGGCGGAGGAGATCGTGAAGGAGCAGCCTGTCTCCATCCAGACACCCAAGCCGAAGCCGAAGGCGAACGCGAAGACATCCGACGTCGAGGTGGAAGGCGTCCGCCTGACGCATCCCGACCGCATGCTGTATCCCGACATCGGCATCACCAAGCTCGACCTCGCCCGGTTCTACGTTTCGATCGCCGACTGGATCCTGCCGCACCTCCAGGGTCGGCCAACCACCCTCGTCCGCTGCCCGGACGGCCTGGGCAAGCCGTGCTTCTACCAGAAGCACACCGGCACCTGGGCGCCGCCGTCCCTCCGGCGCGTCCCGATCCAGGAGCAGAAGAAGGTCGGCGAATACCTGGTCGTGGACGATCTGCCCGGCCTGGTCGGCCTGGTCCAGATCGGGATCCTCGAGATCCACACCTGGAACGCGACCGACGACCGGCTGGAGCAGCCCGACCGCCTCGTCTTCGACCTCGATCCCGACCCGTCCGTCGACTGGAAACGGACGGTCGAGGCGGCGCGGGAGGTCCGGGACCTGCTGGCCGAGCGCGGGCTCGTCAGCTTCGTCAAGACGACCGGCGGCAAGGGGGTGCACATCGTCACGCCCCTCGTCCCCGAGGCGACGTGGGACGCCTGCGCGGGGTTCGCCGCCGGCGTGGCCGCGGAGCTGGTCCGCCGCCGGCCCGAGGCCTACACCGACAACATGTCGAAGGCCCGCCGCAAGGGGAAGATCTTCATCGACTACCTGCGCAATGTGCGCGGGGCCACGTCCGTCGCCGCCTATTCGACCCGCGCCAAGCCGGCGGCGCCGATCTCGACCCCGGTCGACTGGCAGGAGCTCGGTCCGCGCCTCGGTCCCGACGGCATCACGCTGAAGTCGCTCCCGCGTCGCCTGGCCCGCCGGGACGTCGACCCCTGGAAAGAATACGAAAAGGCGCGCCGGCGGCTGCCGGTTGTGTCGACTGTCACGGTCACGCCGGGGCGCGCGGCTCCATCATTGAAAAGGTCGTAGTCCATGAGTGCCGAGACGCCTCTCGCTCCCGCCCAGCCGAGCCCCGACACCGCGCCGGAGGCCAGGACCCGGACGCAAGGCCAGCGCAGGGTCCTCATCGCCGACCCCGACGATCGCGTGTTGGGACAGCTCCGCACGGCTGTCGAATCGGCGGGCTTCGCGGCGGAGACGGTCACGACCGCGCGGGCCCTGCTGGATGCGGCGCGAAGGATGCCGACCCATCTGGTTGCGCTCTCGATGGACTTGGCCGACATGACGACGGCCAGCGTGATCGAGAAGCTCCACGCCGTCTGCGCGGCGCCACCGGTGGTGCTGCTCGCCCGCCATGGCGCCGACCCCCGCCAGCAGGGGACGCTGCGGTCGGCCGCGGCCGCGTGCCTGTTCAAGCCGGTCGACCCCGCGCGGTTCATCGGCACCTGCGAGCGCGTCCTGCGCTTGTCCGATCAGCGGCTGAGGGAGGGCGACTGGCGGGCCGAGCCTCGCCGCTCGTTGACCGCCGTGGTCGTGGTCGATGCCGGCGCCGGGACGCGCCTGCCCGCGACCCTCGTGAACCTCAGTACCCGCGGCTTCCGCATCGAGCTGCCGGAGGCCGTCGGCGTCGGCCGGGCGGTCCAGATCGGCATCTGCGGCCGCGACGCCGAGCCGATCCTCACGTTCGAAGGCCGGCTGCTCTGGGAGAAGCCGCGGCCGGAAGGCACCCTCGCCGGCGGCGACCTCGACCGCATGAGCCCCGAAGACGAGCGCATCCTCGCCGCGCTGCTCCAGTCGTCCAGCTGAGCCCCCGCCCCTCGGTGCTACGATAGCCGCATGGTGCCGCCGATCCCGGCGATCGACCCCCTTCTTCTCGAGCACAGCGTCGATCAGCGCGTGATCCTGCGCGACGTGGACTGGTCCGACTACGAATCGGCCCTCGCCATGCGTGGCGAGAAATCCTCGGTGCGCATCGCGTACCTGGAGGGAGTGCTCGAGCTCATGAGCCCGTCGAGAGATCACGAGACGGTCAAGACAAAGCTGGCGCGCCTCGTGGAGGCCTATAGCGAGGAGCTGGACATCCCGCTCGAAGGCTACGGGTCCTGGACGCTGAAGCGCGAGGAAGAGGAACGCGGCGCCGAGCCCGATGAATGCTACTCGATCGGCCCGGCCGGCGAAGTCCCCGACCTCGCCATCGAGGTGATCTGGACGAGCGGCGGCCTCGACAAGCTGGAGATCTACCGCCGCCTCGGAGTTCGCGAGGTCTGGGTATGGCGGCGCGCCGAGATCGCCGTGTTCGCGCTGCGCGGCGATCGATACGAGCCGATCCCGAGAAGCGAGATCCTGCCCCAGATCGATCTAAGTCTCGTCCGCTCCCTGCTCGACGCGCCCACCCAATTGGCCGCCGTGCGACAGCTTCGCGCCCGCCTTCGCGCCCGCGAGTAAGGACCCGGCCGGCCCCTGCTCCGTAGTACGTTCTCGCCGGATGGATTGGAAGCGCGGCTCGCGTCCGGCGCAGCACTGGTCGAAGGCCTCCCCCGACGATTCCCGCGCCTTGTGCCGTCTGTGTCCGCGGCATTGCCAGCCGCGGCCGGGTCAGACCGGCTTCTGCCGCGTGCGCGGCAACGTCGACGGCGCGCTGCACACCTTCAACTACGGCGTCTCCGTCCAGGCCGCGCAGGAGACGATCGAGACCGAGGCCGTCAATCACTATCGCCCGGGCGCGCGCATCCTCAGCCTCGGCAACGTCGGCTGCATGATGTCGTGCACGTTCTGCCACAACTGGGAGACGTCTCAGGTCAAACACCTCGACCCGCGCGGCGTGCGGTACTACACGCCGGAGCAGGTGGTGGCGCTGGCCCTCGAGAACGAGATCGGTATCTTGTCGTGGACATACAACGATCCGGTCGTGTGGCACGAGTTCGTGGTCGACACCGCGCGGCTGGCGCAACGACACGGCATCCGCAACCTCTACAAGTCGGCGTTCTACATCGAGGAAGAGCCGGCGCGCGAGCTGATCGAGGTCATCGACGTGTTCAGCCTGTCGCTGAAGTCCATGTCGCACGAGCTGTACCGCAAGGTCACCGCCGGGGAGCTGCAGCCGGTCCTCGATCGCATCCGCCAGGTGCACGCGTCGGGCCGGCACCTCGAGATCAGCAACCTGATCGTCACCGGCATGAACGATCGCGAAGACGACGCCCGCGACGTCGTGCGCTGGGTGCTGGACACCCTCGGTCCCGACGTGCCGCTGCACTTCGTCCGCTTCCATCCCGCCTACAAGTACACGAACGTCACGCGCACGCCGCCCGCGGCCCTCTTCCGTGCCCGCGACATCGCCCTCGCCGCCGGCGTTCGTCACTGCTACCTCGGCAATCTCTACGAGCCGGGCGTCAGCGATACGACCTGCGTGTCGTGCAACGAAGTGGTCGTCCTGCGCTTCGGTCTGACCGTGCGCGTGGTGGGCCTCTCCGCCGACGGCTGGTGCCTGCACTGCGGCGCTCGCGGCCCCATCGTAGAGCCCCATGCGGGCACGGCTCACCGCCGGTTCCCGCTGGACGCCGGCGGCGCGCAGCGAGAGCTTCGGGTGACGTGGAACAAGGAGGTCCAGAGCGTCCACGTGGTCGCCCCCGAGCACACGCGAGCCCTCGACCTCGAAGTCCTGCGCATCCCCGGCGGCGAGTCGACGCCGGTGCGCGCCGGCAACGGGCTGGGGCGCGTGATCGTCTCGCGCTCGTCCGAGGAGGAAACGGGCGCGCTGATCCGCTGGCCCGACGACGTCGACCTGCGTTTCCTCCCCGTCCTCGACCGCGCGCACTTCCCTGTGGAAGGTAGTGCGGACCCCGCCGTCCGCGAGCTCGCCGTCACGAGCTGAGGAGCCGCCATGGATCGCACCACCGAGGCGCTGCACACTCGCGCCGACGACCGCGACGCACGCCCGGCCGTCACGCCCGTCTACCTGACGAGCGGCTTCGAGGCCGGCTCGCCGTACTTCTACTCGCGCAAGGACAACCCGAACGTCGCGGAGCTGGAGCAGGCCACCGCCGCCCTCGAAGGCGCGCGGTTCGGCCTCGCCGTGAGCACGGGGATGGCCGCGCTGTCGGTCGTGCTCGACCGGCTCGAGCCCGGCGACACCTTCTGCGTCGGCCGCGACATGTACGGCTGCTCGTTCAAGCTGTTCCAGCGCGTCAGCGCGCGGCGCCGGCTGACGCTGCACGCGGTGGACCTCACCGCGGACGAGCCGGCGATCCCGGAAGGGACCCGCCTCGTGTTGTTCGAGACGCCGACGAATCCCTTCCTGAAGACCGTCGACATCCGCCGAGTGTCCGAGACGGCGCGCCGCGTGCGGCCCGACGCCGTCGTGGTCGTCGACAACACGTGGGCCAGCCCCATCCATCAGCAGCCCCTCGACCACGGCGCCGACATCTCGCTGCACAGCGCCACGAAGTTCCTGTCCGGCCACGGCGACGTGATGGGCGGGATCCTGCTGACGAACCGCGAGGACCTGCACGAGGAGCTGTCCCAGCTCCGTTTCTACGGCGGCGCCGTCCTCGATCCCCACAGCGCCTGGCTCATCCGGCGCAGCCTGCAGACGCTGCCCATCCGCATGCGCGAGCACCGAGCGGTGACGGAGCGGATTCGCACGTTCCTGTCGCAGCAGGGCGAGGTCGCACGCG
>Ga0075428_100010521_pt1 | contig 10282 bp, 9 predicted proteins | sample RhiMetdeltSRZDD2_FD_75291 | JGI IMG/M metagenome (GOLD analysis project Ga0075428, IMG submission 75291) | Populus rhizosphere microbial communities from Tennessee, USA - Rhizosphere MetaG P. deltoides SRZDD2 | ecosystem: Host-associated > Plants > Roots > Rhizosphere > Soil | place: USA...
CGCGGCGGAACTTCGCGTACAGGTCCTCGCGCTCCGCGTTCGGCGTCGCTCCGGTGATGAGAGGAATGCCGAACCGCGCCGCGAGTTGCTTGAGCTGGCGGATGTACTGGCCGATGACGATCACCCGCTCTTTCGCGTGATTCTGCAGGAGCCGGGCCACCACGTCGTCCTTGGTGGGGTTCTCACTGGCGATGCGGTACTTGTCGCGCAGCTCCGCGACCGCGTAGTCCATGCGCTGCTCGGCCGGCAATGCGACGCGGATTTCTGTGCACGTTGCAGCCGCGATCCAGCCTTGCGTCTCCAATTCGCGCCACGGCACGTCGTACTTCTTCGGCCCGATCAGGCTGAAGACATCCCCTTCGCGGCCATCTTCGCGGACGAGCGTCGCCGTCAAGCCGAGGCGTCGGCGGGCTTGAATCTGGGCCGTGACGCGAAACACCGGGGCCGGGAGCAGGTGCACTTCGTCGTAGACAATCAGGCCCCAGTCGCGCTGATCGAAGATCTTGAAGTGCGGGAAGTCCTCTTCCTTGTCCGGCCGGTAGGTGATGATCTGGTACGTGGCGATCGTCACCGGGCCGATTTCCTTCGAGTCCCCGGTGTATTCGGCAATGTCTTCCGGCCTGAGGTCGGTCTTGTCGAGGATTTCGCGCTTCCACTGCTTCACCGCGGCCACGCTGGTCGTGAGGATCAGCGTGGACTTCTGGATCCGGGCCATCGCGGCGATGCCGACGATCGTCTTGCCGGACCCGCACGGCAGGACAATGACGCCGCTGCCACCCTTGACGTCACCGCCGGCGTAGAAAATGTCCGCAGCCTCGCGCTGGTAGTCGCGCACCGTGAACGGATGCCCGCTGCCGGAGACATCGCGCAGATTGGTCGTCAGGGCGGCGCCTTCGACGTACCCGGCCAGGTCCTCCGCCGGGTAGCCGACCTGGATGAGCGCGAGCTTGAGCACGCCGCGATGGGCGGGATCAATCGCGTAACTCGCCGGGTCCAGCTTGTCGCCCAGATAGCCGCGCACCTTCGGCTGCCGGGCCAGTTCCTCGAGTAGCGCCTTGTCATCGCAGCGCAGGCGCAGGCGGCTCTCGTCCAGTCGATCGAGCTTGACGCGACCGTAGCGGGCGACCGTCTCCTCGATGTCGGTCGGGATATTCGCGGGCAGCGGGAACTTGGTGTATTTCTGGAGGACCGCGACCATCTGTTTCGCGGTAAACCCGGCCGCGGCCGCGTTCCACAGCGACAGGTTGGAGATCCGGTAGGTGTGGATGTGCTCCGGGCTCTTTTCCAGCTCCGCGAACGGGGCGATGGCGTCGCGCGCCTCCGAGTATCGCGGGCTGAACGTTTCTAAGAGGATCGAACGGTCCGGCTGGACAAACAGTGGGTTGGTCGGGTCATACGTTGGGGCGGTCGTCCGTGGTGGCGGCATCGGGTCGATCGGGTCCGTTTCTGGGCGAAACTGTCAATGTAAGCGAGCCGGCAATTGGACGCAAGGTGAAGGCTCGCGGGGGGCGTTCGTTGGCATTCCGCCTTCTGGTCTTCGTTGGAGTTCCGCCTTTAGGCGGTTGGGACGTCCCAACCGCCTAAAGGCGGAACTCCAACGAAGACCGCCCGATGCCGGGACTCCGACGGGAGTTGCCGCGGCGCACCAGTTGCCGTCCAATACGAGGGAATCCCGCGAATTCACTTACCAAATCGCATGCCTGATCGTTACCCCCGCAGCTCCGGCATTCTGTTGCACCCGACCAGTCTGCCGGGCCCCTACGGCATCGGCGATCTCGGCCCCGCGGCGTACGCGTGGGTCGATGCCCTGGCCCGAACCAAGCAGACCTGGTGGCAGATCCTGCCCGTCGGGCCAACCGGCTTCGGCGACTCGCCCTACCAGTCGTTCTCGACCTTCGCGGGCAACCTCAACCTGATCAGTCCCGAGTTGCTGCTGCGCGATGGTCTGATCCGTCCCGACGACCTGGCCGGCCGACATTTCCCCGCCGACCACGTGGACTACGCGGCCGTGGAGCCATTCAAGCTCGGCCTCGTGCGGCGGGCGTGGGAAAGCTATCGCGGCGGCCAGACCAGGTTGAAGTCCGCGTACGAGCAGTTCGTTCTCGAGCAGCGCGACTGGCTCGATGACTACGCCCAATTCATGGCGCTCAAGAACGTTCATGGCGGCAAGCCGTGGTACGACTGGTCGCCGGAGTTTCGCCGCCGCGACGCGGGCATGGTCGTCCCGGCGGACGCGGTCGCGGCGTACCGCTTCGGCCAGTTCCTCTTCTTCCACCAGTGGCACGACCTGCGCGCCTATGCCCACGTGAAGGGCGTGCGGTTGATCGGCGACGTGCCAATCTTCGTCGCCCCGGACTCGGCCGACGTGTGGGCGAACCCCGGACTGTACCTGCTGGACAAGAAGCTTCGCCCGCGAGTCGTGGCCGGGGTGCCGCCCGATTATTTCAGCAAGACCGGCCAGCTCTGGGGCAACCCGCACTACGACTGGGAGGCGATGCGCAAGACGGGGTACGCGTGGTGGGTGGCCCGGCTGCGCGCCACGCTGAATCTGGTCGATGTGGTTCGGCTGGATCATTTCCGCGGCTTCCTCGCGGCGTGGCAGGTGCCGGCCGAGGAAGAAACCGCGATTGTCGGCGAGTGGGTGCCGGGGCCGGCGGGGCATCTGTTCGCTCGGCTGAAGTCCGAACTCGGCGACTTACCGCTCATCGCGGAGGACCTGGGTGAGATCACCCCGGACGTCTTCGCCCTGCGCGACGAGCTGGGCCTGCCCGGGATGAAGATCCTGCAGTTCGCGTTCGACAAGCCGACGAACCCGTTCCTGCCGCACAACTACCCGGCCAACTGCGTGGCCTACACCGGGACGCACGACAACGACACGACCCGCGGCTGGTACGCAACCGCCCCGGAGGTCGAGAAGGACTACTTCCGCCGCTACACGGGCCGCGATGGCTCGGATGTGGCCTGGGACCTGATTCGGCTCGCGTGGGCCAGCGTCGCCGACCTGGCCATTGCGCCGTTGCAAGACGTACTCAACCTCGGGACGGAGTCGCGGATGAACTTACCGGGGACAGCCGAGGGGAACTGGAAGTGGCGGATGCCGGAGACGGGATTGAACGAATGGGCGGCGAGTCGGCTGGTGGCGATGACGGAGGTTTATGGAAGGGCGCCGAAGCCCGCCAAGGGAAATGACTAGCCTTCGCCAATCCAGAGCCGGCTCCCGCGAACCGGTTCAACGCTGGTGAGCCAGACGATCGGGTGATCGAGGTGCACGGCGTAACGGACCACCAACCGACGGATGAATCGCCGGTACTGAACCATGCGAAGTCCGTGCAGAATCTTTAACGGATCACCCCAGGTAGTCGGTTGGTTATGCAACGCAGAGTCGATCTCGCCTAACGTCACGTTGAGTTGGTCTCTCTGCCCAACGACCAAGGCGAGGCGCTGCAGTTTCTTGATGCGATCTCTTACCCATCCGTTCAAAACCAACTTGTACGGCGTTCCGGGCTCGTCGGCACTCATTTGCCGAACTCCCGCTCGCACTCTTCAAGGATCTCCCTAAGCGTGAATGCATTCTTTGGATTTGCTGCTTCCTCTGCCGACTCCGGAAGGCCCTCCGATCGGTACCATTCCAGTGCGTAACGGTCGTCCTCCCACTCGGACTCCATTCTTTGCATCTTTTCGCGGAGCTGGGCGTTCTCGTTTTCTAGTTCACGAATCCGAGCCTCAAGTGCATCGCGCGACGGTTCGCCGCCACTGGAGTTCGCGCTGGGCTCTTCAAATCGGTTCATCGTTATTCCTCCAACTACATGCTACCCGACACCGGTGGCCCGCGGAAGCTGGATCACGTCCTGCGAAACTGCTTATCCAGCTCCTGCCGGCTGAACACGAGCGACGTCGGCCGGCCGTGCGGGCAGTGGTGCGAGTCGTCCGCGGTCGGCCGCAGGCGCATCAGATGGTCGATCTCCTCGGGCGTCAGCCGGTCGCCGGCCTTGACCGCGGCCTTGCAGGCCATCGTCGCGAGCAAGCGGTCGAGGAGTTGTTCACGCGTCGGCGGCCGGTCCTTCGTGGCCAGGACGTCCACGACGCTCTGAAAAATCTGGCTCACGGGCACGCGGCCCAGTAATGCCGGGTAACTCGACACCGCGACCGTCCCGCCGCCGAAATCCTCGACCTCCAGACCCAGCTCGCCGAGTTGCGTTCGGGCCTCGAGAATGGCACCGGCCTGTTCCATCGTCAGCTCGATCGGCTCAGGGATCAGCAGGCGCTGCACCTCGAGTTTGCCGTCGCGGACGCGCGCCCGCAGTTGCTCGTACAGAATGCGCTCGTGCAGCGCGTGCTGGTCGATGACGAGCATCCCGTCCGGGGTCTCGACGACCAAGTACGCGTCGTGAATCTGAATCGCCCGGTTCGGTACTGAGTACTGAGTACCGAGTACTGAGTACTGAGTAGGCGTCGGAGCTTCCGGCGCGGCGGGAGATGGTTCGGCCGTCGGTACGACCGGTTGAGGAAGCATGCTGGCTTGCGGGAACACGTCGGACGGGCCCGACGCGAACGAAGTCGTCTCCGGCACCTGCAACCGCGGCACCAGGTTCTTCGCGAGTAAAGCCCGCTTCACGGCCCCGCGAACGAGATGGTACAGCGCCTGCGAGTCGCGGAAACGCACCTCCGACTTCGTCGGGTGGACGTTCACGTCCACCTGGTCCGGCGGAAGCTGCAGGAACAAGAACCCGACCGCATACCGCCCCGACATCAGCAGCCCGCGAAACGCCTCCTGCAGCGCGTGCCCGAGGCTCCGATCGCGGACGCAGCGACCGTTCACGAACAGGTATTGCAATCGGGCATTGCCGCGATCGCACGCCGGGTCCGCCACGTAACCGGACAGCGAGACCGGCCCCTGCTCGCCGGGAACCTCGATCAGTGCGTCACGGACTTCCTTGCCGAAAAACAGGCCGATGCGGTCCACAAGCGACGTATCCGCGGGGATCTCGTGGACCAGCCGGTCATTGTGCCGGATCACCAGGTGCAAGGCGGGGTTGCCGAGGGCGAGGCGCGTGACCATCTCGACGGCGTGCCCGAGTTCAGTCGAGATCGTCCGCATGAACTTCTTGCGGACCGGGGTATTGAAAAAGAGGTGCCGCACCTCGACGCGGGTCCCCGGCGCGCCGTTCCACGGCCGCACCTCACCCAGCTCGCCGCCGTTGCACGACAACTCACACCCGGTCGATTGCCCGGCGGCACGCGACTGCACCGTGACCCGCGCCACCCCGGAGATCGACGCCATTGCCTCCCCGCGAAACCCCAGGGTGCCGATGCGGAACAGGTCGTCCGCGTCCTGCAACTTGCTGGTCGCGTGGCTGGCGAAGACAAGCGGCAGATCACCGGGCTCGATCCCGTGGCCGTCGTCCACGACGCGGATGAGTTCGGTGCCGCCCTGCTCCAGCTCAATGTCGATCCGCGTCGCCCCGGCATCGACCGAGTTCTCGAGCAGCTCCTTGACGACGCTCGCCGGCCGTTCGATGACCTCGCCCGCGGCGATCTTCGTGACAACCGACGGCGGCAACTGGTGGATTCGCGGCATCGTGTGGGAGTGGTGAGTGGTGAGTGGTGAGTGGTGAGTAGGCAGATTGCACTCACGACTCACCACTCACCACTCACCACTCACTCTCCCTGGTGCACGAGCTTCTTTACCTTCTTGTCCAGGGCGTCGGCGGACATGCCGAGCGCCTTGGCCGCGACGGCGATATCGCCCTTCGCGGCGTCCACGGCCTCGCGAATTCGGTCCTGCAGCTTCCAGTCCTGGATCTGCCGGTAGAGCGTCCGCTCGCCGATTCCGAGCATCCGCGCGGCCTCTTCGCGGTTGCCGTCGGCCAGCTCCAGCGCCTTCTCGGCGTAGTAGCGCTCGACCTCGGCCAGCGGCCGGCCGACGAGGTAGTCGGCCCCGGCCGACCCGGCCGTCGCGGCCGCGGTCGCCGTGAGCGGGTCGCCATCCTGCAGGTCATCCATGTCCAGGACGCCGTCCTGGTCCTGGATGACCATGCTCTCAACCTGGTTCCTTAGCTCGCGCACGTTGCCGGGCCAGGAATAGCTTTTGAATGCGCTCCAGACCGCGTTGGTCACCTTCGGGACCTTTTTGCCGTAGCGGAGGGCGAACTCTTCCAGAAAGTGCGTGGTCAACAGGACGATGTCCTTGCCGCGCTCGCGCAGGGGCGGGATGCGCAACAGGCCGACGCGAAGCCGGTAGTACAGGTCCTGGCGGAACTTGCCGTCGCGGATCATCTGTTCCAGGTCGCGATTGGTTGCTGCGACCAGGCGAACATCCACCTTGATCGTCTCGTTCGACCCGATGCGGCTGACCTCGCCGTTCTCGAGAACCCGCAGGAGCTTCGCCTGCAATGCCGCGGGCATGTCGCCGATTTCGTCGAGGAAGAGCGTGCCGCCGTTCGCGTACTCGAAGCGGCCCTTGCGCAGCCGCTCGGCCCCGGTGAATGCCCCCGGCTCGTGGCCGAACATCTCGTCGTCGAGCAGGTTCTCGTTCAGGGCGGCGCAATTCATCGCGACGAACGGCTTGTTCTTGCGCGGGCTGTTCGTGTGTACGGCCTTGGCCACTAGCTCCTTGCCAGTCCCGTTTTCGCCCATGATGAGGACCGTCGCCTTGGTTGGCGCGAACGCCTTCACGCGCTCGATCAGCTCGCGCATCTTGGGGCTATTCCCGATCAGGCCCTCGAAGCCGAATCGCTCGTCGAGCTGCTTGCGCAGTTCGCGGATCGTCCGCATCCGGCGCAGCTCGTCCGCCGACTTGTTCATGACCGCGAGCAGCTCTTCCTTCGTCACCGGCTTGAGGATGTAGTGCGAAGCTCCTTCTTGCAGAGCCTGGACCGCCTTCTTCACATCGCTCGAACCGCTAATGACCATGACCGGGGTTTCGCTCTGCTCCTTGACCAGCCGCACGATGGCCAGGCCGTCGAGGTCGCCCATGCGCAGGTCGGTCAGGACGAGGTCGTACTCCTCGGCCTGGATTTTCTTGGCCCCCTCCTTGCCGCTGGTGGCAACGTCGGACGCATATCCGGCAGCCTGGAGGATTTCGGCAACCGTCTCGGCGTGGTCCCGCTCATCGTCGATGACCAGGACGCGGAGCTGGTCCTCGGCCGTCTCGGCGGGAGTCGGTTCGGACTTCATGCAGCGATTCCGGAAGTTGCGAGCGGGTGACCGCCCGCAAGCTCCGGGCATTTTACCGGGCCGGGCGCAACTTGACACTCGCCGCGAACGCCGGAACTTCCCCGGCGCCGCCAAAATCCGCAGGGCCGGAACAACGGTCAAGTCCCGCGGATTCGGACTCCGATGGGAGAAGTGGGCAAATGCCGTCACCCCGGGGGCGAATATCGTGAATAACGCCGGTGTGCTGCTGAACCGCATCGCCGAGTTCCGCCGGCGGCTGGAGGCGATGCCGCGGCTCGTGCCGTCGGACGAGCCGGCGCCGCGGCAAGTCGACGAGCCCGACCGGATGCCGGAACCGGCGCCGGCCGGCTCGCGGACCCAGGCGATCCTTGAGAATTCGCTGCGCCAACTGGCGACGACGGGTGGTACCGAACCGCCGCCGCTCGCGGACCGGGCGCGCCGGCTCTTGATCGAGGCGCATGGGCTGGTGACGCGGTTGAAAGCCCTGGCGGACGAGCCGCTGCTGGATACCCCCCGGCCGGCAAGCGAGGCCGCCAAGATCGCCGATCCGCTGGTCATCCATTTTCGCGAAACGGCGGCACTGGCCGAAGCGGCGGTCCGCTACGCCATGACCTTCCCGCCGACGGCCGACGAACAGGCGCGGTTATGCGAGGGCCTGGAGGGGCTGATCGACGCGGGCCGGCGGCGGTTCGAACTTCTCGCCGGAGCCGTCGAACGGCGGCGGGCCGAAGAAGCGCGGATCGATCGCCTAGCCCGGTTCCTGCTTTCGTTAGAACTGGGCGATGGACTGATCGACCCGGCCCCGATCCTGGACCTGGCCGATACGCTATTGGCGGAGGAACCCGGCCGGCCGATGCGCTGGTTGGCCGCGGATCCGCGATGCACGCAGGCGTACCTCGGCGGCGCGGACTTCCCGGCCCCGGCCCGCTTCGTCGCGGCCCACGCGCTCAACTGCGCGAGTGTTCTGGCCCGGGTCATTCGGTACGATTCCGAATGGCGGCCGCGAGCCCAGGAAGTGGTGGTCGCGGCGCTGCTGCACGACGTCGGGATGTTGCGCGTGGACCCGGCGCTGCTTGCCCACCCGCGGCCGCTCGACCAGGGCCAGCGAACGACCATCGAGCGCCATGCCGCGGACGGGGCCGAGCGAATCCTCCGCCGGCTGCCGGGCCTGAGCCCGGTGGCCGAGGTCGCCGCGGCGCACCACGAGCGGGCCGACGGCAGCGGGTATCCACACCACCGGAAGGCGGATGAGGTATCCCCGCTGGCCCGGCTGATGGCCGCGACGGATGTGTATGCGGCTATGTGCGCGCCCCGGCCGCACCGCGCGGCGCTCGATCCGCGAGCGGCCCTCGCGGATACGCTGATGCTGGCCGAACGCGGCCGGCTGGACCGGTACGCGGCCGAGCGGCTGTTGGCGCTCGGGCTGTATCCGCCCGGGACCGTGGTGGAGCTGTCGGACGGGTCTACGGCGATCGTGCTCATGCCGCGGGATCCGCGCGTGGCGTTTCATGCCGCCGCGCGGCCGCTGGTCGGCGTGCTCGCCGACGGGGATGGCCGTGCTCTGGCCACGCCCCGGTTTATCGACCTGGCGGATGCCCACACGGGCACGGTCGTCCGCGCGGTCGAACCGGCCGAGCGCTTGCGAATATTGGCACGGAGCTATCCCGAATGGGCCTGACGGGCGGATACCGGAATCGCGGCTGGTTCGCCCACTGGCGAGACCGCGAGAACCGGTACCCGGTCGGTTATCTCGCCGGTGTTCGCCACCCGTGGCCCTGCCTGGTCTTCCTCATTCCTCTCCTCGCCGCGTACGAACTCGGCGTGTGGCGGCTGGCCGGGCCGAACGGCGAGTCGCTCCGGGCCGGCGTGGAATTGTGGCTGCGCGAGTGGCTGAAGCAAGCGGGCTCGGTGCCGCCGGCGCTCATCCCCGCGATCCTCGGCACACTCCTCGGCGTCTGGGCCATGTGGCGCTGGAGCGACCGGCCGGAGCGCCTCTTCACCACGGTGTTCGGGATTGCGCTCGAAGGAGTGATCTTCGGGCTCGTGCTGTGGGTCGTCTGTCTCAACGCGCCGGCGATCCTCGATCAGTTCGGACTGGTCCCGGCCGCGGTCAGCGGGCCGAACCCACAACTCGTGACCTATGTCGGCGTCGGGGTATACGAGGAAGTGCTCTTCCGGCTGATCGGCTTCGCGTGGCTGGCGTTCGTTTTGCGGGCGGCGTTCGTGCCGTGGATCGTCGCCGTGCCGATGGCCGTGGTCGTATCCGCGGCCGCGTTCGCGCTGGCGCATCACTTCGTGCAAACAGACCCATTCGTCCCGGCGGTCTTCCTCACGCGGATGCTGATCGGGGCGTTCTGTGCGGTCCTCTTCTGGCTGCGCGGCCTGGGCGTCGCGGTCGGGGCGCACATTGTTTATGACATCGTGGTCGGGACGCCGTAATACTCTTTCAAGTGTCCGCGAGCGAAACCACAAGGCGTTTGCCGACCGCGTCGGCATAGCGCACGAGCGTTTCCACGGTGGGGTTGGGCCGCTGCCCGGTTTCGAGCTTCGATAGGGCTGAACGATCCATGCCCGTCAGTTCCGTGAGGTCGGCGAGGCTCAAGCCCTTCTCTTCGCGGGCGGACTTGAGTTGCTTGACCAGGTCATCAACCTGGTCGAGAGCGGCCACGCGCTCGTGGTGACGGGCGATCAGGTCCGGAAGTTCAGCGTCGACCTGCTCGCGAATCGCCTTGTACTTGGCGGCTTCTTCCGGGGTGAGTCGCCGGCCGCGGGTAATTCGCTTCATGGCCGCTGCCTCCGGGGAACCTCGTATGCGGTCACCGGGTACACCGTGTCCGCGTCAATTTCCTCATAAACAACCATCAGGTGGCGGCCGGAGCTGGTGTCGCCGAATACGACGGGCCGGTCCGAGGATCGGCTGACGTCCGCGTCCGTCGCTCTTTGCAAGACCTCTTCCACTTCCTCCTTCGTGACGCCGTGCCCGGCGCAGTGCTGCACGTTGCCGTCGGGATCATCATCAAGGTCCCAGATGATCGAATCGAATGGCATGGGCGGCCCCGGCACCTGTGGAATTATAATACCACGTGACCGTGGCGATCGTCAAGCG